>Ga0081538_10006538_pt1 | contig 10240 bp, 9 predicted proteins | sample TabmetS5T2R1_FD_71022 | JGI IMG/M metagenome (GOLD analysis project Ga0081538, IMG submission 71022) | Tabebuia heterophylla rhizosphere microbial communities from the University of Puerto Rico - S5T2R1 | ecosystem: Host-associated > Plants > Roots > Rhizosphere ...
AACATGTGGCCGCAACTTGTTGGACCCCTGTCTGGCGGCGGTATCTCGGGCCCAGATCAACTTGGCGCCAGCAACGAGAACACCAACGGCCTGCTGCGGCAGTACTTCCCAAGCGCACCGACCGGCCGGCCCACGACCAGACCGAGTTCGACCGCAGTGGCAGCCCCACTCAACGGCCGACCAAGGCAGACCCCTTGGGCTGGCGCACCCCAGCCGAGAAGATGCCGGAGCTGTTGCGATGACCGCCTGAAGCCGCCGGCCACAAGCCCGGACGGTGCGGAGCTTCCCGAGCGCGGCGGTCGAACAATCTTCGGCCTCCGCCCGACCCCACGACCGCGCGAACCCTTGGCCTGGACCCCAACGCGGGGCGCCGCCCTCATCGCGCGTCGCCACTCCCGCGCCAACGCTACTTCAGGGGACGCGAACCCACATCAAGCCTCTAGTGCTGAGCCACCACATGGCCCGCCGTGATCACCGGTGGGTTCGGGAACAGATCCGCGAGATTCTCCTTGACGAACTCCGCGGCCAGGGCGTTCGAATCCTCCTCGTCGGCTTGATCCTCGAAAACGCTCATCGAGACCATGACGCCGTCTCCAGCGTCCACGAAGTAATAGGCGACGAAGCCCCGGTGGCCGCTCATCAGCGGAACGAAACCCTCTCGTACCCGCTTAGCCGCCTCATCATCATCTTTGATTCCCTCGTACCGACGCACAGTGGCCCACATGCCTTTCCTCCTGAGGCTCGATGACTCTCTCGCGGCGATTCTCTCAGACGGGTGAGTCGTGAACGCCTGCGAGCGGTGGCTCTCGCAGCGCGTGGAACGCAGCATCTGGGAGTTCACGCCTAGGACAAGGAGCTGCGGAAACTTCTTCGCTCCCGGAAACCGAGATGGCAAGTCGCGCTAATCGTCCCGGGTCGGCTCGGTCCGATCGAGCACGGCGCCTCTACTCACACATGCGCGAATGAGCTTCGCACTGGACGTCAGGTCACTCTGACCGGAGCGACAGCGGGCAAGACGTCCGCGAGTCAGGCTCGGCCGGTCTCCCGAATGATCGGCTCCGCCACCTCGAGGGAGACGCCGAGTTCCGCGAGGGCGCGGGCTGCGAGCGAGTCGCGAATGCTGAGCATCCCGAGCAGCACATGCTCGTCCTGCAGCTGCCATTCACCGGCGAGGTCGAGCGCGCTGGCGAGCGCCAGCGTCAGACGGGGCGCGACGCACCGGGTCCCCGCCGCAGTCTGCTCGAGCATTCCGGCCCGAGTCTCCTCGAGCGCGCCCTCGCCGAACCTCTCTTCTAGCCGCTCGCGCACCGCGTCGAGATCGACGCCCAGTGCCGCGAGTGCGTCCCCGTCGATCCGCGGCGCCCACAGTTCGGCCAGGCAGGCGGAGTCCCTGATGTCTCCGTGCGTGACACCGAGGCGGCGGAGGACGCGCGCCGCGCGACCGTCCGGGTCGCGAGTGAGCGCGAGCAGCACGTGCTCTGTGCCGATGTATCCGTGGCCGAGACGGCGCGCCTCACCGGCTCCGGCGGCGAGGTACCGGTCGGCACGCCTGAGCGCCTTCGAGCGCGGTCGGATCGGCCGGCGCAGCTTCATCGGAACCTCCTCCGAGGCCTGCGTTCGCGCTTTCCATACTTCTGGTGGACCGCTTGCTTGGAGACGCCCAGGGGCGCGGCAATCTGTTGCCAGCTCCAGCCGTGCTCGCGCGCCTGGCGCACCTGCAGCTCCTCGACCGCCTCCAGCAGCGCCCTTAGCGAGGCGACCCCGCGCAGTCCCACCTCTGGATCGGCGCTCGCCGTCTGCGCCATCACCTCGCTCGGCTCGTCCATCGCGTCAAGATACCTTGACGACGAGCCTCTTGTCAAGTTTCCTTGACGCGGGCCAGCCGCTGCTTTCTCTTCACCGTTTCAGCGCCCCCGGCCAACGCCCGTGGCGACTCGTGACTGTTGAGCGTGTCGGTTTACGCCGGCCTTACGCGAATCTCGCCGGCGAGCTCGACGCGCAGGCGCAACAGATCGTCGAGTCGATGACAACCGCGGGCGTCCAGCGCCTCATCTTCGTCACTGCCCTCGGCATCTACGACGCGGGTCCGGGCAGGTTCGGAGAGTGGAACCGCCGCAAGATCGGCCCGATGCTGGGCCCCTACCGAGCGGCGGCGGACACCATCAGGAGTCCGGACTGGACTACACCATCCTTCGAATCTGGGCGTGAACAAGCCCGGCACGGAGGGTGACAAGCCGGCCTTCCTCTGAAGCGCCGTTACCGCTCAACACTGAACTGTCACCACCCGTACGGCCGCCGCGAACACCCATTGCCGCGCCGGGGGGTCGAGCATGAGGAGGGCGGGCCGCCGGCGGCGCCCCTGGCACGCCGATCGCGTCGGAGGTAGCCTCCGAGGCTTGAGCGGCCTCTTCGTTCCCCGAATGCTCGCGACCGGCTCGTTGGTCACTTCCGCCACCGCGTTCCGTGTAGGCCTGGGCTGCCTCGAGCTGTGGACCGAGCGCACGCCGCCCCTGGTCAAGCAGGCCCTCAAGGCGTCGACCGGTGAGAGCAAGGCCCAGGCCGCCTTTCGCGACGACCTCATCGCGCTCGCCAGCGATGCCACCGATCTGTCGTGGCGCGAGCTGCGGCGCTGCGTCGACGACCTCGACAGGTTCACCCGGTCGGGCGACGAGGCGCCCGGAGAGCGGCCACACCGCCGCAACCGAGTGAAGCTGTGACGACCGGAATCGTCGCGAGCGACGACGTCATCGCCGAGCTCGAGGCCGCCGCCGAGATCCAGCTGCTCCGCGAGCGGCTCGCAGCGTGGCGTGAGAGCACGGACGACGAGCTGCGGGAGCCGCTCGGGTGGGCCCTGTCAGGGAAGGCCAAGCACTTCCGCCCCCTCACGCTGTTCGCGTGTCATCGGGCGGTGCACGAGACGCCGGCGTCGGGGGCCCTCGACCTCGCTTTCGCGGTGGAGCTGCTGCACAACATGTCGCTGATCGTCGACGACGTCCTCGACGGGTCGGACGACCGGCGGGGCATCCCCACCGTCGAGCGCAAGTTCGGGCGCTTGACGGCGCTCATGGCATCCGGGTATCTCGTGGCCGATGCGTTCGACGCCGTTGCCGATGATCCGTTCGCTCTGCGCCACCTTTCCGAGCTGCTCCGCCGGCTCGGGGCGGCGGAATGCCTCCAGTGGCGGCTCCGGCGCCAGCCGCTGGGCGTGGAGGATTGGCGGCGGATCGCCGGTGAGGACACCGGCTCGATGTTCGAGGTCTGCGCGGTGCTGGGCGCGCGGTCAGAGCAGCTGCGCCGCTTCGGGCACCTCGTCGGTGTGCTCTACCACGGGTGCGACGACGTGGGCGACCTCCGTGGCCTGGAGGCGCTCGGGGGCGGCGGCGAGGAGGACATCCGGGACGGGATCCTCACCCTGCCGGCGGCCCTCGCCATCCGCGACCCGCACATCCGCGAGCTGTTCCTCATCGACGACGACGAGGAGGACCGGCTTGCGACCCTTGCCGGCGCTTTCCGGGCGCAACTCGACGACGCCGAGGGTGTGCTCGACCGGATCGCCGACTCGGCGCGCGCGGAAGCGGGACAGTTCGCCGACGACGCCGAGCCGCTCCTTGCCCTGGTCGACCAGGTGCGTCAGCTCTCCCGACGCTGACGACCGGGCGGCCTGGTCGGGGTCAGCAGCTCTCGCAGCCACCCCGCGCAGTCGCTGCCGGCCGACCACGTCTTCGCCGCCGCCACGTAGGGCATCCACGCCCAGCGCAGCCAGAGGAAGAGCGCCTCGGGGCCGGGCTCTGGCTCGGCGATCTCGACCGGGTGGCCCAGGCCGCGCCGCTCGACGACGACCCGTGCCGCCTCGAGACCGGTGGTGACCGCGGACTCGATGGTTGTCATCCCGATGCGGTTCGCGCAGAAGTCCCCTGCGAAGGACAGGTTCCGGACGCCGTCGCACGCGGCCTTCGGGCGCCAGACGTCGGTGCCGGTCTCGTTGACGAACAGCTGCGCGTCCATGTTCGGCTCGTAGCGGGTCTGGTCCCAGTCGATGGCGCTCGATTGGCCCCATTCCGTGCCGGGGTCGAAGTTCAGGTATTTCGACAGCTCGCGGATGATCGCGAAGCCGTCCTCGTGCGGGCCCGTGCCGGGGAGCCCGTGCGGCTCCGAGGCCGAGACCGAGAGAACCGTCTGGCTCCCGATGCGGTCCTCCCAGGTCTGGGAGATGTCGGTGAAGGCGAGCGCGAGCGGAGAGCGGTACAGGCCGACCGGCTCGGGCGGGATCTTCGGCAGCTCGTCAGAGAAGAAGAGCTGCACGATCGGGATCGGCTGCGAGCGCAGGCGGGACACCTCCGCCACCTTGGGGGCGGCCTCGACGATGCGGCCCCCCGGCGGGCCGGTGCGGGCCAGGCGCGACAGGGCATCCGGCGGCACGGCGAGGATCAGTTCGTCGACGTCTTCGGTCCAGGGGTCGCCCTCGCCGACCCACCTGTATGACTCCTCGTCGAACCGGACGGCCTGGAGGCCGATCTCGCTCACGCGCCCCCCGGTGCACGAGACGCTCGTCAGCTGCCTCGAGGTTTCTATCTCGGCGTTGTTCGCCGCGAGCGCGCTCGTAATGGGCTCGATCACCTGCCGGTAGGCCGAGTCCCTGGCGAGCCAGAAAGGCGGGTCGTGGTTGGCGAAGGTGTAGGAGAGGTAGGTGCGGTAGTCCTCCGCCGAGGCGAGGTAGCTCGGGATCGCCCACACCATCGTGATGAAGTTGTCGAAGGCGGCGGCCGCCCGCTCGGTCATGTACGGCCGGCCGTGCAGGAACCCGGTCACGCTTACGTTGTCCAGCAGCATCGTGGGGTTGAGCCGCTCGGCGAGCAGGTCGATGCCCGCGTAGGCGAACACCGCCATGTCGGCGGGCGGTCCCACCCCCGAAAACAAGTTCTGCACCAGGCGCGAGGGCGAAAACGGGTCGGTGAATGTCGTGAAGTTCGGATACCCCCGGCGCTTGAGCTGCTTGACGCTCGAGAAGGCCTGGAATCGCTCGGCCCGGTCGTCCGGGGTCACGTCATCCAAGAGGCGCCAGAAGTTGTGGTACCAGCTCAGGTACATGTGCGGGTATACGTCGAGCTCGATGCCGCCCTCCCTCGGGCGCGACGCGATGTCGCCGCCGAGGTACGACTTCTGCTCGTAGAGCTTCACCCGGTACCCCCGCTGGGCCAGCCGCAGCGCGGCGGTGAGTCCCGCGAGACCGCCGCCGGCGACGGTGACACGCGGCTCGGCGCTCATCCGTTTATGGCCTCCCCCGCGGCGACGAGCGCGCGGCCCCGCACGACGTCGGCCAGCTCCGATGCCGGCGGGAACCAGTCGCACAGCGCCGCGACCCGGTCCCTGGCGGAAGGGGTCTCGCCCACCTTGTGCTGGAGCTCCGCGAGGCGGGTGGCGGCCCGCAGCTCGAGCAGCTTGGCATTCTGCTCGCGCGAGGCGCTGACAGCCCTTTCGTACGCGGCGGTGGCGCCGTGGAGATCGGGAGGTTGCGCCGACGTGAGGACCCGCCCCTTGAAGCGAAACAGCTCGGACTCCGAGAATCGCTCTCCCGTCTCCTCGATGTACTCCTGGCCGACGCTCAGCGCGTCGAGCGCGCGTCGTGGGTCGCCCGCCGCGAGCCGGAGGTCGGCAAGGAGGATCTGGAAGTGCGGAAGGCCGAGCCTGGACCCGGAGCGCAGGTAGGCGTCGAGGCTTTCCTCCAGCCGAGTCGTGCCGAGCGGCAGTGCCCCGGCGCGTCCCTGGACCCAGCCCGAGAGGAGCGACGAGACGGTGCGCCAGTAGCCGATGTCGTGGTCGGTGCTGTGCGCACGCGTCCTCTCGACCCAATAGCCGACGTCCACGGACTCGCTGCGGCTGAGGTGCAAGATGGCGCGCATCCCCCAGGCCTGGGCCCGCGTGACGGGACCGCCGACGCCGTCGGCGCGTTCGAGGCTGAGGTCGCTGCGTTCGCTCGACTCCTCGGCGTGTCCCAGGTTCCACAAGACCAGTGCGAGGTAGGCGAGCGCGCCTACGCCGGTGTCGCCCTGCGCCTCGTAGATGTGGTCCGACCGGTCGGGCCGCTGGTACCTGTCGATGGCCTCGCAGAGATGCTCGCGGGCGACCTCGAAGTTCGCCAGATACATGTGGACGAGCCCGCGGTAGAGGTGTCCCTCGGCGAGGCGGACGGCGTGGCCGGCGCGCTCGCCGAGCGCGAGCATCTCGTCAGCCAGCTCGAGCGCCGTCTCGTACTGGCCCCGCAGCAGGTGGAACATCCACTGCCCGCGCGTCACCAATACGAGCCGTTCGTCGTTCCCCGCTCGCTCGCAGGCCGCCCTGGCCCTCGCGTACGCCTCGTCGACGCCGGAGACCGCGTAGCCGCGCCCCGCCTGCAGCGATGCCGCGAGGTGGGTGAGGAACTCGACGTTCTCGAGATCGTCGCCCGGCCCCGCCTGGTCGAGGGCCTCGACACCGTGCCGGAAGTGCTCTGCGGCCTCTATGTAGGCCCCCCGGTCGAGCGCACGGGTGCCGGCCGCACCCCAGAAAGGAACGGCCTTCGCCGGCTCTTCGGCGCAGAACCAGTGGCGGGCGACGACCTCTGGCTCCCGGTCGGCCACCTCGGGGAAGGCCCGGACGAGCTTGTCGGCGACGCGGCCGTGGAGCGCATGGCGACGCCGGCGCAGGATCCGCTCATACGCCGCCTCCTGGAGGAGCGCATGCTTGAACTCCCAGCGGGCGCGCGCGCGGCCCACGGGTCGCAGCACGTCCTCGGCCGCAAGCTGAGCCAGCGCCGGCTCGAGATCCGCGCCGCCCAGCGGCTCGAGCGCGGCCAGCAGCGAGCGGTCGAACTCGCGTCCGAGGATCGCCGCGATGTCGATCACGTTGCCGAGCTCGGGCAGCCGGTCGAGGCGCTCGGTGAGGAGGCCCTCGAGCGTCGGCGGCACGCCCGTCGCGCCGGGGCCATCTCCGACGATGCCCGGCACGCCGCCGCCGTGCTCGACCATCTTCAGCATCTCCTCCACGAAGAGGGGAACCCCGTCGGCAGCCGAGTCCACCAACTCGAGTAGGGCGGGATCGAGCGGCGCGTCGCTGGCCGCCGTCGCCATTGCTCGCACATCGCCGGAGGCCAGCGGTCCGAGCTCGATCTCGAGGACGGGCTGCCAGTCTGTCCACGGCGGATCGAAGTCGGGCCGGAAGGTCAGGATGCACAGGACCGGAAGCCTTGGCAGCCTCTTCACGGTGCGGTCGAGCAGCTCGACGGTCGTCGGGTCGGCCCAATGGAGGTCCTCGACGACGAGCAACAGGGGGTGCCTGGTCGGGTCCCTGACGAGGAGGGACTCGAGTAGATGCAGCAACGACGTGCGGACGTCCCGAGGCGCGAGCGCCCGCGCGAAGTCGTGACGGCCGCGGATCGACTGCAGGTCCGCGATGAGCGGCACGGCGTCGACCGGGTCGAGGCCGGCGGCGACGACGGTCTGCTCCAGCGCCTTCAGCTGGTGATCGGCTGTCTCCGCCCTGTCGACGCCCAGCAGGCCGTCGAGCAGGCGAACCACCGGGTACAGCTCCGTGCTCTGGTGGTGCGGCGAGCACTGCCACACCTGCTCAGTGCGGACCTGCTGCCCCACCTTCTCGATCAGCGCGCGCACAAGGCGGCTCTTGCCGATGCCGGGGTCGCCTGTGATGTGGGCGATGGCGCCGTTTCCGCGCTCGGCCTCCCGCCATGCCTTCACCAGTCGTTTCAGTTCTCGGTCACGACCCACGACCGGCGTCAGGCGTCGCGCATCCGCGACCTCCAGACGCCCCACCGCGCCGGTGGGGCGTAGTACGCGATGAACGCCTACGAGGCGCGACACGCCCTTGAGCGCCTTCTCGCCGAGCGGCTCGGTCTCGAAATAGCCGTCCACGAGGTCGCGCGTGGCGTCGCTGATAACGACCGATCCCGGCGGGGCGATCGACTCGAGCCGCGCCGCGATGTGGGGCATCTCCCCGACGATCTCATGCTGCGACTGCATCTCGCCGGCGCCCATTTCTCCGACGACGACGACCCCGGTGTGCAGGCCGATCCGGAGGTTAAGCTCGATGCCAAGCCGCGCGGGGAGATCTGCGTTCAGCGGCCCGAGCGCCTCGAGGATCCCGAGGCCGGCATGCACGGCTCGCTGCGCGTCGTCCTCATGCGCCCTTGGGTAGCCGAAGTAGGCCACGATGCCGTCGCCGACGAACCTGGCGGTGTAGCCGTCGAATCGCTCGATCGCCCGCACACAGGCCTGCTGGTAGGCAGTGAGGACCTCACGCCAGTCCTCGGGATCGAGCGACTCGGCGAGCGGTGTGGAGCCGACGAGGTCGCAGAAGAGCGCGGTCATATGGCGCCGCTGGGCGGTGTCTTCTGGGCTAGGGGTGTGGACTCTGGTGGGGTGGTGGACCGCCAGCGGCGCGTCATCGAGCGCGCCCCCGCCGGGGGCGCTCTCCAGCGCGGCCCCGCAACCGCCGCAGAACCGCATGCCCGGGGGGCTCTCCAGACCGCAGTGACCGCACTTCATGGTTCTCGCCGATACACCCCCAAACTGGTGACGTGTCAAGCATAACCCGGAGGCGCGGGGCCATTCGAGGCCTACTGAACGGTCGGGCGTGCCCCAAGGGGTTGCGCACGCGGACGGGCCCGCCTGATGGCGGGCCCGTCCGTCGCGATCCGCTGGGGGTTCGCGCGGCTACTGGCCGGCGCCCCTGCTTCCTTCCTCGGGGCCGCCGTCGTAGCGGGTGTCGGGCGCGGCGGTCGAGGTCGCGCCGCGCGTACCCTCTTCGGGGCCGCCGTCGTAGCGCACGCCGGGCGACTCCTTGATGGAATTGACGTCGAACGTTGCAGGCGCGGAGCGCTGGATGAGCGCGGCGGTTCCCTCCTCGGGGCCGCCGTCATAGCGGACGACCGGCTGCCGGGCCACGGCGATGCCTCGCGAGCCTTCCTCTGGGCCGCCGTCGTAGCGAGTTCCGTCCGCCGGGCTGGATGCGCTCACCTGCGTTGCCGAGCCGACGATGGTGCCGTCCTCGTCATCAGTGGCGAGAATCACTACCGCTGCGCTCAGCGCGACGACGGCGATCATCGCGACGGCGAGCAGCGCACGCAGCTGCTTGAAGTGGGAGCGAAGTACGACCGCGGGGTGCTCGGTGGGGATTGCCTGACCCATGTTGCCTCCTGTCCGGGGCGACCGCCTGGGCGGCTCGCCGCGTTGTGTGGTGTCGATGCGCATCGTGGACGGGCGTGGTAACAGCGCGGCGACGAGGCGGTAGCGGCACGGCAACATGGTTGGCGGGCGGCGCGGGCTGCTGTAGGTTGCGCGCACTGGCCCCTTCCCCCCTTTGGCATGGACTTCCGCATCCTCGGCCCGGTCGAGGCCCTCGAGGAGGGGCAGCCGGTCAGCCTTGGTGGGAGCAGACAGCGAGCACTGTTGGCGTTGTTTCTGCTGCGCCGGGGCGAGACGCTGAGCAGCGACCGATTGATCGACGAGCTCTGGGGAGAGCGTCCGCCCGCCACGGCCGCAAAGTCAGTGCAGGTGTACGTCTCCCGGCTGCGGAAGGCGCTCGCGAGCGAGAAGGGCACCGATCCCGAGGCTCTGATCACGACGCGCGAGCACGGATATGAGCTGAGACTCGATCCCGAACGCCTCGACGCGCACCGCTTCGAGCGACTCTGCGCCGAGGGCAGAAGCGAGCTCGCTGCGGGCCGCCCGGACCGGGCCGCCGCGGCGCTCCACCGGGCGCTGTCGCTGTGGCGCGGCCCGCCGCTGGCGGACCTCGCCTATGAGCCGTTCGCACAGCGCGAAATCGCACGGCTCGAGGACCTGCACGTCGCTGCGCTCGAGCAATTGATCGACGCGAAGCTGGCGTTGGGCGCCCACACCGAGGTGATCGGTCAGCTCGAGGCACTGATCGGCGAACACCCCTACCGGGAGCGCCTGCGGGCGCAGCTCATGCTGGCCCTCTACCGCGCGGACCGTCAGGCGGACGCGTTACAGACGTATCAGGACGCGCGCCGGACGCTGGTAGAGGAGGTCGGCATCGAGCCGGGAGAGCGACTCCGCGAACTCGAGCGAGCGATACTCCAGCAGGACCCGAGCCTCAGCTTCGTTGCGCAGGAGGAGGACCCGGCGGCGGCCGAGCCGGCCGTGGAGGACACGGCCAGCCCGTTCGTGGGCCGCGAGCACGAGCTGGCGGGGCTGTTGGCTGGGCTCGATGAGGCCCTCGCCCG
>Ga0081538_10006539_pt1 | contig 10239 bp, 14 predicted proteins | sample TabmetS5T2R1_FD_71022 | JGI IMG/M metagenome (GOLD analysis project Ga0081538, IMG submission 71022) | Tabebuia heterophylla rhizosphere microbial communities from the University of Puerto Rico - S5T2R1 | ecosystem: Host-associated > Plants > Roots > Rhizosphere ...
CGAGTCACCACCCGCTCCACCCGGCGCCGCACCGGCTACGGCGCGCCGCACGCGCCCCCCGCTCGAGGAGGCCGAGTACATCGCTCGCGTAGGACACGTAGACTGCGCCCGCCGGCGTCGTCCGCAGGGTGCGGCCCGCCCGCTCGGTCAGGCGAACGCCCACCTCGCGCTCGAGGGCCGACACGGCGGCCGACACCGACGGCTGGGTGACCACGAGCTCCTCGGCGGCGGCCGTGACGGAGCCGCGCCGCGCGACGGCCAGGAACGCTTGGAGCTGCGTCAGAGTGACGGCCATGCTCAGGTTTGCAGCGCCGAATCCGCGCCCCGCACTAGCGTCGCCCCACGTTCATCCGGGCGTTGTACCGCTTGCGACCGGCTCGCGCGTCGGGACCGGCACCGTCCGTGGCGCGTCCATGAGACCGAGCCGCCGCGCCAGCCATGCGGCCGGCAGGGCCTGGAGCAGCAGCGTCAGGACGATCGCGAGCGCCACGACGCTCGCATAGACCTCGGTGTGAGGCACGCCGAGCCCGGCCAGGACGCCCACGAGCGCGGCCGGCACCACGCCCGTCTCCCGAGTCCAGGACAGGAAGACCCGCTCCCGCGCGGTCCACGCACCGCCGCGGTCCGGCAGCGTGCACGCGAGCACGGTCAGCGGCCGCGCGACGAGCATGAGCGCCGCGAGCACGGCCACGGCGGGGGCGAGGTTCTCGCCGAGATCGCTCCACGGGATGTTCGCGCCCAGCACGACGAACACGAACAGCGTGACCAGATCGGCCATGTTGAACGCGAACGCCCGCATGACCCGCTCGTGCTCGGCGTGCATGGCGAGGCCGAGGTGCCGCATGTTCCCCACGATCAGGCCGGCCAGGAACGCGCCCAGGTAGCCGCTCCCGCCGGCGCTGTCCAGCGAGAAGTAGCTGATCGTGACCACGGTCAGCACGGCGAGCGCCGAGGACTCGCGCCAGATCCCGGAGCGGTGGCTCGAGATCGCCATCGAGAGGAGAACGCCGGCCGCCACGCCGATCACGGTGCTCACCCCGAGGTCGACGGCGAACTCGGCAACCGGCTCGGCGAGCGAGCCGTCGCCACTGAGCAGGACGCCCGCAAGCGCCAGCGCGAGGGCCGCGCCGGTGGGGTCGTTGAAGGCCGACTCGGCGACCACCGTCTGAGCGACCTTCGGCCTCAGCCGCGACCGTACGAAAAGGGGGATCAGGATCGCCGGATCGGTGGGCGAGAGCACGGCGCCGACGAGGAGGGCCCCCTCCCACGGCAGGTCGAACACGAGGTACGCCGCCACGCCGGTGACGAGCGTGGTGAGTATCACCCCCGGCACGACCAGCATGCTCAGCCCAACCCATACGCGGCGTAGCAGCGGCAGCGAGAGGTTGAGCCCGCCGGTAGAACAGGATCAGCGAGACCCCGAGCGTGAACATGAGCTGGGCCGCGATCGAGTCGAGCGGCACGTCCACGATGTCCAGGACCGAGGGACCGAACAGGGCACCCATCGCCACGAGCAGGAGGATCTCCGGCACGCGTAGGACACTCGCCAGGAAGCGAGCCACCAGCGCGGCCACGAGCAGCAGGCTCAACGTGGAGATCACGTCACGCGTCATGCACGCCTCTCAGGCACCTATACAGTGGCCGCGGCCATGGTCCTGTTCGTGCTCACCGGGCAGGCGCCGCCGATCCTGGTGGTGGCGCTGCTCATCCTGGTCTACCTCACGGGGCTCGAGCTCTGGCGTGAGAAAGACCTGCCGTTCCTCTACAAGGCCTGGTGGTGCCTGCTCGTGTTCCTGTTGAACCTGGTCGGCTTCGCCGCGTTCTGGATCTGGTTGACGGTGCGGCGCCGCCGGCGCCGCGAAGCCTAGGGTCACGCAGCCCTACTCTCCCCCCGCGCGCAGGCGGTGCAGGCGCGCGAGCTTCAGCGCGAGCTCCAGCGACAGCAGATCCTCGTCCGGCAGCCTGAGCCCGGACACCCGCTCGATGCGGTCGAGGCGCTGCCGGACCGTGTTCGGATGGATGTAGAGGGCGCGCGCGCTGGCCGTGACGCTGCAGCGGTCGGTCAGGAAGCGCTCGAGCGTCTCGAAGAGATGGGAGCCTCGGCGGCGGTCGTAGTCGATCAGCTTGTCGACCGACTCCCGGTAGCGATCGTGGGGGGCCTGGTCGAGCTCGAGGTGGACGAGGTACTTGTACGCGCCGAGCCCCTCGTAGGACACCGCGCCCCCGGCGGCCACCAGCGAGCGCCCGATGCGGGCCGCGTCCGCGGCCTCCCGCATCCGGCGGCGGGCGCTGCCCGCGCCGCGGTCCAGGTCGCTGACCCCGATCACCACGCCCTCCTCGCCCGCCAGCTCCTCGCACGCCCGGCGCAACCGGTCGGCGGCCGCATCCTGCGCCGTCGCAAGCGGGGCCAGCACCCGCACGCGATCGTGACGCGCGTCGAAGAACGCCCGAGGGCAGGTCCGGCGCAGCCGCGCCTCGAGCCGCGCGGCGAGCTCAGGCCAGACGGGCGCGTTCGGTGGGGCCTCCGGCGCGCGCTCCAGGTGAAGGAAGAGATGCGGCCGGCTGAGGTCGCAACGGGCCTCCCCCGCCTTCGCGTCGGCGGCGTCCACCGATCCCGCGGCGAGTGCGTCGAACATGTCCTTGACGATGTTCTCCGCGGTGAGGCGCTCGATCAGCTCCGCCTTCTTCAGTCCGACCGCCGTCTGGTTAGCCACGGCGCCAAGCAGCTCGGCGTCCTCGTCCGTGTACTCGGTCCCGGCCCTGAGACAGCACAGCACCCCGAGATGCTCCTCGCCCGCCACCAGCGGTACCGCAAGGAGCACGTGGTCGTCGAGATCGGGCCAGAGCTCGCGCGCCACGGTCCGGCGCCCGCCGCGCCCGCGGCCGTTCGCCCGCCGCATCAGGTCGAGCACGAGCGCCGTACCGCCGGGCCGGGGGCTCGGCGCCGGCGCGCCCACCGGGTCCGAGCCGGCCAGCACGAGCTCGTCGGTCTCGGCGTCGAGGCGATAGATCTGACAGGCGTCAGCGCCCAGCAGATCGCGCGCGCCGCGGGTCACCGCGTCGTAGAGGTCCTCACGGAGCGTGACCGCGGCCAGCGCCTGGCTCAGCTGGGTCAGCGTGGTGAGGGCGTCGACCCGACGGCGGGTCTCCTCGTAGAGCTGGGCGTTCTCGATCGCCCCCGCTACGAGCGATGCGGTGTGGACGAGGAAGTTGAGCACGTCGTCGTCGAACTCGCGCGGCGCCTCCGTGTGGAGCACGACCACTCCGATCACGTCGCGCGCCTTGGCGAGGATCGGCACGGCGACCATCGATTGGAAGCGCTCCTCCTCGAACTCGGGGACATAGCGCATGCGGGGGTCGCTGAGCGCGTTGTCGCGGATGAACTCGGGCTTCTTCGTGCGGGCTACCCAGCCGGTGAGGCCCTCGTCGAGGCCAAAGCTCACCTCCCCGACGAAGCGCGAGTAGCGTGCGGACGCCGCGCGAAGGACGAGCCGGTCCGACTCCACGAAGTAGATGAAGCAGGCGTGACAGCCTGTGGCGTCCGTCGCGATGTCGACGATTCCGCCCAGCACGCGATCCAGGTCGAGCGAGGACGAGACCGTCTTGATTACGGCGTACAGCGTCTCGTTCTCGCGCCGCGCACGCTCGAGCGCATCCGCGCCGCCGGTGGTCGAGGGCAGCGTCAACCGGCCAATCGTAGCCCTGCCGACCTGACGGACCTATGTGCAACCCGCATATATGACAAGCGTAAACGGAGTTAGCATCATACATTGAACCCATAGCTCCGCCGGGGTTAGCTTCCGGAGTGATCGTGGCTGTTGACGGCTGCTTCGGGAGGACCGCTGCATGATCGACTTCGTGCTTGCGCAGGTTGAGGCGCTAGAAGAAGCGCAAACCCTGGACAGCGCGATCCTCGGCGAGCAGTTCTACTTCTGGACGGTCGTCGTCATGTGGCTCATCCATGTGGGCTTCATGACATACGAGGCAGGAACCGTGCGCCGCAAGAACGTCATGGCCACGGCGATGAAGAACATCCTCACGATCGCCGTCGTAACGCCGACCTTCTACTACTTCGGCTGGTGGATCTACAACTGCAACCAGAACGGCTTCCCGCCGATCGGGCCGAACTCGAGCGACTTCACGTCGGGCGTCTGCCAGGGCGGCATCCCCTGGAGCGACACCTTCGGCCCGAACCTCACGAACAACGTCAACCTCGTCTTCTTCCTGGCCTTCCTGTTGTTTTCGTGGACCACCGCGTCGATCATGTCCGGGGCGACGCTGGAGCGCATCCGGCTGTCAGCGTACCTGCTGCTCGCCGCGCTGCTGGGCTCCGTCGTCTGGATCCTGGACGCCGCCTGGGGCTGGAGCGGCGGCGGGTGGATGACGCTGCGGTTTGGTTACCACGACTCGATCGCGTCCGGCGTGGTGCACGGCGTAGCCGGCGCCTTCGCGCTCGGCGTGGTGTTCAACCTCGGACCACGAATAGGCAAGTACACGCGCGAGGGATTGGCGCGAGCGTTCAGGCCCCACAACCTCCATATGTCGATCATGGGCCTGATGCTGATCTTCACGGGGTTCTACGGCTTCTATGCGGCCTGCCTGGTGATCGCCTCGACCGCTTTCCCAGGCTGGGCGAACATCTATCTGAGCCCCACCACCCTCGGATCGATCGCCATGATCATCACGTTCGGCTTCGCGGGCGGATTCACCGGCGGATATTTCGCGAGCCGCGGCGACCCCTTCTGGACGATCTCCGGCGGGCTGGCCGGAGTGATCGGCGTCTCTGCCGGCGCAGACGTCTATGCACCCACCCTTGGCTATCTGCTTGCAATGGCCACAGCGGCGCTAACGGTCTGGGCCGGCGCATGGATCGAGAAAAAGATGCGCGTGGACGACGTGGTCGGAGCGGTCGCCGTGCACGGCGTGGCCGGCTTTCTGGGAGTGTTCTGGGTCGGCGTTTTCGCCGCGGGCTACCCGACCGGCCTCAACAACGTCGACAGCTCGATCGGCGGTCAGCTCCTGGGCATCGCCACGTTCTTGCCGCTCGGCTTCCTGACGGGATGGTTCGCCTCCTGGGTGCTGAAGAAACTGAACCTTCTGCGTGTTCCGCCGGAGGTGGAGCTCGAGGGCCTCGACCCAGCCGAGTACGCCCCCGACATCTACCTGCCGGAGAGCGCCCGGGCGGGCGAGATGGTGCTCGAGCCCGACGGCACTCCAGTGGCGTCCGACGGGGTGCTGTCGGGCGCCGCGCGTGAGGTCGTGAGGAGGTAGCGCGTGCCAGGAGAGATCGCCCTGATACCGCTTGCGATCCTGACCTGCGCGGGGCTGGCCTGGTTGGTGCGGCGTGAGGACGCACGCCTGAGGGCGAGGGCGCGCCGCTACCGGCAACTCGAGCTCGAGGGAATCGAGGAGCTCCGCCGCCGCGACCCCTACCCCGAGGAGCCCGCGGTCGAGGGAGGCGGGTACCTGCGGGAGCCGGACGGCCGCCGAGCGGATTCCGACCGGGTGCTCCGCGAGGAGCTCGAGCGGGCGCGCGCTCACACACGGAGACGGAGGGGGGCCGCATGCCTGCTCTGATCGACAGCTCGCCGAGTTGCGTCATCGAGAGGGAGGGCGCGACGCCGGCCGACGATTCCGCCGATTTCATCCTCCAGTCCAGGTACGAGGACTGCGCTGGGTTCATGACATTCGGCCCCGGCAGCACCTATGGAGATGAGGGCGCCGCGGCAGATACCGCCTACTACATCTTGACCTGGCTTGGCATCACGGTGATGGTGCTGGCGCTGATCGCATGGGTGGTCTACGAGAACCGGCGCCTGCTCGCGCACGCCGCACGGCTCCGTACCCGCGCCCCTGCCCCGGAGCCACCGGTTCCACCGCACCCAGGCACCACGACGACGGAGTAGAAATGAGATGATCAATAACGGTTACGACAAGCGCCAGATCGAGTTCCCCGAGAAGCAGACACACGTCAAGTCGTTCGAGCTCGCGATGCTGGCAATCTCCGTCGTGTGCGTGATCATCGTCCTGATCATCCTGCTCGGGACAAACATCGGGAACGAGTTCCGGCCGACGGTCTGAGCGCCACCCCCCAGCCCACCGTTTCCCGTGCGATCACGGGTGCCACCTGGCCCCGCGTCGCTGTGGTGCTGGTCGTGCTCGCGCTGGCCTTCGTCGTCGCCCAGAACTGTCAGCAGTCCCAGGTCCGGCTGACGAAGCAGCAGGCGATCGAACGCGCCGAGCAGGAGGTGGACTTCGTCCCCACCCGCACGGCCGTACGGCTGCTCCGGCAGGGGCTCGGCTCGAAGCCGTTCTGGATCGTGTCGCTCTCGATCCCCCGCGCCCAAGGCGAGAGCTACAGGCGGTTGGCGGTAGTGCGAGTCGACGCCAACACCGGGAAGGTTGCGGAGGTGACCGGAGGGTCCAGGCCGGGCGACCGCTGAGCGCGAGCGCCGCACACGCGGCGATCGCCGCCGCGTGACATCGGTCACCGAAGGGCGTCCGGCGGGAATGACCAGGCGGCGCCGGCGTCCTTCTGGTCGGACCCGCGCACTAACGAAAGGACAGCCCTCACCATGCGCTACCCCTGGCTGGGAATCCCGTTCGCCGACCCGCAGCATGAGCGCGCAGCCGATCACCGTCCACGCCCCGGACGCGCCGCAGACCGCTCTCCCCGGGCCATGGTCGCTGCGCTCGCCGTCGTGTTCGCGGGCTGGGTCGGCTTGATCACGTTCGCGATCGCCGAGACGGACTCGCCGCACGGCGTCGCGCGTGGCGGCACGGCCGCCGAAGACGCGGACCCACGGCCCGGGCGGGCCGGGCCCGGATTCGACGCGTTGCGATAACGACCGAGCCACGGCCGCTCGGCGGCCGTCCGGCAAGATCTGCCCATGCACAGGGGGGCGCAGGAGGCGATCGCTGGGCTTAACTGGTGGCACGTGATCGAGGTTGCGCCCGGCGTCCTCACGCCGGGATCCTGGGATCTTCGACCGGCGGCCGAGCGGATGGCGTGGCCCGGAACTCTCGCCGGCCTGCGCTGCCTGGACGTGGGCACCATGGACGGCTTCTGGGCCTTCGAGATGGAGCGCCGCGGCGCGGGCGAGGTCGTGGCGATCGACCTCGTCGACCCGGCACGCCAGGATTCGCCCCTCGCTGAGCGCCGCGTGCGGGCGGCGCCGTCGGAACAGCGACGTGGACGAACCTTTCGCACGGCCGCAGAGGTCTTGGGCTCTCGTGCCGACTACCGCGATCTGAGCGTCTACGAGCTCGACCCGGGCCACGTCGGCGAATTCGATCTCATCGTGATGGGGTACGTCCTCCAGATGCTGCGCGACCCGGTGCGTGGACTTGAGGCGCTTCACGCGGTGTGCCGCGGACACCTGCTGCTGATCGAGACGGTCAGCGCTCCGCTCTCGCTCCTCCGGTCGCCGCTCGCGCGGCTCGATGCCAGGCGCGACGGTAGCGAGTGGTTCGTGTTCAACCGGCTCGGACTGAGGAAGGTGCTTTCGCTCGCCGGTTTCGAGGTCGAGGCGATGACCTCGATCTTCCGTGACCGCTACGGGGCGCCGCGGGAGGACGAGCCGCCGGCGCTCGGGGCGCGCGCGATGTACAGACTCGGGCTTCGCGGCCGCTCGGTCGCCGTCCGGGCCCGCGCGCTGTGAGTAGCGTGGCCGGGAGATGACTAGCGGGCCCTACACCGAGATCGCCCCTCCGCCCGACCTCGGCGAGCACCTGCAGTGCGGGTGGGCCGTCGATCCCGACGGCTCCCGCAGCGAAGCGATCCTGCCCGACGGTTGCATGGACGTCGTCTGGCGCGCGGGCGAGGGCCTGATCGTCGCCGGTCCCGACACCGGACCGGTGCCGGTCGTCCGGCGCCCCGGCTCGAGCGTGGTGGGCGTCCGCTTCCGCCCCGGGGCAGCACCCACGATGCTGGGGGTAGCGGCGGAGGAGCTTCGGGACCAGCGCGTACCGGTCTCCGAGCTCTGGGGCGACGACGCCGAGCGCCTCGACGAGCGGCTGCACTGCGCGCCCTCGGCCTCGGCTCGTCTCGAGCTGCTCGAGCGCACGCTCCGCCGCCGTCTGGAAGGCGCGGCAAGGCCCGACGGGCTGGTCGCCGCCGCAGTCGCCCGCCTTCGCGGCCCCGAGCCGCCGCCCGTCCGCGAGCTGGCCGGCGCGCTCGCGGTGAGCGAGCGGCAGCTGCGCCGGCGGTTCCAGACCGCGGTCGGGTACGGGCCGAAGACCCTGGCTCGGATACTGCGCTTCCAGCGGATGCTCGCGCTCGCCCGCCAGCGCGCCAGCCGGGGCGACCTCGCCCGGCTTGCGCTCGACGCGGGCTACGCCGGCCAGGCTCACATGACCGCCGACTGCACTCGGCTTGCGGGCGTGCCGCCGGGCCGGCTGATCGCGGGGCGATACTCCGCCGCGGCCAGACGCTAGCGCGTCCGTTTCGTCAAAGACCGCGCCGGCGCGTGCCGATACCGTCGCCACATGGAACAGAGACTGAGCCTCATAACTCTCGGTGTCGCCGATGTCGAACGGGCGCGCGCCTTCTACGAGGCGCTGGGATGGACGACCCGCGCGGAGCCCGGCGCCGACGTCGCGTTCTTCCAGGCGGGCGGCATGATCGTCGCGCTCTGGGACCGCTCGAAGCTCGCCGAGGACAGCGCGGTGAGCGACGCCGGCGGCTGGGGCGGCGTCACGCTTGCCCACAACGTGCGCTCTCCGCAGGAGGTCGACGCCGTCCTCGACGAGGCCCGCGAAGCAGGCGCCGAGATCGGCCGCGAGGGCGCCAAGACGTTCTGGGGCGGCTACTCGGGCGTCTTCATCGATCCGGACGGCCACCCGTGGGAGGTCGCGCACAACCCGGACTGGACGGTCCACGAGGATGGTTCGGTGACGCTCGAGTAGCTGGCCGGCCGCCAGCTATCGTCTGCCACAGGCGATTTTCGGAGGTCGGAGAACGGAATGGCGGAGATGGATACGGCGCTCGATCGCTATCAGGAGGTCGAGACCGGGGAGGCCTTCACCCTGCAGGGCCCCCGGTTGCTGAAGGTGGAGCTGTCGGAGACGTCGGTGATGGCGAAGAACGGCGCGATGGTCGCCTACCAGGGTGACGTGCACTTCGAGCATCAGGGCGGCGGGCTCGGGCGGCTGCTCAAGAAGGCGGCCACCGGGGAGCAGCTGCGCCTGATGAAGGCGTCCGGCAGCGGCGAGCTCTTCCTCGCCCACCAGGCGATGCTCGTCCACGTGCTTCGGCTGGACGAGGATTCGCTCACGGTGAACGGCGCAAACATCCTCGCGTTCGAGACCGGGATCGACTGGGACGTCACCCGAGTCAAGGGCGGCACGGCCGGCGTCCTCGCCGGCGGGCTGTTCAACATCCATCTACGGGGAACCGGGCTGGTCGCGCTCGTCTCGGACGGCGAGCCGGTGAAGCTGGACGTGTCAGAGGCGCCGACCTTCGGCGATCCCCAGTCGGCGATCGCCTGGTCCGGCGGCGTGGAGACGACCCTCAAGGCGGATGTTCAGGCGAAGACGCTGATCGGACTCGGCTCCGGCGAGAGCTTCCAGATCGGTTTCACCGGGAGCGGCTGGGTGCTGGTCCAGCCGTCCGAGGGCCGGCCTGTCGTCGGCGGGTAGCCGCCGCTGGACAGAAACTGTCTGTCGACCCCTAGGTATGCTCTCGCGGTGACCTCCAGCGCTGCGGCGTCGGGATCCGAGATTGGCGCTCGGGAGCGGATCCTAGACACCGCCTATGACCTCTTCTCACGCCGCGGAATCCGCGATGTCGGAGTCGACGAGGTGATCGAGGACGCCGGTGTGGCCAAGGCGACGCTCTATCGCCACTTCGCGTCGAAGGACGACCTCGCATTGGCCTTCCTCGAGCTGCGCGAGGAACGCTGGACGAAGGGGTTCGTGGAGACGGGCGCACGCGCACGCGGAGAAACCCCGGAGGATCGCCTGCTGGCGATCTTCGACGTCTTCGACGAGTGGTTTCGGCGCGACGACTTCGAGGCGTGCTCGTTCATCAACGTGCTGCTCGAGATGGGCGCACCCCACCCCGCGGGGGAGGCGTCCATGCAGTATCTCGAGAACATCCGCTCGGTGGTCCGCACGCTTGCCGCCGAGGCCGGCATCCAGGACATAGACGCCTTCGCCCGCTCTTTGCACATCCTCATGAAGGGGTCGATCATCTCCGCCGCCGAGGGCGACACTGAGGCCGCCCAGCGCGCCAAGGCG
>Ga0081538_10006540_pt1 | contig 10238 bp, 12 predicted proteins | sample TabmetS5T2R1_FD_71022 | JGI IMG/M metagenome (GOLD analysis project Ga0081538, IMG submission 71022) | Tabebuia heterophylla rhizosphere microbial communities from the University of Puerto Rico - S5T2R1 | ecosystem: Host-associated > Plants > Roots > Rhizosphere ...
TGATGGGCCATGATGGCTCGCTCGCTTCTCGTCGGTTGTCGATTCTCGTGCGTCATCGCGGCCGCCTGCCTGTTTGCCGACGCCGCGGCGGCGGGCACTGTTCGCCTCGCCGTGCAGAGGACCGGCACGCTCGCCTGGGAGCTCGACGTCATCCGCGCCCATGGACTTGACCGAGCCGCCAACTTGACCATCGCGGTGACCGAGCTTGCCGCGCCCGAGGCTGGTAAGATCGCGCTGCGCGGCGGCTCCGTGGACATCATCGTGTCGGATTGGCTGTGGGTCGCGCGCGAGCGCAGCCTCGGCGCCCGGCTGGTGTTCCATCCCTATTCGGCCGCGATCGGCGCCGTCATGGTGCCGGCCGCCGCCGTGGCGCGGGCGCCGATCCGCAGCCTGGCCGATCTGAAGGGCAGGAAGCTCGCCGTGGCCGGTGGCGCGATAGACAAGAGCTGGCTGCTCCTGCAGGCCGCGGCGAAGCAGGACGGCATCGACCTTTCGAAGGAGGCGACCGTTGTCTATGGCGCGCCGGCGCTGCTCGCCGAGAAGACCCTGCAGGGCGAGATGGATGCCACGCTCAATTACTGGAATTTTTGTGCCGCCCTGGAGGCGAAGGGCTTCCGCCGTCTGGTCGGCATCGAAGACGTCCTGCCGCGGCTCGGTGCCACCGGCCGTGCCGCCATGCTCGGCTATGTGTTCGACGAATCATGGGCAGCCAAGAACGCCGACACCGTCGTGCGCTTCATCGACGTGACCCGCAAGGCCAAGGACATCCTTGCCACGTCGGATGCCGAATGGGAGCGCATCGCGCGGCTGGTAGGCGCGCCCGACGCCGCCGCCCTGACGACCTACCGCGACCGTTACCGCGAGGGCATTCCCCGTCGGCCGATCGATGCCGAGGAGGCAGATGCCCGCATGCTGTTCGGCGTGCTTGCCACCCACGGCGGCCGCAGCCTCGTGGGCGGTGCAACGGCGCTTGATCCAGGGACATTCTTCCGCGCGCGTCACGGGCTCTGAAATGGTCCGCTCGATTTCGCTCGCGCTCCTTGTCGGCACGTGGTTTCTCGGATCGTGGCTTGCCGGCGAGCGGATGCTCCCTGGCCCCACGGCGGTTCTGGCCGCCGTTCTCAGTGAAGCGGGATCGGGTAATCTGTTCCTCCAACTCGGCGCGACGCTGGCGCGCGTCGCGCTCGCCTTCATGCTGGCCATGACGGTCGGCGGCGCGATCGGATTTCTCATGGGTCGGGTCGCGCTCGCCGATCGGCTCGGCGATCCCTGGCTGGTGGTGCTCCTCAACCTGCCGGCGCTCGTCATCATCGTGCTCGCCTATATCTGGGGCGGCTTGACCGAGATCGCCGCCATCCTGGCGGTCGCCATCAACAAGGTGCCGAACGCGATCGTCGTCATCCGCGAAGGCGCGCGCGCGCTCGACCCGGCGCTCGACGACGTCGCCCGCGTGTTCGCGATCGGACGGTGGAAGGCATTGCGGCACGTGGTGATTCCGCAGCTCGCGCCCTACGTGGCGGCGGCGGCCCGGTCGGGCCTGTCGCTGGTATGGAAGATCGTTCTCGTGGTCGAGCTGCTCGGGCGGCCGAACGGCGTCGGGTTCGAGATCGGCGTTGCCTTCCAGTTGTTCGACGTGACACGCATCCTGGCTTATGCGCTCGCCTTCGTCGCCGTGATCCTGGTTATCGAGACCCTGTTGGTGCAGCCCTTTGAACGACGCGCGTCCCGCTGGCGTTACCGGCCTGCTTGAAGTCCGTGTCGGACGGAAAGCATACACAACTGCCTCCGGCGAGCGCCTGGAGGTGCTCCACGACATCTGCTTTTCGCTTGCCCCCGGCGAGGTGTGCACGCTGGTCGGTCCTTCCGGCTGCGGCAAGACGACGATGCTGCGGATCATCGCCGGGCTCGATCGCGACTACGAGGGAGCGCTGCGGCGGCCGGCCGACGGCAAGCTCGGCATGGTGTTCCAGGAGCCGCGGCTGCTTCCTTGGCGCACGGTCAGGGACAACGTACGGCTCGTCGCCCCGCATGCCGACGAGGCCGAGCTTGCGACCCTGTTCGATGTCCTCGGGCTTGCGGTCCATCGCGCGCATTATCCCGCCGAATTGTCGCTCGGGCTGGCCCGCCGCGTCGCGCTTGCCCGGGCCCTGGCAGTCAAGCCGGAGCTCCTGCTCCTCGACGAGCCGTTCGTCTCGCTCGACGACGCGCTGGCGCGCCGCCTGCGCGAGGAGCTGGCGATGCTGGTCGACAGCCGCTCGATCACGACGCTCTTGGTGACGCACGATATCGACGAGGCGGTGCGGCTCGCCGACCGGGTATTGCTGCTGTCGCCGCGCCCCGCCCGGATCGTGGCGGAAATGCCGATCTTGACACCGCGCCGCGACCGTACCGACGATGACATGGCCACCATCAAGGCGACAATCGCAAGCCGGCTGGCGGCCGCCGCGTGAGGCGCGTATTGTTGGCTTGCGCATCAGGAGCAAGGCCATGAAACCGGCCATCACCTGCGCTGTCGCGCTGCTCGTCTGCGCCCTCGGCCACGCCGCACCGGCGCAGGACATGATGCGGCACGTCGACCTCACCTCGCCGGACATGGTCGCGGCCGAGATGACGCGCGCCGACGTCGAGCGGATGCTCGCCGCCGGGACGCCGGACCAGCCGGCCGACTTCACCGGCAAGAAGCTCTCGGGCCTCGATCTCACCGGCCTCGATCTCACCGGCGCGGTGCTGCGCGCCGCACGGCTCAACCGCGTCAAGCTGGTTGGCGCCAGACTCGAGCGGGCGATCCTCGATCAGGCCTGGCTGCTGGAGGCCGATCTCAGCGGTGCCAACCTTCAACGCGCCAACCTCTTCGCCGCGCAGATGCAGCGCGCCCGGCTCGACGGCGCCGATCTTGCCGGCGCGCGCGTCGCCGCCGACCTGACCAATGCCAGCCTTGTCGGCGCCTCGCTCGCCGGTGCCCAGCTCGGCGCCGACATGCGCAACCAGTCCATGGGCCTGATGCGTGCGGTGCTGAAATCGGCCAACCTCAAGGGCGCCAATCTGCGCGATGCCGACCTCTCGCGCACCGATCTCGAGTTCGCGTCGTTGAAGGATGCCGACCTGACCGGCGCCTCGCTCAAGGGCGCCGCCCTCGGCGGTGCCGATCTGTCCGGCGCCACCGTCGCGGGCGCGGATTTTTCCGGTGCCGATCTCGTCTCGACCAAGCTCGTCGCGCCGATCGGTCTCGAGCAGGCCAGGAACCTCGACAAGGCGCAGAACCTGCAGCGCGCCGTGCGGGAGTGAGGAGAATGCGATGCGTGAACTCGTGGGTGGAACGCTTGCTCTGCTGCTGGCCTTCTCCATTGCCGCCGCACAGGACCGCCGCGGCATCCGCTTCTGGAATCTGACCGCCGAAACGGTGAAGCAGCTCTATCTGTCGCCGGCGGGAAAGGACGAGTGGGGTCCGGACCAATGCAAGAACGATCGCGACGGCGAAGTCGACCACAACGAGCGCCTGCGCATCATCGGCATCGAGCCCGGTCGCTACGACGTCAAGCTCGCCGACGTGCGCGACCGCCTGTGCATCGTCCGCAACGTGGAGATCAAGGACGCCGCCGTCTTTACCATCGAGGAGAAGCAACTGACGGATTGCACGCGCCGACCGTAGGGCGGGTTGAGGCGCCGCGCGCGGCTTGTGAACGCGACCGCTGGGTGGCGGTGGCGCAACCCACCAAGACAGAACCAGGGACGGCGGGCGAGCGATCGCCACAGCAACCGCGGGGTGCGGCGCGCAGCGCTGCGACGGCAGCGCGATGCCTCGCGACACCTCAGCCCCTCCTATGACGTCCCTCGGATCGCGTGGAACACCTTCAGCGCGGCGACGTGTTCGGCTACGTCGTGGACACGGAAGATCGCGGCGCCGCGCGCCGCCGCCGCCAGATTGGCGGCTACCGTCCCGATCAGCGACGCCTCCGGGTTGCCGTCCATCAGCGAGCCGAGGAACGATTTGCGCGACACGCCGACCATGATCGGCAGCCGATAGTCCTTAAGCTCGCCGAGGCGCGCGACAGCATCGCGGTTCTGCCGCGACGTCTTGGCGAAGCCGATGCCGGGATCGAGGATGATGCGCTCCCGCGCGATGCCGGCCTTGTCGGCGAGCGTCAGCGAGCGGTCGAAGAAGGCGCGGATGTCGGGGATGATGTCGATCGACTCGTCCTTCTCGGCGCGATTGTGCACGATGACGATGAGCGCCTCCGCGGCGGCGACGACGTCCGCCATGGCGGCATCCCGTTGCAGCCCCCCGACGTCGTTGACCGCGATTGCGCCGCACGCGAGCGCGCGCGCCGCAACGCGCGCCTTCGTCGTGTCGATCGACAGCGGCGCGTCGAGCCTCCGCGCCAGCGCCGAGAGAATCGGCTCGACCCGGGCAAGTTCCTCCGCTTCCGACACGGGAACCGCGCCCGGCCGCGTCGACTCGGCCCCGATGTCGACGATGTCACATCCGTCCGCGACCAGCTTCTTCGCGTGCAAAGTCGCACCCTCGATGGTTTGGAATTGGCCGCCGTCGAAGAAGGAATCCGGCGTTACATTGAGGATTCCCATGACGGCGGGGCGCCGGCGAACCTTCCGCAGAAAGGCATCGCGCCTGCCGCGGAACGGCTCCTCCATCAAGTGTTCCGCCTGTCCGGATAGTCACAGCGCCAGCGAACCGCCCGCCATTTCGGATGGTCTTCGATCCACTGGGCCACATAAGGCATCGCGGCCATGACGCATTGCGTGGGTGATGTGGTATCGGCAAATTGAAGATGCTGATCCTCACACTGTTGCGGCTGCGCCACCGCGCAGACCGTAATGATCAGCTCGATCAAGCCCATATTACCTGCTCCGTCATTGCCACGTGCATAACACAAGAAACGATCGCTGCGCGGCAGAGTTTCATCATCGCATGAATATCTCGCCTTTTCCCAATACGGCCGTGTCTCCCGACAGCCGTCGCAGCGAGTGTCGGAGAATCGACGCAAGTTGCGTGCTGTAGCCGTTAACGAATGCGGCCATAAGGCGGATCAGCACAAGATCGTGCGCACCGCAATCGATGAAGGTGGGCGGCAATTCATCGGCGCCGTCGCCGAGGATCAATGTACCGCGGCGCATGAGATAGCCGGGCAGGGCACCGACCTTGCGGCGTACGATCAGCGTTCCGGCAATCATGCGGCAGCCGGTCCAGCGCCCGGCCGCGCCCTCGACGAGAACCGTGCCGCGGCGCATGCGATCGCCGGCGCGCTCGCCGGCGCTGCCGCGCACCACCACGACGCCGCCGCGCATTCCGACGGTTTCGCCGGCGAGCGGGCCGCCGAGACGATCACCGGCGTTGCCGCTAATCTCGATCACGCCGTCCCGCATGCCCGACGCCGCCCACGGACCGGCATGGCCGTGAATCATCAGACGACCGCCGGCCATCAGCCGCCCGGCCTTGATGCCCACGTCGCCATCCACGACGATCTCTCCACCGGTCATGCCGTGGCCGATGTGATCGAGGCGATCGCAGGCCTGTTCGATGCGGATCTGCCGTGCATCGCCCATGCGCAGGCGGAACACGTCGCCGACCGTGACGCGGCTGCGCGTCGTCTGCAGCTCGATCCCGGCGATGTCCGCGGCCGTCTTGCCGGCAAGCAGATGCGGCAGCAGCGGGGACAGGTCGAGCCGCTGCTCGGGACGTTCGCGCAGGTTCAGCACCAGGGGCTTCACCGCAACAGCTCCTTGAGGCGGAAGTGATGCGGCCCGAGCTTGCCGCCGTAATTTCCGGCGCCGACGCGGACGGCCCCGCGCTTTGCGCCGAGCCGGATGATCGCCGTGAGGCCCGCCCGCATGGCCGCCGTGACGGCGTCCGGAGTGAGGCCATCGATGACGATCTCCAGCACCGAGGCGATATCGTCGTCCAATGCGGTCGCCACCACGCCCTTGAGCGTCGGACAATAAGGCTCGTTGGTGGAGGCGCGCACCGACTTGTACTTGGATCCGACCTTGGAGCCGGAGCGCGCGATGCCGCCGGGAAAGGGCGTGATGACGTCGGGTATCCGGCCGATCGCCTTGACGGCAGCTTGCGCGGCGGCAAGCGTGGCGCGTCCGCTCCGTCCCATGATCAGCAGGTTGCCGCCGCCGACCGCCTCCTTGGTCAGTCCAGTCATCGCCTCGCACAGGAACTCCCCGTCGAGCACCGGGATGCGCCAATAGTGCTTGCCGCCGAAGCGCTTGGAGATCTGCCAGCCGTCGCCGAAGTAGCGCAGCGCGCTGCCGAGCTTGAGCCTCGCGGCGCCGGCGCCGTCAATCCCGGCGTAGCAGGCCGCGCCCGGGCTGGTCAGCACGCACTGGCCGACGCGGCCCATGAGCTGCTTCTGCAGCTCGCCGGTGGATACGGCGAACATGAGCACGCGCACGCCCGGCCGCCCGTCCGGCGTTTCCTTGGAGCCAAGCGCGCGATCGATCCCGGCCTCGCAGCCGCAGCCGATCACCGAGGTGGCGAACCCGGTCATGGTCACCGCGGCCTGCCTGGCCCATTCCGGGCTGCCTGCCGTGATGATGAGGGCGGTCGCGCGCATGGGGAACGCTTCCGCGAACGTGTCGTCGACGCGCACGCCGTTGACGATCAGCGCGCGCATGGCACGCATTCGAACGGGTCGGGCCGCCCGATGGCGCCTTCGGGCACGCGCATGAACTGGGACGAGAGGCCGTAGCGCTCGCCACAATAGTCGTGCATGCGGCGCTCGATCGCCCGGTCGTGGCCTGGCCGCACGCCGAGCGCGCGACCCCATCGCAGGCGGGTCACCGCGCCATCGCGGACGACCGGCTCGCCGTCCTTGAACACGAGGTGGGCGGCGCCGAACATCTTTGCCCGATCGGCATCGTCGGCATAGACTGCGATATCGGCCCGCGCCCCGGCGCCCAGGTGACCGCGGTCGCCAAGTCCCAACAGCCTGGCAGGCGCTGCCCGTGTCATCGTGGCGATCTCGTTCAACGAATATTCGCGCGCGATCGATGGCAGGGTCGTGACCTCCATCGCGGCCGCCGGCAAGGTCGCGATCCAGTGCGCGCGCAGTTCGCGGCTCATGAGCAGCGCCAGCAGATCCGGATAGGTCGTAAACGGCGCCCCGTTCGGGTGATCGGTGGTGAAGAAGACTTGGGCCGGATCGTCGATGAGAAGAAACAGCTCGAGGCCTACCGCCCATTGGACCGCGTTGTAGAAGTCGCTGCGACGATAATGGTAGGGCACCACCCCGCCGCCGTTGGCGTCGCCGTCTTGGATCACCCATTTGCGCGGCTGAGCGCGATGGCGCGCATTGAATTGCCGCAGCACGTCGGACGATATGGTGACGGTCTGGCCGAACATGACCTGCCCGACGTCGATGGTCACGGGCTTGGCGCTGTTGACCGCCGCGGCGATTAGCGCGGCGGCAGACGAGAAGTCGCGCGGGCCCTCCTTGCCGTAGCCGTAGAACTGAAGGTGGGCGAGGTGAAGCGGCAGGCCCTCGGCGGCGTCGATCGTCGCCAGCGCGGTCTCGGCATTTCCGGCGAGCCCGAGATTGTTGCAATGGACGTGCAGCGGATGCGGCACGCCGAGCGCGTTTACCGCATGCTGCAGCGACTTGACGATCGCGCGCGAGGACGCGCCATAGAACGGCACGACATCGTCGAGGGAGAATTGCCGTGCGTTGGCCTTGAAGGCCGCGGCGCCCCCGGCGTTGATCACCTTGATGCCGAGCGAATGCGCGGTCGCAAGCGTCCATGCCACGTAGTCGCGCACGGCGGACGCGCTCTCCTTGCGCCGGATGAGGTCGAGCAGGATATCATCGTTTCCCAGCACCGCCAGCGTCGCCTTGTCGACGATGGGAATGTCGGCGAGTTCCAGATGCGCCTGCAGCGCGTAGGTGGGCGCGACCGCCGGCTCGACCACCAGGGTGAAGCCCATCGCGGCATAGCGGCAGCCGGTCGCGAACGCCGGCGGCGCAATGCTCGCCTCCGCCGCGCCGTCAAGCTCCGGCAGCAGCAGCCGGGCGGTGTTCACGTGCGAGCCCGCGATATGCGAATGGATGTCGATGGCGCCCGCCATCACGATCTTGCCGCCAACATCGTAGGTCTCGTCCGCATGGGCACCGTCGGGCGGATCGATGATGCGTTGGTCGCGGATCCAGATGTCGCCGATGCCGTCACGGCCGTTCGCCGGATCGATGACGCGTCCGCCCTTGATGCGCGTCAGCATGGGTCGGCTCCGGGCACGCATGCCGCAATGCGGGCGATGGCCTGGACGACCGAGATGGTGTCGCGCGGCGCTCTCGCCGCGACGGCGGTCAGCGTTCCGGTCGGCGCGAGGTGCTCGACCGCGTCGTGGTCGATTCCGGGACGGCCGACCGCGATGTGGACGCGCGCGGGGTGCGGCAGGCTCGCGTCCGGCATCAGGGCGATCATCGGCACGTCGCCAGGCGGGTCCGCCGCCGCGGCCCCATAGGCGGACACCCAGAGGACGCAATCGGCCTCGCGGCTCTCGATCAGGCGCCTGGCATCGTGGCGCCACGGATCGTGTTCCGGGCGACCGCGGCCGAAACCGGTACGCAACGGGAAGCCAGTCATCCAGCCGCATGCCTGCATCACGCCGACCGCATTGTCTCCCGGCACCACGGGCAGGCCGGTGAAGCGCGTGCGCGCATTGAGATCGTCGATCAGCCCGCACAGCATCTCGATCGCCAGCGCATCGAGCTCGGCCGCCGACCACACGGCGACGCCGAACCGCGCCGCCTGGAGGTCGGCCGCGAGCGCGTCGAGGGTGCGCTGCGGCACGACCATGCGGTTGACCGGTCGACCCGCGACGCGTGCCCGCACGCCCGCAAGCAGTGCCGGCAGTTCGTCGGCCTCGCGGCCGATCGTGCGGATTTCCGCCCGCACCGGCGCCAGCCCCGGCCGCCGCGGGGCGCAGAGGCGGAACACCCGGCGCTTGACATCCTGGCCGACCTCCGGCGCCGCCGGGGGCGTGAGCAGATTCTTCGCCAGCTCCGGCCGCGCGAACAAGGCGCCGCCGATCGCCAGCACCGTATCGGCGCGCAACCGCGCCTCGTTCGCCGTCGTCACCATCATGCCGGTCTCGCGCATGACCGCGAGATCGCGCAGCAGGACGTCAGAATGCATGTGGTCGATGACGCCACCGAGCCGCTGCGCCAGCGCGATCGCCGCACGCGCTCCGGCGACATCGGTTCCCAGGCCGGCGATGACCGGCAGGCGCGCCGCGCTCAGCAATCGCGCGGCCTCGGCGGCCGCGGCCTCGAGCGCCACCGGATTGCCGTCGATCCAGGCGTGGCCCACTGCTTCCCCGTCAGGAACGAACCGTCAGCGATCGGGCGCGGGCAAGCCGTCCGTCCGAGTCACTAAACCAAACTCCGCTCAGGCATCGTATTTGATATAGGCGAACCGCTGGTCCTTCTCGGGCGTGCCCTCGAGCGCTCCGCCCTCCCGGCCGGGCTGCCAATGGACCACGTCTTCGATTTTCTTCGCCAACTCGAAATCCTTGTCGGTGATGCCCTTGGCGGCGTGGTTCTGCAGGCGGACTTCGACCCAGGCATAGGAGGCCGTGATGTCGGGATGATGCCACGCGGCCTCGGCCAGGTGGCCGACCGTGTTGATCAGCATCAGCGTGCCTTTCCAGCCGTGCGTCCGGTATTTGCGGCGGATCCAGCCATTCTCCAGGTACCAGTGCGGCAAGTCGCGACTGAGCCGCGCTTTGATTTCCTCATCCGAGTAGGTGCGTTCCTTGGTTTCCGTCATGGCACGAGCCTCCGGTTTTCGACGCGGCGCCGATTGCCAACCCCTATCCGCTGCCGCAGTCTAGTACGAATGGCCCCGTACTTTAACTCGTCATGCGCGGCTCGACCCGCACGCATCCATCAAAAAACATTGAGGCCGAACGCCGGGAGATGACGTTGAACGACAAGAGTTCCCCGACAATCGGCAGCGTGACCGTCAGCGCGCCGGCGCGGCTGCATCTCGGCTTCCTCGACCTCAGCGGCAGTCTCGGCCGGAGTTTCGGCAGCCTGGGGCTGGCGATCAGCAGCCCGCGCACCACGCTGAGCATCGGCTTCGCCGCCAGGCCTGAGATCGTCGGCCCGGAAGCCGAGCGGGTGCAACGTCATCTGGAAACCATGCAGCGCTGGCTCGGCCTCTCTGGTTCGTATCGTGTGACGGTCGCCGAGGTCATTCCGGCGCATGCGGGGCTC
>Ga0081538_10006541_pt1 | contig 10238 bp, 11 predicted proteins | sample TabmetS5T2R1_FD_71022 | JGI IMG/M metagenome (GOLD analysis project Ga0081538, IMG submission 71022) | Tabebuia heterophylla rhizosphere microbial communities from the University of Puerto Rico - S5T2R1 | ecosystem: Host-associated > Plants > Roots > Rhizosphere ...
CGCCGTCTCGACGGCCTGGGTGACGGCCGAGACGGTGTTCCCGACGGCGACGGGGGCGGAGCCGAGGTCGACCTGGGCCGATGCGGAGGACGGAAGCGCGAGGGCTGCGGCGGCAACGACGGCGGTGGGCCAGATGGCCCGTGTACGACGCGATCCGATCCCGTTCCGCACTCGCATAAAGAAGCTGCCCGTGTGCGCGCCCTTGCCGTTCCCCGCCGAGGGAGGGACGCCTCCGCCGAGAACCGTATGCCCGAAGCACGAGATTGCTCACCCGCTCGGTCATATGACAAACCGACCGTCCGCTAACCGGTCTATCGTGATGTGAGCGCTCATCAAACGCCGAGCGCGCAATTCACCGATGAGTGTTCGGTGAGCACTTCGGTCGAAACTCTTGCGCGCGCCGCGTCAACTGATCACTGTTGACAACATCGATCGATGAGCGAAACAGTGCGTTAGAGAAAGACTGAGCGGGATGGTGAATTTCCTCGATAGAAGAGGAAAGGCTCATCACCCAGTGCAACTCCATAAATAACGCAAATTCGATCGAAGGCCTTCACCTCACCGCTGAGAGGCGACCGCACCCCAGATCGTGAGCAGCGTCTCCAACGCGAGTGCGCGATCGAAGTCCGGATCCTTGCCGAGCGTGTCCATCAGGTAGTGACCGTTCATCAGGTTGAGCGCGCGCGCGAGCTCGTACGCGCGCGACCCGCCGCCCATCCCGGTCGCGATCGCCTCGGTGAAGCGGTCGACCACCGCGCAGTAGGCGGCCTCGATCTCAGCGTCCTGCCCGGCCGCGTGATCGAGCGCCCGCAGGAACGGTCCGTAACGCGCGAACGTATCGACGCTCCCGGCCAGCAGACGACGCAGCCACTCGTCGCCCTCGGGCGGGCCGGCGATGAGCGGCGCCGCGAGCTCACCCTCGATGCTGGCCAGCAACGTCAGTAGCACCTCCGGCATGCCGTCGAAGTGCCGGTAGAAGACCGTGCGGGAGAGGCCCGCCTCGCTCATCACGAGGTCGACGGTGAGGTCGCGGTACGGGACCTCGAGCAGCAGCTTCTCGGCGGCCGTGACGATCCGCTCGCGCGCCTCCTCCCGTCGCACGCGCGCGTTCGACCGTCGGCGTGCGGTGGCCGGCCCCGAAGTCATGGGCAGGCAGTATTGCAGGTTGCGACAGAGTGTGCGACAGTGTGTCGCATGAAGCCCGTCACCGTCACCACAACCATCGCCCGCCCGCGCGAAGACGTGTACGCCGTCCTCGAGGACCTGATGAACCACGAGGCCTTCACCGACCACTTCCTGACCGAGTATCAGCGCACCGACACCGGCGTCCGCGTGAAGGGCAGCGGCGGCTGGATGGAGATCACGCCGGTCGAGTCGACCCTCGACCGGATCGTCGAGCACGGCCGCAGCGGCCGCAACGGCCGCCGGCACACCAAGGGCATCTACACGCTCGAGCCGCGCAACGGGAGCACGGTCGTCAGCTTCACCAACGAGATCGAGCCGGCCGGGCTCGGCGACCGCCTCGCCGCACCCCTGATCCGCTCCTACCTGCGCAAGCAGAACGGCCTGGCGCTCGAGCGCCTCAAGGAGCAGCTGGAGGCACGGTGAGCGCCTCGAGCGCCGTTCGCACGGCCGGCGGGATCTCCGCCGGCCGCCGCGTCTCGCGCTCGACGAACACGTGCACGAACCAGCCGACCGCGGCCGGCTCCACGGCGCCCTCGCCGAACAGCGCGATCTCGTAGCGCACGCTCGACCGCCCCAGCGTCGCGACCCGCAACCCGGCCTCCACCGTCTCCGGAAACGCCAGCGGCGCCCGGAACTCGCAGTGCGATTCCGCGCACAGCCCGATCACCGTCCCGCGGTGGATGTCCAGCCCGCCCTCCCGGATCAGGTACGCGTTGATCACGGTGTCGAAGTACGCGTAGTACTCGACGTTGTTGACGTGGCCGTAGACGTCGTTGTCGTGCCAGCGCGTGGGGATCGCGAGCCGGTGCGGATACTCCGCGCTCACGCCGCGACGGTGCGGGCGGCGACCACCTGGCCGAAGCCGCCGAACAGCGCCTCCGCGAGCGCGCGCTGGCCGGGCAGGTGGAGCGCGTCGGCCGCGCGCGCCTCGGCCTCCGTCACGCCGGCCTCGGGCAGCTCCATGTAGCCGTCGCGGTACCAGAGCTCGAGACCGTCGGGATCGACCTCGGGGTGGAACTGCACGCCCCACGCGTGCTCGCCGACCCGGAACCCCTCGCCCGTCCCGCGCGGCCGCCGCAGCAGCTCGACCGCCCCCGGCGGCACCTCGAACCCGTCCTCGTTCCAGTGCAGCGCGTGCGCGCCCGCGGGCAGCGATCCCAGCACGGGATCGCCGGCCGCCTCCGGCAGCGGCTCGATCGGCGTCCACGCGATCAGCCGCCGCGGCAGGCGCGACACGCTCCCGCCCAGCGCGTGCGCGAGCAGCTGCGCCCCGAGGCACACACCGAGCACCGGCACGTCGCGCTCGACCGCCTCGCGCAGCAGCGCCGCCTCCGCCTGCAGCATCGGATCACCGGCGATCTCGCGCACCGACTGGTCGCCGCCCAGCGCCAGGATCCCGTCGACCTCGTCGAGCGCGGGGAGCGGGTCGCCGGCCACCAGGAAGCGCTCGTCGAGCTCGATCCCCGAGGCGCGCAATGGCGGCCCCGCGTGGCCCGTGAACGGCGCCTTCAGGTTGTGCAGGACGGCTACCCTCGGGACTGCCACCGGGCGAGGGTAGCGAGACCCAGTCATCGGGGTACGGTTTCCCGCACCAACATTGACGGGGGGACCGTATCGAGGCACCCCCTGCCCATTGGGAGTATTCCCCTCGTTCCCCCCAACATACGAGGCGCGGCTCATGGAAGAGCCATGATCGCCTCGCAGCGCTCCGGCCCCGGCTTGCTCCCTCTCTCCTCCCCGGCGGTCGCTCGGCCGGCAGCAACGTGAATGAAGGGCGCCGTCGCGGTCCCCCAGCCGCGGCGGCGTACCTCACGTTTCCTCTTCGAGACTAGGCAGCGACGGCCGACATCGGCGCGATCCGCTTGTACTCCTCCGCCGCGTCGCGCAGGCAGTCGATCATCACCGCGACCGGGCCGACCGGGTCCGACGCGAAGACGGCACCGATCCGCCGGTAGGGCGGACGGCCGCGCACCGGCCGCACGGCGACGTCCTCGCGCGTGCCGACCAGCGCCAGCCCGGGGACGAGCGCGACACCCATGCCGGCCGCCACGAGCCCCTGGATCGCGAAGTAGTCGTCCGACGTGTAGGCCACGCGCGGCTCGAAGCCCGCCTGCTGGCAGGCGCGCAGGACGATGTTGGAGTCCGCGCACGTGCCGCGCAGGCCGACCAGCATCCAGTCCTCCTCGCACAGGTCGGTGAGCGCGATCGCGCGGCGGGTCGCGAGCGGGTGGTCGGAAGGCAGCGAGGCGTACAGCACGTCGTCCATCAGCCGCTCGACGCCGAGGCCGGACAGGTCCGGGTCGGCTTCGAAGCCGCCCTCCTCGGTGATCACGAGGTCGAACTCGCCGCGCCGCAGCGCGGGGATCGACTGCGGCGGGTCCATGAGCGCGAGGTCGACGTGCACGCCGGGCCGCAGGTGCTTGAAGGCGGACACCGCGCGCGGCACGATCGTGCCCGCGGCGGTGGCGAACGAGGCGAGCCGCAGCCTGCCGCGTGCGTCGGAGGCGATCTCGGTCAGCTCCGCCTGCGCGTGCGCGAGCTGGGCCAGGATCTGCTCGGTGTGGCGCACGAGCGCCTCGCCGGCCGGCGTGAGCTTGATGCCCTTGGGCTGGCGCTCGATCAGCTTGACGCCGGTCTGCGTCTCGAGCCGGGCGATCTGCTGGGAGACGGCGGGCTGCGAGTAGGAGAGCGCGTCGGCGGCGGCGGAGAACGAGCCGCGCAGCGCGACCTCGCGCAGCACCTTCAGCAGGCGGAGATCATCCATAAGCCGACTTTATCACAGGAATCATCAACGATCATTGGAGTTTATGCCGCGGTTCGCCGACACTGTCTTTAGCCGCCGCCCCCAAGGAGCCCTCCGATGACCGCCCCTCTCGTCCTCCGCCCCGCCACCGCCGTCGACACCCCCGAGCTCGAGCGCCTCGCCGCGCTCGACAGCGCCGCGCCGCTGACCGGCGAGGTCCTGCTCGCGTACGCCGGCGGGCAGGTCCGCGCCGCGGTCTCGCTGGAGACCGGCCGCGCGGTCGCCGACCCGTTCTACCCGAGCGCCGAGCTCGTCCAGCTCCTGCGCGCCGCCACCGGCACGCGCCGTCGCCGCCCGTGGCAGCGCGCCCCGCGCGCCGCCGCCGCGCGCCCCGTGCTCGCGTAGGCGAGCGAACGTTCCGCCGCGCCGACCTCCGGCGCGGCGGATACGGTAGGCAGGTATGAGCATCACGGAGGATGCGCCCGTGCGGCCTGCGCCGCGCCGCTCACCCGTCCGCCTGCCGGGCCGCGCCCGGAGGGCGACGCCATGGTGGTGGCTGGTCGTCGCCTCCGCCGTGGCGCTCGTGGGCGTGGCCGCCGTGATGGGGGTCTGGTGGGCGGCGTCGAGTGAGACGCGAATCGCCACCTACCGGGTGGTCGGCACGCTGTCCGCGATCCAGCTCGACGTCGGCGACGCCGACGTGACGATCGTCGGGGGCGCCACCGGTGCCGTGGAGGTGCAGCGCACCGACGAGTTCGCATTCGACCGCGCGCCGCGAGAGAGCCGCGGCGTGGAGGACGGTGTGCTGAGGATCGAGTCGAGCTGCCCCGACACGGTGGTCGGGACGTGCCGCGCCGCGTACCGGATCGCGGTGCGCGACAACATCGACCTCGAGGTCCAGACCGCGGCCGGCAGCGTCCGCGTCGCCGCGCTCAACGGCTCGGCGCGGATCGAGGCGGGCTCGGGGGCGATCACGGTCGACGGCTTCTGCGGCTTCCGGCTCAGCGCCACCTCGGCCGCCGGCGACGTCCGCGGGGCCGCGGCCTGCTCGCCCGACCGGATGGAGCTGCGCTCGGCCAGCGGCGACGTGCACGCGATCGTCCCGACCGGCCGCTACCGGGTCGACGCCAGCAGCGATCGCGGCAGCGTCCGCGTCCGGAACCTCGTCGCCTCCGACGACGCCTCGTTCGCGGTGCAGGCGATCAGCGGCAGCGGCGACGTGCTCGTGGACGGGCGGCGGTGACGGCCGTCCGCGACACCGGCGGGCTCGAGCTCGGCACCCACCTGCGGGTCGCCGGGCGAACGCTGCTCTACCTGCTGCTCGGCCTCCCGTACGGGATCGCCTACGTCGTCCTGCTCGTCGGCGGGCTGCTGCTCGGGGCGGTGCTGACCCTGGTCTGGGTCGGGCTCCCGCTGATCGCCGCCGTCGTGCGGCTGACCTGGCAGCTCGCCGAGGGCGAGCGCCGGTCGGCCAACCGGCTGCTCGAGGCGCACCTGCCACCGGTCCCGCGGGCCCCGCGCGGCGACTGGCGCCACGCGCTCGAGGCGACGGGCCACGCGCCGTTCTGGCGCGTGTTCGGCATGCTCGTGCTGCGGCTCCCGATCGCGCTCCTCGGGCTCGCGCTCGTGGCCGCCCCGCTCGTCCTTGCCGCGCTGCTGCTCGTGCTCGCCGCCGACGGCTTCGGTGGCGACGCCGACCGGCTCGTCGGCCCGTGGGCGCTCGGCCCGGCGCTGGCGCTCGCGCTGTGCGTGCTCGCCTTCGCGGCCGCCGTGATCTCGATCGCCGCCCACGACGGCGTCGGCCGGCTGCTGCGCGTGCTCGCCCAGGTGCTGCTGCGCTCGGAGGCGGCGGGGGAGGGGCCGGTGCGCGAGATGCTGGCCGAGCGGCTCGGCGACCGCTCGCTCAACATCGCCTACTGGCTGCCCGACCGCGCGATCTTCGTCGACGAGCGCGGCCACCAGGTCGACCTGCCCGCCTCCGGCTCGGGCCGCGCCTGGACGGCGGTCGAGCGCGAGGGCAACCGCGTCGCCGCGATCGTGCACGACGCCGAGCTCGACGCAACGCCGGAGCTCGTCCACGCCGCCGCGTCGGCCGCCGCGCTGGCGATCGACAACGAGCGCCTGAAGGCCGACCTGCGCGCGCGGCTCGAGGAGCTGCGCCACTCGCGCCGCCGCATCGTCGAGGCCGCCGACGACGCGCGCCGCCAGATCGAGCGCGACCTCCACGACGGCGCCCAGCAGCAGCTCGTCTCGCTGGCGCTCGACCTGCGGCTGCTGCGAGCGCGGCTCAAGCACGAGCCGGAGCTGGCGGACACGGTGGGCGACCTGGCCGACAAGCTGGCCGCCGCGCTGGCCGAGCTGCGCGAGCTGGCGCGCGGCATCCACCCGGCCGTCCTCTCCGACCACGGGCTCGCGCCGGCGATCCACGTGCTCGTCGAGCGGGCGCCGATCAAGGTCGACTGCGACCTGCAGTTCGAGGGCCGGCTGCCCGCGCCGGTCGAGGCCGCCGCGTACTTCGTGGTGGCCGAGGGGCTGACCAACGTCGTCAAGTACGCGAACGCCTCGAGGGCGACGGTGAGCGTGCGGCGGCGGCCGGGAGCCGTCGAGGTCGCGGTCAGCGACGACGGGATCGGCGGCGCGCGGATCGACGCCGGCTCGGGACTGCGCGGCCTCAGCGACCGGCTCGCTGCGCTCGAGGGCCAGCTCGAAGTCGACAGCCCGCTCGGCGACGGCACGCGGCTCGCCGCCCGGATCCCGACGCGCAACGGAGACGCCCCGTGAGGCGGCTCCTGCTTCTCGTCGTCGTGCTGCTCGCGGTCGCGGGCTGCGGCGGCAGCACGACCGTGCGCGAGCCCGACCTCGTGGTGCGCGAGACCGACGAGCCGCCGCCGCAGCCGGCGCCGGAGTCCACCCCCGAACGCGGCCAGGGCCTGCGGCTCGCGGCGGCGCGGATCGCGGTCGTGAGCCACGGCCAGGCCTCGGACCCCTTCTGGGCGATCGTCAAGAAGGGCCTCGACGACGCGGCGCGCCAGACCGGCGTCGCGGTCTCCTACCGCGCGCCCGACACGTACGACGTCGCGCGCATGCGGCGCCTGATCGACGAGGCGATCTCGGCCCGGCTGGACGGCCTGATCGTGTCGCTGCCCGACGTGCAGGCGCTGCGGGCGCCGATCGTGCGCGCCGAGCGCGCGGGCATCCCCGTCGTCTCGATCAACTCCGGCAGCGACCGCTTCCGCGACCTCGGCATCCTCGCCCACGTCGGCCAGCCGGAGTGGCGCGCCGGCTTCGAGGCCGGCCGCCGGATGGCGCGCGCCGGCGTGCGCAGCGCGGTCTGCGTGAACCAGGAGCAGGGCAACGCCGGGCTCGACCAGCGGTGCCAAGGCTTCGCGGCCGGCATGGAGCGCGGCGGCGCCGCCTCCGTCGAGCTGGTCGTGGACCTCCAGGATCCCGATCAGGCGCAGCAGCGGATCGCGCAGGAAGTTCGCGGCATCGGCGCGGACGGCATCCTCACCCTCGGCACCGGCTCGGCGGTGCCGGCGCTGAAGGCGGTCCGGGCCGGGGGCTTCGGCCGCGAGGTGAAGCTCGCGACCTTCGACCTCTCGCCCGAGATCCTCGAGGCGGTGCGGATCAAGCGGATGCTGTTCGCCGTCGACCAGCAGCCGTACCTGCAGGGCTACCTGCCGGTCATCCTGCTCGCCGAGCGCTCGCGCCACCTGCTCATGCCGGCTCGGGGCGAGCTGATCCCGACGGGGCCGGACTTCGTCACGTCCGACACCGCCGACGAGGTGCTCGACCTCACGCGGCGCGGGTTCCGCTGAGCGCATCGGCGCGGGCCGGCGCGCCGCTCAGCGCAGGCTGAAGAACATGCTGACCAGCGTGCCGCCGCCGTCGGGCACGCTGACCTCGACGCGCTCGGCGACCCGGCCGACGAGCGGCAGCCCGAGCCCGAGGCCCGGGCTGTCGAGGCGGGGCGCCATCCCCGTGCCGTGGTCGGCGACCCGCAGCAGGAGCTGGTCGCCGTTGCGCCGCGCCTCGAGCTCGACCTCGCCAGCGCGGCCGCGGTAGCCGTGCACGACGCAGTTGGTGACGACCTCGGAGACCGCGAGCAGCACGTCGGAGAGCAGCCCGGGAGCGGGCCCGCCGGCGGTCAGGAACTCCCGAACCGCCCGGCGGGCGACGCCGGGGGCACCCGGACCGGCCGGGAATGAGCGCCGGAGGGAGTGCTCGGTCAAGCGCCCGCAGGGTACTTCAGAAGCAGCGTGTCCAGCCCGCGCACGAGGCCTTTGGTCCGCGGGGCGACACGTGCGGCCAACAGCGTGCCCGCCACGTACGGCGCGGCGGAGGTGCCGGCGTCGTGGCGGATCGAGAGCCGCTCGTCAGGCAGGCCGAACACCACCTCGGTCGACACCGTGAAGCTCGGCAGCCGCAGTGAGTGGACCTGGGTGCCGGCGATCGTCGCGCCGCGCGCCTCGACGGCGCCTGCGGTGTCCGCGACCGCGTGGTCGACCTTCGCGGCGCCGAGCGCCTCGGCCAGCTCGCGCGCCGTGCCGCTGGGGGCGTCGGCCTTCGTCGCGCTCGCGTAGTCGATCACCTCCCAGGACGGCAGGTGGCGGGCGGCGAGCTGCGCGGCGGCCTTCATCATCGCCGCGGTGAGCGAGAAGTTGCCGGCCGCGATCACGCCGACCTCGCCCGCGGCGGCCTCGATCTCCGCGAAGTCGTCCGCGGTCAGCCCGGACGTGCCGATCACGACCGCCACGCCGCGTTCGAGCGCGGTCAGCGTGTTGGCCTTGACGACGTCGTGCGCCGTGTAGTCGACCAGCACGTCGACGCCGTCGAGCGCCTCGCCGACGCTTGCATGGACGGGCGCGCCGCCGAGCTCGCCGCCGGCCGCCGACCGGCTCACCGCGGAGCGCAGCTCGAGGTCCTCGGCGGCGACCACGGCGTCGACCAGCGCGCTGCCGGTCCAGCCGGTCGCCCCGGCGATGCACAGGCGCAGGGTGGACATGCCGCCGCCACGGTACACGTAGGGGACGTGCCGCCGATCAAGGGCGCGTTCCGAGGCGCGGGCGGGGCCGAGCTGTCCGCCTCCGTGAAGATGACTCGCACGGAGGCGTCGTCGCCGGTGCGGTCGTAGCGGCGGCGGCGCGGTCGAAGGCCACCTTCGCTCCCGCGGCGGCGACCAGCGCGGCGGCGCCGCCGAGCACCAGCCCGGCGCGCGGCCCGGCCACCTCGGCGATCCAGCCCACGAGCGGGGCGCCGATCGGGGTCGAGCCGAGGAAGACGACCGAGTAGAGCGCCATCACGCGGCCGCGCATGAGCGGGTCGACGGCGAGCTGCATGGCGGAGTTCACGCCCGCCGCGAACGTGACGCTGACCGCGCCGAGCGGGACGAGCGCGAGCAGCTGGAGCGGGATGGTGGGGGCGGCGGCGACGAGCAGCAGGGCGACGCCGAACGCGGCGGCGGCGCCGACGAGGAGCGTCGGACCGACGCGGGCGCGGGCGCCGGCGACGAGCGCTCCCGTCACCGAGCCGATGCCCATCGCCACCGCGAGCGCGGTGTAGAGCGAGGCGGTGCCGTGCCAGGTGAAGCTGGCCAGCAGCGGGAGCAGGACCTGGAAGTTGAAGGAGAGAGTCCCGGCCAGCGCCATCATCGCGAGCGGGATGCGCAGGCCGGGCGTACGGGCGACGTAGGCGAGAGCCGACCGCAGCTGGCCGCGCTCCCGGGCCGCTCGCTCCGGCGTGTTCAGCTCGCGCGGGTCCATCGCGCGCAGGGCCGCGAGCATGGCGGCGAACGAGACGGCGTTGATGAGGAAGCAGGGACCGACGCCGAGCAGGGCGATGACCGCTCCCGCCGCGGCCGGCCCGAGGATGCGGGCGGTGTGGACGATCACCGAGTTCAGCGCCACGGCGTTGACGACGCGGTCGTCGCCGACCATCTCGATCACGAAGCTCTGGCGGGCGGGGTTGTCGAGCGCGTTGAGCGTGCCGCGGACGAGCACGAGCGCGTAGACCATCCAGATCTCGACCGAGCCGCTGACCGTGAGCGCGTAGAGCGTGAGAGCGGGCAGCGCCATCAGCGACTGCGTGACCATCAGCAGCCGGCGCTTGGACATGCGGTCGGCGAGCAGGCCGCCCCAGGCGCCGAAGAGCAGGACCGGCAGGAACTGGAGGGCGGCGGTCAGTCCGACCGAGACGCCGTTGCCGGTGAGCTCGACGACCAGCCACATCTCGGCCACCATCTGCATCCAGTTGCCGGTGATGGAGACGACCTGGCCGCCGAAGTAGCGGCGGTAGTTGGGAACGCTGAGGG
>Ga0081538_10006542_pt1 | contig 10236 bp, 11 predicted proteins | sample TabmetS5T2R1_FD_71022 | JGI IMG/M metagenome (GOLD analysis project Ga0081538, IMG submission 71022) | Tabebuia heterophylla rhizosphere microbial communities from the University of Puerto Rico - S5T2R1 | ecosystem: Host-associated > Plants > Roots > Rhizosphere ...
GAACCAAAATGAAGCCTTGTGCCGTCGCCCCGCCCTGGGCGGCGCGCTGCCGCGTCCTCGGTTGCGCCCGTAGCCTCCGGCTACGAACGCGCCCTGCGTCCTTGCATCGCACTCACCCAGGACACCGCGACGACGAAGCGTCATTCTGCTCCGAGTTCTAAGCTGATCACCCTGCGAGAGCGCATGGCTCCATGGAAATTCGCAAGCTCCTCGTAGCGAACCGCGGCGAGATCGCCGTGCGTGTCTTCCGCACCTGCCGCCGGCTGGGCATCGCGACGGTCGGCGTCTGCGCGCCGGACGACCAGGGCGCGTTCCATGCCCGACGCGCGGACGAGGCCGTCGCGATCGGCAGCTACCTCGACCCTGGCGAGCTGGTGCGCGCGGCGCGTGAGACCGGCGCCGACGCGCTTCATCCCGGCTACGGGTTCCTCGCGGAGAACGGTGACTTCGCCGAGGCGGTGGCGGACGCGGGCATCGTCTTCGTCGGCCCTCCCCCGGCGGCCCTCCGCGCGTCCGGCGACAAGCTCGAGGCGAAGCGGCTCGCGGAAGAGGCGGGCGTTCCGGTCGTGCAGGCAGGCGACCCCGCCGAGCTCGGCTTCCCCCTGATCGTCAAGGCGGCCGCGGGCGGCGGCGGACGGGGCATGCGGGTCGTGCGCTCGCCCGCGGAGCTGGCGGAGGCGCGCGGGTCGGCCGCGCGGGAGGCCGAGGCGGGCTTCGGCGACGGCCGGGTCTTCGCCGAGCGCTTCGTCGAGCGTCCTCGCCACGTCGAGATCCAGCTGCTCGCAGACCGGCACGGGAAGGTGGTACACCTGGGCGAGCGCGAGTGCTCGATCCAGCGCCGCCATCAGAAAGTGCTGGAAGAGAGCCCCTCTCCCGCTCTCGACCCCGACCTGCGCCGGACGATGGGCGAGGCGGCGGTCGCGTTCGCCCGTGCGGTCGGCTACGAGAACGCAGGCACCGCCGAGTTCATGCTCGACGGCGACAGCTTCCTCTTCCTCGAGCTGAACGCACGGCTGCAGGTGGAGCACCCGGTGACGGAGCTCGTGACCGGGCTCGACCTGGTCGAGCAGCAGCTCCGGATCGCCGCCGGCGAGGCCCTCGACCTGGAGTCCTGCGAGCCGGAGGGGCACGCCGTCGAGGTGAGGCTCTACGCCGAGCACCCGCTGACCTTCCTCCCGCAGACAGGCCGCCTCGAGCTGCTCGAGCTCCCCGACACCGTGCGGGTCGATGCGGGCGTCGAGGCGGGAGACGAGATTCCGATCGCCTACGACCCGCTGATCGCCAAGCTGAGCGCGCACGCGGAGACGCGCGAGGAAGCGTTCGACGACCTCTCGCGCGCGCTCCGCGCCACTCGTGTGGCCGGCGCGACGACCAATCTCGGCTTCCTCAGATGGCTCGTCGACCATCCGGTCGTACGAGCCGGGGAGACGACCACCGCCTTCCTCAGCGAGCATCCGCCGCTCACGCTCCCGACGCGTCCGCAGGGCTCGTGGTCCGGGTACTGGCGCCTGAACAGGGTCAGCGAGGCAGCGGCCCCGGACCGGCGGCCGGCCCCGACCGTCGAGGGCTCGGCCCATGCCTCGGACGGCGCCCACGAGACCAGCGCGCTCGTCGCTCCCATGCCGGGGGTGGTCATAAGCGTGCTCGCCGGCGAGGGCGACCGCGTCGAGCCGCGCCAGCCGCTGGTCGTCCTCGAAGCGATGAAGATGGAGACGCCGCTCGTCTCTCCCTACGAGGCGGTCGTGAAGCGCGTCCACGTCGCCGAAGGGGAGCGCGTAGCCGGCGGCGCGCTGCTCGTGGAGCTGGAGGAGTGATGGAGGCCGCCGAGCTCCTCCCCGACCCGCTCGCGCAGTTCGCCCGCTGGCTGGAGGATGCACGAAACGGAGGGCTCGAGCTGCCGGAGGCCATGACCCTTGCGACGGCCGACGGCGACGGACGGCCGTCGGCGCGCACCGTCCTGCTCAAGAGCGTCGACGGGGACGGCTTCCGCTTCTTCACGAACACGGAGAGCCGCAAGGCGCGCGAGCTGGCCGAGAACCCGGAGGCGGCGCTCGTCTTCCACTGGCCGCTCGAGCCGCGGCGGCAGGTGACCGTGACAGGAACGGTGGAGCCGCTCCCCTGGGAGGAGACCCACGCCTACTTCCGAACTCGCCCGCTGGGAAGCCGCCTCGGTGCCTGGGCCTCGCGCCAGAGCACGGTCGTGCCCGACCGAGAGACGCTCGAGCGCGCGTTCGCCGAGGCCGAAGCAGCCTATGGGGACGACCCGCCGCCCCCGCCCTGGTGGGGCGGCTATCTCCTGCGGCCCGGCCGGCTCGAGTTCTGGCAGAACCGCCCGAACCGCCTGCACGACCGCTTCCGCTACAGCCGCGGGGCCGATGGGGCCTGGACGCTGGAGCGCCTGGCGCCGTGAGCTTCATGAGCTACGAGCTCCGCGACGTCGCGTCCGGCCTCTGGCTCTGGCGTACCGAGCATCCCGACTGGTCGCCGGAGGCCGAATGGGAGCCGCTTGTCGCCTCGACCTGCGTCGAATCGGGTGGCGAAGTGGCGGTCCTCGACCCGCTCGCGCCTCGCGAGGAAGCCCGCGAGATCTGGGAACGGCTGGACGCGCGCCCGCCTTCCGCTGTCGTCGTGCTCAAGCCCGACCACGTGCGCGACCTCGACCTCTTCACTCGGCGCTACCGGGCTCGCGCGCTCGGCCCCGAGCTCTTCTTCCCCCACGACGTCCCGCAGACGGAGCTGGAGCCGATCTACCCGGGGGACGAGCTCCCCGGCGGGCTCGTCGCCCTCTACGACGGCCGCGGCCGCAACGAGACGCCGCTCTGGCTGCCCGAGCAGCGCGCGCTGGTCTTCGCGGACGCGCTGACCGCGCCGGGAGGCAAGCTGCGCATCTGGGCGACGCCGTGGCACGAGGAGCGGTCGCTTCCGGGGTTGCGGCAGTTGCTCGAGCTCCCGTTCGAGCTCGTGATCGTCTCGCACGGCGAGCCGGTGCACGACCGGGCCGCCTTCGAGCAGGCGCTCGAGCTCCCGCCCTGGGCCGCGTAACGGCTCCGGCAGACGGTGTTTGGCGACGTGGACCTCGGGTAGGCGCAAAAGGACCTGAACCCGATCCCGAAGGAGGTCCCATGGGCACCAAGCTGAACGGCAAGCGCATCGCCTTCCTGGCGACCGACGGCGTCGAGCAGGTCGAACTGACTGAGCCGTGGAAGGCCGTCGAGCAGGCCGGAGGGACGCCCGAGCTCGTCTCGCTCGCCGAAGGCGAGATCCAGGGCTTCGAGCACTTCGACAAGGGCGACCGCTTCCGGGTCGACGAGCCGGTGGCGGACGCCGACCCCTCCGACTACGACGCGCTCGTCCTCCCCGGCGGCGTCATCAACCCCGACATCCTGCGAACCGACCGCGACGCGATGGCATTCGTGCGTGCGTTCTTCGAGCAGGGCAAGCCGGTCGGCGCCATCTGCCACGGGCCGTGGAGCCTCGTGGAGGCCCGTGTCGTCGAAGGACGGACGGTCACGTCATGGCCCAGCCTGAAGACGGACATCGAAAACGCGGGCGGCACCTGGGTCGACGAGGAGATCGTCGTCGACCGCGGGCTCTGCACGAGCCGCAAGCCCGACGACCTGCCCGCTTTCTGCGCGAAGCTCGTCGAGGAGGTCGCCGAGGGCGTCCACGCAGAGCAACGCGAGGCGGTCAGGAGCTAGAGGGTTGGTGGGAAATTCCGCCGCCGCCGGGGGCGCTCCAGACCAAGCCGGGCAGTCCGGTCGGTCGCGGCGCGTAGCAGCGCTACGTGCCGCGGGCGAACGGGCTGAGCCGGCGCCGTGTCTGGGGCGTCATCCGGCCCGGCGGTATTTCACATCAAGCCGCCACTAGCCGAAGAGGTCCTTCAAGCGCATCGCCAGCCCGACGTCGCCCTCTACGCGGATCTTCCCCATGAGGAAGGCGCCCATCGGGCTCTGCTCGCCGCGGACGATGCGCAGGAAGAGCTCCTCCGGCACGGCGATCACACAGTCGGCGGCGCCGTCGCTCTCGCTGACCGCGACGGCGCCGTCGTCGACCTGCACGCGCCAGCTGCCGGCACCCTCGACGTCGAAGCGGTAGCTGGCGGTAAGACCCCGCGTTCGCTCGGACCCGCCGGCCGTCCTCGCGGCGAGGTCGTCGAAGAACTCTCTGGCGCTGGCGGTCGTCACAAGCTCACGGTCGGAGCCGTGGCCGGCTCCGTCGGGAGAACCGTACGCGACGCGGGCAGGAGCAGGGTGAGGACGATGCAGATCGCGGGGCCGAGAGCGGTCACCAGGACGGCGGCCTCGAGGTCGACCGCGTCCGCGACCGCGCCGAGCGCGATTGCCGCGATGCCGCCGAGGCCGATCGCGAGGCCGATGGAGAGCCCCGAGGCCATGCCGACGCGGCTCGGCAGGTACTCCTGGCTCATGACGAGGCTGACGCTGAACGTCCCGATCACGGCCATGCCCGCGAAGAAGAGCGCGACCGCGCCGGCAGGCCCGCCGGCGAGGACGTAGACGAGGATGAGCGGCGGCGAGGCGATGAAGCTACCGAGCAGCACACGGCGCCGTCCGAAGCGGTCGGCGAGCGGCCCGCCGAAGAGCGTGCCGAGCGCGCCCGCGAAGAGGAAGAGCGCGAGCAGGCGCGTCCCATAGGCCGCGCTTTCCCCGCGGGAGATCTCGTAGAGCGGGATGAAGGTGAAGAGGCCCATGTGCGCGAGGCTCCGGAGCCCCACGATGGCGAGCAGGAGCCAGATGCCCCGCCAGTTGTCCCCCGCGGCGGAGCGGCGGGCCTGGACGACCTCGTCCGGAGCGAAGCGGGCCAGATGGGGAAGCGCCACGAGGAGCATCGCCGCGACGATCAGGCCCGGCAGCGCGACGAAGACGCCGCCGTCGAGGCCGAGGCCGAGCGTGATCACGAAGAACGAGGCGACGAGCGGGCCGAGCGCGAAGCCGATGTTGCCGCCGACCGAGAAGAGCGACATTCCGCTCGCGCGGCGGTTTCCGCTCACGTAGCTGGCGAACTTCGAGCCCTCCGGATGGTAGGCGGCGACGCCGAGCCCGGAGGCGAGCACGCCGAGCAGGACGAGCGCGTAGCTCGGGGCGATCGACGCGACCGCCATGCCGATCCCGGCGAGGGCGACGCCCGCGGGCAGGAGCCAGAGCGCGCCGCGCGCATCCGACCAGAGGCCGAACGCAGGCTGGATGATCGACGAGCTGATCGTGGCCGCGAGCACGAGCGCGCCGACCATCGTGTACGAGAGGTCGAAGCGAATCGTCAGGAAGGGAAGGAGCGCGGGCAGCGAGCCTTGGGCGAGATCCGTGGCCAGGTGGCCCGACGAGAGGGCCGCCATGCCCTTGGAATCGACGCCTGCGAGCACGCGCCGAACGTTACCGAGGTGAGGGCGCGCTCCCGCACCCCTCGGATACGATCCCGCCTGGGCCATGCAGATTGACGTCGTCGAGGCGCCGCCCGGGGGGGTCGAGGCCGACGTTCTCGCCGTCGCCGTTCGAGATCCAGTGGTCCTGTCCGGCGCCGCTGAGGGCCTCGACCGGCTGGTCGAGGGCCGTCTGACCCGCCTCCTCGAGGCCGGCGAGCTGAGAGGAGACGAGGGCCACGTCGCCCTCCTGCACACCGACGGTCGCCTGGCTGCCACGCGCGTCGCAGCAGTCGGCCTCGGCAAGCGGACGCTCGACGCCGATCGGCTTCGGACGGTAGCCGCGAAGGTCGCGGCGCGGGCGCTCGAGATCGGCGGTGTCTCGATCGCCTGGGTGGTCGAGGAGAACGGCCTCTCCGCCGAGGAGCAGGGCCGTGCGCTCGTCGACGGCACGGTGCTGGGGCCGTACGAGAACGGCCGCTGGAAGACGACGGACGACGACCGAGGCGAGATCGAGCGACTCGTCCTCTGCGGCCCTGCGGCCGGAGGCACCGGCGAAGCGGCCCGCGTGGCCAACGTCGCCGCGGAGTGGGCCAATCGCTGCCGCGACGTCGTCAACGCTCCCGCCAACGAGCTGACGCCCACCGGCCTGGCCGCGTGGGCGGAGGAGATCGCGGGCGGCAGCGAGCATCTGCGCTTCGAGGCGCTCGGGCCCGAGGAGATCAGAGCCGCGGGCATGGGAGCCTTCGCGGCCGTCAGCCAGGGGAGCCACACCCCGCCGCGCCTGATCACGCTCGTCTACGAGCCTCCCGAGCCGGCGCGATTGGATCTCCGCGTCGGGCTCGTCGGCAAGGCGATCACCTTCGACTCCGGCGGACTCTCCCTGAAGCCGGCCAAGGGCATGGAGGAAATGAAGTCCGACATGGCCGGCGGGGGCGCCGTCCTCGCGGCGACGGGCGCGATCGCCGAGCTCGACCTCCCGGTGCGGATCCTCACCGTCGTCCCGTCCTGCGAGAACCTGCCGAGCGGCCACGCCTACCGCCCCGGCGACATCGTCACGGCGCTCAGCGGGAAGACGATCGAGATCGCCAACACCGACGCGGAGGGGCGGCTGATCCTGGCGGACGCGCTCTGGTACGCGCGCGAGTCCGGCGCGACGCACGTCCTCGACCTGGCCACGCTCACGGGCGGGATCGTGATTGCCATGGGCGACCTCTACGCCGGGCTCTTCGGAAACGACGAGGACTGGTGCGCCGAGATCGAGGCGGCGGCCGAGACCAGCGGCGACCACGCGTGGCGTCTCCCCCTGCACGAGCGCTACCACCGCTACAACGACTCCGCCTTCGCCGACCTGAAGAACTCCTCCGACCTGCGGCAAGCCTCGCCGATCCTCGCCGCCGCCTTCCTGGAGACGTTCGCGGGCGAGGGGCCGTGGGCGCACCTGGACATCGCCGGAACCGCCTACCTCGAGCGCGGTCGCGGCGACTACTACAGCCGGCTCGGGGCAACGGGCTACGGGGTTCGGCTCCTCGCCGAGCTTGCCCGGCGGCTGTCCGAGTAGCCGTGGACCTCGACCTCTCCGACGAGCACGAGCTCCTGCGCGAGACCGTGCGCGCCTTTGCCGTGGAGCGGATCGCCCCGGTGGCGGAGGAGCTCGACCGCGAGCACCGCTTTCCCTACGAAATCGTCGCCGGGCTGGCCGAGCTGGGCCTCATGGGCATTCCCATCCCGGAGGAGTACGGAGGCGCGGGCGGCGACACGCTCTCGTACGCGATCGCGATCGAGGAGCTGACGCGGGTCGACTCGTCCGTCGCGATCACGGTCGCGGCACACACCTCGCTCGGCACCATGCCCTTCCTCCTCTTCGGCTCGGAGGAGCAGAAACGCGAATGGCTGCCGGACCTCGCCACCGGGCGCAAGCTCGCCGCCTTCGGCCTGACCGAGCCGGGCGCGGGCTCGGACGCGGGCGCCACCCGGACGCGCGCCGAGCTCCGGGGCGGCGAGTGGGTGGTGAACGGCTCCAAGATCTTCATCACGAACGCGGGGACCGACCTGACCGCCTGCGTGACGATCACCGCGCTCACCGGCGAGGACGAGATCTCGAACATCGTCGTCCCGAACGGGGCTCCGGGGTACGGGATCTCCGCGCCCATGCGGAAGATGGGCTGGCGGGCCTCGGACACGCGCGAGCTCTCCTTCGAGGACTGCCGGGTGCCGGAGGGCAACCTGCTCGGGCCCCGCGGCGCCGGCTTCAGGCAGTTCCTCGAGATCCTCGACGGCGGGCGCATCTCGGTCGCCGCAATGGGCCTCGGGCTCGCCCAGGGCGCCTACGACCTGGCGAGCGCCTACGTGCGCGAGCGCCAGCAGTTCGGGAAGCCGATCGCGTCGTTCCAGACGGTGCAGTTCGCCCTCGCGGACATGGCCACCGAGATCGAGGCCGCCCGCGGGCTCGTCTACAAGGCGGCCTGGGTCAAGGACCAGGGCCGGGAGTTCGCGAAGGAGGCGGCGATCGCCAAGCTCTACACCGGGGAGCTATCCAAGCGCGTGGTGGACAGGGCGCTCCAGCTCCACGGCGGCTACGGCTTCATGGACGAGTACCCGATCTCGCGCCTCTACCGCGACCAGAAGGTGCTGGAGATCGGGGAGGGCACGAACGAGGTCCAGCGGATGGTGATCGCTCGCCACCTCGGGCTCTAACGGCGCGGGAGCTGAACCGGGCACTGCTCGAGCGCCAGCTCCTCCTGCGGCGGGTGGAGCGGCCGGCGACCGAGGTGATCGAGCACCTCGTCGGGATGCAGGCCCAGGAGCCGCGTGATCCCTACGTCGGCCTCTGGTCGCGGATCGACGGGTTCCGGCCGGAGGAGCTCGAGGAGCTGATCGCCGGGCGCAAGGCGGTGCGGACGGGGCTGATGCGCGGGACTATCCACCTCTGCACCGCCCGAGACGCTCTGGCCCTCCGGCCGGCCCTGGCGTCCGTCCCCGAGCGCATCTTCAGGAGCGGGAGCCCGTTCGGGCGGCGCCTCGACGACGTGAACGTGCAGGAGATCGTGGAGGCGGGACGAGCTCTCCTCGAGGAGGAGCCGCGCACGCGGGCCCAGCTGCGGGCACTTCTGGGCGAGCGCTGGCCCGACCTGGACGCCGAGGCGATGGCCCACGCGGTCTCCTACCTCCTCCCGCTCGTCCAGATCCCGCCCCGAGGGCTCTGGAGCCGGAGCGGGCAGGCGACCTGGACGACGCTGGAGGCCTGGCTCGGGCGGCCGCTGGGGCGCGCTGCGCCGCCGGACGGGGCGGTGCTCCGCTACCTGGCCGCCTTCGGGCCGGCGAGCACGAAAGACGTGGCGGCCTGGTCCGGCCTGACGGGTGTGCGCGAGATCACGGAGCGCCTGCGAAGGGATCTGCGCACGTTCCGCGACGAGAACGGCGTCGAGCTCTTCGACCTCCCGGACGCCCCGCTCGCCGACCCGGACACGCCCGCGCCGGTGCGCTTCCTGCCGCAGTACGACAACGTCTTTCTCTCACATGCCGACCGCTCGCGCATCGGCGACCCCGCGGACCGGTCGCGGCTCGGGTTCGGCGACGACCGCTTCTTCCGGCTGGTGCTCGTCAGCGGCTTCATCCGGGCCGTGTGGCGGTTCGAGGACGGCACGGTGCTCGTGAAGCCTGCGCGGCGACTCTCCAAGAAGGACGCGGCGGCGGTCGAAGCGGAGGGCGACCGGCTCCTCTCCTTCCTGGGCGGACGGGACCTGCGCATACTCAAGCCATGACCGGCCGGCTCTACGCGGGCGCCTCCGGCTTCTCCTACCCGTCCTGGCGCGGCGAGTTCTACCCGGCGGCCGCCAAGCCCGACACGTTCCTCGGCCTCTACGCCGAGCGGGTCAACGCCGTCGAGCTCAACAACACCTTCTACCGCGTCCCGGAGGAGGACCAGTTCAACCGCTGGGCGGCGCAGGTGCCGGACGGGTTCCGCTTCGCGGTGACGGCGAGCCGGCGGCTGACCTCCTTCGGACGGGTCGAGGGCGTTGACGAGTTCTGCCGCATGGCGAGGCGCCTGGGGGATCGGCTCGGGCCGCTGCGCTTCAAGATCCCGCAGGCACGCGACGACGGTTTCCTCCGGCTCCTGCTCGACTCGCTCGAACCGGAGGTTCCGGTGGCGCTCGACTTCCGCCACGACTCCTGGGACGACCCGGAGGTGAGGGCGCGGCTGGACGAGCGCGGGGTGGCGCGCGCCGGAGCCTGGGAGGGCGCCGCCGTTTTCCGCTACCTGCGCCTGCGCGAGCCACCGTACGACGAGGCCACCTTGGCCGCGCTCGCCGGCGAGATCCGACCGCTGGTCGTGGCCGGCGTGGACGTATACGCCTTCTTCCGCCACGAGGACGAGCCGACGGCGCCGCTCTACGCCGAGCGCCTGCGGCAGCTGGTCGAGGAATAGGGTTCCGCGGGATGAGCGGGCGGCCAGAGGTGATCGTGGACGTGGTCTTCGAGGACGGCTTCTTCTTCCTCGCGGTGGCGAACATCGGCGACCGGCCGGCCCACGACGTGAAGACGACCTTCAACCGTAAGCTCGTCGGCCTCGGCGGGACGAGGGACGTCGCCGCACTGCCGCTCTTTCGCAACATCCCCTTCCTCGCCCCCGGTAAGGAGATCAGGACGCTCCTCGACTCCGCGCCCGCCTGGTTCGCGCGGGCGCGCTCGAACACGATCACCGCCCGAGTCGCGTACTCCGACTCGGAGAAGAGGCGCTACAAGGGCGCGATGACCCACGACCTCGAGATCTACCGCGAGCTCGCCTACCCGAGAGGAGACTGAGATGCCGCCCGCCCGGAAGGACCCGTTCAAGAGCTTCAGCTTCCTCGTCGAGATCG
>Ga0081538_10006544_pt1 | contig 10233 bp, 9 predicted proteins | sample TabmetS5T2R1_FD_71022 | JGI IMG/M metagenome (GOLD analysis project Ga0081538, IMG submission 71022) | Tabebuia heterophylla rhizosphere microbial communities from the University of Puerto Rico - S5T2R1 | ecosystem: Host-associated > Plants > Roots > Rhizosphere ...
GGCTTTATGCGAAGGACCCAAGGTAGGACCAGTCCGAGCGCGCCAAGCACTTCAATGACCCCCGTTAAAATCACGAACGAGTCCGGTAGGGGTAGTGGCATCTGCTTCATCATGTCTTCCATCGGTGTGACCAATTTTATGCCACCGGCAAACAGAAAGAGGGCCGCCAGCAGCGCCTGAACGATCCACAGTGCCATGTTCATGATCGGTCTCCTTCGTGGCAACTCACCGCCGTTTTCTCTCGCCAGATTGTCATTAAGGATTCTCCTCTGCCAGCCATTCTCGTAATAAACTTCAACGACCCGTGAGCTAAAAGTCGCCGCGCTATTACTTGGGCGCTGCTTCCACCACGGATTTCATGCTAGCCAGACCCTTCTCGAATTGACCGCCGATCATTTTGTCCATGTTCATGAAAGGATGAATCGCCTTGGCCATGAAATTGTTTTGGCCAAACATGCTCCACGTTACCGCGGTTTGATTACCCTCGGGCTTGAAGGTGAACTCCGCGGTGTTGGTGGCCGCGAACGGCTTGAAGAATTCAAGTTTGACTCTGACGAGATCGCTCGGCCGGCTTTCGGTGATCGTCATGCGCCCCTCGCCGACCTCGTTGTTGCCGGTCCATGCATAGATCGCGCCGACGCCGGCCGGCGTGCCCTCGTAGGTTTGCTTCATCGCCGGATCGATTTTTCCCCACGGGTTCCACGCCTCCCACTTATGAAAATCGTTCACCTGGGCAAAGACCGCCTGCGGAGGGGCGGAGATAGTGGTGCTCCGCACGACGCGAAATTCAAACGGCTGCAGAGCCACAATGACGACAAACACAACGACGATGACAGCCAGAGCGATGACGATTATCTTGAGCATAGGGATGTTCTCCGGACAGATATGAGATTACCGGACGATCTCGCGAACTAGCAAAGCGAACGGTACGTGCTCGGCTTCTAAAGAGACCGTGCCGTTCGTGGTGACCCTAGTCGAACCACGAACGGCGTTTCACACAGGCTGATATCGGAAGAGTAGCCCAAGCTCATAGCTCGACGAAGGTTTTGAATCCGCCCCAAAACATCCGCTTGCCGTCGAACGGCATAGCCTTGGGATCCATCATACTCGCCAGGCGCGGGTCCTTCATCACCTTGGCGTTGACGCGGTCGCGATGCGCGCGCGACTTGTACACGATGTAGGCGAACACCACCGTCTCTCCGGACTTGAGCTTGACACTTTGCGGAAACGAAGTATGCTTTCCCGGCTTGACGTCGTCGGCGACGCACTCGATGTACTCGAGCGCGCCGTGGTCCCGCCAGACCTTGCCCGCCTTCTGCGCCATTCCGCGGTAGGCCTGTAAATTCTTCTTTGGGACCGGCAATACAAAACCATCAACGTAGCGCATAAATCCTCCTTATTGGTGAGTTTCTTTTGAATTCTATCGAGTCCAAAGGAGTGTCTTCTAGTATCGGCGTGCCGAGGCCCCCGGCCGCATTAACGAAAGCTCCCACCTTATTTCATTGCCTGTTAACAGTACGACGAACGAGCCACCGCTCTGAGGACGACTCGGTTGAAGTTTTTGGTGTCTTATTAGATTGTGCCGGATTAAAAAGATTATTGAAGAGGGTTGGAGTTTTTTCCCAGATTAAATGAGTCGAGACCGAGAAAACTTCCAAATTGAACTCTGTGCACTCCGTGCTTTGCAGCGAAGGTTTTCGTTTGCACTGCGGTGGATTTTTTAGGACATCAAGTCAGCGGCTGAATTCATCGCAAATCTTGTAACGGCTCAGGTATCCTAACCGCCGGCGATGGCCCCTACGATCATAAACGGTTCAGCGCCGCTCGCGACCGCGTCGGGCAACGCGGCGTCCGGTGGTTCGTGGGACAGATCCTCTCCGCAGGCGAAAAACCTCACGAAGGCGCGCCGCCTTTGCGTGACCTGATCGCGGATGGTCCCGCGCAGCATCGGATAGCGGGCCTCGAGCGCGTCGAGGATCGAGCATTGCGTGGCCTGAACCTCGAGGTGGAGCTTCACCTCGCCTTCGACGTGCGCGAGCTTGCGCAGATGCGCCGGGAGTGTCACGCGGATTATCATGACAGCGTCTGAACCTCTACCGACACCACCGCCGGAAGATCCCGGACGATGGGCGACCAGCTATCGCCGGCGTCGGCGGATGCGTACACCTGGCCTCCGGTGGTGCCGAAATACACGCCGCATTTGTCGAGCGAGTCGACGGCCATGGCGTCACGCAACACGTTAACGTAGCAATTACCTTGGGGCAAACCTTTGGTCAGCGCCTCCCACTCGTTGCCGCCCGTGCGGCTGCGATAAACGCGGAGTTTGCCGTCAGGAGGATAATGCTCCGAGTCGCTCTTGATCGGGACGACGTATATAGTGTTGGGCTCGTGCGCGTGAACGTCGATCGGGAAACCGAAATCAGTCGGCAGGTTACCGCTGATCTCGTGCCACGACTCGCCAGCGTCGTCGCTGCGCATCACGTCCCAGTGTTTCTGCATGAACAGCACGTCCGGACGCGAGCGATGCATCGCGATGCGGTGCACGCAGTGGCCGACCTCTGCTGTCGGATTGGGGATGTAGAGCGAATGCAGACCACGGTTGATCGGTAGCCATGTCTTGCCCGCGTCGTCAGTGCGGAATGCGCCGGCAGCCGAGATGGCGATGAAGATCCGGTTCGGGTTACTTGGGTCCAGCAAAATCGTGTGCAGGCACATTCCACCCGCGCCCGGAGCCCATTTGTCACCTGAGCCATGCCCACGCAGGCCAGGGATCTCGTGCCAAGACTTTCCGCCGTCGGTCGAGCGGAACAGTGCAGCATCTTCAACTCCGGCGTAGACCGTGTCCGGATCGTTCAGCGATGGTTCCAAATGCCAGACTCGCTTGAACTCCCACGGGTGCGGCGTGCCGTCATACCACTGGTGCGTGGTGAGAGGCTTGCCGGTCTCAGCAGACGTGTCGTAAACAAACTTGTTGCTCTCACCCTTGGGCATACCCTCTGGGGTGGTGGTTGGTTCGCCGGGGGGTGTTCCGGGTTGGTGCCATGTCTTGCCGCCGTCATCTGAGCGTTGAATGATCTGCCCGAACCAACCGCTCGACTGCGATGCAAAGACTCGATTCGGCTCCGCGGGCGATCCTTTCAAATGGTAGATTTCCCAGCCCGCAAAGTGGGGCCCACTGATGTCCCAGCGTTCGCGCTGTGCATCCGACGTCAGAACGAACGCTCCCTTACGTGTACCAACCAGAACTCGTACCCTGCTCATACGCTGCTCCTTCCTGCATCCGACACAGTTCCGTCAGAAGTTTTGTTCGTTTCACTAATACGACGAATGACTCATTGCTTTCAGGACACTTTGTTTGATTTTTTTGAGAACGCGAAGCATCCGTTCTAAGCCCTGGAAATTTTAGCGTTTTCTGCCATCCGCAGCGCGAGCCGATCGCGTCCGTATACGCTTCATACCTAGATCAGTCTTTTCGATAACATACTCCCCACGCGCTCTAAATTCTCTGCCGTAACTCTCTCTTTCAAACGTGGGGAACGATATTCTTTGCCCTGCGAATGACTTCGCTCTTTCTTCGCGATCATAGAAATATCCTAATCCAATCGGTAAGAAACTACGCTTTTTCGGAGACTGTGCTTCGAAAAAATGGCCCTTCGGGCAGTTGAGGGTCGAAGCTGAGCGGTTGTAGAGTAGCGCCCATGAATACCGATGAACTCAGCAATTACTATGGGGATTTTCTCGAAGGCAGCTACAACTGCGTGGACCGTGTTGTTTTGAACGCCTACTTTAGACTGTGCTACTCGGCGGGCGGCTTTCGATTCTGGTGGCGGCGGTTGTACAACGGATCGGAAGAGAAACTGGACAACACACACTTGATGAGGATGGCGGGACGATTCAGCCGTCGGGTGCGTGGTTATGCGAAAGCTCATGGCATCCCTGTCATCGACTGCAGCAGTGAAGAGCGCAAGCATAAAATCGCCGAGGAGCATTTGAAGAACAATCCACCGCGGGGCCTGTTTCTCATCCTGGTCGGCCGGGCAATAGCCACCCGCTGGGAGGTTAAGCGATCGGGCCGCGGCGTCATCCGTAACCTTGAAGCGAAACAAGTCTTTGTTAACCACTATTCCTTCCACATCATGGACCCCGATTGGGGGCACATCACTATCAAGATGTCCGGCCATCCGCCCTTCGGTGCGCAGATCATTCTCAATGGTCATGAGTATGTAGCCTGCCAAAGCCGCAAAGCCGGGATTGCTTTCACCAAGCAAGGGAACTGCTTCACCCTTATTCCCAAACCTGCAGACCTGGCGCAGCTCGCAGACACCTTGTCCGAGCCCCGGATGATAGGGCGGCTGCGTCAGGTCTGCGAAGCTTGGATTTACAGCGCCTGTCTGTGTTTTGGACTTGACCTGGAGGAGCAGCAACGCAGCGGGTTTCACTACCACTACTCGGTCTACCAAGTCGAGTATAGCCGCAATCTCATCTTTTGCAGCGGTGGTCAGATGGAAGAGATCTTTCAGGGGCTGATCGACCGAACGCGGGCCCGCTTGGACGTCAAACAGCTCAAGATGATCTTCGGCGCCAAAGCCCGTCCCTATTGGAACCGCCATGGCAAAGCGCCTCGATTGGAAGTCGTGATCGAGAGACCTCAGTATGACCTGACGATCTTCAAACTGCATTTCGGTAAGCTGACTCTGAAGGTCTATACCAAAGGCGAACGCGTGCTTCGTGTCGAGGTGATGGTTCACAATAGTAAGGAACTTCGCTGCGGCCGAGTCTTGGAGCGCTTCCCCACGATCGTGACCCGGCTGCGGCAAATCCTGGGACAGTTTCTCAATAACGTCTACGCCATGGATGCAGCCTTCATAAGCGATGCGACTCTGGACGAACTTCCCCATCCATCTCAGGTCGGCAAGACAAGAGTCGGTGGCCTTGACGTGAACAAGCCCAGAATGCGGGCCGTGCTGACGGCCGCCCTGTCTTTGGCCTGTTCGCCCGAGGGATTCACCGCTCGGCAGTTCGCCGCCACCGTCCAATCGGTGAGAAGCCCGACCGATCCCCTCTACGATGCTCGCCGAGCGGCCTACGACCTGAAAAAACTGCGTGCCAAGAACCTGTTGACCAAAGTGGCCGATTCCCGGCGATACGCGATTCCACCGCAAGCTATCCGCGCCATCGGAGCGCTGGTGATCCTTCGGGAAAAGGTCCTGCGTCCCATTCTGGCCGGAGCGAGCAAACCCAAGTTGGGCCGTAAACCAAAAAACTGGAGTCGGATCGATGAACACTATGAAGCTATTCGCCAGGACATGTTTATTCTTTTTCAAGACCTGCGTATTGCAGCCTAACAGCCGACAAAATCTTGTCGATGTTTTTCTGTAAGCGCCTAGACAATTCCCGTTCTTCAAAATCTAAGGGACGAGCCGTTCCAAGCGCGGGCAATGGCTCTGTGCCTTGTCGACCACCACCCGGTCCACTCCAGGGCAGTTATGCCAACGGTCGGGGCCTCAACGCTTCCTTTAGGATCGGATGCCCACGCTCTCCACGACTCGCCCCTTATGTCTACTAACCAATGGACTCCTTAATAACTCAGTACGCATCCCCGGTACTACCATCGTCCGGTTGGGAGAAGATTGCCTGGTGCGGCGCGCAAATTAATGCGGTGATCGCTCATAGCCATAAGGAAAACGAATGGCGGTCATTAAAAAATAATATTGGACGCGCTGGCTTCTTCCGCAATAAAACTTCAAGCGATCCGACCAAAAAGAGGAGGTGCCCATGCTTCGTCACTTCGCTCTCTCTATCCTGTCGGCTGTTTTACTCTTAACCACAGTATTTGCCCCAACGCCGTTCGGAGCAGACGACATCAAACGCCATCGACCGCGCCGGACTCCGTGCGCGGAGCTTGCAAACCTCAACCTGCCGGACACCACGATAACACTGGCGCAAGAAGTCATGGCCGGTCCATTTCCGTTCGGCGATCAGGAGCCGACGTGTTCCTCCGACATCGCTTCGCCAGAGCTGCCGGCGTTTTGCCGGATAGTCGGCGTTATCGCGCCTGCGATCACATTCGAATTGTGGCTTCCGCTCGAAGGCTGGAACGGCAAGTTTCAGATGTACGGCAATCACGGCTTTGCCGGCAACATCGAATATTCGGATATGGGTCCGCAGCTCGTGCGCGGATATGCCATAGCCGGCACTGATACGGGCCATGCCGGTAGCGCTCCGCTGCCGTGGATGCGGGATCCGCAGCAGGTGGAGGATTACGGCCATCGGGGGGTTCACGAGGTGACCGTAAAGAGCAAAACCATCGTGCGAGCCTTCTATGGCCGGCCACCAAAATACTCGTACTTCAATGGCTGTTCGACGGGCGGCAAGCAGGGACTGACCGAAGCGCAACGTTACCCGGCTGACTACGACGGAATCATCACCGGCGACCCCAACTTCGCGCAGATCCATAACCGCGCGCAATACGTGTGGAACGGACAAGTGACGTTCGCGAATCCGGAAACAACCATCCCAGCGATAAAGCTGCCGCTGATCAACAACGCGGTCATTGCGGCGTGCGACGCAACTGACGGCGTTCTGGATGGGGTGATCGATGACCCGCGCCGCTGCGACTTTCCGCCGCAGAGCCTTCTGTGCAGTGAAGGTCAGGACCCCAATACCTGCCTAACCGCAGCGCAAGTTGGCGCGCTGGAAAACGTTTATGCCGGCCCGCGTAATCCTCGGACCGGAGAGCAGGTATATCCGGGGCTTGTCCGCGGCAGCGAGCGGGGTTGGGGTGGTCACGTCACGGGCCCGAACATCTTTCCCACGGCCGATCAGTTCTTTAGGTGGATGGTATTTAATGATCCCAACTGGGACTACAAGCAGTTCGACTTCGACAAGGATCTCGGTTTTGCCGACGCAAACTTTTCGGCCATCATCGACGCTATCGATCCGGACCTGCGAGCTTTCGAGAGACGGGGCGGCAAAATTCTCCACTATCACAACTGGGGCAGCACCGTTCACACCGCACCACGGAGCATCGAGTATTACGAGGAGGTCGTGTCGTTTCTGCAGGGACGGAGAAATTCCGACGAGGCGTTGGAGAAAACAAAAGAATTCTACCGATTGTTCATGGTGCCTGGAGGGAGCGGCAGCAACGCGCCAACCACGTTCGATCCAGTACCTTACCTCGAGCGTTGGGTCGAACGAGGCATCCCGCCGAGGAGAATCCTTGCATCACACTCAGCCAACGGCGTAGTGGATCGCACGCGGGCCTTGTGCCCCTATCCCGAAGTTGCAGTATACCGGGGTCTCGGCAGCACCGACGACGCGACAAACTTCGTTTGCCAAGATCCTCGCGATCACAAGCGTCATCAAGACAACGGACGCTGATCAACTGGCGCGAGCAGCAATGACGCTAACGATCACACCGTGCGGCGCGAGGAAATTTGCTGAGAAAATAGCTATGGCAGACACGATAAGCGTGACGGAAAGTGGGAACGGCGAATTGGCAGACGCGCGAAACCATTTATTTGCCAGAAGTTGATAAAGCAGGGCTATTGACTTGCTGCAGTGCGAGCATTCGTCTTACCCAATTCAATCTTGTAGGCCGTTGGTTAGCTTTGCATTACGCCTGACGGGCGGGCGTCCACCGGCTCGATCATTGTCTTAACTTGGCTCTCAGGAGGTGTAGGAGAATCCTTCAGGCGTAAACCTTTGAGCGTCCCCCGTTTAACCGTAAGCTCCAAAACCTTCCAAAAGCTTACGAAATGGCCAGTGGCATCGGCGTTGCCCCAGTCTACCGCTGATAGTTCCTATCAATGGCCGAGCGGGCCGAAGGAGAAAACAAAATGAAAACCTACGAAAGGAATCTGGGGAAACATAGTTTTTGGCAGCTTGTGTTTCTGCAGAGCAAAGTGAATGGAGCCGCCTATCGCGGCGACCAACTACCGCGCCGGAACTGGAATTGGCCCAAGGATACTTATTTCCAACACCGATTACGTCGTGCGAAGTGGTACCGAGTTCCGGACAAACGTGAGTTGAACTAGTCTGCGACAGACATCTGGTTCGACGGTTTGCTTCGGCCACTGCACCGGGGAGCCTTTTCCCCATGGTCAAGTGGCGTTTATTTCTTAGAACATGACGAGGCGGCGAATTTCGTTTGCTGAGATCCGCGCGATCGTGACCGTCATCATGACAACGGACAGTGATCGGCCGGCTCGCGCAGCAGTGGCTAGCGATCACGACGGTTGCCCTTGAAGGAGCTGCTTGGGAAAGTAGCTATAACACATACCCAGCGAAGGCCGACGGAAAGGGCGAACGGCGAGATTGGTGAGGGGCGATATCGTACTCGAGCAATCAACATTCCAGCTCATTAGCACAAAGCCACGGTTGTCATACAGTTTGATTGTGAACTTGATTCTGCGCCTAGGCTTTAGGATAGGTTCACTGAGTTCGGTTTTCGGGCTCTATCTCTCGCAATAATAAAGCACCCCATCGCGGCAACGGGTTGTGACAGTTGCGATTAGCCGGCTCCTTAGAAGCAACCGATCCGGCTCGCGAAAGAATACGCCTTGCTGCCGTATCGGTATTTCCTGGTCTTCGTCCCAAAATAGATTAAGCGCGATTCGACTTTCGCGCAATTTAACCACGCAAACTACCGAAACACCGCTTCCAGAGTCGCTGCACTGCCCCATTTGGGGTAAACCAAAATTCCCCCGACTGAGGATTGACGTCACTGGCACCGCAGTGGCTATAAATGTGGATAAGAGCTGGTTAGGCAACAAATCTGATCGACGTTAGTTGGAGCCCAATATCGATTCTCGTGCCGGTCGGGCGCCTTATTTAAAATAGAAGACGGGCGAGGAGGGATGGTCAATGTTCGCCAGAGCCCCTCCCTTAATTTAGCCAGATTTCTCTCCGGCGTCTACAGAAAGAGTCGGTGGGAGTACCGTCTATCAACTGGCTTGCGCGTCGAGCGACTCGGCATGAGTCGCACCCACCATAACGCGTAAGAAGGGATAACGTATGGAAAGCAAATACAAGAGCTTGGCGATGTTCGTAGTAGGTATCGCACGATTCTTGGGCCCGGTTGATATGATGCGCAGCCAGGACACGGGTCAAGATTGTCTGGATCCATCGAAAGTAGTGGACCAGGCGCTCGCGCGGCTAACCGGCGTGAGAAAACGATGTTATCGTATAGCAGTTACGCTGCTCATGTGCCTCTTGGCTATCGTCTTTGTCGACAGTCGGGGAGTCGAGGCGCAACCAACCCTAGTGGATCCGAGATTGGATGTAAGAACGGTGGTGAGCGGCCTCAATATGCCGACCACCATGGCATTCCTTGGCGACGATGACATCCTCGTGCTCGAAAAGGCAACCGGGAGGGTGCGGCGGGTGATGAATGGGGCGATCCAGAGTACGGTGCTGGATTTGGCGGTCAACTTTGGTTCCGAGCGGGGGCTTTTGGGAATCGCACTACATCCTGAGTTTCCGACCAACCCTGGCGTCTATCTTTTCTGGACGGAAAGCACAACCGGCAACGACACGTCAGTGCTCAGCGCGACTCCGTTGCTTGGAAACCGAGTGGACCGCTTCACTTGGGACGGTTCTATCCTGATCTTTGATAAAAATATCATCAGGCTGCGCGCAATTCAGCAAGATGCGACCAATCCGGTAGAGCGCGGCAATCACGACGGGGGGATGCTCCGGTTCGGGCCCGATGGCAAGCTTTATATTTTTGTCGGGGATCTGGGTCGCCGGGGCCAGTTGCAGAACCTTCCCGACGGACCGTTTGGACCCGGCCAACCGGACGATCAATTTGGCGGCCCTGAGCCAGACGATGCCCATCTTAGCGGCGTTATTTTACGGTTAAATGATGACGGCACCGCCCCAGCCGACAACCCCTTCTTCAATTTCGGGGCCTCAGTCGGAGGAGAAGTTGGTGCCAACATTCAGAAGATCTTTTCTTACGGTCATCGTAATAGCTTCGGAATGGCTTTCGACCCATTCTCCGGCAAGCTGTGGCTTCAGGAAAACGGCGATGACAGTTTCACAGAACTTAACCTCGTCGAAGCCGGCATGAACGGCGGCTGGGTCCAGATCGCCGGTCCGGTGGAGCGAATCGCCCAGTTCAAGCAAATCGAAACCAGTACCGCCATTGATCCTATCAAAATGTCTGTTTATTTCGGGTTGCAGCAGGAACGCTGGCCGCCCACACTGATCGCCGATACACCTGCAGAAGCG
>Ga0081538_10006545_pt1 | contig 10232 bp, 8 predicted proteins | sample TabmetS5T2R1_FD_71022 | JGI IMG/M metagenome (GOLD analysis project Ga0081538, IMG submission 71022) | Tabebuia heterophylla rhizosphere microbial communities from the University of Puerto Rico - S5T2R1 | ecosystem: Host-associated > Plants > Roots > Rhizosphere ...
GCGCGAGAGCGCCGAAGTTTTAGCCAATGCAGTATGAGCGTCCTGATTCCGACATAGTGCGCTCTGACGAGCGCGCGCGGCTGTCGCCGCGCTCCCCCCCATCCAGCTCCGCCTAAGCTCACTGCGTTCGCTAAGGCTCCGCATCCTTCCCCCGCAAGGGAGGAAGGGTGTTACCTTTGCGTTGGGAATCGGCACGTACGATCCATCAGGGCCGCGGCAGATCCAGCCACGAGCGGATGCCGAATTCGATGATCCGGCCGAGGAAGCTCAAGAGCTCGGTGCCCTGGCCCGGATGGAAATAGCCGGGATGGCGCGTGCCGAAGGCGAGGACCGCGTTGGGTGCGGCCTTGCTCGGCTTCAGGCGCAGCAGCGCGTCGGAGCGCACCAACTCGGAGGCGCCACCGAACACTTCCGGATCGCCGATAGTGTCGTCGCGCAACAGGACCTGGCGGCCCTTGCCCATGATGCGGTCAACCGCGCCCTGCTCCAGCAGCTCGAGGCCGTCCAGCTTGGGCCGGCGGTTGTAGCCCTCGGTGCGCTCGATGCACAGGCACACCACGTCGACCTCGAGCAGCAGCACCAGGTCGCCGGTGATGATCTCGATGAACTCCTCGAACGTCTCGGCTTCGAGCAGCGCCAGCACCGCCTTGTGGATGCGCTCCTGGGTGCCGAGATTGTCGCGGCTGTTGGCGATGATCTCGTCCTGGTTGGCGCGCAGCTTGGCGACGTCGTTGCGCAGGCGCTCGACCATGAAATGCTGCAGGTCGACCACGCTGCCGTCATTGTGGCGCGCCGGCGGCGCCTGGATGTCCAGCAGCTCGGGATGGCGATAGAGGAAATCCGGATGCCGGCGCAGATAGGCGATCACCTGCGCGGCGCTCGGCAGGGCCGGCGATTTCTTCTGCAGCTCCTCGGTGCGCTCTGCCATTCGACTGCCGTGATCTAGAGGATCTTCTGCCCGGTCTTGGCCCAGTCGGCCAGGAACGCGGCGAGGCCCTTGTCGGTCAGCGGATGATTGAACATCTGCTTCAGCACGCTGGGCGGCAAGGTCGCGACATCGGCGCCCATCTTGGCGGCTTCGATGACGTGGATCGGATGGCGCACCGAGGCGACCAGCACCTCGGTCTTGATGGTGTTCGGATAGGCGCGATAGAGCTGGACGATGTCCCGGATCAGCTGCATGCCGTCGGTGCCGACATCGTCGAGCCGGCCGACGAACGGCGAGATGTAGGTCGCGCCCGCCTTCGCGGCGAGCAGGGCCTGCGCCGGCGAGAAACAGAGCGTGACGTTGACCTTGGTGCCTTCCTGCGAGAGCTTGTGGCAGGTCTTGAGTCCATCGGGCGTCAGAGGCACTTTCACCACGACGTTGCCGGCGATCTTCGCGAGCTTGCGCCCCTCGGCCAGCATGGTCTCGTGCTCGGTCGCCACGACCTCGGCGCTGACTGGGCCGGGAATGATCTCGCAGATCTCGCGCACCACGTCGACGAACTGACGGCCGGACTTCATCACCAGCGATGGGTTGGTGGTGATGCCGTCGACCAGGCCCAACGCGGCCAGCTCGCGGATCTCCTTGATCTCAGCGGTATCGAGAAAGAACTTCATGGCGGCCGTTTCACTCTCAGAAAATCGTCACAAATCCAGGTTCCGGCGGATGGGGGAGAGCGGTACGATGCCGCGTCCGAATCGATCCCCGGAAAAGGTGCCCCGAGTCTAGCCCATGGCTTCGCTCTTCGCCAGCGATACACCACCTGAAACGGTGCCGGCTACGGATCGCCGGATGGGTGTGCTTTTGCCGCTGCCGCTGAGCGGCGCCTACGATTATCTGGTGCCGGAGGGGATGGAGGTGGCGGCCGGCGATTTCGTCGAGGTTCCGCTCGGCTCGCGCTCGGTCCTCGGCGTGGTGTGGGGCGAGGCCAAGGACGATGTGCCGCGCAACAAACTGAAACAAATCGAAGCAAAAATTGAAATGGCGCCACTGCCGGAAATCTCGCGGCGCTTCATCGATTGGGTCGCGAACTATTGCCTATCCGCACCGGGCGCCGTGCTCAAGATGGCGATGAGTGTCAGCGACGCCTTCAAGCCGGAGCGCAGCCTCAAGGCCTACGCTATCGGCGATCCGGAATCGGGGCAAGTCACGGCCGCGCGGCAGCGCGTGTTGAATGCGCTGTCAGAGGTGCCGTCGATGCTGCCCGGCGAACTGGCGCGCACCGCCGGTGTCACCAGCGGCGTGCTCGCCAAGATGGCGGAGCTCGGGCAACTGCGCGTGGTGGCGCAGCCGCTCGCCAAGCCGTTCGGCCAGGCCGATGCCGATTTGCCAGGGCCGCAGCTTTCTCCGGCGCAGCGCGATGCGGCCGATGAGCTGATCCAGGCGCATGCCGGCGTCACGCTGCTCGACGGCGTCACGGGCTCGGGCAAGACCGAGGTCTATTTCGAAGCGATCGCGGCGTGCCTCAAGCGCGGCAAGCAGGCATTGATCCTGCTGCCGGAGATTGCGCTCACTACGCAATGGCTGGAACGATTCACCGAGCGCTTCGGCGCGCCGCCGGGGCAATGGCACTCGGAACTGACGGGGCTGGAGCGGCGTCTCACCTGGCGCGCGGTGCTGCGCGGCGATGCCAAGGTGGTGGTGGGCGCGCGCTCGGCCTTGTTCCTGCCGTTCCGCGATCTCGGCCTCATCATCGTCGATGAGGAGCACGAGCAAGCCTTCAAGCAGGAGGATGGCGTCGTCTATCAGGCGCGCGACATGGCGGTGGTGCGCGGGCACCTGGCGCAGATCCCGGTGATCCTCACGTCAGCGACGCCCTCGCTCGAGACCATGCATAACGTGGAGACCGGGCGCTATCGCTTCCTGCATCTGCCCGATCGTCACGGCGTTGCGCAATTGCCGGAAGTGCGCCTGGTCGACTTGCGGCGCGAGCCGCCGCCGCGCCAATCCTGGCTGTCGCCGCCGCTGCGCGAAGCCGTGAAGGCAACGCTCGAGCGCAAAGAGCAGGCGCTGCTGTTCCTCAACCGGCGCGGCTACGCGCCGCTGACCTTATGCCGCGCCTGCGGCCACCGGCTGCAATGCCCGAACTGCAGCGCCTGGCTGGTGGAGCATCGCTACCTCGGCCGCCTGCAATGCCATCACTGCGGCTTCGAATCTCCGCCTCCGGCCAAGTGCCCTGCCTGCCAGGCAGAGGGCTCGATGGCGGCTTGTGGCCCCGGCGTCGAGCGCGTGGCGGAAGAGGCGGCTGCCCTTTTCCCCGAAGCCGCGCGCCTCATCCTGACCAGCGACACCGCCAGCGGGCCAGCCAAGACCGCGGAGCTGCTGCGCATGATCGCGGACCGCGAGGTCGACCTGGTGATCGGCACCCAGATCATCGCCAAAGGGCACCATTTTCCCAACCTCACGCTGGTGGGGGTGGTCGATGCCGATCTCGGCCTCTCCGGCGGCGATTTGCGGGCGTCGGAGCGGACGTTCCAGTTGCTGCACCAAGTGTCGGGCCGCGCCGGCCGCGCCGATCTCGCCGGCCTGGTGCTGATCCAGACCTACGATCCCAGCCGCCCGGTCATGCAGGCGCTGAAGGCAGGAGACCGCGACCGCTTCTACGCCCTGGAAGCGGAGGAACGGCGGATCGCAGGGATGCCGCCGTTCGGGCGGCTGGCTGCCGTCATCCTCTCCGGCGGTGATCCGGACGAGGTGGATCGCCTCGGCCAGCATCTCGCGCGCACGGCGCCGCATCAGGACGGCATCCATGTGCTGGGCCCGGCGCCGGCGCCGCTGGCGCTGCTGCGCGGCCGCCATCGCCGGCGCTTTTTGGTGAAAGCACGCCGCGATGTATCGCTTCAGCCGGTGCTGCGCCACTGGCTCGGTGGCGTGAAGACGCGCGGCGACCTGATGCTCGACGTCGACATCGACCCTTACAGTTTCATGTAGCTGGCCGCGTGTAAGTGACTCGTAAGCCCCGCTGGGCTAGGCTTCACGCATTACGGGCATACGGCCACAACATCAGATGGGGGTCGTGATGTACAATATTCTTTCCCTCGACGGCGGCGGCTCATGGGCGATCATCCAGGTGATGACGCTGCAGAAACTGTACGGCGATGACGCGCCAGGATCGCATGTGCTGAAGAACTTCGACCTGGTGGCCGCAAATTCCGGCGGCAGCATCGTCGCTGCCGCCTTGTTCCTCGACATGAAGCTCAGCGCCATCCGCGCGCTGTTCGAAAGCAGGGCCGAGCGGCGCAAGCTCTTCGTGCCGCTGCCCTTCGGATCGCTCACGAGTCTCGCCGGCCTCGGCCCGCGCTATGAGGCGGCGGCAAAGCTCCGGGGCTTGCGCGCGGTGTTCGGCGCCGATGCCGCCATCACGCTCGACCAGGCCGCCGAGCGGATCAAAAAGCAGAATGGCAAGCGCACCGAGCTGGTCATCGTCGGCTACCAGTACGACCGCGACCGGGCGAAGTTCTTCCGCTCCAATCCCGCCAGCCTCGCCTCCGGCTCGGGCTCGAGCGCGGCCGTGACCCTGGCGGAGGCGGTGCACGCCTCGACCAACGCGCCGATCAACTATTTCGAAGAGCCGGCGAAGGTGCGCATCGACGGCCGCGACGTCCTGTTCTGGGACGGCGGCGTGACCGGCTTCAACAATCCGGTCCTGGCGGGGTTGACCGAGGCCAGGGCGAACGGCATCGCCGGCGCCGACATCCATGTCCTCAGCCTCGGCACCGGCAACACCTTCCTGCCGCTGGCCGAGCCGCGGAGCGCCGAGTTCCGCTTCCTGCTGGCCCAGCCGAAGGCGCCCAATCCGGCCACGGACATCCAGAAGCTGGCCACCAGCGTCCTTGCGGACCCGCCGGATTCCGCGACTTTCATGGCCCACGTGATGCTGGACGGTAAGACCTCGAGCGACGCCGCCAATCCGGTCACCACCGGGCCGGTGGTCCGGCTCAATCCGCTGATCCAGCCGGTCCTGGCCACGCGCGACGGGCGCGACTTCTGGATCCTGCCGCGGGCGGTGCGCGGCCCCGACCACAAATGGGGCCAGTTCCCGCGCGAGGCCGAGCCGGCCTTGGACGATGACCGGTTCGAAGCCCTGGTCGAGATGGACATGGACGCCATCGAGGACCGGGAGGTCAGTCTGATCCGGCGCTTTGCCGAGGAATGGATGGCGGATCACATCCCCAACCAGCCGGTCCGGGCCGATGGCAGGCTCGACTGCCAGATCGGCCATCGCTGGTTCTCCCAGGGGCTGAGCCAGGCCGTCAGCTACTTCGGCCAGCCCGCTCAGAGGGCGGTCGCGTAGCGCATTTTTGCGGAGCGCGAAGGGGCTGCCCGGATGGTCCCAAATCGGGCGCCTCGCGACGCCAGTTTGCGAAATGTTTCAATCCCTTGACCAGGGGTGCGGCACCTTGACCCGGTGCTGTTGCGCACCCCTCGCACCTGTGTTACACACCGCACGCTTTTCGCGGCCGGGATGGGTTGCGACGGGCAGCTGTGGTGTTGGCTGACGGGTCCGGCGCCGCGGAGTTTGTCGCGGGTTTCCACGCGATATCAGCAAATCGTTTCAATGGTTGAGCAGGATCGGCGGCAGCTCAAGCCGGCGACCTCAAGACAGGGCAGGGGGCGGATTTGGCCCAAACGACGGAGCAAGGCGGGCTGGCGCAGCGTTATGCCGCGGCGCTGCTCGAACTGGCGGAAGAAAAGCACGCGCTCGACGCCGTCTCGGCGGACCTGGTCGCGCTCGGCCACATGATCGCCGACAGCAGCGACCTCCAGAAAATGATCTCCAGCCCCCTGATGGACCGCGCCGACCAGACGCGCGCGATCAGCGCGGTGGCGAAGGCCGCCAGCTTCGGCGACCTGACGCAGAAGTTCCTCGGCCTGGTCGCGGCCAACCGGCGCCTGTTCGCGCTGCCCGCGGTCATCAAGGCCTTCCAGAAGATGCTGGCCGACAAGCGCGGCGAAGTGGCGGCGGAAGTGACCGCGGCCCACGCCTTGACCGATGCACAGAAGGCCGCCGTCAGCGACGCCATCAAGCGCGTCGTGGGCGGCAAGGTTTCGATCGATATGAAGGTCGATCCGAGCCTGCTGGGCGGACTGATTGTCCGCGTCGGCAGCCGCATGATCGATGGATCCGTGAAAACGAAGCTGCAGAAGCTGCAGCTCGCGATGAAAGGGGTTGGATAATGGAAATCCGCGCCGCCGAAATCTCCAGCATTCTCAAGCAGCAGATCGAGAATTTCGGCAACGAGGCTGATGTCACCGAGGTCGGAACCGTGCTGTCGGTGGGCGACGGCGTCGCCCGCATCCATGGCCTGGACAAGGTGCAGGCCGGCGAGATGGTCGAGTTCCCCGGCGGCATCCGCGGCATGGCCCTCAACCTCGAAACCGACAATGTCGGCGTCGTGATCTTCGGCGAAGACCGTTCGATCAAGGAAGGCGACACCGTCAAGCGCACCGGCGCCATCGTGGACGTGCCGGTCGGCAAGGGCCTGCTCGGCCGCGTGGTCGACGGCCTCGGCAACCCGATCGACGGCAAGGGTCCGCTGACCGATGTGAAGCGCCAGCGCGTCGAGGTGAAGGCGCCCGGCATCATCCCGCGCAAGTCGGTGCACGAGCCGATGCAGACCGGCCTCAAGGCGATCGACAGCCTGGTGCCGATCGGACGCGGCCAGCGTGAGCTGATCATCGGCGACCGCCAGACCGGCAAGACCGCGGTCATCATCGACACCATCATCAACCAGAAGACCATCAACGCCTCGGGCGACGAATCGAAGAAGCTGTACTGCGTCTATGTCGCGGTCGGCCAGAAGCGCTCCACCGTCGCGCAGATCGTGAAGGTTCTGGAAGACGCCGGCGCGCTCGAATACTCGATCGTGGTCGCCGCGACCGCGTCCGAGCCGGCGCCGCTGCAGTTCCTGGCGCCCTATACCGGCGCCTCGATGGGCGAATACTTCCGCGACAACGGCATGCACGCCGTCATCTTCTATGACGACCTGTCCAAGCAGGCGGTCGCCTATCGCCAGATGTCGCTGCTGCTGCGCCGTCCGCCGGGACGCGAAGCCTATCCGGGCGACGTGTTCTACCTGCACTCCCGTCTGCTGGAGCGCGCGGCGAAGATGAACGACGCCAACGGCGCCGGTTCGCTGACCGCGCTGCCGGTGATCGAAACCCAGGCCGGCGACGTGTCGGCCTACATTCCGACCAACGTCATCTCCATTACCGACGGCCAGATCTTCCTCGAGACCGGCCTGTTCTACCGCGGCATCCGCCCCGCGATTAACGTCGGTCTGTCGGTCAGCCGCGTCGGCTCGGCCGCGCAGATCAAGGCGATGAAGCAGGTGGCAGGCCGCATCAAGCTCGAGCTCGCGCAGTATCGCGAGATGGCGGCGTTCGCGCAGTTCGCCTCCGACCTCGACGCCGCCACCCAGAAGCTGCTGGCGCGCGGCTCGCGTCTGACCGAGCTGCTGAAGCAAGGGCAGTTCCAGCCGATGCCGGTCGAGGAGCAGGTGGTCTCGATCTTCGCGGGCGTCCGCGGCTTCCTCGACACCATCCAGGTGACCGACGTGAACCGCTTCGAGGCGGCATTCCTCAACGACGTGCGCGCCAAGCATGCCGACGTGCTGGAGGCGATCCGCAAGGAGCGCGAGCTGAGCAAGGCGACCGAAGAGAAGCTGAACAACATCCTGACTGCGTTCGTGAAGTCGTTCGCCTGATCCGAAGGGCCTAAGGCATGCCAAGCCTCAAGGACCTGAAGGTCCGCATCAACAGCGTGAAATCCACGCAGAAGATCACCTCCGCCATGAAGATGGTGGCGGCGGCGAAGCTGCGCCGCGCGCAGGAAGCGGCGGAAGCCGCCCGTCCCTATGCCGAGCGCATGGAGAAGGTACTGTCTTCGCTGGCGGCGAGCGTCGCCGGCCGCGACGGTGCGCCGGCCCTGCTGGCCGGCACCGGCAAGGACCAGGTGCATCTGCTGGTGGTCATGACCTCCGATCGCGGCCTATGCGGCGCGTTCAACTCCTCGATCGTGCGCCAGGCGCGCCGGGTCGCGCGCGACCTGAAGCGCGAGGGCAAGACGCTGAAGATCATGTGCGTCGGCCGCAAGGCCCGCGACCAGATGCGCCGCGAGTTCCCGCAGGAGATCATCGCGACGTTCGAGGCGGTCGGCAAACCGAAGCTGAACTTCGAGGCCGCCGACAAGATCGCATCGCGCATTCGCCACATGTTCGAGCACGGCGAGTTCGACGTCTGCACCATCGTCTACAACAAGTTCAAGTCGGCGATCACGCAAATCGTCACGACCCAGCAGCTGATCCCGTTCGCAGTCGGCGCCGCCAACGAGAACGCCGATCCGGAGCTGGCGAGCTACGAATACGAGCCGGAAGAGGATGCGATCCTGGCCGAGCTGTTGCCGCGCAACATCGGCATGCAGATTTTCCGCGCGCTGCTGGAGAATGCGGCGAGCGAAGAAGGCGCGCGCATGTCGGCGATGGACAGCGCGACCCGCAACGCCGGCGACATGATCAACCGCCTGACCATCACCTACAACCGCTCGCGTCAGGCGTACATCACCAAGGAACTGATCGAAATCATCTCCGGCGCCGAGGCGCTGTGAGACAAGGGATGGATTGAAGGAGAGATCGATGGCCAAGAACCTGGTCGGCAAGATCACCCAAGTGCTGGGCGCCGTCGTCGACGTCCAGTTCGATGGCGACCTGCCGGCGATTCTGAACGCGCTGCATGTGCAGAACCAGGGCAAGCTCCTGGTGCTCGAGGTGGCTCAGCATCTGGGCGAGAACACCGTCCGCACCATCGCCATGGACACCACCGATGGTCTGGTGCGCGGCCAGGAAGCCGCCGACACCGGCGCCGGCATCACCGTGCCGGTCGGCCGCGAGGTGCTGGGCCGCATCATCAACGTGATCGGCGAGCCGGTCGATGAGCGCGGCCCGGTCAAGGCCAAGAGCAGCTACCCGATCCATCGCCCGGCGCCGGAATTCGTCGACCAGTCGACCGAGCCGCAAGTGCTCGTCACCGGCATCAAGGTCATCGACCTGCTCACCCCGTATCCGAAGGGCGGCAAGATCGGCCTGTTCGGCGGCGCGGGCGTCGGCAAGACCGTGACCATCATGGAGCTGATCAACAACGTCGCGAAGGCGCACGGCGGCGTGTCGGTGTTCGCCGGCGTCGGCGAGCGCACCCGCGAGGGCAACGACCTCTATCACGAGATGATGGAGTCCAAGGTCATCCAGCTCGACGGCGAGTCCAAGGTCGCCCTGGTGTACGGCCAGATGAACGAGCCTCCGGGAGCCCGCGCCCGCGTCGGCCTGACCGGCCTCACCCAGGCGGAGTATTTCCGCGACGAGGAAGGCCAGGACGTGCTGTTCTTCATCGACAACATCTTCCGCTTCACCCAGGCGGGCTCGGAAGTGTCGGCGCTGCTCGGCCGCATCCCCTCGGCGGTCGGCTACCAGCCGACCCTCGCCACCGACATGGGCGCGCTGCAGGAGCGGATTACCTCGACCAACAAGGGCTCGATCACCTCGGTCCAGGCGATCTACGTGCCGGCCGACGACCTCACCGACCCGGCGCCGGCGACCTCGTTCGCCCACCTCGACGCCACCACGGTGCTGTCGCGCGACATCGCAGCGAAAGGCATCTATCCGGCGGTCGACCCGCTCGACTCGACCTCGCGCATGCTCACCCCGCCAGTCGTCGGCGAGGAGCACTACACGGTCGCGCGCCAGGTGCAGCAGGTGCTGCAACGTTACAAGGCGCTGCAGGATATCATCGCCATTCTGGGCATGGACGAGCTGTCCGAAGAGGACAAGCTCACGGTCGCCCGCGCCCGCAAGATCGAGCGCTTCTTCAGCCAGCCGTTCCATGTCGCCGAGGTGTTCACCGGCTCGCCGGGCAAGCTGGTCGACTTGGCCGACACCATCAAGGGCTTCAAGGGACTGGTCGAGGGCAAGTACGATCACCTGCCGGAGGCTGCGTTCTATATGGTCGGAACGATCGAAGAGGCCGTGGAGAAGGGCAAAAATCTCGCGGCAGAAGCGGCGTAGACTCGAGCGGAAATCCGAGACTCTCGTTATGGCGAAGTTCCATTTTGATCTGGTCGGGCCGGCGAAGCTGCTCTACTCCGGCGAGGTCGATCAGGTCGATATACCTGGATCCGAAGGCGATTTCGGCGTGCTCGCGGGACACGCGCCGCTCGTCGCCATGCTGCGCCCTGGTGTTCTGACCATCCATACCG
>Ga0081538_10006546_pt1 | contig 10231 bp, 8 predicted proteins | sample TabmetS5T2R1_FD_71022 | JGI IMG/M metagenome (GOLD analysis project Ga0081538, IMG submission 71022) | Tabebuia heterophylla rhizosphere microbial communities from the University of Puerto Rico - S5T2R1 | ecosystem: Host-associated > Plants > Roots > Rhizosphere ...
CGGACGACCTCCACGGCCCCATGCACGAGCGGGAGCCCTTCGGCGTAGCGGGCCGCCACCCCGGCGACCGTCTCGGAGCTGATCGCGGCCGGCTCCATCGGCACGCCCAGCTCCCGGGCCATGTACCTGGACCACTCGGGGGAGCTCATGCCCATCATCGCGGCCTGCGCCCCGGAGGTCCAGCGGCCGCCCCGCTCCCGGACTAGCTGCTCGCGGACGGCGTCCCATATCTCCTCGCCCTCGATAAGGACGCCGTCCATGTCGAGCACGACCGCCTCGACCGGTCGCCGGCGCGTCCCGGCGCCCGGGGCTCGGTTCCTGGCCGTCACGGCGGGTCGCCTACGATCACGTTGAGCCGGCCCGGCCAGGCCAGGTAGCGCACCGAGAGGTTGGCCAGCGTGGCCAGCCGGTTGCGGTGGCCGACCAACGTGACGATGTGCAGGGCCACCCAGGCCAACCAAGCGACCCTTCCCTTCAGCTTCACGGCCCTGGGCAGCTGGACCACGGCGGCGTTGCGGCCGATCGTCGCCATGGTCCCCTTGTCCTTGTAGACCAGCGGCTCGGTGGGCTGCCCGGCCATCAGCCGGCGGATCTGGGCGGCGGCGTGCCGGCCGCCCTGGATGGCCGGCTGGGCCAGCTGGGGCAGGGCCGCGTCCACTGAGGCGGCGACATCCCCGACGGCGAAGATCTCCGGGTGCCCGACCACCCGCATATCCGGCTCCACCTGGATGCGGCCGCCGCGCCCCTGCGGGAGCCCCCAGCCGGCCACCTGGTCGTGCACCTTCACCCCGGTGCACCAGATGGTCACGGCCGACGGCACACGCTCCCCATCGCTGAGCACGACGCCGTCGGAGTGGACCTCCTTGACGGCGGTGCCGAGCCGCAGCTCCACGCCGCGCTTGCGCAGCTCCTTGGCGGTGTACTTGCGCAGGCGAGGCGCGAACGGGCCGAGCACGTGGTCGGTCATCTCGACCAGGATGACCCGGACCCGCGCCAGGTCCAGCTCCGGGTAGGTCACCGGCAGCGCGATGTTCCGCAGCTCGGCCAGGGTGCCGGCCATCTCGACCCCGGTCGGCCCGGCCCCCACGATGACGACCACCGGCTCAATGGCCTCGGGCCGACCCTGGGCGACGGCCTCGATGTTGCCCAGCATGAGGTCGCGAACCTCGATCGAGGCTTTACGGGTGTAGATCGTTCTGGCGTGATCCTCGGCCCCCGGGATACCGAGGTGGTTGGCGGTGACCCCGCAGCAGAGCACCAGGTAGTCGTACTCGATCTCCTCGCTGGTGTCGGTGCGGACGCAGCGGCGGGCTGCGTCCAGGCCGGTCACGGTCATGCGGCGGAACTGCGCGTTGCCAAAGCGGGCCGCGAAGGCCCGCAGCGCATAGGTGACGTCGCCAGGGTTCAGGCCGCCGGTGGCCACCTGGTACAGCAGCGGCTGGAAGGTCTTGTAGAGGTCAGGCCGCGGGTCGCGTCGTCGGCGGATCGATACGGTACGACGGGTCATCGCTGGCTCCTTCACCCGACTTCCTTGGAGACGCTGACCATCGACGGGTGGTTGTTACCACCTGCACCCTGGCGCAAAGTAGGGGCATCCGCCACCGCTCGAGCGCCTGGTGAGTGCCCTCGGCGCAGATAGGGGCCACGGAGCCGACATCGCGCCGGCGCCTGTTCTTCGGTAGACGAGTTCGCGCAGATAGACTCCTCGCATCGGCTGGCCGAGCTAACTGTGGAGGCTGTCGGGTGCCTAGTGCCGCGCGATACCGGCGGCGGCTGGCCAGGGAGCAGGATGCGGCTTCGGTCTACCGGGCGCTGGCCAAGCAGCGCGCCGGTGAGGAGCGGGAGATCCTCCTAGCGCTGGCGCGGGCCGAGGAGCGCCACGCTGCCCACTGGGAGGCGAAGCTGCACCCGGCCGAGCGGGCGCCGCGCCGGGCCGGGCTGCGCGCGCGGACGCTTGGCTGGCTGACCCGCCGGCTCGGGTCGCTGGTCGTGCTGGCCCTGGTGCAGCGGGCCGAGGCCGCTGGCGACTACGACCGGGACCCAGAGGCGACCCCGGCCATGGCGGCCGATGAGCAGGCCCACGCCCTGGTCGTGGCCGGGCTGGCCCAGCGGGCGCGCGCCCGCGCCTCCGGCTGGTTCCGGGCGGCGGTGTTCGGCGCCAACGACGGCCTGGTGTCCAACCTCTCGCTGGTGCTGGGCATGGCCGGGGCCGGCTCGTCCAACCAGGTCATCGTGCTGGCCGGCCTGGCCGGCCTGCTCGCCGGGGCGCTATCGATGGCCGCCGGCGAGTACATCTCGGTTCGCTCCCAGCGGGAGCTGCTGGCGGCGGCCTCCCAGGAGCTGGACGGGCCGACCCTGCGGGCCCTGGCCGAGCAGGAGGCCGAGGAGCTGGGACTGGTCTTCCGGGCCAGGGGGCTCCCTGCCGACCAGGCCGAGCGGCGCGCCGCCGCCCTCTTCGCCGGCGACGACGTCCAGCCGGCGGGTGGGACCGACGACGCCGGCGCGGACCTGGTTGGCGCCGGCGCGGCCGCCACCGACGTGGTCGGGTCGGCGGTCGGGGCCGCCGGGTTCAGCTTCCTATCCTTCGCCACCGGGGCCGCCATCCCGATCCTGCCCTTCCTGCTCACCTCAGGGCCGGCGGCAATCACGGCCGCCGCCGCCGTGGTCGGGGTGGCGCTGTTTACCACCGGGGCGACGGTCGGGGTGCTCACCGGCGGGCCGCTGCTGCGCCGGGGCCTGCGCCAGCTCGGCATCGGAGCCGCCGCCGCCCTGGTGACTTACGGGCTCGGTCGCGCCTTCGGCACCACCATCGGCTGACCGGACGGGTGAATGCGGGTGCTTCAGTGGTCATACTGGGAGCGGGAAGGGAGCGCCATCGGTAAGGTCACGGGAGTGCCATGGGCAAGCCCCGTCGCAACGAGAAGCGGTTCTACCGCTACCCGTTGCACCGGGTCGTTGCCGTCATCGACGACGCGCCCAATCTGGGCCTTGCCCTGGCTGACCTGGGCTCCGCCGGGTACGACGTGTCCAGGGTCAACGTGCTGAGCGGGCCGCAAGGGGCCAGGCTGCTCGATCCCACCGGTGTCCGGCATGGACTACGCGGTCGGTTCTTGCGCTGGCGCCAGGGGTACGGCTACGAGACCGACGCCCTCGGGGTCCACACCGACGCCCTCGTCAACGGGCGGCACGTCATGTATGTGCCGGTCAATGGCGACCATGAGCGTCAGCGGGTGCTGGACGTCCTGCGCGCCCGAGGCGCGCATCACCTGCTCCACTTCCGCAGGTGGACCATCGACGAGATCCGGTGACCGAACACGACCACTACGGGGAGCATCATGGCTGAGACCGCTGCGGCCAGGCTGCAGGCCGGTGCGGGCCCACTGGACCATGACGAGCTGGAGCGCCTGGATGCCTGGTGGCGGGCTGCCAACTACCTGTCGGTGGGCCAGATCTACCTGCTCGACAACCCGTTGCTGCGCGAGCCGCTGCGCCTGGAGCACGTCAAGCCGCGCCTGCTCGGCCACTGGGGCACCACCCCGGGGCTGAACTTCGTCTACGCCCACCTGAACCGGGTCATCGTCCGCGAGGACCTGGATGTCGTCTACGTGACCGGGCCCGGGCACGGCGGCCCGGGACTGGTGGCATGCGTCTATCTGGAGGGCACCTATACCGAGGTCTACCCCCACATCGGGCGAGATGAGGAGGGGCTGCGGCGGCTGTTTCGCCAGTTCTCCTTCCCCGGCGGTATCCCCAGCCATGTCGCGGCCGAGACACCGGGCTCCATCAACGAGGGCGGCGAGCTCGGCTACTCGCTGGTGCACGCCTACGGGGCCGCCTTCGACAACCCCGACCTGCTGGTCTGCTGCGTGGTCGGCGACGGGGAGGCCGAGACGGGGCCGCTGGCGGCCAGCTGGCACTCCAACAAGTTCCTCAACCCGGTGACCAACGGGGCGGTGCTGCCGATCCTGCACCTGAACGGCTACAAGATCGCCGGGCCCACCATCCTGGCCCGGATCCCCGAGGGCGAGCTGCGGGCGCTGCTGGAGGGCTACGGGTACGCGCCCCGCTTCGTCAGCGGGTCGGACCCGGAGGCGATGCATCAGCTGATGGCCGCGACCCTGGACGAGGTGGTCGCCGAGATCCAAGCGATCCAGCGGCGCGCCCGCGCCGGCGGCGACACCGCCCGGCCGCGCTGGCCGATGATCGTGCTGCGCACCCCCAAGGGCTGGACCGGCCCGGCCGAGGTCGACGGTCAGCAGGTCGAGGGGACCTGGCGGTCGCATCAGGTGCCGCTGGCCGGGCTGGCCGACCGGCCCGACCACCTGCAGGCATTGGAGGCGTGGCTGCGCTCCTACCGGCCCGAGGAGCTGTTCGACGAAACCGGGGCGTTCCGGGCCGAGTTGGCCGGGCTCGCCCCCCAGGGCGAGCGGCGCATGGGCGCCAACCCGCACGCCAACGGCGGTCGCTTCCCGGCCCCGCTGGAGCTGCCCGACTTCCGCGACTATGGGATCGGCGTGCCGGACCCGGGCGCCACCATCGCCGAGGCCACCCGGGTGCTGGGAGGGTTCCTGCGCGACGTCATCAAGGCCAACCCAACCACCTTCCGGCTGATGGGCCCCGACGAGACCAACTCCAACCGCCTCAACGCGGTGTTCGAGACCACCGATCGGGCCTGGGCGGCCGAGCGGGTGCCGGGCGACGACCACCTGGCTCTGGACGGGCGGGTCATGGAGGTCCTCTCCGAGCACCTCTGCCAGGGGTGGCTGGAGGGCTACACCCTCACGGGCCGGCACGGGTTGTTCAACTCCTACGAAGCGTTCATCCACATCGTCGACTCGATGTTCAACCAGCACGCCAAGTGGCTGGAGACGGCCAACCGCATCCCCTGGCGGCGCCCCGTCCCCTCGCTGAACTACCTGCTCTCCTCCCATGTCTGGCGCCAGGACCACAACGGTTTCTCCCACCAGGACCCAGGGTTCCTGGACCTGGTGGTGAACAAGAAGGCCGGGGTCATCCGGGTCTACCTGCCCCCCGATGTCAACTGCCTGCTGTCGGTGGCCGACCACTGTCTGCGCAGCCGCCAGTACGTGAACGTGATCGTGGCTGGCAAGCAGCCGGCCCTGCAGTACCTGCCGATGGAAGAGGCCGTCCTGCACTGCGCCCGCGGCCTTGGCATCTGGGAGTGGGCCAGCAACGACGACGGCCAGCCGGACGTGGTGCTGGCCTGCGCCGGCGACATCCCCACCCTGGAGACCCTCGCGGCGACCGCGCTGCTGCGCGAGCACCTGCCGCAGTTGCGGGTGCGGGTGATCAACGTGGTCGACCTGATGCGCCTCCAGCCGCCCTCCGAGCACCCCCACGGGCTCCCCGACCCCGAGTTCGACGCCCTCTTCACCCGCGACCGGCCGGTCATCTTCGCCTACCACGGCTACCCGGCGCTCATCCACCGCCTCACCTACCGGCGCACCAACCACGGGGGCCTGCACGTGCGCGGCTTCAGGGAGGAGGGCACCACCACCACACCCTTCGACATGGTCATGCGCAACGACCTGGACCGCTTCCACCTGGTCATCGACGTGATCGACCGGGTCCCCGGCCTGGCCCAGCGCGCCGCGGCCCTGCGCCAGCGCATGAGCGACGAGCGTCTGCGCCATCGCGCTCACACCCGCCAGGTCGGCGACGACGCCCCCGACGTCCGCGACTGGGTCTGGCCCGGCACTCCCCCACCGGCCGAGGCCGGCACCGACGCCCAACGCGGGCAGCCAGCCTAGCCTGATCGGCGGGCATCCACGATCACAGTGGGAGCCCGTCGGCGAGCGAGTCGATCACCCAATCCGCACCACCGACACGGAGCTGGTCGGCGGTGAAGTGGTGGCTGGCGACCCCGACGCAGGGAACCCCAGCGGCATGGGCCGCGGCCACGTCGTGAGGGGTGTCCCCAACCACGAACGCCTGGTCAGGGGTGACCGAGCCGCCGGAGACGACCGCCGCCCGCTGGAGCGCCACCCTGGTCAGCTCGCCCCGGTCGGTCGAGTCCGAACCATAGCCGCCGAAGGAGAAATAGCGGTTCAGCCTGGCTCGGTGCAGCTTGATGTGCGCGGCGGCCTCGACATTGCCGGTGACCAGGCCGAGCAGGTAGCCCTCCTCGAGCATCCGCGGCAGCAGCTCCTCGACGCCCTCCAGCACCCGGTAGTCATCGGAGTCGGCCACGGTCTGGTACAGGTAATGGAGACGTCGCTCCATCAGCTTGCCGAGCTCCGACCGGCTGGGGTCGCGGCCCAGCACGGCCCTGAACGTCCTGTGACCGACGTCGGGGTCGGTCATGCCGGTGTCGGTGAACTTGCCGATGTCAGCGGGAATGCCGTACAGCTCGTCAAAGGCCAACCGCCAAGCGGCCGCGCCCGCCCCGCCGGTAATGATCAGCGTCCCGTCGATGTCGAACAGCGCGGCGATCCGCTTGGCCATTCGGTCGTCCTATGGCCGTCCGTGGTTATGGCATGACCAGCTTGACCGCGCTGCCGAAGCCGAGGTCGAGCGGCTGTTGCAGCGAGATGTGGAGGAAGCCGAGCTGCTCGAGCTGTCGGGCACGGTTGAGCGGGCCGACGTCGATGGGGCGGAGCCCACCGTCGGAGGCCAGCTGCGACACCGTCTGCTTGGCGGCCTCATCATCACCGGCGATGAGGACGTCGAGCTGCTGGCCACCGACCTCGCCGGCCACCAGCGTGCCGGCGAAGGTGGTGTTGAACGCCTTCACGACGGGTGTCCCCTGCGGGACGAGCTCCTGGACCTCCTCGGCGGAGGAGGTTCCAGGCGGCGTTGCCAGCTTGTCCCAGGTCTGGGTGTCGACGGGGTTGGTGATGTCGACCACGACCTTGCCGGGGAGCTGGTCCGCGTACTGCTGGACGGCATCCTTGATGGTGGGATAGTAGATGGCGAAGACAACCATCTCGCCGCCGAACGGCACCCCGGGATCGAGCGCGGTGGCGGAGTCGCCGAGATCCTTGGCGAGCTGCTGGGCTTCCGCCGGGTCGCGGTCGAGGATCTCGACCTGGTGACCTCCCGCGACGGCTCGGGTGCCGATGCCGCGGCCCATATTGCCTGCACCAACGATCGTCACTCGTGTCACGGCGCAGCCTCCTCGGGGAGTTGTCGAGCGCGCCAATTGCCTTCCAGCGTCTCGACGTTGACAAAGCGTCCCGCTTGCCCACTATGGGGCAAGGGCGCGGGGCCGGTCCAGCCAAGGACGGAGCAACGCCTACCGAAGGGGATCAGAACGCACCTTTTGCTTCGTGGATTCGGTAGTGAACGCCCCTGGCAGCTCGTTCAGCCCACGACGAGAACACGGAACGGACCCATGTCCAGGCGCCGGCTGACGACGACGAGGCGGTCGCCGGCACGCAGACTCTGACGGCTCGGAGCAGCGATCGCCTGATCGCTGTACAACCGGATCGACGGAGCATGACGGCCGCCACCAACTCCAGTGGTTGCTTGAGCCGTGCCCCGGTGTCGACTTCCTCGATCGTCAAGGCCGCGGCAGGTTGCGCAAGTTGCTGCGGGCCATGTTGACCACCTCATCGGCGTCGCCGGACAGCACCAGCTTGCTCATCGCAAGGGCGAACCCCTTGACCTGCTCGCCAGTGATCTTGGGTGGCATCGACAGGGCGTTGGGATCGGTGAGCACGTCGACCAGCGCGGGCCCGTCGGCCGCCAGTGCCTCGCGCAGCCCGTCGCGGACGTCGCCTGGGTCCTCGATGCGGATTCCGGTCGCGCCGGCGGCCTGGGCCATGGCCGCGAAGTCCGGGTTCTTCAAGCCGGTCTGGTAGGGCGGGTAGCCGGCGACCAGCATCTCCAGCGCCACCATCCCCAGCGAGCCGTTGTCGAAGACGACGATCTTCACCGGCAAGTCGTACTGGAGGAGGGTGAGGAAGTCGCCCATCAGCATGGCGAAGCCGCCGTCGCCGCACATGGCGATCACCTGGCGGCCCCGGTCGGGCAGCTGAGCGCCGATCGCCTGTGGCAGGGCGTTGGCCATCGACCCGTGCACGAAGGAGCCGAGCATCCTCCGTCCTGCGGTGGCCCGGACGAGCCGCGCCGCCCAGACGTTGCACATGCCGGTGTCGACGGTGAACACGGCGTCGTCGGCGGCCAGGTCGTCCAGCACGGCGGTGACGTGCTCAGGGTGGATGGGCCGGCGCCCACGTACCTCATCGGCATAGGCCCGGACCCGCCCCACCAGCTCACGATGGCGGGCCAGTATCTGGTCCAGGAAGGCGCGGTCCGACCGCTCGGGCACGCGGGACAGCAGCGCCCTCAGGGTCTCCTTGACATCCCCCCAGACACCCAGGTCCAGCCGCGACCGGCTGCCCAGCCGCTCGCGCCGGATGTCGACCTGCACCACCTTGGGCCGGGTCGGCATGAACTGCACATAGGGGAAGTCGGTGCCCAGCAGCACCAGCAGGTCGCACTCATGCATCGCCTCGTAGCAGGCCCCGTAGCCCAGCAGCCCGGACATGCCGACGTCGTAGGGGTTGTCGTATTGGATCCACTCCTTGCCCCGCAGCGCGTGCCCCACCGGGGCCTTGAGCCGCTCGGCCAGGGCCAGAACCTCCTGGTGGGCGCCGGCGACCCCGCGTCCGCAGAACAGCGTCACCCGAACAGCCCCCTCGACCAGCTCCACGAACTCGTCCAATACCTCGTCGGACGGCCCCGCGGTGGGTCGCTGGTCCAGCCGGTAGGCGTGCTCCAGATGGGCGCCGCTGGCCTCCTGGTCAGCCACATCCCCAGGCAAGGCGACCACGGCAACCCCACCGCGGCCGAGCGCATGCTGGACCGCGATCTGGGTGACCCGCGGCAGCTGCTCAGGACGGGTGACGAGCTCGCAGTAGTGGCTGCACTCCTGGAACGTCAGGGCGGGATCGGTTTCCTGGAAGTAGCCGGTACCGATCTCGGTACTCGGGATCTGCGCGGCCAGCGCCAGCACCGGCGCCATGCTGCGGTGAGCGTCGTAGAGGCCGTTGATCAGGTGCAGGTTCCCGGGCCCGCAGCTACCAGCGCAGGCCACCAGCCGGCCGGTCAGCTGCGCCTCGGCACCAGCCGCGAACGCGCCGGCCTCCTCGTGTCGCACATGCACCCAATCGATGCCGTCGTGGCGGCGGATGGCGTCCACGACCGGGTTGAGGCTGTCGCCCACCACCCCGTACATGCGTCGCACTCCGGCGGCGAGCAGGATCTCGACGAACTGGTCGGCGACGGTGCGCTTGGCCATGACGACCTCCACCTGCGGGGTTCCCGCATCGAACTCATCCTGTCGCTTAGAGCATGACGTCCTCGCGTTCGGTCGCTCGGATCCAGGTGACCAGCAAGGCGAGCGCGACCACGAGGTAGATCCCGCCGGCTGGGATCCACATGATGACCCCGGCCAGCCGCTGATCAGTGAGCGGGTCCAGGCCCCAGGGCGCCGTCGTCTGCGCATAGCCGGAGTACCACGGTGTCCGGGCGAAGGTCAGCAGGACCGAGAGGAACACGCTCTGCATCGCCATCGTGAACACCAGCAGGACGCCAAGGCCGCCCGGGACCCGGGCCGCGCCTCGCACACCGACGACGACCTGCCAGAACAGGACGGCGGTGACCAGGAAGCTGGCATGCTCCAAGACGTGGAGGAGCTGGTTGTCCAGGGTGGCGTCGTAGGGGCCGGCAGCGTGCCAGAACCAGATGACCCCAACCGAGAGCAGCCACACGGCGGCCGGGTGGCGCAGGACACCGAGGTTCCCATGGGTCAGCCCGAGCCGCCGCCGCCAGCGGCCGCTGGACCGGCGCAGGGCCAGAGGGCTGCCGCGCAGGATGGCGCTGGCCGGGGCGCTGAGGGCCAGCAGCGGCGCCGCGATCAGCAACAGCAGCAGGTGCTGGACCATGTGGGCCGAGGCGAGGGCGCCCGACAGGGCGTCCAGGGGTGACAGCAGCGCCAGGCCGAGCGCGACCAGGGCCGCCGTGAAGCACCTGGCGCGCCAGGCGTCGACCGGCCGTCGCGGCCCGCTGGTCTGGCCACGCCGGTAGGCCCAGGCGGTGAGCAGGAGACCACCCAGCAGGACCGGGTGCAGGTTCCAGGCGCTCCACAGGTCGTGAGGCGCCGGGGGCTGGCCGGGGTGGGCCAGGATCGCGCTCAGCACGACGGCAGCACCAGGGCGGGCAGGCCGACGAACAGGATCGTCGCCACCGACAGCAGCGAGAGTAG
>Ga0081538_10006547_pt1 | contig 10231 bp, 8 predicted proteins | sample TabmetS5T2R1_FD_71022 | JGI IMG/M metagenome (GOLD analysis project Ga0081538, IMG submission 71022) | Tabebuia heterophylla rhizosphere microbial communities from the University of Puerto Rico - S5T2R1 | ecosystem: Host-associated > Plants > Roots > Rhizosphere ...
GCTCCAGTCCCACCAGTCCGGCGGCCAACGCGACCACGGCGGCCTCGCCGAGCAGCAGCCGCCGGATCTGGCGGGGCTTGGCGCCGACCGCGCGGAGCAGCGCCAGCTCGCGGCCGCGCTGCAGCACCGACAGCCCGAGCGTGGCGGCGACGACGAAGACGGCCAGCAGCACCGCGAACCCGCCGAAGGCGCCGCCCAGCGAGACGAGCTCCTCGTTACGCTGCGTGGTCGCAAGGGACTCCACGCTGCCTCGGTCGCGGCCGGAGTATGCGGCGACTCCCCCGCCGACCGTCCGCTGGACCCGTTGGGCGACCTGCTCGGGGTCCGCGCCATTCTCCAGACCCACCCCGAGGGCGTCGACCCGCGCCGGGTCGGCGGAGAGGCGCGCGGCCAGCGCGTCGGTGACGAACACCGCCCCCTGCCAGCCGCGTCCCGGTGGCGGGCGGGCGAGGCCGACGACCGTGTAGCCACTGGTGCCGTTGGTGGAGGTGATCCGCACCTGGGCGCCGACGCCGACGTCGCCCTGCGCCGCCAGCGTGGAGTCCAGCACCACCTCGCCGGGGGTGCCCGGCGACCGTCCGGCGGCGAGGCGGTAGGGGGTCAGCGAGGCGCTGCTCCAACCGTGGCCGACCACCGGCCCCCCGTCGGGACCGGACAGGAGCCGCCCGTCGGCGGTTGCGACCGTGGCGGGGATCGAGCGGTCCGCGATCACCGTCCGGACGCCGTCGACATCGGCCACACGTTGCGCCAGGGCCACTGGGATCCGCGGCCGCTCCGGCAGCAGGAAGGACTCGACGGACTCGTCTCCCCCCGCACCGAGCTTCACCGGGATGCTCTGGTTTGCGGCGACCACCACCGGCACGGCCGCGTACCGCTGGACCGGGGCGGCTGCCCGCATGCCGGTCTCCATCAGGATCACGCAGGCGAACACCAGCGCGACCGCGAGGCTGAGCGCCACGAACGCGCCGACCAAGCCGTGCCGGCGCGCCCGCATCGTCTCAAGCGCCAGCGCCAACATCAGGCCACCTCCTCGGCGCCGGTGAGGGCGGTCATCCGCTCGGCCACGGCCTCCGCGGTGGGACGGTCCAGCTGATCGACGATGCGGCCGTCGGCAAGGAACAGCACCGCGTCGGCATACGACGCGGCTACGGGGTCATGGGTGACCATCACCACGGTCTGTCCCAGCGAGTCGACCAGCCCGCGGAACAACCCCAGCACCTCCCGGCTGGTGCGCAGGTCCAGCGCACCGGTCGGCTCATCGGCGAACAGGACCTCCGGCCGGGTGATCAGCCCCCGCGCCAGCGCGACCCGCTGCTGCTGGCCGCCGGAGAGCTCCGCCGGCCGCTGCCGGCGCCGCTCGGTCAGCCCGACCCGCCCGAGCACCTCAGCGACCAGGCGCCGGTCGGCCCGCCGACCGGCCAGCCGCAGCGGCAGGGTGACGTTCTGCTCCACCGTCAGCGACGGCAGCAGGTTGAAGGCCTGGAACACGAACCCGACCCGGTCGCGGCGCAGCTCGGTAAGCCGCGTCTGGCTCAGCTTCGACAGGTCGACGGGCCCGATCCAGGCGCGTCCGCCGGTCGGCCGGTCCAGCCCCGCCGCAATCTGCAGCAGCGTGCTCTTGCCCGACCCCGACGGCCCCATCACCGCGGTGAAACTCCGGTGCGGCAGCGCGATCGAGACGCCGCGGAGTGCCTGCGCCGCGCCAGCGCCCCTGCCGTAGACCTTGCTGACTCCCTCGAGCCGAACCGCGTGGGAGACGGTCCGACCGGCCTCTGCGTTTCGTGTCCTCAACATGCCCTGACGCTAGCCACGGCTCGCGGTTGCGGCATCGGGCGCGGGGCGGAACCTCGATCCGACCTTCGTCGGATTCCAACCGGGCCGGTGAGGGCTACCCTCAGGGCATGCGGTACGCGAGCCCGTCCTCCGTCCGCCCGATCACGATCGACGCGGCCGTCGCAGGCACGTTCCTTGCGGCCACGCTCGCGGGCGCACTCGTCGAGGGCATCGACCCCTCGGAGGGCGTCATCCGTCGGCTCGACGCGCTCGGCGTACTGCTCATCGCGGGGATGACGCTCCCCCTGGCGGCACGGCGGCGATTCCCGCGCGCTGTCGCCATCGCCACCGTCGGCTGCGTCGTCGCCGCCGCCGCCAACGGGTACCCCTTCGGGATTGGGCCGTTCGCGGCGCTGTTCGCGCTCTGCTCGCTCGCCTACACCACCTCACGCCGCGACATCCTGCTGGTCGGGATCCCGGCCGGCACCGCGCTCGTCGCCGGGTTCGTCGCGGCACCCGGCCATGCGACTGCGTCCAACATCGTCGGCAACCTCCTGGCGGTCGCGTTCACCCTCCTCATCGGTCGCCTCCTCAGGATTCGCAGGGACCAGAACGCGCTGCTGGCGGAGCGGAACCGCGAACTCGAAACGCTCCGGGAGGCGCAGACGCGCTCGGCGATCGTCGAGGAGCGGATGCGGATCGCACGCGAGGTCCACGACGTGGTCGGGCACTCCCTGGTCGCGATCACCCTGCAGGCCCGGGCAGGCCTGCGCCGGCTGCCACGTAGCCCGGGGCGCGCCGGCGAGGCGCTCCGCGAGATCGAGACCCTGGCCTCGCGCGCGCTCGACGAGACCCGCACGGCAATCGCGACGATCCGCGGCGGCACCGACGTGACCGCCCTGCACCCCCAGCCCATGCTGGCCGACCTCCCCGACCTCGTCGAGTCGATGAACGGCTCGGAGCTCGACGTGCACCTCGTGGTCGACCCGGCCGCGCACGACCTGGCCGCCCACCTGCAGTCGGCCGCCTACCGGATCGTGCAGGAGTCACTGAGCAACGCCGCCAAGCACGCACGTCCTGCCCGCACCGACGTGCGGATCACCCACGCCGGAGAGGCGCTCACCGTCGAGGTCACCGACGACAGCACCAACGCCTCCCCTGCCGCCGGCGAAGGCTCCGGCCTGCGAGGGATGCGCGAGCGCGCCGAGCAGCTCGGCGGCAGCCTCGAAGCGGGCCCGGCACCGCACCGTGGCTGGCGCGTTCGCGCCCGCCTCCCGGTGGAGCGCGTCACCGCGTGAGCATCCGCATCGTCATCGCCGACGACCAGGCGGTCGTCCGCAGCGGTTTCCGCGCCATCCTCGAGGACGAGCCCGACCTCGAGGTCGTGGGCGACGCCGCGGACGGCCTCGCCGCGGTCGAGGTCGCCCGCAGCCGCAGCGCCGACGTCGTCTTGATGGACATCCGCATGCCACGGCTCGATGGGCTGGCGGCGACCAGGCGCCTCGCCGGTCCCGGCGTCGAGCACCCCATCGACGTCATCGTCGTCACCACCTTCGACCTCGACGACTACGTCTTCGGCGCGCTCCGGGCCGGCGCCGCGGGCTTCCTGCTCAAGGACGCGGCACCCGAGACCCTGACCGCGGCGATCCGCGCCGTGGCCAACGGCCACGGCCTCATCGCCCCGGAGGTCACGCGGCGGCTGATCGCCCGCTTCGCCGCCACCACACCCGACCCGGCCCGCAGACACGAGCTCGAATCGCTCAGCGAGCGCGAGCGCGAGGTGCTGCTGGAGGTCGCCCACGGCAGGTCCAACAGCCAGATCGCCAGGCGTCTGTTCATCGAGGAGGCCACCGTCAAAAGCCACGTCTCCAGCATCCTGCTCAAGCTCGGCCTGCACAGCCGTGTCCAGGCCGTGATCCTCGCCTACGAGACCGGCCTCGTGTCACCAGGAGCCGTAACGGAGCCCTGAGCCTGCCCGAGCACGGGACAACCCGGTCGTGCCAGCCATCAGCGCCGACACCGTGGCCTGCCGCGGGTCCCCGACCCCGACCCGACCGCCGTCGAGCGAACGCCGTGCCGGTGACGGATGCGCCGGGTGGAGGCCGCACGGGGGGAATAGTGCGGCGCCCGCGTCCGTTGAGATATATGCAAACGCATGAACAAGGAGATCTGAATGCAGTTCGGAGTGTTCTCGGTCAGCGACATCACCCGGGACCCGGTGTCGGGAGCGACACCCAGTGAGGCGGAGCGGATCGACGCGATTGTGCGGATCGCCCAGAAGACCGAGGAGGTCGGGCTGGACGTGTTCGCCGTCGGCGAGCACCACAACCCTCCGTTCTTTTCGTCCGCGCCGACGACGCTGCTGTCGTTCATCGCGGCGACGACCAAGCGGCTGATCGTGTCCACGGCGACGACGCTGATCACGACCAACGACCCGGTGCGCATCGCCGAGGAGTACGCCGTGCTGCAGCACCTGTCCAAGGGGCGGATGGACCTGATGCTCGGGCGTGGCAACACGGCCCCGGTGTATCCGTGGTTCGGCCAGGACATCCGCCAGGGCCTGCCGCTGGCGTTGGAGAACTACAACCTGCTGCACCGGTTGTGGCGGGAGGACGTGGTGGACTGGCAGGGGAGGTTCCGGACCCCGTTGCAGGGCTTCACCTCGATCCCGCGGCCGTTGGACGACGTCCCGCCGTTCGTGTGGCACGGCTCGATCCGCACGCCCGAGATCGCCGAGCAGGCCGCCTACTACGGCGACGGCTTCTTCGCCAACCACATCTTCTGGCCCAAGGAGCACTTCATGCGGCTGGTCGGGTTCTACCGGCAGCGCTACGCCCACTACGGCCACGGCACCGAGAAGCAGGCGATCGTCGGCCTGGGCGGCCAGGCGTACATCGCCCGCCGGTCCCAGGACGCCATCGCCGAGTTCCGCCCCTACTTCAACGAGGCGCCGGTCTACGGGCACGGCCCGTCGCTGGAGGAGTTCATGGAGATGACGCCGCTGTCGGTGGGCAGCCCCCAGGAGGTCATCGACAAGACCCTGACCTTCCGCGAGCACTTCAGCGACTACCAGCGCCAGCTGTTCCTGATCGACCACGCCGGCCTGCCGCTGACGACCGTGCTCCACCAGCTGGAGCTGCTCGGGGAGGAGGTCGTGCCCACCCTCCGCAAGGAGCTGGCCGCCGGGCGCGACCCGGAGGTCCCCGACGCCCCGACCCACGCCAGCCTGGTCAAGGCCACGTACGGCGACCGGCCGGCCCGCCAGCCGCGCCCCAACGCCAACCGCGGCGACAACGTCACCGGCGCCTCCCCCTACCAGGACACCGACGCGGCCCTGCAGCCCAGCTACCCGAGCCTGTCATGACCAGCAGGACGCGACTCGCCAACGACGCCTGGGAAGCCCTGCTCTCCGCCCACGCCCGGCTGATGAAGCAGTTCGCGGCCGAGGCCATCTGGCAGGACCTGTCCATGCGCGAGTACGACGTGCTCTACACCCTGTCCAACTGCCGCGAGCCGGTGCGCCTGGGCGAGCTGCACCGGCACGTCCTGCTGAGCCAGCCGGCGTTCTCCCGCATGGTGGACCGGCTGGTCGAACGCGGCCTCATCGAGCGATGCCCGGACCCCGCCGATGGGCGCGGCGTCCGCCTGTCGTTGACCGACGCCGGCCGGGACATCCAGCACCAGATCGGCCGCCGCCATGCCCGCTCCGTCGCCCGCGCCCTGACCGCCGAACTGAGCCCGGACGACCTGCGGCAGCTGGCGGCCATCGGCTGGAAGCTGGCCGGCCGACCGGCCACCACCGGCGCATCCACCATGGACGAGAAGGAGCTAGCACGCACATGACCCCCACCGACAAGCGGCCGTTCACGCTCGTGGTCGTCACGGCCGGAACCAGCGACCCCTCCTCGACGCGGATGCTGGCCGACCAGGTCGCCCAGCGCGTCACCGACCTGGCCAGCCGCCGCGGGAACAAGGTCGCCACCCAGGTGGTCGACCTGCGGGAGCTGGCCACCGAGGTCACCACCGCGATGGTCTCCCAGCTGGTCGGGCCGAAGCTACAGAAAGCCATCGCCGCCCTCGGCGAAGCGGACGGCATCGTGGCCAGCACCCCGGTCTATGCCGCAGGCGCCAGTGGACTGTTCACATCCTTCTTCCAGGTCCTCGACAACGACCTGCTCATCGCCAAGCCGGTCGTGCTCGCCGCCACCGCGGGCACGGCCCGCCACGCCCTGGTGGTCGACGAGCAGCTGCGGTCGCTGTTCGCCTACTTGCGGACCACCGCCACCCCGACCTCGCTGTTCGTCGCCCCCGAGGACTGGAGCGATCCGGCCCTGGCCAGGCGCATCGACCGTGCTGCCCTCGAGCTCCTGCTCCTCATGGAGAGCGGGTTCGCCTGGCAGGTAAGGGAGGAGTCCTGGGACAGCTACCAGCACGAGTTCGGCAGCGCGGGGGGAACTGAGCTGACCATCGACCTCGACTCCGACCTCATGCGACTGGCAACCGGCGGGTCCGCCGCCTGAACGCGGGATTCCAGGTACTTCGGCGGTGCTGTGAGTCCTGAACGCGAACCTCACTCCAGCCCTCACAGCGGATTTCTTCAGAGGGCGGATTGTCATTCTGTTGACAGAATGGAGTCGCTGACCTGCACGGCTGATCGTAACGGCAGCACCGCTGCGGCGGGCGCTGGCGGTCCCTGCGATCAGGTCGGCATGGTCGGGACGTTGCCAACACACGCATTCCAAGCCGTCGGCATAGCTGGACGATGGACGCCAGTGGCGCAACGCCGACCCCAAAGGCCCGCCCTGCCGCAACCGCGACGACGCGCCACGGCCGGCATCGACCCTGTACATCGTCCAGCGCGAATCGTGACGGGCGCCGACCGTAGGGGCTAGGGTGTCAGATCATTCCCTTCTCCGTAGAGCTGGTGCCGTGCCGGGGAGCTTCGTCGGGCGGGAGGACGAGCTTGCCGCCGCCCTCGACCTGGCCCAGGAGGTCGTGCGCGGACAGGGGCCGGTGGTGGCCCTGGTCCTCGGCGAACCTGGGAGCGGCAAGAGCCGGCTCCTGACCGAGGTATGCTCCAGGACCGCGCTCCCTGAGCAGATCCTCCTGGCCGGATTCGCGCCGGAGGCGGCCATTCCGCTGGCAATGGCCCGCGGCCTGCTGCGGCGGCTGGCCGAGGTTCCTGGACCCGGCGGAACGGTCGCGGCCCTGATGTTCGACCCGGTCCCGGTGGCCGGGCCGGTCGAGCCCGTCCGGCTCTTCGAGGCCGCCTACCGCGCCCTCGCCGAGCTCGGTCCTGCGCTGGTCGCCCTGGACGACCTCCAGTGGGTCGACGAGGTGTCCCTGGCTCTGTTCCACTACCTCATCCGCGCCGGCGAGGCGGCGGGCCTCCCGCTGGCCTTCGTCGCCGCCTCGCGCCACTCCGTGACGGCTCGGTCCCTTGCCGGATCTCTCGGTCGGGTGCTCACCGACCCGAACCGGCTGGTGCAGATACCGCTTGGTCCCCTGGACCGCGAGGCCGGCGTCCGCCTGGCCATGGAGCTCTCTCCCGCCCTTGACGCCGCTGGCGCGGCCGAGCTGTGGCGCCGGGCGGAAGGCTCGCCGTTCTGGCTGCACCAGCTGGCGGGCCATGGGCAGGCCACCGCCGACGTGGCCGCTCTGGTCGCCGACCGGGTGGCCAGGGTGGGGCCGGACGCGGCCGCGCTGCTCAGGACGCTAGCACTGGCGGGGCGACCGCTGGCCCCGGCCGAGGCCGCCGAGCTCCAGCGATGGCCCATGACCAGGGTGGAGGCGGCCACCGTCGACCTCCTGGCCGGTGAGGTCGCCGTCGAGGAGGCAGGCTTGCTGCGGGTGGCGCACGACCTCATCCGGGAATGGGTCGCCGCGTCGGTGCCTCCTGAGGTGGCTCGCGGCCTGCATCGGCGCCTTGCCGCCTGGCTCGAGGACCTGGCCGGCGACGACGAGCGGCTGCTGCTCGAGGCCCTAGAGCATCGGCGCAGGGCGGCCCTGCCAGCGCTCGCCCTGGCCTTGCAGGTGGCGCGTTCGCCGCGCCGGCGGCTCATCGGTGTGGATGGGCTTCGAGGGCTGGCCAAGGTGGCGGAGTCGGCCGACCCCGCCGACGTGACCGCCCGTGAGCTGCGACAGCACATCGCGGCCCTGGCGGCCGAGGTCGGCGAGCATGAGATGGCCTTGGCCCGATGGTCGTCGCTGACCTTTGGACCGGACGAGCGGGTCGAGGCGGCCCGCGCGGCGCTTGCCGCCTCCCGATCCGCGTTGCAGCTCGGCATGTCACGGGAGGCCTGGCAGTGGCTGGCCCGGGCCCGGCAGCGCGGGACGGGTGAGCTCACCCTCGGGATCGAGCTCGACGCCCAGGAGTCGGACCTCCATCGCTACCTGGAGCGTCGCCCCGAGGCGTCGAGGGCGGCGGCCCGGCGGGCGGTGGACGGCGCCCGGGTCGCCGCGGCCCGGGTCGGCGGGGTGGACGCCCTGGCCGGGCCGGAGCGGCACGCCTACGTGCGCGCCTTGCTGGCCGGCACCGAGGGGGCGCTGGAGGCCGGCGACCTGGAGGAGATGCTAGACCTGTCCGAGGAGCTGGCCGCGGCGGCCGCCGCCACCGACGACCGCATCCGCGCCCGGGCCCTGGGCGAGGGCGCTATGGCTCTCCGGCTCCTTGGCAGGAACCAAGAGGCAGAGGTCCGGGCCCGCCAGGCTTGGGACGAGACGCGCCGGCTCGTCCTGCCCCAGGCCAGGCTGGAGATCGGAGCTATCTACGCGATGGCGCTGCGATCGCTGGGCCGGCTGGAGGAGGCGTCGACAGTCGTCGACGAGTGCTTGGAGTTGGGACAGCGCCTGGAGGAGTTCAGCCCCGCCCGCGCCCACAGCGTCGTCGTGCAGCACCTGATCGCGCTGTCGACCAGCGACTGGCGCGCCGCCGTGGAGGGCCTCCGCGCGGCCGCCGAGCGGGAGCCCGAGCCGCACTACCGCCTCCACGCCCACCTCGAACGTGCCAGCGCCCTGGCCCGCCTGGACCCCCGGCGGGAGGCCCGGGAGGTGGCCGACGGGGTCGCCGAGGCGCTGGCCGACGCCGAGCGGGCCGGCTGCCGCCGCTGCCAGACCGAGGCGGCCGTCCGGGGCGCGGAGGCCATGGCCCGCATCGGGCGGGCCGAGGACGCCGCGCGACTGCTGGATCGCTCCGCCTTGATCGGCTCGCCGGTCCAAGGGTTCGTCTCCTTCTGGCGGTCGCTGGCCGAGGCGGCCCTGGCGCCACCCGGCGACCCCGGGCCGGCCGTGTCCTCCCTGGAGGCGCTCGTGGCCGAGGCCGAGCGCCAGGGGCTGCTGCTGGAGGCGGTCTGGGTCCGCCTGGACCTCGGTGCCATGCTGGCCGAGGCGGACCCCGGGCGCGCCGGCCAGGTCCTGCGGGATGCCGGCGCCCTGGCTGAGCGGATGCGGGCCGGCACCGAGATGCGCCTCGCCGAGCAGCGGCTCCGGGCCCTGGGGGTGAGGACGTGGCGGCGAGGTCGCAAGGCCACCGGGGCCGATCCCCTCGCCCAGCTCAGCGAGCGGGAACGCGAGATCGCCCTTCGGGTGGCCTCGGGGGAAAGCAACCCCGAGATCGCCGCCGCGCTGTTCTTGTCCCGCAAGACCGTGGAGCGCCACGTCTCCAACATCCTGGCCAAGCTCGGCATCCGGAACCGGACCGAGCTGGCAGGAGCCCTGGCGGCCCCGCTCGGTCGCCGCCCGCCGGCCAAGGTCGAGGGACCTCCCCGATGATCGCTCGCCTCCCCGCCCCGTAGCGTCGCTGCCGTCAGGTCAGCAACGGAAGGAGAGGCACCATGTCGAAGCTCGCGCGAACCCTAATGCTGTGCGCGACGCTGGCGGCCATGAGCCTGCCCGCCGCCACCGCCAGCGCCCAGGAGGACGCCGCGCCTGGCGACGCGGTCGAGCTGTTCCGCGCCGGCGAGCGCGCAATCCAGGAGGACACCGCCCCCGGCGACGCGGTCGAGCTGTTCCGCGCCGGCGAGCGCGCAGTCCAGGAGGGCCGCGGCAACGCCGGGCCGACACCCGCCCAGGCGACCCAGCCCGCCCGACCGGCTGGACCCAGCCGACCCCTCGGCCTGTTCGTCGCGCTCGGCGTGCTGGCCGCCGCGCTGGCCACCGTGGCCGCCAGGCACGCGACCCGCCGGGTCCGGCCCCACCAAGCCGTCTGACCCGCACGCCCACTGCCGCGGGTACCCTGATGGGGCTTCCACCGCCCGGAAGCCCCATCGGCTCGAGCACCGGCGGGAATGTTGCGCCTACAAGTATCCTTGTAACTGGGCGAGCACCCAGCCAGGCCCAGCCCGAGGAGCCGTCCTGCCAGCCATCAGCGCCGACACTGTGGCTCTGCCGCGGATCAAGGAGCCAGGCCTCGAGGCGGTCGACCGCCCGGTGGTGTCGGTGACCACGGCACCGACCGGGT
>Ga0081538_10006548_pt1 | contig 10230 bp, 10 predicted proteins | sample TabmetS5T2R1_FD_71022 | JGI IMG/M metagenome (GOLD analysis project Ga0081538, IMG submission 71022) | Tabebuia heterophylla rhizosphere microbial communities from the University of Puerto Rico - S5T2R1 | ecosystem: Host-associated > Plants > Roots > Rhizosphere ...
TCAGGCAACTGCTCGAAGGCGGCCTCGAGTATCTCTACCAGATCCACGGGGTTGCGCCAGGAGTTCGACTCCTCCATGCGCCTCGCACCAACATATCCTTCGGCCAGACTGGAGAGGACGACCTCAGCATACGACCATCCGGCGATGTCGAGTGCCTCTAATGCCTTGTTGGTGAAGTCCAGGACGTGCCCGCTATCCAGGTAGCGGTGGTCAGTGGCGGCAGAGAAGAGCAGATCTGCCATCTGGGCGTGATCAGCCCCGGCGCGCACCGCAGTGACGATGCAGCGCTCGGCCCCTTCTGAGTCGCGCACCTCGACGAACCGACGGAACCAGCCCTTCAGCGTGGCCAGGTCCACCGTCTCGGTCGGCAGTGGACGCAGGGAGAAACGTGGCGGCTGACCGGCGGAGTCCCGTGAGACGGCGGAGAGTCCGTGGTAGAGAGCCCGTGGTCGATCCTCGGGAGCCAGTTGAGGCAAGAGGTTCATCATGCAGGTGTGCATAGTCAGTCCTTGCCCCCACCCCGCTCGCCGGTATCTGCTGCCGAACTCCAGCCCAACGCGGAATGGCTCGGCGGGGTCTTCTCCGCTGCCCAGCAATCCGATGGCCGACTTGGACACGACCAACGAAATGTTGCGCTCCAGCCCATCTCTCAGGCGTTGGCGCAGGTACGCTGGACGGTCCTCCTGCGACGAGAGATCAACCCATACCTCATCGTCTCTAACCTCAACGGGGAACACGCGTGCCTCGTCGGCAAACTGGTCGAAGGTTCCGCCGCTCTCGAGGTCGAAGCGGGCGTGATGCCAGTGGCAGGTGAGGATGCCGTCTTGCAGGGTGCCCCGGTGCAAGGGAAAGCCCATGTGGGGACAGCGATTATCCAGGGCGTGCACCCTACCGTCGTGGAAGAACAGAGCGAGCGAGTGGCCGGCGACACGGACAGAGGTGCGACCGGCGGCCCGCACATCGTCCAACCTGGCGGCCCGCACGAAATTATCCGAGAGAGTGTCCACCGATGTAACCCCTTTCCCTTCTGCACGTCACTGTATGACACAAATGGTGCGGAGTCCAGAGTTTTCTCTGTTTTTGAGCGGTTTGCGGAAGGACTTCGCCCTGTGCAAACCGCAGGCTTCAGGAAAAGGCCCGAGGATCGCGGTGCTATGCGAGGTAGCGCCCGGCTCCTCGAAGCTCACTCGATATGTAAACCGCTGTAGATGTCACTGTGGCGGCTACGCAATCTTTCGAGCGATCGTATGTCATGGGTCAATAGCCGATGGACGGAGTTTTGTGTACGAATGTGTCGTCGGTGAGTTGCCTCATAAGGAAGTCGGCGACATCTGCCCGCGAGATATAGGGGCGCCTGCCAGGTTTCAGATCCAACCCCACGCGGTAGTCGTTCGTCCAGGGCCCGTTGGTCAGTATCATGGGGCGTACGATGACCCAGTCCAGATCGCTCTCCCGCAAGAGCTTCTCCTGTGCCTCTTTCTCTGCGTACTCATCCCTGAGCAGCGGCGGCACGAGCACCTTCATGAAAAATGCGCCCGCAAAATCGGGATCCTGCTTGCTCTCCCCCACCCCCCACGCCGTCTGGCACACGAAGCGCCGCAGACCGTGTTCCTCCATCGCCGCGATGATGTTGGCGGAGCCGGCCGAAACTGGTCCGTGCGGGTCCCCCGGTCTGCGAGGGTGCAGCGGGTTGCTTGGTTGCCGGGAGCCGAGGACGCTGATCACCGCCTCGTTGCCGGCCACCGCCTCGTGCACCTTCCCCGCGTCGGAGGCGTCACCCACGACGACCCTTAGCCGCCCGTGGCGCGCGCTCATCCTGGAGGGGTTTCTGACGAAAGCGGTTACTTCGTGCCCTTCCGCGATCGCCCTCTCCACGAGACGCCGCCCGGTGCCGCCCGTCGGTCCGAAGATCACCAACCTCATGGTCACACTCCCCATCGTCCGCCGTCGCAGGCTAACGTACTCGAGTGTACCCAATTCTCTCCAGAACCCGATCTACGATTGCCGGTAGACGCTGGGCTGACTAGTATTTTTGGCCCCGTTGGCGAGTGATATCGAAGAGGGCCGAGTCGGAGACCGCCATAACGGCCATCACGCCGCACTGGACCGGGTCGCTCACCACGAGGTCGGCCGCCTCTGCGACGCTACCTGGCATGTTGAGCGAGAGCACGATGATCCCTTTTTCTCGGATCTCGTGTACCGCGCGGGTGACCTCCCCACCCATCAGCGCACCGGCCAGGACAAGCGCCACCGCCCGCGGCAGTCGGGCCACGGCGCGTGTCGCCGCGGCGAGCTCTTCCTCGCCGACCAGGGGGATGGTGTCGACGGAGATCTTCTCCCCGCGAATGTTGTGCCTGTCTGCCTCCGCTACCGCGCCGACCACCACCTGGCCCACCTGCGCCCCTCCGCCGACCACGATGATCCGCTTGCCGTACACCTTCTGGAACGAGGGCGCCCGTTCTGCCGCCCTCACGACGGGCAAAGCCTGTAAATCGCTTAAGAGCACGTCAACGGCATCGCCGGCGACGTCCTCGAGCTCGAAATAGACCGTGGTGAGCCCTTCGCGCCGCTCCGCTATGTCGACGTGGGTTATGTTCGCCTCATGGTCGAGGAACACCCCGGTCAGGGCGTGGAGGACGCCGGGCTCGTCTGGCGCCTGGACCATCAAGGCCAGGGGGACCTCACGCTCGGTGCTCTCGCTCATAGGCCGGAGTGTATAGCTTTCCCGCGTCCACTTCCTCGTTGCGAACCGGCATCGATCGGTCCAGCCCAATCTACGCTCTTGAAAGTGGAGTCTCCTCGGATGAGTACTTATCCCCCCGCTTCTTCCGGGACTGATGCACCGACGTGGGCGTCGCGTGCTGCGCCAATACCTGCGATCAGCAGGCAAATCGTAATCGTTAGCAGCAGTGCCAGCGGCACCTTCCATGCACCCGTCACATCGCGCAGGACGCCGAAGAGGAAAGGTCCACCCGCGGCGAGCAGGTAACCGACCGACTGGGCCATACCGGAGAGCGCAGCGGCGTGTCCTGGGTCTGGAGATCGAAGCGCGAAGAACGTGAGCGCCAGGCTGAAGGACGCCCCCTGACCGAGACCTAGCAGCACGACCCACAGGGTGCTGGCGGTGGAACCGGCAACAAGAAGGCCTAGAGCGCCGACACCGGAGGTGCCCACGGCCACCACGACCACTCCTCGCTGAGAGGGCCTCCTCCCGGCGATCATGGGTGCCAGGAACATCGTCACGATCGCCACGGCCTGAGAGAGCCCGAGCATCCACCCCGCCCTGGCCGCCCCCATCCCCTCCGCCTGCAGGATCTCCGGTAACCACGTCAGCGTCACATAGTACGCCAGCGACTGCAAGCCCATGAAAAGCGTCACCTGCCAGGCCAGGGGCGAACGCCACAGGTCTCTGACCCCAGGGGAGCCTCGGGGGGACGGATCCGCAGGACGATCGCTACGGCCGAGCTGGGGGAGCCAGGCGACACCGGCGAGCAGGGCGGGTATGGCCCACACCGCCAGGGCTCCTCGCCACCCGATACCGGCCAGCTGTGCCAGGGGGACGCTTACGCCGGCGGCGAACGCTGCGCTGATGCCTAGCGAGGTGGAATACACGCTCGTCATGAGGCCGGCTTGTTCGGGGAACTCTCGCTTGACGAGGCTCGGCAAGAGCACGTTAGCTACAGCGATCGCCGCTCCCAGGACGACCGTACCCAAGAACAGAGCCGCCACAGCCCCCGCCCAGCGCAACAGGATGCCGGCCACGAGGACGAGCAGACCCGCAAGCAGCACGCGCTCCATGCCGAACCGCCGGGCTACGCGCGGCGCGACCGGCGAGAGCAGGCCGAAAGCCAGGAGCGGCAACGTCGTGAGAAGCCCCGCTTCCCCGTTAGACATGCCGGTGTCAGCCCGGATCTGGCCGATCAAGGGCGCCACGCCGGTGAGTGCCGGGCGCAGGTTGGCCGCCAAGAGCACTATCCCCAATATGAGGAGAAAGCTACGGAGGCGTGTGCGGCCAGATTCTGCTGTGGCGGAAGCCCTCTTCCTCATACTGCGCCTCCCTGTCTCTCGTCGTGGAGGAGAATGGACCGTCGATCTCCCCGATCGAGCACCCGCCACGGCCCCGGAGCTGTGCCAGGTGCATGAGGGGCAGGTAGGCGTAGGATACCCTCATGCGATTCTAAACGAAGTCCGGGAGCCTCTCGTAGGTCATAAGTGCACCCGGGAAGGATATCCTGCAGGTTGATGCCTAAATAGCATCTGCGTAGGCGAAGTGGACCTGCTACAGCATCACCGGGCGATGTTCTCGGCAACTTCCCGCACACGCCGCGCTCCCCGTGTGGCGGGACGCCGCAACCGAACCTGCTGCCCTCCTACGGCCGACCGACGCCCGGTGCGGGCGCCTCCGCGACGAGGAGCTGACCGGTTCGCGCCGAGTCGTCTACGTTCTCCATGCCGGTCCACGCGGCCGTGAGCATGAACAGCGTCCGCCCGTCAGGCCCGCCGAGCATACAGGCGAAGCCGCCACGATCGAGCTCGATCATCTGCAGCACCTCGCCTCCTTCGCGTACCCGCACGCAACGCTTGTTTGGCACGTCGGCGTACCAGACCGCCTCCTCGGCGTCCATGCAGATCCCATCGGGCGGACCATCACCCGTATCGGCCCAGATCCGGCGATTCGACAGGCCACCGTCCGAGGCTATGTCGAAGGCGCTAAGCCGCCGGGCCCAGGACTCGGCGACGATCAACGTCGAGCCGTCTTCGGTGATGGCCATGCCGTTGCCGAACGCGATGTTGCCGGCCACCTTCTGCGCCGAGCCGTCCGGATGCACCAGCGCGACGAACCCGGATTCCACCCCCGCGCCGGTCGAGAAGTCGAAGTCGCCGCCGTTGACGTAGGCGTTGCCACGAGAGTCGACGACGATCTCGTTGATGAAGCCCTCGACCAGGTCGCTCAGGTCGGCGTGGGTCACCAGCGTCCCGTCCGGTTCGCGGCGCAGCAGTCGCGCCTCCGGTCCCGATACGACGATCATCCGGCCGTCGGGCAGCCAGTCGATGGAGAACGGGATGGTCGTCGGGACGCGGGCCATCACCTCGCTGTTGCCCTCGAGATCGACCGCGACTATCTCTTGCGTACCCCAGTTGGAGAACCACAGACGCCCCTCGTGCCAACGCGGCGACTCGCCGATCGCGAGGCCGCTCAGCAGGATCCGCGGTTCTGCTGTTTCCCCCATCGTTTCCCTCTCCCCGTGGCTTTCGTATGCTTGCCCACGATACCACCCGGCTACCCGCGGTGCAGCCGGAGTCGTACCATTCGCGGCCCGGTTCACTTTAGCGTCGTGACGGCCATGCGTCGCACACCCGTGATTGATCCGAGCGATTGCACAGAAGGCGTGTTGACGGTTGCGGCGGTCAGCCATGATCTGCCATAGCCGGAAAGCGAGACCCAAGACCGCCCCGCAGACCGGGGGCGAAGGTGGACGGAACGCTAGTGTAATATGGCAAGATCTTGAGCGAACCTGAGGATCTCGTCCGAACCATCATCGACGAGGGCGTGGGAGATCCCCGTCTCCTCGAGGCCCTGCGCGCTGTCCCCAGGGCCGGCTTCGTCCCCGCCAACCTCGCCGGGCAAGCCTACGAGGACAGGCCGCTACCCATCCCCCGCGACCAGGTGACGACTCAGCCCTCGCTGGTGGCGAGGATGGTGGAGGCCCTGGGGCTCGCTGGCCCGGAGCGGGTGCTCGAGATCGGCGCCGGCTACGCGTGGCAGACGGCGCTGCTCGCCCGCCTGGGTGGCTTCGTGTGGGCGGTGGAGCGCTTTGGGGACGTTGCGGATGCCGCGAGGGAGAATCTCGCCCGGTTCGGCGTGACGAACGCCGAGGTAGTCGAGGGCGACGGTACGGAGGGTCTACCCGAGCACGCTCCTTACGACGCTATCCTGGTCGCCGCGGCTTTCCCATCTGTCCCCAGGCCGCTCGAGGAACAGCTCGCTGCGGGAGGACGCCTGGTGCAGCCTGTGGGCCATGGCGGCCGAGAGGAGGTGGTCCTCTTCCGGAAGGACGCTCGAGGGCTTGTGCGTCGCCGCACTATAGCCTGGGCCCGCTTCGTCCGGCTCCACGGCGCGCACGCGTTCCCGGAGCAGTAGACTTTCGTGGGCATCATCAGGAGAGTTCGTTACCACCCCTCGGCTTTTCGAGCCAGGGGCTGTTCTTCTGACTGCGGAAGGGGGCGTTAGCCGCGTTCGAGCACCAGGGCGCCTTCACGACGGGCGAAGACGGTACCCATCTCGGCGGACAGGCGTTCCATTCGCTCCAGGATGATCTCTCGCTCGTCGCCCGTAGCGAGGTCAACTTGCGCGTATGAGAGCTTGACCGGGGTAAGGTCCAGCCGCCCGAAGGTGCCTCCTTCTATGGAGACCCGAAAGAGGAAGGACCAGTCGTTACGCATCTTGGGGTCGACCGCGTAATCGTCGATAAAATCGCCCGTATCGTAAAGGATGGGCTTGCCGCGGTAGATCTCCACCCCTTGGAAGACGTGCGCACTGTGCCCGTAGTAGATGTCTACCCCCCGATCCATGACCGCACGGGCGAACCGGCGGAAGGTCTCTTTGGGCCGCTGCACCATGTTCGGGCCCCAGTGGTTGGAGAATATGACCGTGTCTGCCCCCATGTCGCGCACGTACGACACAGCCCTCTCCACCCGCCGAAGAACATCCGGTTTCGAGGAGACCGGCAGGTAGTTCGTGCCCGGCCGGTCGATGCCGGCCGCGAACGGCGGTTCGTTGTCCGTGAACGCCAGCAACGCCACTTGGCTGGTGTGGTCCGCCGGCACGGTAAGGATGGCCGGATCTGCGGCCTCTTCTCGGTTGCGGCCCGCTCCGGCGTGCAGAATGCCGGCCGCGTCCAGGTGCTCCAGGGTATCGAGCAACCCCTGTTCTTCGAAGTCTAGAGTGTGGTTATTGGCCAGCGAACAGGCATCGATCCGGGCCTTCCGCAAGGTCTCTACGGCGGAGGGATTGGCCCTGAAGTGGAAGACTTTGGGCGTACGGGTCCACGGCCGCTCGTATTCCGTGATAGCGCACTCCAGGTTGATTATGCGCAGGTCAGCTGCGTCGAGAAGGGGCATCACGTCGCCCCACGGCGCCTCGGGACGCATGTGATCGTCGAGGACATCGGCGACCCCGCGCCCGAGCATGACGTCGCCGGTCAGCGCCAGGGTAATCAATTAGCCTTCTCGTAGTATCTCTCGAAGGCTTCTTTTGCGAACACGCCCCCAGGGTAAGAGTACCCCTCTCCCTCCGCCGTGACGGCCCGGATCTCGTAGTCTCCCGCTTCGTTCTTCCTCGCCCAGTACAGCCCCGACCATCCGCTCGTCACCATCTTCGCGGCATTCTTGTAGCGGTAGAGTTCGAAGCCCCTCTCGGGAGGCAGCAGGTTCAGGTCCTCGTCGCGTCCCTGGCTCATCTTAGGACGAGCCGGTAGACAGCCAGTACGGCCACGGCTCCCAGGATGGCTACCGCGAAGCTTCTGAGATCGAACCCGAAGTACAACAACTCCGTCCCGGTCACGAGCCTGTAGATGAAACCTCCTACGAAGGCGCCAGCCACTCCGAGGAGCATAGTGATTATGCACCCGCCGGGGTCGCGGCCCGGCATCAGCAGCTTCGCGACTATACCCGCGATCAGCCCGAAGACGATCCAGCTAAGCACACCCAATCTTCTACTCCTCGTGGTGCCTGCGCACCTTCGGCTGTCATTGCAGGTAGATTGTACTAGCATGCAGCCTACCCGAGGTCGGCCAGGTTAGCCGCAATCCGGGGCAGCCTCGCCGATGTTCGGACGGAAGTTTCGCTGTATGACTAGCTCCGCAGGTAGGCCAGGACCGCCAGGACCCGGCGGTGGTCGGCTTCGCTCTGGGCAAGCCCGAGCTTGCCGAAGATGCTCTTCACGTGCTTCTCCACTGCCCCTTCGGTGACGAAGAGCGTGCTTGCGATCGCGTGGTTGGTCCGGCCCTCGGCGACGAGGGCGAGGACCTCCCTTTCGCGAGGGGTGAGGGAAGAGAGATCGTCGTCGCGCCTCCTGCGAGCGAGGAGCTGGCCCACCACCTCGGGGTCGAGCACGGTCCCGCCCGAGCCGACCTCCTCGAGAGCCGAGACGAACTCACCCACGTCAGCGACGCGGTCTTTGAGCAGGTAGCCGGTGCCTTCGGCCCCGGACTCCAACAGCTCCCTTCCGTATCTCTCCTCGACGTACTGGGAGAGCACCAGCACCGCGAGGTGGGGTTTCTTGCTCCTCGCCTCCAGGGCGGCCTTGAGACCCTCGTCCTTGAAACCCGGCGGCATACGAACGTCAACGACGACCACATCAGGGTGATGCTCTTCGACGGCGAGGAGGAAACTCGGTCCGTCTTGCGCCTCGGCGACCACCCGGTGCCCGCTGTCGGTCAGAAGGCGTGCGATGCCCGCCCGCAACAGTCCGGAGTCCTCGGCGATCACGATCCTCAATGGGGTTTCTCTGACGAGACCGTTCACACGCGCTCACCGGTTGATCCCCACGGCAGCTCCGCGTGCACCCGCGTGGGGCCACCGGCGGGACTCTCGATAAAGAGACGACCGTCGAGGGCGGCCACCCGGTCGGCGAGCCCGCCGAGTCCCGCGCCGGTGGGGTCGGCCCCGCCTTTGCCATCGTCTTCGACCTCCACTACCAGGAGATCCGCCTTCGGACTATCCCGTTCGTCGAGACTCTTCTCGCGGCGTACCAGGACGTGGACTCCGGAAGCTTCGGAGTGCCTGGCTGTATTGGTCAGGGCTTCGGCGATGATGAAGTATGCGGTGATCTCCACGGGCTCAGGCGGACGTTCGTCGAGATATACATCCACGGAAACGGGAACCGGGGAGCGGCCAGCGAGCGCGGAGATAGCCGCGTCCAGGCCCCTGTCGGTCAGGACCGCCGGGTGGATGCCCCTGATGAGGTCCCGGATCTCGGCCAGGGCGAGCTTGGCCTCCTCGTGCGCCTCCCCGACCAGTCTTGCTACTTGCTCTCCCGCAACTCCGGAGTCTTCACTTGTTTCTCTATCCAACTTCTGGCGGGCCATGCCCAGCTTCATGGCCAGGGAGACCAGGCGTTGCTGGGCGCCATCGTGCAGGTCGCGTTCGATCCTGCGCCGCTCCAGGATAGCGGCCTCGACACTCCTCGATCGGCTCTCGGTCAAGATCTCCACCCGTTCCTGGAGCCTCTCCCGACCGCTCGGACCGAGCAAGACGCGTCCCAGATATGCGTGTGCCCTGGCCACCTCGAGGACGAAGACCGCCGTGGCCGTCACGGCCACGAGGCCGACCAGCATGACCAGCAACGCTTCGGGCAAGGTGTCTGCCACAAAGACTCCCGACCAGAGTAGGCCCTGGCCCTCGGGAAGCGTCCAGAACCACAACGGGTAGGTGGCCAGCGCCACCGAAAAGGCCATGACGAAGATGACGATGAATTCGATCAAGCCTACGGGTAGAAGCAAGAGCAGGTAGAGCAAGCCGCGCCAGAGGGCCGGATCCATCGCCCGGCCCCGCAAGCGGGCGAGTACCGACCCACCGGGCAGAGGGCGATAGGGAGAAGTTAACCGGGTATCCAGTAGCACGGCCAGGCGCCAACGCTCGGTGTTGGCGCCCAGGATACACAGGAGCATGGCGAAGGCCAGGATGGGCAACCCGACCCACACGATCGTCAGAGGCAGGCCGATCAGCACCAGCGCGACCAGGACGAGAAACCAGAAAATCCCGAGCGGAAGGCTCGATAGCAGGAAGACCGTCGCCAGCGCGACCCGGATGAGGAGCCGTACGCGTGACGTTCCTATTCGGCTCGAGACTTCTTCCACTGCCCGTGTTTCTTCGGTGTAGCTCATGAAATCCCTTTCGTCTTATAGTCTACTCCGCCTGGCACACTCAGAACTGGAAGCCCAGCAGGTTGTAGTAACCGAGCTGCGCCACAAAAATCAGCATCGAGAGCGCCACCAGCGAGTAGTAGCGCCGCCCGAAGAGACTCCAGTACCGGCGTTTCCAGGCCAACGCTGCGTAGACGAGGACTCCGGCAACTCCCACCGTGATTATGAGGGGCAGCGTAAGGACGGCGACCAGGGAAGGCGAGATATTGGCAAGGGTTACCCCGGCGTTCGAGAACACAATTGCCATCCCGATCACGAAGAGAAGGATAAGAGTGCTGACCGCCCAGGCCAGAACCCTTGCCCG
>Ga0081538_10006549_pt1 | contig 10230 bp, 7 predicted proteins | sample TabmetS5T2R1_FD_71022 | JGI IMG/M metagenome (GOLD analysis project Ga0081538, IMG submission 71022) | Tabebuia heterophylla rhizosphere microbial communities from the University of Puerto Rico - S5T2R1 | ecosystem: Host-associated > Plants > Roots > Rhizosphere ...
GCAGCCGTGGGGCATCGTGCTGACCCCGGCGGTCGGCGCGGTGCTGATGTCGGCCAGCACGGTGATCGTGGCGATCAACGCGCAGCTCCTCAGGCGCCGGCAGTGGTCCGCGGCCTGAGTGCGATCCTGTGGCTCTCAGGTCCGTACAGCTGTGCGCCGGGCGGTCTGCTGTGAGCCAGGCTCGGCTTCCATCTGGAGCGTGCCAACCGGCGGGGCCTCGCCTGGCCAAGCCGACGCTGGGGCTGGTCGGCTGACACAGCTTTGCCCGGAGCGCACTGCTGATCGCCGAGTTCTTGGAGGCTGATCGGTACCGGAGAGACGGGGTCTACTGGGGGCAGATGGGGCGATCATCGGTGCCGATTCAAGGTAGATCAGGTGCGGACCCCGCTTGACACCACCCGGGGACGCGTACAAAATGGGGTAACAGGAGGGAAGGTGCGATGAGATGCAATACAGATTGTAACCTATTGGAAACATGGATCTTCGAGAGTGCCACACAATAGGTGATTTCCTACGGGGTAGGACATGTATCGGAGATTCAGATCGTTAAGAATCAATACGTTAGGAATGCTGAGTTCGCTTGTTGCATCTTATCGCACGTTCCCTCCTGCTGGCCCCTTCAGGCCGGACCCAGCAGGCGTGTGCCCGCGCCGCGGTTCGCAAGCTCTCGAACGCCTCGATGCCGCACTCACGACATTCCTGCAGGAGGTCCGCCTTGTTGCCTGAAAAACTTGACTCACGTACTCAGATTTCAATCGGTCAAGGCTTCTAGCCGAGCGGATGTAAGGGCGCACGGAGCTTCGGTAGCGGCGCGTTCGTATGCCGAGGCCGTTGATGACGTGAGAAAATTGCACCACGCGCTGAGGACCTCAGAATGAGTTTCTCCAGCCCAACCGCGATGTCCTCCATGGTTTGGATTGCCGGGGGCGAGTTCCTGATGGGCTCGAATCAGTTCTACCCCGAGGAGCAGCCGGCCCATCGCGCCTTCGTCGAAGGGTTCTGGGTCGATCCTCACCCCGTCACCACGGCAGAGTTCCAGCACTTCGTCGAGGCCACGGGCTACCTGACCGTTGCCGAACGTGCGCTCGACCCGGCCGGTTTTCCCGGAGCCGATCCTGCGCAGCTCGTTCCCGGCTCGCTGGTGTTTCGGCGCCCGCAGCGGCCCGTGCCGCTGCACGACTTCCGCGCATGGTGGGCATACATCCCAGGCGCATCGTGGCGACACCCCGAGGGTCCACAGAGCACGATCGACGGGCGCGAGCGACATCCCGTCACGCACGTCGCCTACGAGGACGCTTTGGCGTACGCACACTGGGCTGGCAAGGATCTGCCGACCGAAGCCGAATGGGAGTTTGCGGCGCGCGGAGGCCTGGACGGGGCCGTGTACGTCTGGGGTGACGAGTTCGCCCCCGGTGGGCGCCTGCTGGCCAACACGTGGCAAGGCCGGTTTCCGTGGGAAAACCTGATGCTCGACGGATTCGAGGGCACATCACCGGTGGGCACGTTTCCAGCGAATGGATACGGCTTGTACGACATGGCCGGTAACGTCTGGGAGTGGACCAGCGACGTCTTTTCCCCTCGACATGCACACCCACGGGTGAAGCCCTGCTGCACCCCTGGCAACCCACACGTCCGGGTGCCACACCAGACGGACTTGTCCGGTCACGCGAGCGAGCTCATACCTCGTCGGGTGATCAAAGGCGGCTCGCACCTGTGCGCGCCGAACTATTGCCTGCGGTATCGGCCGGCGGCCCGGCAAGGTGAAGGCATCGACACGTCAACGTGTCACCTGGGCTTCCGGTGCATCCTCCGCCCCAACGGCTCGCCGGCCGCGCACGCAGTTCCAGCGGCACGCGACGGTGAAGCTCAAGGAAAGTCCGATGTCTGAGCTCCTGACGCGAGTTTCGGACCTGTCCGTTCAGATCTTTGCCATCGCAAGCATGGCAGCGGTGGGGCTCCGGTACACCTTGCGGGAGATTCTCGCGCCGCTGCGCCGGTTCTGGGCCGTCGTCCTGGCGCTCGCAGGGAACTTCGTAGCCGTTCCGATGCTCGCCTTCGTGATCTTGCAAGTGATCGAGCTGGATCAGGCGTACGCCATTGGTCTCGTTCTCGTGGCATCGGCGGCAGGTGCGCCGATGGTCATCAAGCTCACGCAGCTATCTGGAGGCAATGTGGCGTTCGGCGCGGGGATGCTGGTGCTGCTGGTCGTCGCATCCATTGCCTATATGCCGCTGGCCGTCCCATTGCTCGCTCCCGGCGCCGAGATCAGCGCGTGGGCCATCGCCGCCCCGCTCGTTCTGACGATGTTGGTGCCCCTCGCCTTTGGATTGCTGCTGAAACATCTCGCTCCAAGGGCGGGCAGGGTGTTGCCGTTCCTCGGCCTGGTCACCAACACTTCGCTCCTGTTGCTGGTGATATTGACGTTCGCGCTCAATCTGCCCACGGTGGCGGGCGTGTTCGGCACCGGAGCCATTCTTGCCTCGCTGCTGTTCATCGCCGGCGCATTTGCGATTGGATGGCTGCTCGGGGGTATGTTCGGCCATGACCTGCGCGACGAGATGGCGCTCGCCACCTCACAGCGCAACTTTGCTGCCGCGATGGTGGTGGCAACGCAAACCTTCGAGGCCCCCGGTGTCCTGGTCATGTCCGTGGTCGTGTCGCTTGTGACTATGGCTGTCCTGTTTCCAGCGGCGAAGCTGCTGAAGAGGCACGCTCACCGGCGGCAGAACGTCGCGTGAACGTTTGCGTTGCGAATGCCTGCCTAACGCGGCAACAAGGCATTGGTCTTAAATTCTATGATCAATAGCGGGGTCGCTGATGGTCCAACGAACGATGAGGAGACCGATCATGGCATCTAACATCCCCCGTCACGTCCTTCCGATCCCGGACCGCCCCTACGCGGGGGCAACGATGTACGACGCCACGGACCCGGATGCCAGGTATGAACCGATCGAGCCTCTGCGCCCGCCGAGCGGCGCCCCTAACATCCTGCTCATCATGCTTGACGACGCCGGTTTCGGATCAAACAGCGCCTTCGGCGGTCCGTGCCGCACGCCGGCCTTCGAACGGCTCGCCGCCGGGGGACTGCGCTATATTCGCTTCCATACGACGGCAATGTGCTCGCCCACGCGGCAGGCGCTGCTCACAGGACGCAACCATCACTCGGTGGGGATGGGTACTGTCGCCGATATGGCTTCGGCGGCGCCGGGCTACACGTCGCGGCGGCCGAATACTGCAGCAACGATCGCAGAGATGTTGCGGTTGAACGGCTACTCGACGTCACAGTTCGGCAAGTGCCACGAAGTCCCGACGTGGGAGTGGAGCCCAATGGGGCCGTTCGACCGCTGGCCGATCGGTAGCGGATTCGAGTACTTCTATGGCTTCATCGGTGGGGAAACGAGCCAGTTCTATCCAAGTCTGACGGAGGGCACGACGCCGGTGGCGCCGGACCGGACACCGGAAGAGGGATACCACCTCACCGAGGACCTTGCAGAGAAAGCGCGCACATGGCTGGGGCAGCAGCGTGCGCTGATGCCTGACAAACCGTTCTTTCTTTACTTCGCGCCCGGCGCGACCCACGCCCCGATTCACGTGCCCGCCGCCTGGCGGGACCGCTATCGCGGGGCATTCGACCAGGGCTGGGACAAACTGCGGGAGGAGACGTTCGCGCGGCAGAAGACGCTCGGCATCGTTCCCCCTGACTGCGAGCTCACGCCGCGTCCCGCCGGCATTCCTGCCTGGAGCGACATTCCCGACGACTTGAAGCCGGTGCTCACCCGCGAGATGGAGCTCTATGCCGCGTTTCTCGAGCACACCGACCACTGCATCGGTGAGGTGATCAAGGCGATCGAGGATCTGGGGGCTCTGGAGGACACGCTGATCTACGTCATCACGGGGGACAACGGAGCCTCGGGAGAGGGCACCCTCAACGGTACCTGGAACGAGTCGCTCACCATGACGGGCATGGAGCACGTCGAAACGCCAGAGTTCCTCCGCGAGCGTCTCGAATCGTTTGGCACGCCCGAATCGTACCCGCAGTACTCGCTGGGCTGGGCCCATGCGATGAATACGCCCTATCAGTGGACCAAGCGGATCGCGTCCCACTGGGGTGGCACACGCAACGGTTTGATCGTCCACTGGCCTCGCGGCATCAAGGCTCGCGGCGAACTGCGCCATCAATTCCACCACGTCATTGACGTTGCGCCGACGTTGCTCGAGGTGGCGATGCTGCCACAACCTGTGTTGGTCCACGGCGTCACCCAGCAGCCGATCGAAGGCGTGAGCATGGCGTACAGCTTCGACCAGGCCGGCGCGCCGGAACGGCATGAGACGCAGTACTTCGAAGTGCTCGGCAACCGCGGGATCTACCACAAGGGATGGACTGCCGTCGCTGCGCACAATCCCCCGGGGGCAGGATGGCCCCACCGCGCGCTCCATGAGGCTGCGTGGGAGCTCTACGACACCACGACCGATTGGGCGCAGGCGCACGACCTGGCGCGGGAACACCCGGACAAGCTGCGCGAGCTCCAACGCCTGTTCCTGATCGAAGCCGCCAGACATAACGTGCTGCCGCTCAATGATCGCGCCGCCGAGCTGGCGAATCCCGATACCGCCGGGCGACCGGTGCTCGCTAGGACTCGCCGCCAGCGGCTGTACCGCGGGATCGGCCGGCTCAACGCGTTTTCCGTGATCAGCGTCAAGAACAAGTCTCATCGGGTGACCGCGGAAGTTCATGTGCCGTCGCGCGGGTGTGACGGCGTCATCGTCGCGCAGGGCGGGTTTGCCGGCGGCTGGTCGATCTACGTCAAGGACGGCCGCCCGAAGTACTGTTACAACTTCTACGGCGTCGATCTGTTTCATATCCAGGCCACCGAGGCGCTGCCCGAGGGAACTCACCGCGTGCGCATGGATTTCGCGTACGACGGCGGCGGTGTTGCGAAGGGCGGAGCCGTGCGGCTCCTCATCGACGACCGGCTTGTTGGCGAAGGACGGGTCGAGCGAACGCAGCCGCTCCCATTCGCGAGCGACGAGCCGCTCGAGATCGGCACCGACACCGGGTCCCCGGTGACGCGTGACTACTCCGTTCACCGGTTCACCGGATCCGTGCACTGGGTCGACATCGAGATCCCGGACGACGCGCACGACTTCGACGCCGAGGTCCCGGACGAACAGCGGCTGGAAGCAGCGCTCGTTAAGGAGTAGATCCTGTGGAATCGCCCGAGTCTCGTCGGCCGGCCGAGCCCGACGGATCCGGCCCGCCCGAAGAGACGTCCCCAAACTCCGACGCCGATACGGCCGGCACCCAGCCGGGGCTCAGCGAACTGCGCGAGGCCGTGGCGAACGCGCGAACGCGCCTGCCACATGGTCCGTCGCTGCGCGAGGACGGACTGGCCGGGCTGAGCCTCGCCATCGCCAACGTCCCCGATGGCATGGCGAACGGCGTCATCGTCGGTGTCAACCCACTGTACGGTCTCTACGCCACGATGGTCGGGCCGCTCGTGGGCGGTCTCCTCTCGAGCACCAGGCTGATGGTGATCACGACGACGGCCGCGGCCTCGCTCACGGCGGGCCAATCGCTCGCCCAGACGCCTGCGGCGGATCGCAGCAGCGCGCTGTTCGTGATGGTGCTCCTGGTCGGCGTCTTCCAAATTCTCTTTGGTGTGCTGGGGCTGGGGCGCCTGACACGCTTCGTGTCCTACTCCGTCACCACAGGCTTTCTCGCCGGCATCTCGACGCTCTTGATCCTCAGTCAGATCCCGACCATCGCCGGGTACACCGCGAGCGGCAGCAATCGTGTGATGCAGGCGGTCGACGTGGTGGTGCATCTCGACGAGATCAACCTGGCCGCGCTCGGCACCGGAGCACTGGCCCTGATACTCGCGGTGCTCCTGCCTCGAACGAAGTTGCGAAGCCTTGGACGACTGGTGGCGGTGGTGGTGCCGTCGCTGCTGATCGCGATGCTCGGCGCCCAGGTGGCGATCGTCTCCGATGTGGGGGAGATCGCTGGAGACATTCCAAGACCACACCTGCCGCGCTTCAGTCTCGCCGACATGGTCAACGTGCTCACGGGTGCCCTATCGGTCGCGGTCGTGACGCTGGTGCAGGGTGTGGGCGTGAGTCAGAGCGTGCCGAACCGGGATGGATCGAGAACCCGGATTTCCCGCGACTTCATCGCGCAGGGGGCCGCCAACGTCGCATGCGGGCTGTTCAGGGGCCTGCCGGTCGGGGGGTCGCTCAGCGCCACGGCCATCAACGTCATCTCGGGTGCGGTCACACGCTGGGGGTCCATCTTCGCAGGCCTGTGGATGGCCGTCATCGTCGTGGCTGTGCCCGGCCTGGTCGCGTTCATCGCGATGCCTGCGCTCGGTGCGCTCCTGATCGTCGCCGGGGCGAGCAGTCTGAAGCCGTCGGAAGTGGCAGTGCTCCGCAATGCGGGGTGGCCATCCGTCATGGCGGGAGTAACGACCTACCTCGCCACGCTGTTCCTGCCGATTCAAGCGGCGGTCGCGTTGGGCGTGGTGCTCTCGGCCCTGCTCTTCCTGGGCCGAACGGCCGGCGCTATCACGGTCGTCCACCTGGTCAGGCACGCCGACGGACGCGTCGAGGAGCGAACGCCGCCGCAACAACTGCCGGACGCCGCTGTGACGGTGCTCGACGTGTACGGTGACCTGTTCTATGCGGGCGCGCGGACGTTCGAACGCCTGCTGCCCTCCCCGCGCGGAGCCGATCGCCCGGCTGTCGTCCTGCGCTTGCGGGGACGTCGAACGCTGGGGGCCACGCTTATCGATGTACTCGGTCGCTATGCCGAGGAGCTCGAGAAAGTGAACGGCCGGCTGTATCTCACCGGTGTCAGCCACGACGCCCATCAGCAGATTGTCCGCTCGCACAAGCTTCGACTGCATGGGCCTGTGCGCGCCCATGAGGCAACTCCGTTCGTTTGGCAATCCACGCGTGCCGGGGTCGCCGAGGCCGAGACGTGGCTCGCGACCTCCGGAGCAGACGACGCCAGGCACGAGCCCGACAGCCCCTGAGAGATCCACTGATGTATGGTCGAGGCCTTAACCCCTCTCGGCAGTGAGAATCATGAGGGCAGATCAATGAATCACGCCATTCCGTCAGCCAGGAGGCGGAAGTCCCCTGAGACCAGGCGCAGCGCAGTCCGGCAGGACGTGGTCGCCGGATTTGTCAATGCCGTGGTCAGCGTGCCCGATGGGCTCGCGTCAGCCACGCTGGCCGGCGTGAACCCGGTGTATGGGCTGTATACGAGCATCGCCGCGCCGATCTTTGGCAGCGCACTGGTGAGTGGGCAATTGATGCAGATCTCCACCACCAGCGCCTCGGCGCTCGCCGCCGGGCAGGTCGTCTCGACCTATCCCGTCGGCCAGCGAGGGGAAGCGCTGTTCCTGCTCGTCACCCTGATCGGCATTTGGCTGGTGGTATTCGGTCTCCTGCGGGCGGGCCGTTTGGTCCGCTTCGTCTCGCATGCTGTCATGACGGGGTTTCTGGCCGGCGTCGCGGTGCTGCTGATACTGGACCAGTCGGCGCCGTTTGTCGGAATCGATCCCGAAGGCAGCAATGAGGTGGCGCAGTTCCTCAATCTGCTGGCGCGAGCTCCCGAGTTCAGTATCGCCACGATTCTCACGGGCAGCGTCGCACTCGCGCTGGCGATGGGACTCGGACGCACCCGTATCGCCAATCTCTCGTCGGTCGTGGCGCTCGTCGTCCCGTCTGTGCTGGTGGTGTTGCTCGGGTGGGAATCCGTCCAGCAGGTCGCCGACGTCAGCCCGATCCCGCGGGGAATTCCCACGCCGACGTTGCCGAACCTGGCGCTCCTCACACCCACGCTGGCGGGAGCGGCGTTCGCCATTGCCGTCGTGATCGGCGTTCAGGGTGCCGGTGTGAGTCAAAGCGTCGAGAACCCGGACGACAGTCCCGTCAATCCCTCACGCGATCTGGTCGCGCAAGGCGCAGCGAATGTCGCCAGTGGTATGTTCTCAGGTATCCCGGCCGGCGGCTCGGTCGGACAGACGGCGCTCAACGTTGCGGTCGGCGCCCGGACACGCATGGCCGGAATTCTTGGCGGCGTCTGGATGTTGGCGATCGTCCTCGTCGCGCGAGAACCCGTCGGCCAGGTGCCCATGACGGTGCTCGCCGCCCTGATGATCATGTCGGGCATCAGCGCGCTGGATTTGCGGGAGGCACGCTCGATCTGGAACACCGGCGGGTCCGCGCGGCTGGCCATCGTCGTGACGTTCGTGGCCACGCTGTTCCTGTCGATTCCCTTGGCCGTTGCCGCCGGTGTTCTGTTGACGGTCGTCCTATATCTCTTCTCCTCGGCTTCTGACGTTACGGTCCGTGCGCTCGTGCCGCTCGGTGAGGGGAGATTCGCGGAGCAGGATCCTCCGCCACACCTTCAAAGCAACGGCGTCGTTGTGCTCGACGTGTACGGGAGCCTCTTCTTCGCCGGTGCCCGCACGCTCGCCGACACACTACCCAGCGCTGATGGTGTGTCCCGCCCCGTCGTGGTCCTCCGGCTGCGCGGGCGCTCCAATATCGGCGCCACGCTGATTGATGTACTCGCGGACTACGCGGAATCCCTGGCGGAAACGGGGGGACGGCTCTATTTGGCTGGCGTCAGCGAAGCGGTCGCGGTGCAGCTCCAAGGATCCGGCAAACTGGACATAGGAGGCGTCGTTCATATCGTTCCGGCACGGCCCGTCCTGGGTGAGTCGGTCAGCCAGGCACTCGCGCTTGCAGACGAATGGTTACAACGCGGGTGAACGTACACGACGCGCATGAGCGATCGCACCACCCGGAGCCCGCAGGAGGTATTCGACGACCATCTCGAGTTCGCCCTACAGGGTCGCTTTGACGAGGACATCGAAAAGAACTTCTCGAAGGATTGCATCGTGCTCACGGGACGCGGCGTGTTCCGCGGCCACGCGGGCCTGCGCGAGCTGGCCACGATGTTGGAGCGAGAGGTGCCTGCCGGCAGCTACAAGTACGTCACCCGCCTGGTCGACGGGCGTGTCGCATTTCGCGAGTGGACCGCGGAGACGTGGCCGTCCACGACGGTGCAGATTCGTTCGTCATCGAGAACGGCCAGGTCGTCGTCCAGACCATCCACTACACATTGTCCGTACGCAATCCGAAGGCGCTGGAGGACGCATTTGAGTAGCAACGGAACAGAAAACCGGGTTAAGTCCTGCTAGGGGTGTGACAATCATTGGAACAAAAAGTTGCGCTCAGTAACTGTATGATGCCGAGCACTGCAGGCCCCGCCAGCACGCTGAGTACGATAAAGCTCACGATCATCGGCTGGCGCAGCAGCAGGCCGATGAACCCCACCGTCGCCGTCAGCAGCGCGGCCAGTTTGTAAAAAGGCGACGCGTGGAGGAAACAAAGATCGGGCCTCGTTATGCACCTGGCCACATGAGACTCTGTTGGTTAATGCCAAATGGACCAGAAAAAAGCCTGGTTGTCTTCACGTCTCGACCTCTTTAAGGTGATCCACAGCTATTTTCTGACCTGAATCGCCAAGTAGGTTGGAATATAAAAGCCCTTTCGTGATAAAAACTACACGCGTTACTGGTGAAGCTTCCTTTATGCCGTTCAGGCGAGCGGCGTCGCGTTGATCGAGACTCAACTGGCGAAGTTGCGTTCGTGAACGCGCGGGGGCGCCTCCTCATCATCGCACGCCAGGACCACGTCGTTCTTGAGGTCTTGATACGCGGAGTAGGCTGCGACCACGCCCTCCGACACCCCGGTGATCGCCTGCTTGAAGGCGCGGTCGGTGACGTCACCAGCCGCATAGATGCCCGGGATGTTTGTGCGTGAGTCCCGGTCGATCATGATCTCCCCCCGTGGATTGGTCTTTACCCCGAGCGGCACCGCCAGCTCTGAGAGCGGGATGACCCCGATCGCGATGAAGAGCGCATCGAGCGGCAGCTCCTTCTTATTGTCCTCGAACGATCTGTCGAGGACCGCACGCTCGACCTGCTTACCACCCTCGATCCGGACCACGTTCGCGCCGGTGATCACCCGGATCCTCGGGTTCTGCTCAACCCGCATCTTGTTGATGGGTTCCGGCTTGATCTGTGCACCGCGGGCAATGAGGTAGACCTGCGAGGCGTGCTCTGCGAGCAGCAGGGCCTCCTTCGCCGCGGAGTCAGAGCCGCCCACGACGCCCACCACCTTCTCCTTGTACAGCGGCCCGTCGCAGAGGGCGCA
>Ga0081538_10006550_pt1 | contig 10228 bp, 4 predicted proteins | sample TabmetS5T2R1_FD_71022 | JGI IMG/M metagenome (GOLD analysis project Ga0081538, IMG submission 71022) | Tabebuia heterophylla rhizosphere microbial communities from the University of Puerto Rico - S5T2R1 | ecosystem: Host-associated > Plants > Roots > Rhizosphere ...
CGCGAGCGCTTCGAGGGCTGCGATGCGCCGCCGCAGCGGCTCCACCACGTCCTGGTTCTCGCGCCACAGCTCGACGCTGCGGGCCGGCACCAGGCGGGACGCGACTTCGGTGCCGGGGTGCAGCGCGGCCACCGTGGCATGCGCCCGACCCTTGGCCTCCGACCGCTCGGCGAACGCCTCGACGTCGATCTGGCGCGCCATCTGGCTAACCGCCGACGCGTCGTATACCACACGCAGCCCGGTGCTTCGCAATCGCCATGCCAGCTCCACGTCGATCGAGTAGTCGAGCCGCTGGTCGTGCAACCCGCGCCGCATCAGCAACGACTTCTTGCACGACACCCGGCCCTCCCAGAACCCGTGCCAGTCGAGCACCTGTCCATCGCGGAGCCGCTCGTAGGCGAACAGCATCCGGTCGACGTCGGTCACGTAGTGCATCAGGGGCGTGCGGTCGAGCTCCGGCGCCCAGTCCGTGTGGCCGAGGACGGCCACCGTCTCCTCCGGCCGGGCGTCGTGACCCGCCAGGTGGCGCTCGAGGTAGTCGGGCGCGGCGCGGTCGTCGTCATCGAAGAAGAGTACGACGGGCGCCATGGCGAGCATCACGGCCAGGTTCTTGGCCGCGGCCCGCCCTGTGTGGGGTATGCGCACGCCGACGATCTGCATGCGCTCGGCCAGCTCGTCGATGATGGCCGGCAGGACCGGGTCCCGGGAGCCGTCGTCAACGAGCACGATCTCGAACCCTGACCGGTCGAGCGTCTGCTCGGCGAACGACGCCAGGCAGGCACGTAGGAGCTCCAGGCGATCGTGGGTCGCGATCAACACGCTGATCCGAGGTGCGGACCCGGGCGCGGGCCGGGTGACGGCGACGATCTCACGGTTGTCGTCCCTGACCCACACCCGGCGGACGTCGGCGATGTCATGGTCGTCCGCCGGCGGCAGTGGCGACCGCAAGCCGATCGTCAGCTCATCGGACAGGGCGACCGGTCCGGATGGATCCGCACCCCGGCGCTCCGAGAGCACCGGCAACGGCGTGACCGCGGCGAGCTCGCGGCCGACCGTGCCGTGGAGCCGCTCGGTGATCGGCGGCGCGCCGGTGGGACCCATGTGATGGGTTGGCTGCAACCGGTCGACCTGCAGCGCGTCCTGTGTCGTGACGAGGTCCTCCAGGAACCGCGCCGGCAGGATGGCCCGGTCGTCGATGGCAACGACGAAGTCGGCGTCGGGGGCGTCGGCAGTCGACCAGGCGGGCTGCGCGCTCGACCGCCAGGAGTGCGTAACGGTCAACCCGGGTGATTCCTGGAGCGTCGCCAGAAGCGTGGGCGACGGACCGATCCGCCCAGCCGGGTAGGTCCCCAGCACGTGGACGCTGGTGCCCGGTGCGGCCGTCGAGCCCGGGCGGTGAAGACGCCCGCCGAGCTCGTAGAGCGCGAGGTGCTCGTCGTGGTGGAGGCGCCGGTGTTGTGTCTCCAGGTGGTCCAGCAGCTCGGGGTAGCGGTGACGCCAGCCCGCGGCCGAGCTCGGCAGGGCGAACCATCGTGCGCCCCGGCGGCGCTGGGCTTCGAGGTGGTTGACGGCGGCGGGCCCGTCCACCGGCTCATCACCGGGCCCGCCGTCACGCGCCTGGGGAAATGGCCAGGCGCGCTGGGGGCTGAGGTCGGGGAGCATGCCGTCGGAGACGGGCAACAGTACGACGTCGCCTGGTGCCGCGATCCTGAGGATCTGCTCTTCCAGGCCGGCTAGGGCAACCCGATCGCCGTTTCCCGTTCGGTCACCGTTCAGCCACCCCATTACGGAGCGGGCCATCACCTCGTCGAGGATCTCGTTGAACCGGCGGCCCACCACGCCCGGGCGGTGGCGCGCGTCTACGTGGTCGGCGCCCTGGCGCGCCAAGCGCTCCCACAGCGGATCGTCGGTGAGCAGTCGGGTGATACCGGCCGCAAGGTCGGTGGCATCCGACCCGATGAGCACGTGCTCGCCTTGGATCACGTCGAGCCCCTCGGCCCCGATCGGGGTGGTGACCACAGGCGTGTAGCCCATCATCGACTGCACGACCTTGCCCTTCACCCCGGCGCCGTAGCGCAGTGGCACCACGGCGAGCCGAGCGCGCTCGATGTACGGCCGGACCGAGGGCACCCACCCCACCAGGTGGACTCCCGGGGCAGTGGCGTCCACCGCCAGTGGGGCGCGTTCGAGCCAGTTGCCGAGCACCGTCAGTGGGTGGCGCTCGAGGAGCCGCGGGTCCAGCAAGGGCAGGATGTCGCAGCAGAGGTGCTCGACGGCCTCGCGATTCGGCAAGTGGCGGAAGTTGCCCACGAACACCATGCCCCGGCGCCCCTCGAGCGGGTGCGGGGATCGTGGCACGTCCTCGACGAGGGGTAGCGTGAACGCCGGCTGTCCGACGAAGTCGCTGAGCAGGTCACGCTCCTTGTCGGATATCGCCAGCAGGGCGTCGGCTTGGTCGTACGTGTTGAGCTCCTTGGCCGCGGCCTCGCCGTAGGCGCCGTCGAGGGCGACCCGCCGTGAATAGGACCGACGGGCGTTGCGCAGGAAGTTCAGGTCGTGGACGTTCAACACCACCCGGGTGCCGGGGGAGATCCGGCGAACCAGCGGGATGAGCCGCGAGGCCGGCTCCCAGTACGAGATCAGCGCCAGGTCGATGTCCGACGAACGCAGGATGCGCTCGGCCCACTCGAAGCCGGAGTACGCGGCCACGCCCATTCGGCGCAGCCGGTCGGCGTGGCGTCGCTCGACCTTCTCGGACGCTTCGTCGGTGAAGAACGTGACGCGCCAGCCGGCGTCGAGGAGGAACCGGATCGTGTGGTCGACGAACTGCGAGCCCGCGTCGCGGTCGACGGTCGGCATCCGGATGTGCGTGACGAGCGCGTGCCGGCCGCTCATCCCCGGCACGCCTCCACGTCATCGCGGGCCGGCGCGTGGGTCGCCAACGCCACCCAGTCGGGGTCGCTCGGCGGGGCTCCGCGCACTAGCTTGGTTGCTGCGCTCCGATGCTCGAGCTGGGTGCCACGATGGACGACCAGAGGACGCTCGCCTTCTTCCACATCATGAAGTGTGGCGGCACCTCGGTGCGCGTTGGATTGGCGTGGGCCGCCGCCGGGAGGCGAGACGGCCCCGGGATCTTCGAGCTCAATGGTGACATTGCGAAGGTGGCGGCAGGTGGCGGGCGCCTGAGCGGACACGAGGACAATTGGCGGTTCCGCGATGCGCTCCTGCCTTACGTGGTGCTGGCCATGAGGCCGGCCGTCATCCTCGGACACTTCCGGTATCGCGACCGCTACGAATCGCTGCTGGACTCGGCTCACTTCGTGACGGTGCTGCGGAACCCGGTCGATCGGATCGTTTCGCTCTACAAGTACCGGCGCTACAAGGAAGGCGTGGACATACCGATAACGACGTCCCTCGAGGAGTTCCTGGCGTCGACGAGATGGGCAAAGGAAGGCCACGCTTACGTGAACGCGTTCTGTGGACGGGACGGGCTCGAGCCGCGCTCGGACGAAGCGATCGGTGCGGCTATCGCCAACCTTCGGCGGTTCGCCGTCGTCGGGTTCACGGAGCGCCTCGACGAGTTCGCCGATCAGGTCGCTTCGTGTCTCGGCAGGCGCGTGAGCATTCCGGCGATCAACAGAAGCCCGGCGCCAGATGGGGTGACCGACCCCGACGTCGCTGCCGACGCACTGGAACGGGCCAGGGTGATCTGCGCGCCCGACCTCCACGTCTACCAGGAGGCTCTGAAGATGCACGCAGCCACGCACGGGGTCGGCTGACTGCGGACGTCGCGGATGTCGAGTCGCCACGAGCACGTGCCGGCTGCTCATCCGCGGCAGGCCTCCACGTCGTCGTGGCCCAGCAGGTGGCGCCACGCGCCGTCGCTCAACTCGCGCGGCCGGGACGGGCGCAGGTCGAGGACCCGTTGCCAGGCCGACGTCTCCAGGGGGATGGAGGGCTCGCCGCGCTCGCCGTCAACCCGCACGGCGACCACTTCGGGGTGGTAGACGACCGTGCCCCCCTGGTGCCAGACGGCGGCACACCACTCGCGCAGGTAGACCCGCCCTTCGACGTCCGCTGGCCCGGGCACGCCGGTCCACAGCGGGGCGGCGGCCGCCAGCAGCCCCGGCGCCCAGCAAACCGGGCGCACGTAGTCGTGCCACGGCGCCCGTACATGGGGTGACGAGCCCGCGATGAGCGCCACGGAACGGTCGAAGAACACCGTCCCACCCGCCGACTCCAGGCAACCATCGCGGCGGAGCACCTTCCCCGCCACCACAGTGGCCGGGTCGTTGGCGGCGGCCGCGGCGGCCGCCCGGATGGCGCCGGGGAGCGGGAGCACGTGGGATTCGAGGGCCACGACGACGTCGTAGCCCTCGACCCTCGGAGGCGCCTCGGCACTGACCGGGCCGACCAGCAAGTCGGCGCCGGCCTGCTCGACGCGCTCCGCCACGGCGGGTTCCCAACGGGGGTCCGGGGCGGCAGACGCGCACACCAGCACCCGTAGTGCCGCCGGTCCGTCGGCTGCCGTCGCACCCTCGACCGCCCGCACGACCGCACCGGTCCCGCCTGGCGCAACGATGACCACGCCCGAGCGGGCGACACGGGCGGCCTCACCGGATGTCTGCCCGTCCGCCTCGACGACCACCACGTCGACGCTGCGGTCGAGGTAGGGCAGGCGCTTGCCGGACGCCGGTGTGAACACTGCGAGGTCGGGCAGCTCGGCGCGTAGGTCGAGCCGGGTGCAATCGAGTACCGCCGGCGCCTCGGAAGTGTCGGCGCAGAGCCGGTCGATCGCCGCGCGCAGCGACGGCGCCTCCGCGTCCGCCGGCTGCCGCAGGTCGAACACCGTCCCCGCGCCGGGCTCGTCGGCCACGGTGCGATGGTTCCGCACGACGTGGTCACGCAGCTCGGCTTGCCGTCGGAGCCACGGGCGAGACCCCTCCGGGAGCACGAGGTACCGGTGTCCGGCGTAGCGCTGGGCGTCCAGGTGGGCGATGTGCGACAGGTCGTCCGCGAACGGCCGGGCGCCGCGGGTGTCGGGGAACGGCGTGGCGCGGGGCGAGCGGGCGTCGCGCACCTCCGCCGGGCTGCCAGGTGCGATCGCAAGCCACCGGTCGTGCCCTGACCAGGCGGCGCGCACCATGTCCACGTAGGCGTCCTTCCAGAGCCGGGGGGCCTGCCCCCTGGGCGTCGGCGCCGCTCGAGGCGCCGGATCCGAGGCGCGCGCCGTCCGGATCGGCGCGCTCGCCACCCAGACGTGGCGCACGGCGCGCTCGACGGGCTCGGGCAGGTGGCGCAGGACTGCCTTCGCCGTCGGGCCGGGCTCCGTGGCGGCTAGGCGGTAGGCGGCCCGCCCCCTCCGGAGCACCTGTTGCGCGGGCGGCGGCAGACGCGTGGCCCGGGCACCGGCCTCGCGCACGGCGCGCCGTTTGACCACCCGGACGGTCGGGCCGGGTTCGGCCGCGGCCCGCTGCGCCAGGCGCCATCCGCGTCGCAGCGACTGCTGGGCAGATGGTGGGAGTCGCCGGGCCGTCGCCCGGGCCGCTCGCCCGGCGATCCCCGGGAGCGACCGCGCCTCCACCCGGCGGGTGCGCTCGTCGATGCGCGCTACGGACTTGCGCAGCCCGACGAGCGCTCGTGCCGTCTCCCCCTCCAGTGCCTCGAGCCGTGCCGCGCCCACCTTGGCCTCGAGCCGTGCCGCGCCCACCTTGGCCTCGAGGTCACGCACCCGATCCCGGTGCGCTTGTTCGGCTTTGGCGTGGGCGGCGCGGAGCTCCTCCTCGCGCTCCTCTAGGCGCTCGATCGCCACTTGGCGTTGGTCGGCGTAGCGCTGCGCCACCGCGCCGTCGAGGATGAGGCGGCGCACACGTCCCCCGTCCCGGGGGGCCAGCCGCGGCGGCGGCGCCCCGGCCTCGCGGCACAGGTCGGCGTAGAGCGTCCGTACGCCGGCGCTCACCCCGGCGTCGCCAAGGTCCGTGCTGGTCGTGTGGTGTCGCAGGTCCCCCCGCACCCGGGGCGTGGCCGGCTCCAGCCCGGCGAAGGCGCACAGGCGCGCCATCTCGCTCTCGGGGTCGGCGAAGTACGTGTCGTAGTGGGTGATGATGCGGCGCTCGGGCAGAACCTGGTCGAGCACCGTGGCGTAGTAGCGCTGCCACAGCCCGAGGCCCAAGGAGTAGGAGTTCTGGTTGCGGCGCCTGAGAGACAGGGCGACTTCGATCGGGTGCCGCACGCAGATGATGAACCGCAGCTCGGGCTCGAGATCGAGCCAGTAGGCAGCTGTGAGGCAGGTGCGCGGGTCCTTGAAACCCCAGTGGTGGTGCCGGCGCAGGGTGGCCAGGGCCGCGGTGGCTGCGTCGGCCACGTGCGTCACTCGGGGATCGTCGACCGCGACGGGGGGCAGCGCCGGAGGGTTGTCCCACGCGCCCCCGGTTGCTTCCAGCAGCTCGTCGTTGCAGTCGCGGATCGCCTTGTTCTCCCAGAAGCCCTCGGGGTTGTCCTCCGCGGCCTCGATCAGCTCGTCCGCGCCGGTCCCCACGAGGTGCAGCCCCGAGTCGTGCAGGGCGCGGGCGATCATCGACGTGCCGGACCGGTGCATCCCGGTGATGGCGACCCGGACCGTCGGGGTCACGGCAGGAAGCCCTGCCGACTGAGGATCTGGTCGGCGGGATCCGAGCCATCACTCGGGTTGTCCGACGCCGGCGCATACCGCATGTCGATCACGATGTTCGGGCGGTCGTAACGAGGTGGCTCCGGCGTCGCACTCCCCCTCCCAGTCCTGTCCCAGTCAGGAGCGCGATGGTAGCGGCCACCGGCTGTCACTTCTCGTGGGACGCCAGTCGCTTGATCGCCTGTTGGGCCGAGCGCTCGATGAGCGCGAGCAGCGCCGGACGAGCAGGACCGACGTAGAGCGGCCTGCTGTCAGGGGGCCGATGGGCCCTTCCGGTGATGGCCCGGTACTCGGCGTGCATCTCGTCCCAGGAGTAACGGCGAGTCGTGGCCGCACCACCGTGGTACTGGTGGAAGGTTCCCTCGCCGAGCAGCACGATCAGCTCGACGTCCTCCAGCGCGCAGGCGCGGCGGTAGAGGTCGTGGTTGACGAGCCCGCCGCCAGGTAAGGCAAAGCGCTCGTCGAGCCCCCCGAGCTCGTCCCAGATGGAACGCGGGCAGAACAGGCTGCTGCTCTCGCCGGCCGGGCCGAACAGCCCCCGGCCCCAGGAGCCTGCCGGGGTGCTGATCTCGAACAGCCGGTAGCCGTCGTCCTCCCACGAAGTGTCCGCCAGCAGCCTGTCTTCGGCCGCCTGGTCGTAGCCCGTCTCGGCCGCCAGCATGTGGCGTACGGGCCCGAGGTGGAAGGCGGGCGCGGTGATGACGGGGCGGGGACCAAGCGAGGCGGCCCGGCGGGCTTCCGCCAGCAGCCCGGGCGACGCCAGCCGGGCGCCGTCGACGATGAGACCCAACAGGTCGCCGTTGCCCAGGCCGAGGCCGTGGTTGGCGGCCCCGGCCGGCGATGGCGGTGCCGGATCGATCCGCTCCATGCGGATGCGACCGTCGAAGCTTGCAACCAGCGCCGGGTCGACGGGCCGCGGCGATCCGTTGTCGACCACGATGACCTCGTAGTCGTCGGCCCCCAGCCCGCGCTGGTAGCTCGGGCTCAGCGACCGGAGTGTGCGGGGGAGCTCCCGTGCCATGTCGTGGGCGACCACCACGACACTGATCGTCGGTCGCTGCCCGGCCGTGGGTTTCACGTCGCAGCAACGTAGCGATCGGCCGCGGGTGCACCCGGGCAGCGCAGCGACGGGGCGTCAGGCGCTCCGAATGAGACCAACCGCGTGCAGCGCTCGCCGAGCCGGCTTGCGGATCGCCTCCGCCACCGACTCCGGGAGGAACCTCCGCACGGAGCGCCATGCGGACGTCACGGCGCGCTCGAACCCGGTTGGTGCGGATGACTGTGCAGTGCTCATCGACCGATTCCCCCCATGGTCCCAGACCTACCTGTAAGAGCGTGGATCGTAGCGGGTGTCGGTTGCCGTCATCCCGCCTTCACCTCATCGCCGCCGGAGCACGACGAACCCGAGGACCCCGACGTCGGCCGCACGCGCTCCGTCCGTCACGTTTCAAGGCCAGGCATGCGCCAGCGCGTCGATCACACGCCGGACCTGACCGTCCCACGACCACTCGGCCTCAGCTGCGGCCCGGGCCGCCTTGCCGAGCCGGATCCGTTCCTCGGGGTCGTCCCGAAGCCCCCGCAACGCCGCGCCAAGGGCGTCCACGTTGCGGGGTGGTACCAGGGTCGCGTCGACTCCGTCGGTCAACCGTTCTGCGAGCTGGCCGACGGCCGGGGCCACCACGGGAAGTCCAGCGGCCAGGTACTCGCCCAGCTTGAGCGGCGAGTAGTGAAACGGTTGATCCCGTGGGGCGAGGATCACCGCAGCGTCCATGGCCGCCAGGTATGCCGGGAGCTCGTGACGTGGGACCGTCCCGGTGAACCGGGCTGGCACGGCCAAGTCGTCGGCGAGCCGCTCGATCCGGGCGCGTTCCGGCCCGTCGCCGACCAGCAACAGGACGGCGCTCGGGACCGTCGCGGCCGCCCTCACGGCCTGGTCGAGCGCGTGGAACCGCCGGAAGCTGCCGACCCACCCGACGACGAAGCGGTCCTGCAAGCCCAGCCGGCTTCGCAGCGGCGCGGGATCGCGAGGCTCGGCGAAGAGGTCCAAGTCCACACCCGTCGGGGTGAGCAAGACCCGTGCCTCCGCCACCCCGATGCGGAGCACCTGTTCGACCACTGCCTCGCTGCCACAGGCGACCACGTCGGCGCCACGCAACGCCGGCCGTTCGGCGCGCCGTTCGAGCACGCGTCCCCAGCCCGGCCGCCTCGTGCCCCACTGCTCCGCCTCCCACACCTTCGCCGCCGGCACGAACAGCACGGACGGCGCCCCGAGGCGCTTCGCCAGATCCAGCCCCGCGGTGTGGAACAGATCGTGGCGCTGCCAGACGAAAGCGATGTCGGAGCCCGACCACGGGCCATCGGGGTCGATGGTGAAGCGCCGACTCGTCTGCCACTGGAGCACGTCCTTGGCCGCGGTCTTGGCCACCGCCGGAAGGCGCCGGCGGAAACCCGATCGGCGGCGACTGCAGAGGGCCGGGCTGGAGCCCCGTTGCCTCGCCTCGGCTGCTGTGAGGACCCCATGCGGGGTGACGACCCACGACCGCCCGACCACACGTTCGGCGGCCGCGGTCCAGCCGGCCGTGCTGAGCAGCGCAGCGACGGGCCCTTGCTCAGGTGTCGCCGAGCCGGCCACTACGAAGACTGCCCCAGCCACGCTGCGAGGCTAGCCCGTCGCGGGGCGGCGTCGGTCGCCGATCGGGCCCCGTGTGCCGTCGGGTACGGTCTCGGCCACCGTGGCCGCCGACGTCACCGCTCGACGCACCCGTCAACCCGTCCCGGCGGCACCGATCCGCGTCCTGCACGTCGTCTCACGGAGTCAGCGGCGAGGAGCGGAACTGGTGGCATTGGGTCTGGCAGACGAACTGGACCGGCTGGGACATCGGAACCGTGTGGTGGCGCTCGGACCGGCGTTCGACGGTCGAAGAGAGCCCGGTCTGGCGCCGCTCGGGACCTCGCGAGGACAGAGACCGCCCGATCTCGTTGCCGGCGCCTGGCGGGTGCGGCGCCTGCTCGCGACAGACCCCGCGGACGTCGTGCTGGCACACGGGGGGTGGGCGGCGGAGGTGGTGGCTCTCGGAGTACCTCGCCGTGGTCCGCTGCTGGTCTGGCAGCGCATTCTCGGGCTGCCGGACAAGGTGTGGCGGCCCGTGCGGCGCCGCTGGTTGGCGGCGGTCGCCCGCCGTTTCGACGCCGCGGTGGCGCTGATCGCCGATCAGGAGGACGAGCTCCGCCGTCTCGGCTACCGGGGACCGGTGTGGGTCATCCCGAACTTCCGCAAGGCGGATCGGTTCCGCGACATCGATCGGGCCACGGCTCGCGTCCGTCTCCGCGCCGAGGTCGGGGTCCCCGAGGAAACGCCGCTGGTCGGGTTCGTCGGGCACCTGATCCGCCAGAAGCGACCCGACCGGGCACTGGATGTCCTGGCGCGGCTCCGGGCACAGGGCTGCGGCGCCCACCTCGTCGTGGCGGGGACGGGACCCTTGCGAGCCGACCTGGGTGCCCGAGCGCACCACCTTGGGGGGGACGGGGCGGGGACGGTCCTGGGGGGACGCAACGATG
>Ga0081538_10006551_pt1 | contig 10228 bp, 11 predicted proteins | sample TabmetS5T2R1_FD_71022 | JGI IMG/M metagenome (GOLD analysis project Ga0081538, IMG submission 71022) | Tabebuia heterophylla rhizosphere microbial communities from the University of Puerto Rico - S5T2R1 | ecosystem: Host-associated > Plants > Roots > Rhizosphere ...
GGGCGGGGGGCGGCCGCCCGGCCCCCCCCCCCCCCCCCCGGGGGCCGGGGGCGCGCGGGCCGAGCCAGAGGACCAGGACCGCCCCGCCGTAGCGGCTGGCGAACCCGGCCAGGGTGTCGACCAGGTCCCCGGCCGGGGAGCCGCGGGCGCCCGGGCCGACGGCCGGCGGGCCGGCCGGGGCCAGCGGGACCAGGGTGATCGACAGGGTGACCGCGACCAGGCCGGTCAGGCTCCAGGGGACGGCGGCCACGATGCCCAGCAGCGGCACCTCGTGCCAGTAGAACACCCATGGGGTGAGCAGCAGGTAGGCCAGGAAGAAGGTGGCGATCCTGGGCCACGGGTCGACCCCGGCGCGCAGCGTCCGGGCGACCAGCACGAAGGCGACCAGGATCCCGGCGATGGCCAGCTGGCGGCCCAGCCGGGCCCCGGCGGCCGCCGCCGACGGCTCGGACAGGCCGAACAGGGGCAGCACGGCGGCCAGCAGCCGGCGGACCAGGTTGGGCGGGCTGCCGCTGGAGAAGTGGCCGCTGACGTCGACCGCGCTGGTGAACAGCTTGCCCCCGGCGCTGGCATAGGGCAGGTAGACGAGCGCCGTCAGGGCCGTCCCGAGCAGGCCGAGGGCGGCCACCACGGCCACCCGGTCCCGCGGGCGGGGGCGGCCCAGGGCCAGCCAGATGGCGTACAGGGCGGCCAGCGGCCCCATGTACACCTTGACCAGGAAGCAGCCGACCAGGGCCAGGAACGCCAGCAGGTGCCGGCCCCGCCGGTGGGCCAGGATGGCCAGGGCCAGGACCAGCAGCAGCAGGGCGTCGACGTGGGCCGACATGGCGATCGACTGGAGCACCATCGGGTTCCAGCCGAGCAGGAGCAGCGGCCAGCGCGGGTCCTCGCCGAGGGAGGGGGCGGCCCGCAGGGCGCGGACCAGCACCCAGATGGCGGCCAGCTCGGCCGCGACCAGGACCAGCTTGGTCAGGACCACCCAGGTGAGCAGGCTCGGCCCGGCGGCCATGGCCAGCAGCCGCAGCAGCAGCAGGAACGGCGGCCCGTAGACGGGGCCGAACAGCCGCCACGACCAGAACTTGTGCCAGGGGTCGGTGGGGTGCTGGTCGGGGAACGACAGGTACGGGTTGTCCCCGTAGGTGGTCTGGACCTTGCCGTAGAAGGAGTAGGCGTAGACGTCCTTGGAGGCCACCGGCGGGACCAGCAGGGCGAGCAGGTGGAGCACGGCCACCCCGGCCAGCAGCAGCGCCCAGCTGGGCCGCCGGCCCCGCCGCCACTGCCAGACGGCCAGGGCGAAGCTGGCCATGGACACGACCCAGAACGCCGTCACCTGCCCCTGGGGCCGCAGCTCGACGTCGAAGTCCCGGTTGGTGGGCAGCCGGTGCAGCTCCAGGAACCGCGGCGCCAGGGGCAGGACCAGGAACAGCCCGATCCCGGCGACCAGCCCGCCCAGGCAGGCGGTGAACACCGCCCGGTCGCTCAGCCGCGAGCATGCGCCCTTCATGTCACGGGCGGGCCAGGCGCCCGGCCAGGGTGCCGGCGGCGGCCGCGGCGGCGAAGAACACCGGGTCGTCCTCGGGCCCGCGGCCCATGGAGGTCACCTGGAGGCCCCACCCGGCGAGCAGCTTGGCCGGGTCGGGGATGGCCACCCGGTGCAGGTCGTGGCGGCCGGCCACCCCGGCCTCGGCCAGCTGGCGGTCGATGTGACCCTGCAGCTCGGGGTCGGCCAGCTCGGGCACGGCCACGGCCGAGCGGGCCAGGGCGAGGCGGCCCAGCGCGGTCAGGCTGTGGTGGCTGACCCCGCGGTGCCGGGGCCGCCGGTCGGCGGCCGACAGCCGCAGGCAGGCCACCGGCCGGCCGCCGAGGGCGGCGGCGGCGTTGACCGCCTCGGCCACCTGGGTGCCGGAGAACCCGAGGGCCGTGCCCGACCCCATCCCGCCCGGCCCCTGGGCGACCACGACCACGTCGGCGGCCAGCACCGCCCGGGCCGCGGCCAGGGCCGAGTAGAGCGAGATCGCCTCCAGGTCGCCCCCGAACGCCTGCCCGGCGGTGATGGTCCCGGCGACCAGCCCGCCGGCGCGCAGCTCGGCGGCCAGCCGCGAGAAGGCCAGGGGCAGGGCCCCGCCGTCGGTCATCACATAGGCCACCCGGAGGTCGGCGGCCACGGCCCGGGCGGCCGCCGCCACCACCGGCACCATCGAGTGCAGCTCGGCGCAGACCACCGGCAGGCCGCCCAGGTCGGTGCAGGCGGCCACCGCCGCCCGGTGGGGGCTGTCCTCCTCCTCGACGGCCAGGACCCGGACCTGCGAGGGGGTGTAGCGAGCCTTCATGACGTGCCCGGGACCGGGGTCGTCGACCGGCCCGCCGACCCGGGCCATGACCACGTGGAAGCCGCCGGTGCCGAGCCCGAGGGCGACGGCGGTGGTGTTCAGCACCACCCGGTCGCCGGCCTCGACCGGCCCGGTGAGCCGGTCGTAGCTGATCGCCGGGACCTCGCCGTCCTCGCCGTCGAGGGCGACCCGCAGCTCGGTCGCGCCCGGGCGGCGGTCGCCGACGGCCGTGACCCGCCCGTTGCGGATGCGGACCACGGCGGCTCAGCCGCCTGGGGGTCCGGGGGGCTCATGGATAGCCCCCCGGTGAACTGGTTGCTGGGCCGCCCGGAGGACGTAGGCGCAGACGGGGTCGCCGGCCTGGATGTGGGCGACCCGCTCGACCTCGACGTCCGGCCCGGCGAGCTGCCGGAACAGGGCCAGCTCGTGGGCGCAGGCGGTCGGCCAGGCGCCGGCCACCCGGGCGATGGCGCAGTTGTGCTCGCTGACCACGAAGCGGCCGTCGCCGTCGCTGGCGCAGTCGGCCATGTAGCCGTTCTCGTCCTGGATGGCGGCCAGGGCGCGGGCCAGCTCGGGCAGGGGGCGGCCGGAGGTGCGGCCGGCGTACAGCTCGGCCAGCTCCCGCTGGCGGTGGTCGAACAGCCGCTCCACCGCCTCCGGCCCCAGCTCCGAGGTGGCCGCCTCCAGCAGCTGGGCGACCAGCTGGTGGTAGTTGCGGGGGAACAGGTCGTGGCCCATCTCGGTGAGGGCGTACACGTACGCCGGCCGGCCGCGGCCCTGGGGCCGGGTCGTCTGGCGGACCAGCCCGACGTGCTCCAGCGTCTCCAGGTGGCGGCGGACGGCCACCCCGGACAGGTTGAGGGCGGCGCCGAGCTGCGCGACCGTCTGGGAGCCGTTGCGCTTGAGCAGATCGAGCACGGCCCGTCGGGTCGGGGCGCTCCCCGCTGGCTCGCTTCCTGCCTCGGTCATCGGCCCAGGCTAGCGCCGTCGTTCCGGCCGGGGCAACGCCACCCCCCGGGCCGGGCCCGATTCCACTAGCATCGGGGCATGCGCAAGGTGGAGCGGCTCGTCAACCTGATCGCCCTGCTGCTGGACACCCGGCGGCCCCTCACCCTCGACCAGGTGGCCGAGCTGGTGCCCGGGTACGACGCCAGCGGGGAGAGCCTGCGGCGCATGTTCGAGCGGGACAAGGAGGAGCTCCGCAGCCTCGGGGTGCCGGTCGAGCGGGCGCCGATCGACGCCTGGGGGAGCGAGGAGGGCTACTTCATCGACCCCGAGGCCTACGGCATGCCCGACCTGGACCTGGCCCCCGACGAGCGGGCGGCCCTGGCCCTGGCCGCGCGGGCCTGGTCGGGGGCGACCCGCGACCCGGCGGCCGTGGCCGGCCTGGTCAAGCTGGACCTGGACCCGGGCGCCGGGCCGGACGCCCTGCGGGCCAACCTGGACGGGGCCAGCCCGCTGCTGGCCGTGCTGCTGGAGGCCACCTCGGGCCGCAAGCGGGTCGTGTTCAGCTACCGGCCCCCGGGCCGGGAGGCGGCCGAGCGCCGCCTCGACCCGTACGCCCTGGTGAACCGGCGCGGCACCTGGTACGTGGTCGGCCACGACGCCGACCGGGACGCGCTGCGCTCGTTCCGGGTGTCGCGGATCGCCTCCGACATCCGCAAGGTCCGCCCGACCAGCCGCGGCCCCGACTTCGAGGTCCCGGCCGGGTTCGACCCGGGCAAGGTGCTGCCGACGGCCGGCGAGCCCGAGGGGGCGCCGATGGCCCTGGTCCGGGCCGCCCGGGCCACGGCCCGCCTGGCCGAGCTGCGCGGCGCCGTCCCCGCCGGCCCGCCCCGGCCCGACGGCCTGGTCACCCTGCGCCTGCCCGTCGGCGACCGCGACGGCCTGCTCGGCTGGGCCATGGGCAACAGCGTGGAGATCGTCGAGCCCCCCGACCTGCGCGACGAGGCCCGCCGCCGCCTCGAGGCCCTGCGGGCGATGGTGGCCCCGTGAGCCCGGCCCGGACCCCCGACACCAGCGCCGCCGGGCGGCTGCAGCGGCTCCTGGCTCTCGTCCCCTGGGTCCACGACCACCCGGGGGCGACCGTCGAGGAGGTCTGCGAGCGCTTCGACATGACCCGGGAGACCCTGATCGCCGACCTGGAGCTGCTGTACGTCACCGGCGTGCCGCCCTACGGGCCGGGCGACCTGATGGAGGCGTGGGTCGACGGCGACAAGGTCCACATCGGCTTCGCCGACTGGTTCGCCCGGGCCCCCCGGCTGACCTGGCGGGAGGCGGCCGGGCTGTACCTGGCCGGGCGGGCCCTGGACGCCCTGCCCGAGGTGGCCGAGCAGGGAGCGCTGGCCCGGGCCCTGGCCAAGCTGGAGGCGGTCCTGCCCGCCGACCAGCTCGACCGGGTCCACGAGCTGGCCGGCCGGGTCTCGGTCGACCTGGAGGGCGACCCGGCCGAGACCAGCCGGCGCACGGAGCTGGCCAGGGCGGCCGCCACCGGCCACCGGGTCGAGATCGAGTACTGGTCGGCCTCCCGGGGCGAGCTGACCCGGCGCAAGGTCGACCCGTGGCTGGTGTTCAGCGCCTCGGGCCACTGGTACCTGTCCGGCTGGTGCCACAAGGCGGTCGCCGAGCGGCTGTTCCGGGTCGACCGGGTGGTGTCGGTGCGGCCGACCGGCGAGCCGTTCGAGCGCCCGGCCGGCTTCGACCCGGCCGCCCACGGCGAGCTCGGCGGGACCGAGCTGTTCGCCGGCGGCCTGGAGTGCGAGCTCGACCTCGCCCCCGAGGCCGAGTGGGCGGCCGACTACTTCCCCATCCTTGGCTCCGAGCGCCGCCCCGACGGGCGCCTGCGGGTCCGCCTGGCCACCCACCAGCTGTCCTGGCTGGTCCGGCTGGTCCTGCGCCTGGCCCCGGCGGCCGAGCCGGTGTCGCCGCCGGAGCTGCGCCGGGCCGTGGCCGACGCCGCCGGCCAGGCCCTGGCCGCCTACGCGAGCTAGCGCCCGCGTCCGGTTCGGCTCAAGCCCGCCGCCGTCGCGGCCGATACCCGGGGCATGAGCCACGACGCCATGCCGCCGACACGGATCCGCGCCACCTGCCCCGGGTGCGGCGAGGTCGAGCTGACCCCGCCCGACGTCGAGCTGCGGGTCGGCAAGGAGGAGGAGCACAGCTTCTACGCCTTCGTCTGCCCGGAGTGCTACCAGACCGTCACCAAGCCGGCCGACCGGCGGGTGGTGCGGCTGCTGACCTCCGGCGGGGTCCCGGCCCAGCCCTGGGACCCGCCCTCGGAGATCCTCGAGCCGCGCACCGGCCCCCGGCTCACCTGGGACGACCTGCTCGACCTGCACCTGGAGCTGGAGTCGCCCGACTGGTGGTCGCGCTTCCAGGCGGCGTGCCGCTGACCCGCCCGACCCGGTAGGATCCGGCGGCCGCCCCCGCTGCACCCGGAGGTCACCCTGCCGCTCTGGCTCGCCATCCTGCTCGGCGTCTTCTGGCTGGCCGTGCTCGTCACCGTCGGCTTCACCGCCTGGCGCATGGTGGGCAACCTCAAGGCCCTGGCCGCGTCCGTCCAGGCCCTCAGCGAGCGCCTCACCCCCGAGCTCGACAAGCTCGCCGAGGCCAGCGAGCAGACCGCCGACCACGCCGCCCGCCTGTCGGAACGGAGCGCCAGAGCCGCCGAGGAGCGGTAGACTCGTCCCAGCGTGCGCCGATGGACGATGCGAAGGAGTTGGGCAATGCCAGGGCCGGAGTGGATCTGGGTCATCATCGCGATCGTCGTGCTCTTTGGCGCCAGCCGGCTCCCGGCCATGGGCCGTAACGTCGGCCTGGGCATCAAGGAGTTCAAGAAGGGCGTGACCGAGGCCTCCAAGGACGAGGGCAAGGACGAGCCGGGCAAGCCGGCGTCGGCCGACGAGCGCGAGCGGGGCACCACGCCCTAGCCGGGCCCCCGGCCGGAGCCACCGTGCGACTGTCGCGCCGCCCGCGGGCCAACCCGGCGGGCGAGATGTCCATCCTCGAGCACATCGGGGAGCTTCGGGGCCGCCTGGTCAAGAGCTGCGCCGCCCTGGTGGTGGCCACCCTGGTGGCCTTCTCGCTGCTGTACGAGCCGGTGATCGACTTCCTGCTCCGGTCCTACTGCGCCCTGCCGGCCGCCGCCCGGATCGGCAGCGTCGCCGAGGACGGCGGCTGCCGCCTGGCCGCCCTGAGCCCGCTGGAGCCGCTGTCGATCCGCATCCGGGTCTCCCTCACCGTCGGGCTGCTGCTGGCCATGCCGTTCATCGCCTTCCAGCTGTGGCGCTTCATCACCCCCGGCCTGCGACCCAACGAGAAGCGCTTCGCCATCCCCTTCGCCCTGGCCAGCACCCTGCTGTTCGTCGCCGGGGTGGCGGTGGCGTTCTACACCCTGCCCAAGGCGATCGGCTTCCTGAGCACCATGGGCGGCGAGGGCATCGCCAGCTTCTTCCAGGCCGACCGCTACCTGCGGTTCGTGCTGTTCATGGGCCTGGCCTTCGGGATCACCTTCGAGTTCCCGCTCGTGCTGGTGTTCCTGTCGCTGGTCGGGGCGCTGTCGTCGGCGGCCATGCTGCGGGCCTGGCGGCCGGCGGCGGCCGTCATCATCGTGGCCGCGGCCATCATCACCCCCAGCCAGGACCCGATCAGCCTGTTCGCCATGGCCGTGCCCATGTGGCTGTTCTACTTCACCGCGGCCGCCATCGCCCGCTTCATCATCGAGCCCCGCCGCGCCCGGCGGCAGGCGCTCGCCGGCACCGGGGAGCCTTGATCTTGCAGACCTACCTGCCCTATCCCGACTTCGCGGCCAGCGCCCACGCCCTCGACCCCCGCCGGCTGGGCAAGCAGCGGGTCGAGGCCCTGCAGGTGCTGCGCGCCCTGACCACGCCCGGCTACGGCTGGCGCCACCACCCGGCGGTGCTGATGTGGCGCGGCCACACCGAGGCCCTCGGCTGCTACGGGGTGACCGTCTGCCGGGCCTGGTTCGTGCTCGGGTTCGCCGACAGCTGCGAGCTCAAGCTGCGCGAGGAGCTGGCCCGGGTCGGCGTGGCCGCCCCCCGCGCCCAGGAGGCGCTGGCCGACGCCGGCGCCCTGCCGCCCTGGCTCGGCGACCCGGCCCTGCACCGCAGCCACCAGTCCAGCCTGGTCCGCAAGGACCCGGCGTTCTACAAGGAGCAGTTCCCCGACGTGCCCGACGACCTGCCGTACGTGTGGCCGGTGCGGTCGGCGTCACGCAAGGCCTAGCCGTCGCGGTACGCTTGGTCGGATCGGGGCCGCTGGGCCCGCAGACGACGACGGCGGGAGCGGGGTAGCAAGGGTGGCGATCAAGGGCAAGAGCAAGCGCAGCCAGGGGCGGCCGGTGCGCCGGCCGGCCACCGGGCCGCGGATCCAGACGGTGGAGCGGCGGCTTCCCTGGTACCGGGCGACCGCCTTCCCGGTCACGCTGGCCGTGATCGCCCTGCTCGGCACCCTGGTCGCCGGGTACAACCGGGTCCAGGAGGGCTGGGCCCGCGACGACGTGCGCCGCTTCACCGCCGACCTGCGCGCCCAGACCGACCAGCTCCCCTCGGTCATCGGCACCGGCACGGCCGAGCTGCCCGGGTTCCCCAGCGCCCAGGAGCTGGCCGCCGGCAAGCTCACCAACAAGAAGCTGGCCGTCCGGGCCAGCGGCTGGACGGCCAAGCTGAGCCAGATCAAGGGCCGGGTCGAGTCGATCACCGTCGGCGAGGCCCCGGCCGAGGCCGGCACCGACGGCGAGCCGCCCAACAGCGCCGGCGGCCGCGTGCCCATGCTGACCAGCGTGCGCGACAGCTACGTGGCCGCCATCGCCGGCTACGAGCAGGCGGCCACCCTCTTCGAGCGGGTCGGCGACGTCCCGGCCAAGAGCCCGGCGGCCACCATCCTGGTCGAGCAGGGCGCCGCCACCGCCGCCCAGGCCGGCCAGGCCATGGACGCCGCCGCCGGCACCCTGGCCCGCGTCCACGCCCGCTACGGCCTCGACCTGACCCGCCAGATGCCGGGCGAGTCGACCGAGGCCTTCGGCGCCCGCTACTCCGGCGCCGCCGGGACCCAGCCCAACATCCTGCCGCCCAACTAGCTCCGCGGGTGCGCGCCCTGCTGGTCCACAACCCGACCGCGGGTGGGGGGCGGGCCGGGCGGCTGGCCGCCGACGTGGCCGGGCGGCTGGCCGCCGCCGGGGTCGAGGTCGAGCGGCACGAGACCCGCTCGCTGGAGGACGCCCGGCTGGCCGCCTGCGAGGCCGCCGCCAGCTTCGACGCGGTCGTGGCCATGGGCGGCGACGGCACCGTTGGGGCGTGCGCGGGCGGGCTGGCCGACGCCGGTCCCGGTGGATCGGTCCGGGCGGCGCTCGGGGTGGTGCCGGCCGGCGGCGGCAACGACGCCGCCCGCAGCCTGGGGCTGCCCCCGAACGACCCGCTGGCCGCGGCCGGGCTGCTTGCGGGGCTGCGGCGGCGCCCGGCCGACCTGGCCACCGTCGCCGGAAGGGCCTACCTGAACGTCGCCGGGGCCGGGTTCGACTCCGAGGTCAACCGGGTCGCCAACCAGCGCCTGGGCTGGGCCGGGAACCGCCCCCGCTACGTCGGGGCCGTCCTGGCCGAGCTGGTGGTGGGCCGCGTCGCCGCCTTCGAGCTGGTCCTGGACGGCCGGGCCATGCCGCTGCGGGGCTGGCTGGTGGCGGTGGCCAACGGCCCCAGCTACGGCGGCGGCATGCGGGTCGCCCCCCGGGCCAGCCTGGACGACGGCCTGCTGGACGTGGTCGTCATCCACGAGATCGGCAGGCTCGAGTTCCTCCGGACCTTCCCCAAGGTGTTCTCCGGCCGCCACGTCGAGCACCCGGCGGTGGCCGTCCACCGCGCCGCCCGGGTCGACCTGGACGCCGACCGCGCCCTGGCCGTCTACGCCGACGGCGAGCCCGCCGGGACCCTGCCGGCCACCTTCGAGGTCCGCCCGGCGGCCGTCACCGTCCTGGCCGCCGACCCCGCCCCCGGGTTCCCGGCCGACTGAAGGCGGCGACCTGGGGCTCCTCAGCCTGTCTCGTTCGTGGGAGAATGTCCGCTCTGTGCGCCGATGGGGGAGGTCCGGGATGCGCCGTGCCCGTCTTGCCGCGTTGCTCCTGCTGGTCGTGGCCGGCGCCACCCTGGCGCCCGTGGCCGCCTCGGCCGCCCCGCCGGCTGCGCCCGCCTGCGACCCGGTCCGGACCCCGCCGGAGTTCGCCGGCCAGGTCCCGACGTCCGAGGAGGTCATCGGCATCCCGCTCGGCGAGCGCGACGTCACCGTGGCCGAGTCCGACGCCTACCTCCAGGCGGTGGCCTCGGCCAGCTCCCGGGTGGTCGCCGGCACGGCCGGCGAGTCCTGGGAGGGCCGCCCCCTGCGCTACGCGATCGTCGGCCGGCCCGGCAACGTCACCCCCGGCGGGCTGGCCCGCATCCGGCTCCAGACGGCCCTGCTGCGCGACCCCCGCACCCCGGCCAAGGTGGCCGAGCACCTGGCCAGGACCACCCCGGCCATCCTGTGGGTGGCCGGCAACGTCCACGGCGGCGAGGAGAGCGGCACCGACGCCGCCCTGCGGGTGCTGTACGAGCTGGCCGACCGCCGCGACTGCGCCGCCGACCAGATCCTCGACAACGCCATCGTGGTGCTGCTGCCGACCCAGAACCCCGACGGGCGCGAGGCCGACACCCGGCGCAACATCTACGGCTTCGACCTGAACCGCGACTGGTTCGCCCGCACCCAGCGCGAGACCGACGGCAAGGTCGAGCTGCTGCGCCGCTACCCGCCGGTGCTGTTCATCGACGCCCACGAGATGAGCCGCGAGACCTACTTCTTCCCGCCCAACGCCGACCCCATCTACCACGAGATCACCGACGAGTCGGTCGACT
>Ga0081538_10006552_pt1 | contig 10225 bp, 10 predicted proteins | sample TabmetS5T2R1_FD_71022 | JGI IMG/M metagenome (GOLD analysis project Ga0081538, IMG submission 71022) | Tabebuia heterophylla rhizosphere microbial communities from the University of Puerto Rico - S5T2R1 | ecosystem: Host-associated > Plants > Roots > Rhizosphere ...
GGAGAACCCCATCACCGAGGCGACCGAGAGGTCGATCTCGCCGTTGATGATGACCAGGGTCATGATCACGGCCACGATCGCCTTCTCGATCGAGAGCTGGAACATGTTCACGAAGTTCCCGGTTCGCAGGTAGAACGGCGACAGGGACACGTTCACCGCGACCACTGCGAGGAGGATCGCCGCCAGCAGCAGCTCGTTCCTCCAGCGCAGCACCCGGTCACGCATCCGTTGTCGCCTCCTGCTCCGGCGGCTTGGACGAATGCCGGGCGGGCGACGTCCAGAACCGCCGCAGCCGCTTACCGATGGCGAAGTCGCCCGCGATGGCGAGCAAGATGAGCGCGCCCAGGACGGCGTCGCGCCAGAACACACTGATTTCGGGCACCCGGACCAGGCTCAGTTCGAGGAGGTCGATGAGCAGCGCTCCCAGCAGCCCCCCGATGAGGGTGCCCGAGCCGCCGAGGATGCTGACCCCGCCCACCACGGCCGCGGCCACCGAGGCCAGCTCCAGGCCCTGGCCCGCGGCCACCGTGATCGTCCCGAACCGGGACAGGAACATGAAGCCCGCCAGCCCAGACAAGGCCCCGCATATGGCGAACGCCCCCAGGGTGATGCGCTCGACGGGAAGGCCCTCCTGCCGAGCCGCGTCAGGGTTGGAGCCGACGGCATAGACCCAACGCCCCCAGCGGAACCTCCCCAGCGCGATCTGGAGCGCCACGATCACCACCACCGCCACGGTCAGGACCAGCCGGATGTCGAGCCCGCCCAGGCTCACCACCGTCCGTTGCGGGAACTCCACGAGCCACTGGGGCAGCGAGTCGGCCGTGATGGTGCGCGATTTCGCGTGGTCGATCAGCCAGGTCCGGTAGATCGCCAGCGTCCCGAGGGTGACGATGATCGCCGGCACCCGCCCGTAGGCCACGAGCGTCCCGTTGACGAGTCCCAGGACGCAGCCCATCAGCATCGCCAGGCCGACGGCGAGCAGCGGCGCGGTGCTCTGGTGGGCGGCCAGGTACTCGCCGGTCAGATAGGCCGTCACGCCCACGATCGAGCCGACCGACAGGTCGATGTTGCGGGTCAGGATCACGATCGTCTGCGCCGCCGCCAGGACCGCCGTGATCGCCATGCTGGTCGTCACCCGGTTGAAGAAGCTGCCGCTCAGGTAGTTGTCGACGAGCTGGCTGAAGACGAGGACCGAGACTCCGATAACGGCCAGGAGCGACAGCTCCCGCAGCCGTTCCGGCCGCAGCGTCGGCCGCGGCCGGTCCGCCGCTCGCTCCCTCGGCCCGGCCGCGATGCCGCTCATGCGGCACCCATTGCGGCCGTGATGATGCCCTCCTCGGTCGCCTCCGAGCGGCCGAACATCCCCACCTGCCGGCCTTCGCGCATCACCAGGATGCGGTCGCTCATCGCGAGTACCTCCGGCAGGTCGGAGGAGATCAGGATGATCGCCATCCCGGAGCGGGCCAGCTCGTCGATGATGTGATGGACTTCGGCCTTGGCGCCGACGTCGATTCCGCGGGTGGGCTCGTCGAGGATGAGCACGGTCGGCTCGGCGTTGAGCCACTTGGCGAGCATCGTCTTCTGCTGGTTGCCGCCGGAGAGCCGCTCGACCGGCGTCTCCAGCGAGGGCGTGCGGATGCTGAGCCGGCGCCGGAACCGGTCGGCGACGGCGCGCTCGGCGGAGCTGTCGACCAGCCTGAGCCGCGTCACGTACTTGGCCAGGGTCGCGAGCGTGATGTTGGCGGTCAGCGATTGGGGCAGCGACAGCCCCAGCTGACGACGATCCTCGGAGAGGTAGGCGATCCCGTGGTCCAGCGCCTCACGCGGTGAGCGGATCATCACCCGCCGGCCGTCGAGCTCTACCCTGCCGACCTCCGCCGGCGCGATCCCGAAGAGCGCGAGCGCGACGTCGGTCCGCCCGGCGCCGACCAGGCCGGCGAGGCCCAGCACCTCGCCCTTGTGGACCTCGAAGCTCACGTCTCCGAAGGCGCCGGTCCTCCCGATTCCGGAGACGCGAATGGCCAAGCCACCCCGAGGATGTTCGGTTCGTGCAAAGAACTCCGACATCTCCCGGCCGACCATGTCCTGAATCGCCCGCTGAGGGGTGACCTCAGCCTTGGGTCTGGAGGAGATGAGCCGCCCGTCGCGCAGCACGGTCACGCGGTCGGCGATCTCGAACACCTCGTCGAGGCGGTGGCTGATGAACAGCACGGCCACGCCACTCGCCGTGAGGTGGCGAACCTGCCGGAAGAGCTGGGTCACTTCGTGGGCCGAGAGCGCCGCGGTGGGCTCGTCCATGATGAGCGCACGCACGTCCAGGGACATGGCCTTGGCGATCTCGACGGCCTGCTGGGCCGCCACGGACAGTCCGCTGGCCAGGCTGCGCACATCGAGGTGGACGTCGAGCCGGGCGAGGATAGCCTCGGCCTCCCGGTACATTTGGCCCCACCGGACCATGATCCCCTGGTCCCGGTGGCTCATGAAGATGTTCTCGGCGACGTTGAGGTCGGGATAGATCGTCGGCTCCTGGTAGATGGCGGCGATCCCGTGCCGCTGCGCCTCGGCCGAGCTGCGCAAGGTGACCTGCTCGCCCTTGACGAAGATCGTCCCCTCGTCCGGCGGGTGGATCCCGGTCATGACCTTGATGAGCGTCGACTTGCCAGCCCCGTTCTCACCCACCAACGCATGGACCTCGCCCGGATAGAGGGTAAGGGAGACGTCCTTGAGCGCCTGGGTGGCGTCGAACCGCTTGGAGATGCCGACCATCTCCAGCACCGGGACGCGATCGGTCAGACCACTCAATTGTCGATCTCCGTCTTCCGCCACCATCTTGGAGCGAGAGCGCAGCACCACTCACGTTCGAGCGTGTAATATCTCGCACTTGATGACACAAGTTCAAGGCCGAGGTCCCCACGGTCGTGAAGACGATCCTGTGCTATGGCGACTCGAACACCTGGGGCTGTATCCCCCTGACCGGTGCGCACCCGCCGCGGCGGTACGGGCCGGCGCAGCGGTGGAGTTCCGGCGGACTCCGCTCGACCGTGCCAGAGATTTGCCAGAGACTGAGCTACGCATAGCCTCACACCGCCCCATGTCTCCACCATGGACGACGTCTCAGACCAGCGCCCTTGTGGGGAGCGGAAACGCTGGTCAGTTGTCGTTCCAGGGGCCGATCTGACGGCCGCATAACGGATGAAGAGCACATCCCTGTGCCATCTTGCGGTCCATGGACCGCGCCGGCATGAGCCACTTGCTCCGCTCCTTCGAGCGGCACCTGCGTGTGCTCAGCCGCTCCGACAACACCATCGAAGCTACTTGGAGGGCGCCCGCCAGGCCGAGCGCTTCCTGACTACCCGCGGCCGCCCACTCACCGACGCCGCCGCGCCGACCTGGAAGCCTTCCTCGCCGACCTGCTCCAGCACCGGGCACGGAGACCGTCGCCACCCGCTACCGGCGCCTACGCGTCCTGTACCGATGGCTGGAGGAGGAAGAGGAGATTGCAGCCAGCCCCATGGCGCGAATGAAGCCACCGATCGTGCCCGACCAACCCGTCCCGGTTGTCCCCGAGGACGGCCTGCGGCTGCTGCTGGCCGCCTGCGCCGGCAAGGACTTCGAGGCTCAACGGGACACCGCCATCGTGATGTTCCTGCTCGACACCGGCGCCCGCCGGGCCGAGCTGGCCGACCTCCAACTCGGCGACCTCGACTTGGACCTGGACGTGGCCCTCGTGCTCGGCAAGGGACGGCGGGAGCGGGCGTTGCCGTTGGTCGCAACACCGCGGTGGCGCTCGACCGCTACCTGCGCGTCCGGGCCCGGCACAAGCTCGCCGGCCTGCCGTGGCTGTGGCTGGGCCGGGCTGGGCCGCTCACCGCCTATGGAGTGCGGCAGATCCTGGGCCGGCGCGGCGCGCAGGCCGGTCCCCCAGGGCTCCACGCCCACCAGCTGCGCCACACGTTCGCGCACGCCTGGCTGGCCCTGATACCTCCGGCGATGGGTGAGTCCGTCCAGGGCGACCGCATGTCCCCTGAGCGAGCCCCGAATGAGAGGCGCATTCGTGGAACCATCAAGCAGCGACGCGCAGTTGGGTCGGGTCAGCGCCGTCCCCGGCGGTCCCGGTCGCGAGCCCGGCTCGATGGCTAGATCCCGCTAGAGGCTGCACCGCCAGCCAGCCGCGCGCGCCCGCCTGGACTCCTCGATGGCCCACACCATGTGTTGACCGCGCGCCATCAAACGCCGAGCCTCATCGGTGGCCAAGGCGACCGCCGGCCACCTGCCGGGCACCTGCCGCGCGAAGGGAGCATCGTCCCATGACAGGCCGAAGGCCAGGGAGCCAGGTCCGACTGCTCGGATTGCTCGTCATCGTCGCGGGTGCGATCCTGCTGATCGCCGGGGTGGCCACGTACGTCGTGGTGGCCACCACGCTGGGGGATCAGCAGATCACGGTCTCCGAGGACGCGGCGAACTTCGGCGGCCAGCCTGTGGACCAGCCGTGGGAGGCGTACGCGCAGGCGAGCATCATCGCCAAGCACGCGAACGAGATCGCCGGCGGCAAGACGTATGCGCAGCTGCCCCAGGACGACCCGAACCGGCAGACCGTGATGACGGCATCCTTCCTGCAGGCCTCGCTGTTCACCTCTGTCGTCGCCTTCGGCGTGGCCGCGATGGCAGCCGGTCTGGGTGTGGTGTTCATCCTGATCGGGTTGGCGTTACGATCCATCGCCAACAGCATTCGCGCTGGTGCGGTCCTGATGGCATGAGTGGATGGGGTCGCCGGTTCGATTCCGGCGGGGGGCTCCACACAGGCTCTGACCAGCGGAAACGCTGGTCGGTAGTGGGTTCGGGTGACCTCATACCGGTTCGGCTGGCGTCAGAGCGTCGATTCACCGGTGGGCTCGGGTTCTACTGCTCTGACCAGCCTCGTTGCTGGTTCGGGGGCCTTCCTCTCCCTGATGGGGCTGGCGTACAGCGGTCGAAGAGCACATAACCCTTCAGACGACGAAGACCCAAGGGAGCCCGGCGCTGTCGGTTGCGGGCGCCTTTTCGGCTTGGAGCAGGCGCTGTGCCCCGGGTGCGTCTGCTGGGCGATCATGGGGCCATGGATGTGTTGAGCAGCCGTATGCTGCTGCACCCAACCGACCCGGAGCGTAGCCGGGTGTTCTACCGCGACACCCTCGGGCTGGCCATCTACCGCGAGTTCGGCGGTGGGCCGGACCGGGGCACGGTCTTCTTCCTGGGTGGCGGGTTCCTGGAGCTGTCGGGCCGCGCTGCCGCGCCGCCGGCCCCGACCATGGCGTTGTGGCTGCAGGTGCGAGAGCTGGCCGCGGTGCGACGGGAGCTCGGCGAGCGTGGCGTGCCGATCCTGCGGGAGCCGAGGCGGGAGCCGTGGGGGCTGCTGGAGATGTGGATTGCGGATCCGGATGGGGTGCGGATCTGCATCGTGGAGGTGCCGGAGGAGCATCCGCTGCGCTACCGCAGCTGACATGCACCTCTGTCCTCGGATGATTTCGGGTCGAGCGTAGAGCGAGCGGCGAGGCGTCATCCGTATGGCAGTGGCTTGAGAGCGCCAATGCTGTCGCTGAGTGGAGTGGTGCTGTACCTGGTGGGTGTGCAACGTGCTGACCGGTTGTACCGAAGGCTGATGGGTTCCCGGCGCCGGTCGGGCTGCGCGACCTGGCTTGGCGGCGAGCGGACGCCGGGATGCGTGGGGTGTGGGGACGCTGGGCGTGTCAGCTGCGGTGGCTGGCCGCGGTGTGGTCCTGCGGCTCGACATGTGCCGTCATGATGCGGAGTGCGGCGGCGAGATCGTGGCCGGAGAGGGAGTGCCCGGGGTCGGCCAGCCATTGCAGTGCCAGGCCGGTGAGCAGGGCCTGGTAGATCGATCCGAGCTTCCACTCTTTGTCAGCATCCAGGCCGGTGGGGTGGAACACCCGGGCAAGGCCGACGCGGGCCTGGGTGAGCGCGGCGGTGAGCTGGGCGCGCACCTGCGGCATCTGGTTGGTCTGGGAGAACGCTTCCAGGTTCGCGGCCCACAACCCCCGGTGGGCGGCCAGCGAGTCGAGCATGCGAGACCAGATTCGCTCGAAGCGCTCGGCTGGTGACTCGCCGGGTGCCGCGCCGGCGGCGATGGCGGCGTCGACCTCGGCGCCCCACTCCACGTTGGCCTGGATGAGGGCCTCGTTCAGCAGCGCGTCCCTCGATCCGAAGTGGTAGCTGATCGCGCCCATGCTGACGCCGGCCGCGGCCGCGATGTCGCGGGAGGTCGGCCGGGTGTAGCCGCGCTCGTACAGGCAGCGCTTGGCGCCGGCGAGGAGCGCTTCACGGTTCCCCATGCGATCAACCCTAGACGAGCTTGCGCAAACGCGCAATTACCCCTTGCGCAAATGCGCAACGCGGCGTACCGTCCTGACTATCGACCTTGCGCAGATGCGCAAACACGTACCCCGCCTCATAAGCGGGCAGCCGACAGGAGGATCCCATGGCCATCGTCGTCACCGGAGCGACCGGAAAGCTGGGCCGACTCGTCATCGAAGAGCTGCTGGACCGCGTCCCCGCCGACCAAGTCACGGCCGTGGTCCGCAGCCGCAGCAAGGCCGCGGACATGGCCGCCCGCGGGATCCGCGTGCACGTCGCCGACTACGACCAGCCGAAGACCCTCGCCGGGGCGTTCCGGCCGGGCGACAAGGTGTTGCTGATCTCCTCCAACAGCGCCGGCGTGCGGCACACCGCCCAGCACACGACCGTGATCGACACGGCCCAGGCGGCCGACGTCGAGCTGGTGGCCTACACCAGTGTGCTGGCCGCCCCCACGGCCAGCTTCTCCATCGGACGGGACCACTGGGCCACCGAGCAGGCGCTCGCCGCCTCCGGGGTGCCGTACGTGCTGCTGCGCAACGGCTGGTACAACGAGAACTACACCGGCCACCTCGACGCCATCCTCCAGTACGGCCAGGTGTTCCACCACTCCCATCGCCGACTCCATCGCCACCGCCCTCAACGCCATGACCGCAGAACCCACCGGCTCGAGTTGAGAGGAGGAGTCAGATGGCCGCCAAGGTGAACCTTCACCAGCAATTCGAGCGCTTCCACGACCACTGGCATCCCAGGATCGTGGCCACCGTCAACGACTACGACGTCAAGCTGGTCAAGGTCCAAGGTGAGTTCGTCTGGCACCAGCACCAGGACACCGACGAGCTGTTCCTGGTCATCGACGGCCAGCTACGCATCCAGCTCCAGGACCACGAGGCCATCATCCTAGGCCCGGGCGAGCTGTTCGTGGTGCCACGGGGGGTGCGCCACTGTCCAGCCGCCGACCAGGAGACCCGCTTACTGTTCCTGGAGCTGCGGGACACGGTCAACACCGGCGATGCCGACCGGGCAGGCACCGTCGGCGAGCGGCTCATCTGAGATTGGGCTCCACGCCGCCGCACGCGCTCCAGGGTGAGCCAGAGACAACCCGCGTCAGCAACATCTTCACAAGACCGGCGTGGCCAACCGGGCCGAGCCCCGCCTACGCCACCCGCCACGGCCTGACCGAATAACAGCATCCTGCAATCCCCGCCGCCGAACCAGCGCTCAGCCGGATCGGAGAATCACACCGTGCCATGCGGTCCGGCCGCCCCTCCGCAGATCCTGAGTGCGAGATCGGCGGGTACCGCCGACAAGGGCGAGGAGTCGCCATGAGCAAGCTGATCGCCATCACCGACGTCGGCACGACCGCGCCACCTCAGCCCCCGATCGGCCCCTACCGGCGCCTGCCGGTCCAGGTCCACCAGGCCGACCCGCACGCCCCCGAGGTCGCCCGGCGCCTGATCGCCCTCATCGCCACCCGCTGGCCAGCCACCCCAGCCGAGCACATCGGCAGCACGGCCGTGCCCGGCCTGGCCGGCAAGGGCACCATCGACCTGCTCCTGGCCGCCCCCCCGGCCCACCTCCCGGCCATCGCCCAGGCCCTACACGAGCTCGGCTTCCAACCCCAGGTGCCGGCGGCGTTCCCGCCTGGCCGGCCCATGCTGTGGGGCACCTTCTGCCACCGGGCCACCCAGTACCGGGTCCATGTGCACCTGGTCCCAGCCGACGATCCCGAGGTCGCGGCCATGCGGGGCTTTCGGGACGCCTTGTGCGCCGATCCGGTCCTGCGCCGCCGCTATGTGGCCCTCAAGCGGGCCATTGTGGCCGGCGGCCCGGCTGACCCGGTTGCCTTCACCAAGGCCAAGCACGACTGGATGGCCGCCACCCTGGCCCACCTTGGCCTGGCGGACGAGCAGCCGCGCCGCCTCTACCAGGACAACCCAGACCGGCTGGCGTCATGACCCCACCAGAACAGGAGGGACTGAGATGGCATTGGATCAGAGCAGGCTGGAGGAGCTGCTGGGCCGGTTCGTGCAGGACTTCGGCGCCGCCGGGTTCGCGGCCACCGTGGTCATCGGGGACAAGCTCGGCCTCTACCAGGCCCTGGCCGCCGGCCCGGCCACCCCGACCGAGCTGGCCGACCGCACCAGCACCCACCCGCGCCTGGTCACCGAGTGGCTGGCCGCCCAGGCCGCCAGCGGCTATGTCAGCTACCACCCCGACAACAAGCGCTTCTCACTCAGCGAAGAGCAGGCCTTCGCCCTGGCCCACGAGGACGGCCCCCTGTACCTGCCCGGCGCCTTCCAGGTCATGGTGGCCGCGGTCAAAGACGAACCCAAAGTCACCCAGGCCTTCCGCAACGGCGCCGGCGTCGGCTGGCATGCGCACGACCCGGACCTGTTCGCCGGCACCGAGCGGTTCTTCCGCCCCGGCTATGCCGCCAACCTGGTCTCGCACTGGATCCCGGCCCTGGATGGGGTCCCGGCCAAGCTGGAGGCCGGCGCCCGGGTGGCCGACGTCGGCTGCGGCCACGGCGCCTCCACCATCCTCATGGCCCAGGCCTACCCCAACTCCAGCTTCGTCGGCTTCGACTACCACCAGCCCTCGGTCGAGCACGCCCAGCAGGCCGCGGCCCAGGCCGGGGTGGCCGACCGCTGCCGCTTCCAGGTCGCCTCGGCCAGCGCCTATCCGGGCGCCGGCTATGACCTGGTGGCGGTCTTCGACGCCCTCCATGACATGGGCGACCCGGTCGGGGCGGCCACCCACATCCGCCGGACCCTGGCCCCCGAGGGGACCTTCCTGCTGGTCGAGCCCTATGCCGGTGACCAACTGGAGGACAACCTGACCCCGGTCGGGCGGGCCTTCTATGCCGCCTCCACGCTGTTGTGCGTGCCCCACTCGCTGTCGGAGGAGGTCGGCCTGGCCCTGGGCGCCCAGGCCGGCGAGCGGCGCCTGCGGCAGGTCGCGACCGCGGCCGGGTTCGGCCGCTTCCGCCGCGTCGCCCAGACCCCCTTCAACCTCGTCTACGAAGCCCGCCCCTGAGATGCGCACCATCGCAGGGTCACACGGGCTGAGGTTGTCCCGGGCTTCGTAGAACTTGAGGTGGCGGTCCCCGCCTGAGACCTGCCGTGTGGTAGGTGTCGGGCAACCGCCAAGCTGCTCGACAGAAGGGGACCGCCACATGCCGAAGGATACGCACTCGACCCTGCCCGCCGGAGCCGACCTGGTGCTGCCCGAGCAGGTCACCGTCGCGCTCGCCGAGCTGGCCGGCGCTGCCCGCGACGGGCTGCTCGCGCTCGCGGTGGGCACGGGGCTGCAGGTGCTGGGCACGCTGCTGAACGCTGAGGTCGACCGGCTGGTTGGCCCAAGAGGCCGCCACAACCCTGAGCGGGTCGCGGTCCGCCATGGCACCCAGCCCGGCCAGGTCACCCTGGGCGGGCGGCGGGTGCGGGTCGACCGCCCGCGGGTGCGCCGCGCCGATGGGGCCGGCGAGCTGCCGTTGCCGACCTGGCAGGCGTTCGCCGGAGCTCAGCTGCTGGACCAGCTCGCCCTGGAACGGATGCTGGCCAAGCTATCCAGCCGCCGCTACGCCGCCGGACTCGAGCCGGTCGGCGCTCAGGTCGAGCAGGCTACGAGTGGGACCTCGAAGTCGGCGGTCTCGCGCCGGTTCGTGGCCGCGACCGAGCGCGCCCTGGCCGAGCTGCTCGCCGCCGACCTGTCGGAGTTGGACCTGGTCGCGCTCATGGTCGACGGCGTCAAGGTCGCCGAGCACTGCTGTGTGGTCGCGCTGGGGATCACCCTGGATGGGACCAAGGTGCCGCTCGGCCTGGCCGAGGGCGCGACCGAGAACACCAGCGTGGTCACCGACCTGCTGGTC
>Ga0081538_10006553_pt1 | contig 10225 bp, 7 predicted proteins | sample TabmetS5T2R1_FD_71022 | JGI IMG/M metagenome (GOLD analysis project Ga0081538, IMG submission 71022) | Tabebuia heterophylla rhizosphere microbial communities from the University of Puerto Rico - S5T2R1 | ecosystem: Host-associated > Plants > Roots > Rhizosphere ...
CGAGCTCACCCCGGAGATGCTCGCCTTCCGCCAGGACTGCCTGGTCGACTTCGTCGCCGACCTGGTCGCCCACTGCCACGCCCAGGGGGCCGCCACCACCGTCTGCCTGCTGCCCCTGGTCGGCGGCGTGCACGGCCTGCCCGACTGGTCGGCCGTGGCCGCCCTGCCCGGACTGGGCACGCTGGCCACCGACCCCTACTGGAAGGCCTTCGGCGAGCCGGCCGGCCCGTTCGTGACCCGCTTCTCGGAGCTGGTGGCCCGGCTGGCCGCCGACCACCGGGTCGGCGGCCAGATCTGGATCCAGGGGTTCCGGATGGAGCCGTCCGACGCCGCCGACATCCGCACCGCCGTGGCCGCCGCCCGCGCCGCCGGGATCGAGGACCTCTGGACCTGGGGCTACGAGGCCTGCGGCCACATGAGCGCCCTGGCCGGCAGCGACCCGGCGGCCGTCTGGGAGGTCCTCCGCGACGCCCTGACCGGCCGCTGACCCGGCCCTGGCCGGCCGGCGTGGCCTACTCGGCGAGCTTGCCGGCGAGGCGCTCGGCCACCTTGTCGGCCAGCCGCTCGTAGTCCACCGCGGCCTCGCCCGCCCCCTCCGTCGCCGCCGCCGTCGACTCGGCCAGCTGCTCGACCAGGTTCTCGATCCGCCGCACCCTGGCGAACAGGAGGTTGAACGCCTCCTCGGCCGTGGTCGTCCCGGGCACGGTCATGGCGTCCTCGATCGCCCGCACCCGCTCGAACAGGATGTTCACCGTCTGCTCGGGCGAGATCGTCCCGGGCACGATCAGGGCCTGGTACACCGCCCTGAGCTGCCTGGCCTGCTCTGGGGTCATGTCGTCGTCCTCCTCGATCTCACCCCTGAGGAACCGGGGCAGCACGGTGTTGGCCCACTGCCGCTTGCGGATCGTTCCTGGGCAGGTGTTGTGGGTCGGCAGGCACCGGTCGGTGATGAGGTACATGGAGTTCGGGGAGTCCACCGTGAGGCACCGCATCGGCAGCACCGGCACGGGGTCGCAGCGGACCAGGATCCGGCTGCCCGACTCCCGCGTCCAGGTCTCGGTCAGCTTCCCCGCCTTGCGGGAGAGGGCGAACACCTGCCGCGTCGCCCTCCACCTGACCCGGTACTTCGGCCCGTGGTCGATGCCCTCGAGCCTGGCCACGCCCTTGGTGATCCGAGGCCGCTGTCCGAGCGAGGCAGCGAGCCAGACGACCGCCTCGGCGAGCCGCTCAGAAGTCGAGCAGAACTCGACCTCGTCGCCCCGGCCGGCGTAGCCGTCGGTGTCCATCAATCCCTGCAGCAACGCCAGCCGCTGGCTCTCCGACCCGTACAGATAGTCCGCCGGGATGTGCTTGTCACCCAGCACGCCGAGGAGGCGCAGGTCACGTTCCAGGCCGAGCGGCCGCCAATCGACGACCCCCTTGCGAAGTCCGCAGGCGCCGACGGGGTAGCCGGCCGCCCGGAACCTGCCGATGAGGTACCCGGCGTCCCGCTCCGCGGCCCACATGATGGCGTCGCGCGAGCCGCCGTCGCCGAGCCAGGCGCCGAGGACGTACGGGTCGACGGGGAGGCGCCTCGGAGGCAGGTCGAGCGGGGCGGCGAGCGGGAGGTTGTGGACGTAGCCGCCGCGCCGGGTGCGGAGGGTCGCCGCGAGGTCGTCGGTGGTCCGCACCGAACCCCACCTGGCCGCCCAGTCTCGGGGGAAGGCCGTCGGCTTGGGGCCACGGTGGCGGTCGCGGGGCCGGTCGCGCCGGAGGTAGCCGATGACCTGGCCGCTGGTCAGGGTCACCCACTGGTGCTCGCCGCCGGCCAGGACCTCGGTGCCGTCGTTGAACGTCAGGCGGTAGGCGCGCTCGGGGACGTCGTCGTAGACGGCCGTGACCCGGCACGGCTGTCCCTGCTCGTCGAAGACCGTGCTCCCGACCCGGACGTCCCGCAGCGGCAGGAGGCCGTCCGGCGTCGGAACCGCCGTGTCGAGCGCCAGCAGCTTGCCCGGAACGTTGGTCCACTGGCCGGGGAACAGGGTGTGGTAGCCGAGGCCGGCGTCGGTCCAGGTGCGGCACTTGCGGCGGGCGATGCGGGGGCGCAGGCGGCGCATCTCCAGGGACAGCCAGACCAGGGTGTCGATCTGGGCCGGGGTCCAGGGGTCGTTGTCGGGGTTGCCGTTGTCCTCGGTCTCGATGCTGCCGGCGAAGGCGTTGGCCCGGAAGTTGGCGTCGGCCTGCTCGCCGAGGGACATGATCTGCCAGAAGTAGCCGTTCTTCTTGACGATGAAGGTGCTCTCGATCGCCGTCGAGCCGCGGAAGTACTGGTAGGCACCTTCGGCGCTGCCGACGATCGAGTGGTGGATGACCGTGCGCATGCTGATCGCCGGCTCGTTGCCGGACTCGGGCAGCGGGCGCCAGTGGCCGCCGTGCGGCGACGACTCGAAGTCGACCAGGATCCGGGGCGCGGCCGCGGCCGCGACCGAGGCCGTGGCGTCGGCGGTCAGGCCCCGTTGGCCCGGTGGCCGGTCCGGCTCGAAATGGCCCTCGGCCAGCTCCTCCTTGACCTCGAAGGGCACGTCGGCCACGCATTCCGGCTGCTGCTCCAGATCAAAGGCCATGAGCCCGCCCCCTCCCATCCATCCGAGCACTATATCGACCCGAGTGCGGGATGCGAGTACCTTTCCACAGACGCGCGGATACGGAAAATTGCGCGGAACCATCGGACCTCCACAGGCGTCTCTCTGGTAGAGACCGCCCAGGAGGATGGGATGCACCGACCTGGGTGGGCCACCGCGCTGCTCTCCACCCACGGGGCGGACGACGGGATCGTCACCGTGATCCGGGACCTGGCGGTGGCCGCCTATGCCCTGCGGGCCCGTGGCCTGCAGCTGGACGTGCTGCTGCTCGACCACGGCCGGCAGCGGGCGACGACGCTGGCCGCCAAGACGGCGGCCGACTTCGGCCTGCCGCTGACCGTGGTCGCCGGGCCGCGGTCGCCGGGCGCCGCCCACCCGGCCGGGTTCCGCCACGTGCTCGAGCGGGGACAGGCCGACCTGGTTGTCACCCTCGACGCGACCGGGCAGCATGACGCGACCCAGATCCCGAACCTGATCGACCAGCTCCTGGCCCAGGACCTGGACGTGATCGTCGGCTCCCGGTGGGCCAGGGGCAGCGGCACGCCCGGGCTGACGCTGCGCCGCTGGGCCCTGGGGCGGTCGGCCAACCTGGCCTTCCGCTGGGTGACCGGGATCCGCGGAGTGACCGACGTGACCACCACCTTCCGCGTCGCCCGTGTCGAGGTCGTCAGGGACCTCGACCTGGACGCGCTGCCGCCCGACCCGCGCGGCCTGCAGATGGCGTTCATCGCGGCCGCGGTCGGGCGCGGCCGCCGGGTCGGGGAAGGCTCGATCATCTACCGGCCCCCGGCCTCGGCCGTCCAACCGGTGACCGGCCGGGAGGTCGCGTCCTTCGCCACCCAGCTGCCGCCCCTGCGCCGGTACGCCGGCCGGCTCCGGCGGGAGCGGCTCGGTCCAGGCGGGCGCCAGTTCACCGACCGGACGTTCGGCGCCGCCGGGGACCTGGAGCGTCTGGGCGCCGCCGACCACTTCTTCAGCTGGGCGCTGGCCGAGTTCCAGCCGTTCCTGCGCGGCCGGGTCCTCGAGGTGGGAGCGGGCGTGGGGACGATCACCCGCCGGCTGCTCGACGCCAACCCGGACCTGACCATCGTCGCCCTCGAACCTGCCGGCAACGTGTTCGGCGACCTCGCCTCCCTGGCCGCCCTCACGCCCCGGGTCAGCGCCGCCCAGCAGACACTGCGCGAGTACCTGGCCGGCGCGGCGGAGCCGTTCGACGCCGTCATCTACCTGAACGTGCTCGAGCACGTGGAGGACGACGCCACCGAGCTGCGCCTGGCCGCCTCGGCGCTGCGCGGCGGGGGGGCGCTGCTGGTCTTCGGCCCGGCCCTGGAGTGGCTCTACAGCGAGCTGGACCACAAGGCCGGGCACTACCGCCGCTACAGCGTGCGCCGGCTCCACGACCTGGCCCGGGCGGCCGGGTTCGAGGTCCTGTCGCTGCGCTACTTCGACGTGATCGGCGTGCTGCCCTACCTGGTCGCCTACCGGCTGCTGCGCCGGCCCGCGATCAGCGGGTCGACGCTGTGGGGCTACGACCGGCTGCTGGTCCCGGTCAGCCGGCTGCTCCAGCGCGCCGTGCGACGGCCGCCGCTCGGCAAGAACGTCGTCCTCGTCGCCCGCAAGCCCGAGCAGCGGACACCGGGTCGTTGAGCGGCATCCTCGGCCGCCTGCGGGCCGTGTGGGTCCAGCTCGCGCTGCTGCTCGCCTACCTCGCCCTGGCCGTGCTGCTCCTCGGGCCCACCTGGACGTCGCCGACGACCCGGACGCTGGGCGGTGGCCTCGGCGACCCCGGGGTGTTCATCTGGTTCCTGCGCTGGACGCCGTTCGCGGCCGGCCGGCAGATCTCGCCGTTCTTCAGCGACTACCTGAACCACCCCGACGGCATCAACCTGATGTGGAACACCTGGGTCCCGCTGCCCGGCCTGCTGGTGTCGCCGCTGACCCTGGCCTTCGGGCCTGTCCTCAGCCTGAACGTCCTGGTCACCCTGGCCTTCGGCCTGTCCGCCTGGAGCGCCTATATGGCCATCCACCGCTATGTCCCCAACCACGGCGCGGCCGCCTGCGGGGGGCTGGTCTACGGCTTCTCGCCGGCGATGATCATGCACGCCCACCATCCGAACCTGATCCTGGTGTTCCTGCTCCCGTGGCTGTTCGTCCTGGTCGACGAGGTCCTCGTCCGCCAGCGCCGGTCGCCGGTGTGGCTCGGGGTGGTGCTGGGGCTGGTGGCGGCCGCCCAGCTGCTGACCGGCGAGGAGCTGCTGGTGGCGACCGGGTTGCTGGCCGCCGTGCTGCTGCTGGTGCTGGTGGTGATGCACCCGGGCGCCGTCCGGGGCCGGGTGCGCTACGCCCTGACCGCCGTCGCCGTCAGCCTGCTGGTCTTCGTCCCGCTCGTCGCCTGGCCGGTGAAGGCGCAGCTCACCGGGCCGGCGCGGGTGGAGAGCGACATCACCCCGGAGGTGCGCGGCTCCAGCGACCTGCTGGCCGTGGTGACCCCGAACCGGCTGTCGGCCATCGCCCCCGATGCCGCCATCCGCCTCGGTGACCGCTTCGAGGGCGGCAAGGAGACCTACCTCGGGGTCCCGCTGCTGCTGGTGGCCCTCGCGGTGGTGATCGCCCGGCGGAGGGACGCGTTCGTCCGGGTGGGGTTCGCCCTGCTGGTGATCTGCCTGGTGCTCTCGCTGGGGGCCAGGCTGCGCATCGGCGGGCAGCCCACCGGCGTGGCGCTGCCGTGGGCGGCCATGGAGGCGCTGCCGCTGGTCCACAACATGGTGCCGGCCCGGCTGGGCCTGTTCACCGCGCTGTTCGCCGGGCTGCTGCTGGCGGCCGCCCTGGAGGGGCTGTGGCGGCGCGGCTGGTGGCTGTGGCGGGGCCTGGCCGTGGCGACCGCCGCGGTGGTGCTGGCCGCCCTCGCGCCCCCGGAGCCGTTCCGGGCCCGCACGGTGGTGGCCACCCCCCCGTTCTTCTCCACCGCCGCCGTCCGCGCCCTTCCCCGGGACGCCGTCGCCCTCGTGGTCCCGTTCCCCCGGCACGGCCGGAGGAACGAGGCGATGGTCTGGCAGGCCGAGGCCGGCATGTGGTTCAAGATGCCGGGCGGCTACTTCGTCGGGCCTGACCCCGGCGGCGGCACCCGCCACGACGCGCCCCCGACGACGACCTCGGTGATCCTCAACCGGATCCAGCGGGGACGGCGCCCGCCCGAGCTCACCCCCGAGCTCCGCCGCCAGATCGCCACCGACCTCGCCACCTGGCGGGTCGACGCGGTGGTCCTCGGCCCGATGGCCAACCGCGAGGTCATGGACGACTTCCTCACCGAGCTGCTCGGCCGCGCACCGACCACCGCCGGTGGGGTCGCCGTGTGGGACGACGCCGCCGTCGCCCTGCCGCCGGCCGCCGCGACCGGCCAGCGGGCCGGTGTAGGGTAGCGGCGTTCCTCAGCCTCGACGGAGAAGGGAGCAAGATGGAACCACCCACCAGCCGCCGCGCCTTCTTCCGGGTCGCCGGCCGCTCCCTCGCCGTGGCCGGCGCGGCCGTGGTCCTGGCCGGCTGCCCCGGTGGCGGCGGCGACGATGACGACGACGGCGGCGGGGACGACGACGACTGAGGGTCGGGGCGTCAGCCGGGGCCGGACGGACGGCCGACCAGGTCGAGGACGGCGGCCCAGCCGCCGCTGGACGGGGGCCCGATGACGTGGTCGGCCCGGGCCAGGACGTCCGGGGTGGCGGTGGCGATGGCGCAGGCCACGGCGGCGCCGTCGAGCAGCTCGAGGTCGTTGGCGCCGTCGCCGACGGCCAGGACGCGGGCCGGGTCGATGCCCTGCTCGGCGCAGTAGGCCAGGACCCCGCTCCACTTGCTGATGTCCGGCGGGCGCACCTGGAGGGTGAAGCCGCCGTAGACCAGGTCGGGGACGATGCTGGCGCTGCCCGCCGCGCCCACCTCCCGGAGGACCGGTTCGAGCAGGGCCGCGGGCCGGCCGACCACCGCGAACGTGTACACGGGCTCGTCGCTGGCCACGCGGTCCAGGTCGTCGGTGGCCACCCAGGGCCGGGCCCGGGCCAGGTGGCCGGGGTTGGTCGACGGGTGGTCGCCGACGACCAGGTCGACCCCGGGACGGTCGACGTAGACGCACGGGCTCAGGCCGGCGTCGCCGAACACCTCCAGCACCCTGACGGCGGCGGCGGCCGGGAAGGCCACCTGGTGGAACACCCGGCCGTCGCGCAGGTCGAGGCCGAGGGCGCCGTCGAGCACCACCGCCGGCCCGGCAAGGCCGCCCGCCTCCAGCACGGCCAGGGTCATGCGCAGCCGCCGGCCGGTGGCGACCAGCACCGGGATCCCGGCCGCCTCGAGGTCGCGGACCGCCCGCACCGAGGCCGGGTGGATGCGCTCGGCGGCGTCGGACAGGGTGCCGTCCAGGTCGGTGACGACCAGCTGGACCGCGCCGTTGCGCCGCGCGTCAGGAACCGGCATGGAGCGAGCCTACCCGCTCCTGCTCGGCGGCCCGGTAGGGCGGCAGCGCCTGCTCGGCCAGCCCGAAGCGGTCGTGGAGCCGGCGCAGGGTCGGCGGGGCCCACCAGTTCCAGCGGCCCATCAGCTTCATGGTCGCCGGGACCAGCAGCATCCTGACCACGGTGGCGTCGAGGACGACGGCGATGGCCATGCCCAGGCCGACCTCCTTGATGGTCAGCAGCTCCCCGGCCGCGAAGCCGAGGAACACGATCACGATCAGGGCCGCCGCCGAGGTCACGATCCGCCCGGTGCGCTGCAGCCCGAGGGCGACCGCCCGGTCGTTGTCGCCGGTCTGGTCCCAGGCCTCCTTGATCCGCGAGAGCAGGAACACCTCGTAGTCCATGGACAGGCCGAAGGCGAACACGAAGATCAGGATCGGGACGGTGATGTCGACCATGCCCGGCGCGTCGAAGCCGAGCAGCCCCGACAGGTGGCCGTCCTGGAACACCCAGACCAGGGCCCCGAAGCTCGCCCCCAGCGACAGCACGTTCATGACGATCGCCTTGACCGGCACCACCACCGAGCCGGTCATCAGGAACAGCAGGGCGAAGGTGGCCAGCCCGATCAGCCCGAGCGCGTACGGCAGCCGCCCGGTCAGCGAGTCGCGGTAGTCGACCAGGAAGGCGGCCGGGCCGGTGACCCCGACGGCGGCCGGCCGCTCCAGGTCGCGGATCCGCTCGACCAGGCCGGTCGCCACCGGCCCCTCGCTGGTGCCCTCGGGGATGACGTCGAGCACGGTGAGCGGCGGCGGGACCGGGCGGGGCTCGACCCTGGCCACCCCGGGCAGCTCCTCGACCCGGCGCAGGAAGTCGGCGACCAGCGGGGAGCCGGGGACCGACTCGACCACGACCACCACCGGGTCGGTGCCGCCGTCCTGGAAGCGGGCCTCGACGGTCTCGAACAGCTGGCGCGACTCCGAGGAGCGGGGCAGCGACTCCAGGCCCGAGTTCTCCAGCCGGGCGTGGCGGAAGGGCAGGGCCAGCAGCACCAGCACGGCGGCGACCAGGACCACGATCACCGGGGCGGAGCGCTGCACCAGCCGCGACAGCCGGTAGAACAGCCCGTGGTCGGATCGGGCGACCCTCCCCGGCCTGATCCGGCGGCCCCAGAGGCCGAGCAGGGCCGGGACCAGGGTGACGGCGGCCACCATGGCCACCAGCACCACCCCGATCCCGCCCCAGGCCAGCGAGCGCAGGAACGGCTCGGCGAAGACCAGCAGCCCGCACAGGGCGGCGGCCACGGTCAGCCCGGAGAAGGCCACCGTCCGGCCGGCCGTGGCCAGGGTGCGCTCGATCGCCTCGGGGAGCTCGAACCCGGCCCCCCGCTCCTCACGGAAGCGGCTGACCACCAGCAGCGAGTAGTCGACGGCCAGGCCGAGGCCGAGCATGGTGACGACGTTGACCGAGTAGGCGGAGATGTCGGCGACCTCGCTCACCCCGAGCAGGATCAGCAGCGCCCCGGCCACGGCCACCACCGCCACCAGCAGGGGGGTGACGGCGGCCACGAACCCCCGGAACACCAGGAACAGCAGCACCACCATCACCGGCAGGGCCAGGGCCTCGCCCCGCTCCAGGTCCTCCTGGGCCTGGTGCTGGAACTCCTCCCGGGCCCGTTCCTCGCCGCCGACCAGCACCCGGGGGGCGTCGACGGCCCGGAGCCGCCCGACGACCCGGTCCACGGTCTGGTCGTAATCGGGCAGCCCGGTCTCCAGGGCGACCCGGACCAGCACCGCCTGCCCGTCCCGCGCGACCAGGGGATTGTCCGGGGGGCTACCGCCTTCGGCTCCTTGAGCCCCCCGGACCCCCCCGACCGCCTCCCCGTCGATCCAGGGGCCGGTGACCCGCTCGACCCCGTCGATGGCCTCCAGGTCGTCGACGGCGTCGCCGACCTCGGCCCGGAACGCCGGGTCGTCGGCCGGGCGCCCGTCGACCAGCCCGTTGATCCCCGACCCGCCGCCCGCGACCCGGCTCAGCAGGTCGGCGACGACCACCGACTCGGCGTCGTCGCGCAGGCCGCTGCCGGTCCCGAGCCGGCCGAACACCTCGCCGCCGACGCCCAGCCCCACCCCGAGGACCAGCACCCAGGCGAGCGCCACCGGCACCCGCCGCCGGTAGACGAACCGACCCAGGGAAGCGAACACGCCGCCCAGCTTATTGCCACTGGGCGGCGTTCGCGCGGGCTGGATCAGCCCTGGTCGAGCGGGATGGCGATGTCGGCGACCTGGGCCGACGGGCGGAACGAGCCGATGCGGGTGGCCCGGCCGGTGAGCAGGTTCACCTGGTGGAGGCTGGAGCGGCCGAGCACCGAGACGGTGGCCAGGCCGAGGTTGGCCTGGGTGGCCCCGAGGCTGGTGCGGCTGTAGATGTCGAACCCGGCGACCGGGCCGGCGTCGACCAGCAGCTTGCCCGTGGGGGCGAGCGCGCCGGCGTTGGCCGGGGACTGGACGACCAGCTGGTCGGCCGCCGTGTCGAGGTCGAACAGGGTGGTGGCGGTGTTGGGGTCGAGGTCGTTGTTGGTGTAGGCGGCGCCGGCGACCCCCATGGCCGGGGTGGTCGCGGGGGGCACGGTGAGGGTCCCGTCCATCACCGTCGCGCCGGCCAGGGGCGGGGTGGTGGCGGTGGCGTCGTCGAGGTTGTGGCGCAGGTTCTGGCCGGTGTCGCTGACCACCCGGAGCCGGTTGGCGGCCGGGTTGAAGTCGACGCCAAAGCTGGCCCCGCTCAGGGCGACGGTGAGCTGGCCGACCTTGGTGGCGGCGGCGTCGCCGGTGCTGAGGGTGTAGATCCCGCCGGCGTTGCCGACGCCGTAGAGCTTGCCGTCCTGGACGCGGTAGTCGACGCCGACCAGCGACTGGTCGCCGGTCAGGCCCTTGACCTTGCCGATGCCCCGGGTCCGGCCCGGCCTGTCGGCGTCGAACCGGACCAGCCGGCCGTCGCTGGTCAGCCCGACCACCTGCAGGCTCCGCCGGTCGTCGGGCTGGCTTCCGTTGGCGACGGCGGGGACCGCGAGCACGCTCACGGCGCACAGCAGCAGCAGGCCCCGTCGGAGTGCCTTGTGCATGGGTCGCATCCCTTCCTGGAACCCGGGCCACCCTGGCCCGGGTTCCA
>Ga0081538_10006554_pt1 | contig 10224 bp, 6 predicted proteins | sample TabmetS5T2R1_FD_71022 | JGI IMG/M metagenome (GOLD analysis project Ga0081538, IMG submission 71022) | Tabebuia heterophylla rhizosphere microbial communities from the University of Puerto Rico - S5T2R1 | ecosystem: Host-associated > Plants > Roots > Rhizosphere ...
TCCCAGGCGGCGTCAAAGCTCAAGATCCCCACCTGATCCGTCGGGTTCATGACGTCCGCCGCGGCGATAGCCGCCGCCTTCGCTAAGTCCAACTTGGTACTTCCTTCCGGCCCGGCGCCCATGCTGCCTGATTTGTCGATAACGAAGAGCAACGCCACATGCGGCAGGTCGAGTCGAGCTGGCGGCCGCATGTCGACGGGAAGGATGCGCTCCAGCGGCGTTCGGTAGTAGCCGCCTGCGCCGTAACTCTGAGAGCCGCCGATGACCAGCAGGCCGCCGCCCAAATCCCGGACGTATTTCTCAATGTTTTCCATCTTGGCGTGGGAGAGCTGAAAGGCCGGGACGTTATCGAGAATCAAGAGGTCAAAGGACGAAAGGTCGGTGAGCGTCATCGCGGTTGTTTCCGGCGCAGATTCAACCACAGCGTAGCCTTGAATCTGCAAAACCCGCGAGAGGAAACGCTGGCCTTCCTTTTGTCCGGAGAGTAAAAGCACGCGGGGAGGCCCCTGGACCTCGACAACCCCTTGAAGCAAATTGTTTTCGGCCAGAGTATCGTCTCGAGATTCGACCAGCAGTTCATAAGTATGACTGCCGCGTTCCTTTAAACTGTCGCGAAAATCGACTTGATTCGTTCCGGCCTGCAATTGAATCTCTTGCTCCCTTGCCAGGGCACCATCGCGCAAAAGTTTGACTCGGACGGGCCCATCTCGAAGGCTTTCGATCTTGCCTTTGACTTCAAAGCCCTCTGCGCTGTCCACCCGCCGCGGCAGAGTCAAATCGCTCAAATACACTTCATTTCGGCCCCGGGAGAGACTCACGGGAAGGGTCCAAACCTGAGTCCCCTGCGATCGTAGAACAGGGAGCATGCGCGCGGCTTCCCCGCGATTCTCGTTGCCGTCTGAAAGCAAGAGAATCTTACTCTGACGATCCTCCCCAGTTTGCGCAAGAGCGGCTTGCAGTGCCGCCTGAATGTCGGTTTCTTCACGGTCCAAACGCGAGGCGAAATCCGCCACAGGGAAATTTCTACGGGGCAGAAATTCCCACTCCGGCAAGCGGCCAAACGCCATGAGCCCGGTGCGCGTCTCCGGGTCTTTTGTGCGACTGGCTGCTTCGAGAACTTCCCGCGCTTTCTCCCTTCCCTCTTGTCCAACGCTACGAGAGAGATCAACTCCCACCACGACGTCCAAAGCGTTGGTCGTTTTGAAGATCTTCGGGTTAATCAGCGCCAGAGCCAGTACCGCCAATGCCGCTCCGCGGACCAGGATCGGAAAAGGAGAAATCCCGCTACGAAAAGCCAGGAAAAGTTCCAATCCAAGCAAGGTAAAAACACCGACAAGCAACAAGGGCCACAGGGAAAATCCCGCCGTGATAGCTTCCGTGCTTTCCGACCCTTTTTGTCCGGCGCTCTTCGCCATTACATTCCAGCGCGAAGCGATCTGCGATTCACCTTCGTCCAAAAGGTTGACCGCGAAGCGACCCTGTTTGCCAGTGCTTTTATAGCTATACAAGCCCGCTTCGAAGGTATCCGTAAAAACCACAGGACTGGTAAGCGCCTTTAGCTGCTCTCTCTTTCCCAGGGGGGTGATGATCTCAAGTTCGTTATCAGCCGCCGGCAAATGCAGCGCAAACGGAGCGCCCGTCTGAACGTTTTGCGCTGGGAACTCTACACGCTGGGGTTGGAACCATTCGATGGCATTGTGAAACAAGACAGGAAAGGCGACCCGAAGCGGCAGGTCCGACGCGGTGAGATCGAAGGCGATGAACAGCAAGCGAAGCTTACCCCGCTCTAGGGCAAAAAGCAGCGGACTTTGCGGTGAGCGGGCCAAGACCATGCCATCTCCGGTCACTCCCACCCGCAACGCCTCCCGCACGTGAAGATCCGCCAGGCTCAATCCCTCGGTAATCGGGTGTTTGGCCAGGGGCGCCACGATCCGGGGATTGCGATCCCTCCCTTGAATCTGCAAAGGTAAATTCGGCGCCAAGGTGTTGATCAGAATGTAATTGCCCTGCTTCAGCGCAGGGACAGGGACCCGATCGAAAATCACCAAATCGTACTGACTCTCGGGGTGCGGGCCATCGGGTTCCAAACGCTGGATGGCCGTGACTTGCACATTGGAAAAAAAACGCAGGAGGCTGCTGAGGAACGGATTCCCTGGACCGACATAAAGAAGACGCACGGGCGGCCCGTCGTTCACGACCAAGGTGGCTTGATTGTCCGTCGCAAAGTCGTCGTTGGTCTCCAAGCGCGCCATCAGAGTCCCGGCCAGAGTTCCTTCGAGCGGATAAACTAAGATCCGTCGACCGCCGGGTTCGATATCGATGGACTCCCGGAGTAGCGTCTTTCCCCCGAGAGTCAAAGTCAGCGGCGTTCGGATCGCTTTCGCAGTGAAATTTCTTAGATGGACCATGATTTCGTATTGCGCTGGACGCTGGGCATGCCGCCGGACTTCAAAGCCGACGATGCCAACGTTATCGATTCCGCCTTCGACCTTGATGAAGCGCAAGTGCGCCGCTTGGCGCGCGAACTCTTCCGCTCCGGCAAAAGCCCCGTCGCTGATCACGACCACCTGGTCCGGGCTGCCCCGTTTGAGAAACGCGTGAGCGAAAAGAATTGCTTCTTTAACCCGCCCCAACCCATCCGTGGCAGCCATATCCCGTCCGGCCTCGCGAAGCCTTCGCTTATCTTCGGTGAACGGCGCCATGAGGCGCGTTTGGCTGCCAGCACCGATGACCATCATTTTCTGACCCAACGCCAGTCGATCCACCAATGATAAGTATTCTTTGCGTGCAGCCTCGAAGCGAGTTCCCGACGGACCTCTCGCTTTCATGCTTGCACTCAGGTCGACCACCACGACGAGGTCACCTGAAGCCGTCCCAAAATGAAGCAGCGACGGATCGGCCAAGGCCGTGATGAGCAGGCAGGCTGCGAGAATTTGCAGGATCAGCAGAAGATTCTTTCTAAAGAGCCAGCCGAGCCGTGTCGCCAGTGGCCGCTGCCTTAACACGCGCTCCCAGAGAAACAGGGTCGTGGTGCTGACTTTGAATCCTTTCGGCTTGAGGCTATGGAGAAAAAGAATGAGAGGAACAGCCCCGAAAACAAGCAGCAGAGCGTATGGAATACCCCACAACATAGCTTTATGTCACGCTGCTCACCTGGCGCAGCGTCTGCAGCACAAATTCATCGAAGGGAAGTTCGGTCGTCGTCCTCAAGTAATCGATCCGGCGGCTGGAACAAACCGTTTCGATCTCCCTGAAATAACCCGCCAGCTCTTCCTGAAAGCGACGAATCAGATCGGTATCCAAGAAAAATCTCCGCTCCCGTCCGTTCTCGACATCGTTCAGCGCGACATCCCCCCAGGGGCTTGGGGTGACCTCCTGGGGGTCCAAGATATGAATCACCAGGAGCTGATATTTTTTGGTCGCAAGCTCTTCGAGGCCGGCGCGCCAGCCGGCCGGATCGAATAGATCACTGATGATGATGGCGAGCCCGGGATGAGGAAAAAGATTGGTGAAGGAGTGAATAGCCGCTCGCAGGTTAGTCTCGCCGTGACATGACAACTTGCTCAGAAAGTTAAACAGACTGAGGACCTGCTTGCGTCCCCTTCCGAGGGTAAGGGAAGCATGCAAGGCGGATGAAAACGAAGCGCCGCCGACCCGGTCCAAATTCTTGAGGCCGATATATCCCAACGCTGCGGCGACTTTTTTGGCATAATCAATCTTCGCTGGCATGCCTTCGGCCATGGATCGGCTGGTGTCCACCAAGAGGTAGACATTCATCTCTTCATCAGCGGTAAAAACTTTGAGCAGGAGCCGGTCGAGACGGCGGTAGATATTCCAATCGACGTAGCGCAAGTCATCGCCTTGCTGGTATTTGCGGTAATCGGAAAACTCCAGGCTATAGCCTCTTCTAGACGAAGGATGCTCTCCTTTGGCGTTGGCCCAAGTGAGCCGTTTGGCGACGAGCCGCAGCCGCTCGATCTTTTTCAAAAATTCGGCGTCAAAGAAGGTTTCAGGTTTCGGGTTTCGGGTTTCGGGCTCGACCGCAACAAACGGCCGGCTGTTGACGGTCTTTTGAAACTTTGGGCTTGCGTATTTCCGCTGACGAACGATCTCTCTCCACCGCTTGACCCAAGCACCCCCCAGCTGAAACTCAAAACTCATAAAACTTGTGTTCTAAGGAACCTCAGGAACCTGTTCCAAAACTTCGTTGATAATTTTCTCGGCGCTAACACCCTCGGCGTCGGCTTCCAGATTCAGAATCAGGCGATGGCGCAGGCTCGGTGGTAACATGATCCGAATGTCTTCGAAAGAAACGTTGGGCCTCCCCGCCAAAAGGGAGCGCGCTTTGGCGGCAAGAATCAAACTCTGCAGTCCCCTGGGACTGGACCCATAAAGAACAAACTTCTGCGCCACCTTGAGCGCCTCGTCGCTGGATCCCCGCTGCGGGTGCGTGCCGAGCACCAGCCGAACCGCGTAGTCTTTGACCAACTCGGCAAGCGGCACATCTCGCACCCACTGTCGCATCTGCAGGATACCCGCGGCGTCGACGATTTCGTGCAGCGCCGCCGGTGCGGCCGCGGTTGTGAGATCGGCAATGCGAGCCAACTCTTGACGGCTCGGATACTGAAGCAACAGCTTGAAAAAAAAACGATCCACCTGGGCTTCGGGAAGCGGATAGGTTCCTTCCATCTCGATGGGATTTTGCGTGGCCAGCACCATAAACGGATTCTCCAAGCGGTGAACCTTACCGCCGACGGTTACGCTTTGCTCCTGCATCGCCTCCAGCAAGGCAGATTGCGTCTTGGGCGTCGCCCGATTGATCTCGTCGGCCAGAAGAATATGGGCAAAAACTGGACCCCGCTGAAATTCAAAGATTTTTCGCCCCGACGGATCATCGGTAAGAACATTCGTGCCGGTAATATCGGCCGGCATGAGATCAGGCGTAAACTGGATACGTGAGAAACTGAGGCTCAGGATCTCGCCGAGGCTGCGCACCATGAGCGTCTTGCCTAATCCTGGCACGCCCTCCAGCAAGCAATGGCCGCCACAAACGAGAGCGATGAAAACCTGTTCGATCAACTCCTCGTGGCCAACGATCACGCGCGCCATCTCAGCCCTGAGCTCATCGAAAGAGCGACGGGCGCGCTCCATGCGTTGTTCAATCTCCGCCACTTCCTCCATGAGGTCAACTCTCCTTTAGGTGCAGATGCCAACTGATAAGCGAAGGCTATGGCTCATTGGGCGCGTTGCCAATTCCCAGGGAAAGAAAGTAATTCTTAATCGTCTCTCTCAACCCTTCGGGCACCCGCTCCGTATTAAGCTCGGCTTCCGCCTGGCGCCGATAGGAGGCGATCACTTCGTCCTGTGACACTTCGCTCTTGGCGGCCGATGGTTTTCCCTTCAACTCCAGATTTCTACTGTTCCCTTCACCGAGCAAGCCTTTGATGTGGGCCGCTGCTCCGGCTTGAAAATTCGGCAGGGGAGATTCTCCCTCCGCTTTTTTTCCCGGTTCTTTCCCCGGCAAATTGCTTCGATTGTTTGTTTTTTCACCCTCTTCAGGTAAATCTTCTTTTGCCTGTCCGGCCATTTGTACATCGCTTTCGCCCCTATCTTTCTGGCCCTCTTTCATCAGCTGGTCGAGAAACTGCTGCGCTTCCAGCAGAGTCCGTCGATCCAGTTCCCCGGTAGCCTGCTTTTCCAGTTTGTCCAGAAAAGATTTTAAATCGTTGTGACCGAGGTCCCCCCCCTTTTGGTTTTGGAGATCGAACTGCCTTTTGAGCTGGGGCAATGTTGCCAATTGATCCAGCCATTGTTTTCCCAGTTCCTCTGTCCCTTTGGCTGCGGGCATGTTCAGGATATCTCTCGCCGCCTCCAATTCAGCTTTCAGATCCCTGAGATCTTGCCGGCTCCCGGCGCCTGACCAAGTCTGATCGGCTGATTGCCCCGTTGTTTCGACCTTCTTTTTCATCGCGGCCAATTCGTTTTTCAGCTTTTCATCGTCTGCTTTCGCCTCAATGCTCTTCTGCGCCAGCTGCTCCAACTCCCGGCCCATGCGGAGGCTTTCCTGCAGTCCCTCGGTCTTAGCCTTATCCTGAAGGTCTCGGGAAAACTCCCGTAGCTTTTGGGCCAAGGCTTTCGGGGTCGAAAACTCCACGGCGCTCTCAAGCTGAAGACCGACACCAAGCCACACCAGCCCAAGCCAAACCACTAAAAACGGAAGCGCCAGACGGGCCTGCCAACTCCAATTTCGTCGCAGCAAACTTCTTGGATCGAACGTCGCGAGTTTCTCTCCCGCCTCTTTCAGGACCCAGCGTGCCGCCGCTCGGGTTTCGTTGCGCTGCAACAACTCCCATGCGGTGATAGTACGCTCGTCAAGGCGCAGCGTCTTGTCAACCCGCACGATGGTTCGCGCGGTATCCTCCAGCCGCCAACGCCGCCGGATAAAGAAAACCGGTGCTAGTAAAAGGAATACTAAAATCGGGATCAGATAGCGGCTAATAGCCGGGGGCAGGAGCGGATGGAACGGCAGCGCAAGCACTGCGCCCAGGAGCGCATAGAAAAACATATCCGCGAGGATCTGCTCGTTCCGTTTTCTTCGCTCCCAGTTGAACAGCTCGGACAGTTTCTTGCGGAGGATTTCTGCTTCGGGGTTCAAAAGGTCAAGTCCTTCTTCAGCGCCCAACGGTACGCTGCCAAGCCGGTCATGCCGATCATCAGATGAAACGTGACGTGGACGGTGCTTGCGGGTATTTTCCAGCCGGCAACGGTGAGCGGCATTAACTCCTGTCGGCCAAGATAGGCCAATAGAAAAGCCACGGGGTTAACTGGCAAATAGAATAGAGCGGAAAAAACCACCAGGCAAAAGAAGAAGCAACGAATAAACACTTGGCGGGTTTCGGCCCGCCGTTCCCACAAAACCAGCGTGACAAGCCCCCAAATGCCATAGCTCAAAGCGTAGAACAAGAGCAGCAGCAAGGTAACGGCCACGCGCAGGAACGGGGTTCGAGCGATCGCTCCCGCCCAGATGAGGAACGGCGCGCAAAGAAAAATCGAAAACGCGACATGCAGGGAAAGAAAGGCCAATTGACCTTGACTCACCGCCGAGACTCCCAGCCCGTCTTCGCGCATCCAGCGCTTGATCGGCTTGAATCTCCAGGGCGCAAATTCTTGGTTGGCGACGCGGAGAGCCAGATACACTGTCAGTAATAAAGTGGTCACCGCACAGACTTTAAATAGATTGGCCGAACCACTCCACATCTGCGTATCGAGCGATGGCAGATAAAGCGAAAGAAACAGCACCGGCGCCAGAATAATCAAAAGATAAAAATAGACCGCAAATCCATGACCCTCGAGGAAGAAAATCTCGACGCCCTCACGTAGCAGCGGATTGTTTTTCATTCATCCTCCGGGCCGGCCAAAGGAATAATGGCGCGGAACAATGTGTAGTCATAGTTGCGAATTCGCGGATCTTCAACGGATACGCGGCGGTCCGGGTCTTTCACCCAACCAAAAAATATCGCCGCTCCTGCACTCCAACGCGTTGAAGCTTCGTCACGCGGGAAGAACGAGGAGTGGAATAGAATCTCGCGGGTTTTGTCTTTAAAAGGAATCTCGCGGAAATCGACCGCATCCGACCGGCGGCCGGGGCTTCGCTCTGGGGTCTCCGCGCTGGCCAGCGGAAATTCCTTGACCCAACTCACGCCCCGGGAGATATCACCCAAGGCGTAGCGTTGGCCGGGCACAACCAACCAGCAATCGATAAGATCCTTGGAGCTCAAGTTATTCAACCGCACCACAAGCTTTCCCCCTTGTTGATCAAATTCCGCACGCAGCGGAAAGCGGTCAACGAACTGGATCCGAAAAAGCCTATAATCCCACTCTCGCAATGGCAACTGAAATCGACTCGAACCGCTGCCGTCTTGAAGCACCACGGCGGGCTGCGGTCGCTCTCTGGATGAACTAGAAACTGGAATAAAGTCCATCCAGCCCCGTTCCATCCGCAGGCTATATTCACGGATCTGGGTAGAAAACACGGCCAAGTTCGATTGGGCCTCCACGTAACCGTCCGCGCTGCTTTCCATAACGGTCGAAGAGAGCAGGACGCCATCCGGAATATTGCCGCCGCGGCCAAATACGAGATAACCCCCCACCGTTGAAAGAACGATAAAAGATAGCAACGAGATCACCAGCATGCGCCGCGGGAAATGCTGGGATTGCCAGAGCCAAGCAAAAACACCGATACCGAACAGATAACCGACGATGGCGACAAACAGCGAGCCGGTCGGAAGATAAGCGGAGATAAACGATGGGCTTAGGATGAGCTGTGAAAAAACCGCATCGTCCCAGCGGGTCCGTGGTGATAGATCATCAGCCCCGACGGGGGTCAATAAATTCTGAAGAAACTTTGGCAGACCTTCCCATTGGGAGAGGGGCGGCCGGCCGATGTCGAGGGATAAGTAGCTGATCCGACCCTTACCGCGACTGGTTTCGACAATAACCGGCATGCCTTGCGCCTCAACCAGCACCTTCCCTGAAACAACCGTCGAGGTCTGGGCCCAGACGTTGGCGATGGGCGGTAGATTACCGCTTTGGTTTAAACCGGGCGAAAAGGAGACTCGTTTGATTCCCGTGACGCGAACCGGCAGAAAACGGCTGATCGATGGTTCCTGGTACAGGGGGTAATTGAGACTACCAACAATTACCAACCTCCCGCCGGCCGTCAGCCAGGCGTCGAGGGCGAGCTGCTGCGATCGAGAAAGATCGCGTAATGATTGGTCATAGAGAATTAGATGCGAGACGCCGAGCAACGCCCGTGGGTCGGCCGGTAACTCGGCCAAGGTCAGGGCGACCAAACGACTCGATAATGAAGAACCGACGGAGACCGGCAGAATGGTATTGCCTTCGCTCACCAGCAACATCACTGGCGCGGGTGAAAAGTAACGGCGCAGGTCGATCTCGCGTGACACCGTCTCGGTCGGGCTGAGGAACGTGATCTTCAAGGGCCGACTGATGAAATCGGGATCGACGGTGAGCTGGACGATCTTGCGCGATTGGGCGGAGAGAAAAACATCTCGACGATAGTATAGAGGATAAGGGGCGCCTCCCTTTGTTGCTCCTCCTTTCCAAACGGCAATTTCTAGAGTTCCATCGGCGGGCCGTCCAGAATTACTGAGCTGAATTTCTAGCGGGAAGGGGCGACCGAGTTGAAAGACGCCATGAAAGCCAATGCGCGGCTCGATGAGTATTTCTGCGGGACAAAACGATGGAAAAAAGCAAATGAAAAGCGCTAAGAACCAAACACCCGATGTGCGATGAAGTTGGCGCCGGCGGGCGAGCTTTTTGCGGGCAAACTCGGGACAGCCGCCACCGGCTTGCAAGATAAATCGCGGCGCCGGAGCAAAACCGCGACCAGGCTTTTCGTCCGAAAAGGACATGGTCCCGTTTCCGTCAGGCCCGCACCACCGGCAGTCGGGAGTATCTACTCGATGTACGCTACACTCAAAATCTCAAAAGAACGGACGCCCGTCGGCGTGCGGACCTGAACCTCGTCTCCCTCGCTCTTACCGATCAAAGCACGGGCTACCGGAGAGCTAATAGAAATTTTCCCGTTCTTGGGCTCTGCCTCATGATCACCGACGATTTGGTATACCACCTTATCGCCGGTATCACCATCGGCCAAAGACACCGTGGCGCCGAATACGACTTTGTCGCCCGACAACTTGGAAATCTCGATGACCTGTGCGCGCGCGAGCCGATCTTCGATCTCGCGAATCTGCGCATCCAAGAGCGACTGCCTTTCCTTAGCCGCATGAAACTCAGCGTTCTCCGAGAGATCTCCGTGGCCACGAGCCTCTTCAATTTCGCGGACGATTTTTGGCCTTTCTACTCCCTTTAGGCGCTTCAACTCCTCCATCAACGACTGGTAGCCCCGAGCGGTCATGGGAACGCGCGCATCCTGAGTTGCCATATTTTTCCACTCCTAAAGAAAATAAAAACCCCTCGGGAATCTATCCTGAGAGGCTCTTAATGGGTCGCTGCCCTCACGCTTGCTGCAAGATCAGCTCTTCAGTAGATACTTTACATATCGTTGCCTGTCAATTCAACTCCTCAGGGCGAGGTAATTAGCAAAGAACTGTCGCCGGCCCGATGACGACGGTTATAGCTAGGACTGAGGCGTGGTTGTGAGCTCGACGAGGAAAATCTGTTTTTGATTATCAAATAGCT
>Ga0081538_10006555_pt1 | contig 10223 bp, 8 predicted proteins | sample TabmetS5T2R1_FD_71022 | JGI IMG/M metagenome (GOLD analysis project Ga0081538, IMG submission 71022) | Tabebuia heterophylla rhizosphere microbial communities from the University of Puerto Rico - S5T2R1 | ecosystem: Host-associated > Plants > Roots > Rhizosphere ...
AAGACTTTCTTTACGAAGAGGCCGCGCTTCTTGATGCATGGCGGTTGCAGGAGTGGTTAGGTCTCCTGACCGAGGACGCCACGTATGAGGTGCCCTCGACGGACACGCCGGACGGTGATGCGCGTACCACCCTCTTCATTATTGCCGATAACATTGAGCGGATTCGCTCGCGTGTGCGCCAGTTACTGGGCAAGTCAGCCTGGGCTGAGAATCCACCCTCGCGCACGCGCCGGCTCATTAGCAATGTACGCATTCGCGACAGAGAAGGAGACACCATCCGCATCACCGCAAATTTTGTGGTCTATCGCATGCGCTTCGAGCTGGTGGATACGTATGTCGGACGCTATGAGTACACGCTGGTGTGGCGCGACGGTGCGCTCAAAATCCGGCACCGCCGGGCCATCCTCGACCTCGAAGCCTTACGCCCACATGGCAAGGTCAGCATCATTCTGTAAAGGAGGACGATATGGGAGAGATCTTAGGCCTCGGCATGACGCACTTTCCACCTCTCACCGGCCGGGATGAGGACATGGGGTGGATCCTGAAGCGTGCCCTGCAGGACCCCGCCCTGCCTGAGCAATATCGGCAGCCCTCAGGATGGCCCGTAGCCATGCGCCAGGAATACGGAGACGACGAAGGCAAGACTGCCGCTGTGCGGCACCGCGAATTCCTGGTCACGCAGTTCCGCAAGGCGCGCCAGATCCTCGATGACTTCAAGCCGGATTTCGTCGTGCTATGGGGTGATGACCAGTACGAGAATTTTAAGGAGGACATCATCCCGCCGTTCTGCGTATTCGCCTACGACTCCTTTGCGCCCCAGCCGTGGGCGCGTCGAGGCGCCCGCCCGAACGCCTGGGATGAGCCCAAAGATACGACTCTCCCACTACGTGGGCATCGCACAGCCGCCAAAACCCTGGCCCAGGAGCTTTTAACGGAAGGTTTTGATGTGTCGTATGCCTACAAGCCGTTGCATGACGAGTTAGGCCACGCCTTCCTCAACACTGTGATGTTCCTGGACTACGACCGTAAGGGTTTTGACCATCCGCTGGTTCCCTTCCAGATCAACTGCTACGGCCGCAAGGTCATCTCCCAGTATGGTGGCATGGTGGGCCTGGATGAAGCCCCCACGGAGGAGCAGCTCGATCCGCCCTCGCCGATGCCCTGGCGCTGCTTTGATCTCGGTGCCGCGTGTGCCCGCGTGCTCGCCCGCAGTCCATGGCGGGTGGCGCTCATTGCCTCGTCCAGCTGGTCGCACGCCTTTCTGACACGCAAGACCTATTTCCTCTATCCGGATATCCCGAGTGACCGGGCGCTGTACGAGGCTCTGCGCACAGGTGACTACACCACCTGGCGCCAGACGCCCCTATCCGCGATTGAGGAGAGCGGCCAGCAAGAGCTGCTCAACTGGATGTGTCTGGCGGGGGCCATGGCCGAGTTGAGCCGGAAACCGACCGAGACAGCCTGGGTTGAGACCTATCTTTTCAACTCGAATAAGTGCTTTGCAACTTTTCTACCCTAGTACATGCTCAAAGGACCTCTTCGAGTTGCACCCCCCTTTCGCAAAGGGGGGATGGGGGGATTTCAACAGACGCTGTGCCAGGCAAATCCCCCCTGGCCCCCCTTTTGCAAAGGGGGGAGCAGGATAGCATTGCCGAGAAGGTCGTTTGATGCTGCAGCCTGGCGCCTCTAGAGCGAGATTCTCCATGCAACTCCAAAGTAAACTTGCCCTCATCACTGGCACCAGTCCCAATATCTGCGGCAGCATTGCTGTGGGCATGGCGGAGGCTGGTGCCAAGGTTGTCTGTGTCGATATCCAGCCGGAGAATGCCCACCGGTGTGCCGATTACATCAAGCAGCGCGGTGGTGAGGCGCTTGGGGTCGTGTGCGACGTGACCGACGAAGCCCAGGTACAGGCAGCGGTGAGGCAGGCGAGAGAGACCTTCGCTGGCCTGGACATCCTGGTCAACGGTGCCGTCATCTTCAACCAGAAAGGTGTGCTCGACATGCCGCTGGCCGAATGGACGCGACAGACCGCGGTCATCCTGACCGGCGCCTTCCTCTTTACCAAGCACGTCGCCCAGTTGATGATCGACCAGGGACGCAGGGGCAGCATCATCAACATTGTCTCTACTGCCGGCCATCAAGGCGAGCCGTGGAACATCGGCTACTGCACGGGCAAGAGTGGTCTGCTCAATTTCACGCGCTCGGTGGCGATGGAGCTGGCAGAATACGGCATCCGCGTCAACAGCCTGACTCCGACCGCCACGGATGCTGCAGAGGGTATGGCTCGGGCGGCGGAGTGGGGCGTCCCCTTTCGACGGCCAACGAAACCCAGCCCACGGCGGCGCGGCTTCCTCAGCGCCGCCACGCCAGGGGTACCGCTCGGCAAGCGCCCCAGTCCAGCGGACTACGCCAAAGCTGCCGTGTTTCTTGCCTCAGATGATGCCGCCATGATCACGGGGACGGATCTGCGGGTCGATGCGGGGGCGCTGGCGCGCTACTGGATGTGGGATCCCGCGGTACCGCCGGCATAGCGCGTTGGGCCGCCTCGGCGTCCATGGCGTACACGCGCACATTGAGACCGTCGCGCAGATTGCTAAAGTGTCGCTGCAGCGCAGCCTGAGCGGCTTCACGGGTTTCAAAGCTATACGGTTCCCCAGAAGACTTGCGCACCGTCCGCCAGCCTTCGAGGCCGTAGCCATGGTGCGCCATGACCTGAAGCACGTAGACTACCGCCATACCGCCCCCTTCTGCTGTGCTGCACGCATGCGGCTCCATCGACTCTCCTCCCAGGCGGAGATGTGCGGTAACACGTTTAGAGCAATGCCTCTACTTGAATGTGGTGCCCTTGGTGCGCCAACCAGTGTTGCGCCTTGGCTACTGCAGGACCCCATTCATCGGCGCGGTCAGTGGCTTCCTGCGCCAGCAGCGCGACTACGACGGCGGTCGCGACGAGCGCTTCGCCGTGGTGCTCTGCCGCTGCTTTGACTGCTAGCCAGCGCTGTCCGAGCCATTGCTGGAGTGCGGGAGAGAGGCGGAAGCTCCCATCGGCCTGCTGCGTCATCAGGAGTTCAAACAGCCGGTCTGCTGTGGTGGCGTGCTGTCTCTCCCCAACTCTCTGGGGTGGTTGCGCCCGCCATTCGGCGCGTTGTTTCCCCATCCCTAGCGCCTGCACCAGCCGCCGCACAGCACTGGGCTGCCCCGTGACATCATGGGTTGACGCCTTCGCCTGGAACTCGACCTCAAGAGGCGATGATGTCGCTGCGGCAGGCAGGGCCATACTCATCTGCCTCACCGCTGCCATCGACGGTAACACACTGCCGCGACCATGCCAGCCCTGGGTGATGGCGATGGGCACTTTCCGCAGTACAGCCTGGGTGGTGGTCTTGTCTGCCGCACTGCGCTCCTCAACGGCGACATAGCTGGTGGCGCTCGACAGCAGGCCGTAGCGCTGTCCCAGGTCGACGAGTTGAGCAATAGAGCGGTCGGCCTTGCGCTGCGCCTGGGTGCTGCCGCGTAGCGGGGCTCCGTGGCGCCCCTCCAGATCGCGGATGCGATGGCGCGCCCATAGGGTGGGAATGGGTCCCCCTGTGTCTGGCTGCGCCAGGGTGATAGGCACCTCCCAGGTATGCGCATCGGCGTGCAGTATCACCGTATCCGTTGTCCCGCCTTTGAGACGGCCAAACACCGTCAGACTGTCACCACCGAACACCGGTGGGCATACTGCTGGGGCCTGTTCCACCTCCAGGCCGCCCCAGTCGATATGTACGTGCTTGAACGCTGGCGTGTGCACGCGGCCAAACATCCGGAGCACCTTGGGCTCTATACGCTCGCCAGGATAGATGAACTCTGCAGCCCCGTGCGAGGCACGGGCCATCCCGCGTACGAGATGCTCGCTGACCCCAGCTCCAATACCAAAAGCGAACACACGTGCGGTAGTAGCATAACGCCCACACAGGTCAATGACATCGGCCTCGTTCGAGACCTCGCCATCGGTCAGTACGAGGAGCTGTCGCGGGCGCTCCGGATCTGGTGCCATCTGCAGGAGGTGCTGGAGCGGCGCCAGGATCTCAGTGCCACCCAGGTCAGCCTGGACCTGCTGGATGTACTGCGTCGCCTCCTCCAGGCTGGCCTGGCTATAGGGCCGTGGGGCGGGCCACAGGGAGGTAAAGTGGGAGCCGAAACACACGATGTTGAAAGAGTCGTTGGTCGCCAGTGCCCGCACACAGAGTGCCAGGGCGCGCTGGGCCTGCATGATCGAATCGCCCTGCATGGAGCCAGAGCAGTCGAGCAGGAAAAGCACCTCATTGCCACGGCTCGGGATGCCGAGCGGTTGCGGATGGAAGGTCACCATGGCACAGAGCGTGCCGTCCGCCTCACGCGCCACGTGTGCCACCGGCTGGTGGGCGTCCTCGGGTTGCATGAGGAGCACGAAGTCGCGGTCCAGCGCCACGTATGGACTCGCAGAGTCCACCTGGTCACTGGCCAGGGTCACGGTGGTGCCGTGGGCATGCGGCGTGGTGCGGATGGCGTGGCTCGGCGACTCGATCTGCGTCATTTTGGTGTCACGAATCTCCACGCTGAGCGTCAGCCCGTAGGGCACTGTCTCCTGGGCTGGCGGGTTCACGTGCTCCCCGTCTGGCTGGCCCACCTCCGGCGGTCCAGCCGGCACATAGCGCGGCGACACAGTGGTGGGAATGAGCAGTCGCACCGCCGCTCCTTCAAAAGTGAGCAGTGTCACGTAGGTAATAGCGATCTCGATGGTCTGCTGGGGGCGCAGGTTGCCGACTGAGACGGTAAAGATGTTAGGCCGCTCCTGGTCGAGCAAGAACGCTCCATGGCCGGCGGCCATGGCATCGTCATAGACCTCAAAGGCTTTCTCACGCTCTTCCACCCGGCCACGGATCAGGCGGTCCCCAACGCGGGCAGTAAAGCCGCACACCGCTGCCCCCTCTTCCAGCGGGAAGACGTAGACGGCCTCAACATCAACCGCTTCCAGATTCGTGTAGCGCTGGGTGACCGTCACCTCCGAGCCCAGGCCAGTGAGGCACGCCTCAATGCGTACGCCCTGGAGTGGGATCGCGACCTGGCTCGACGTCACCAGACAACTGTGCAGCGTTTCGTTCATGGCTCTTACTCCTTCCAGAGGGATGAGGGACGGTCTGAGGCCCAAGGGTCCGCCGTGCCGCCTCAACGAGACGCGTCAGTTGCGACGGCTGGAACCTGACGGCACCGGCACGCACGTGGAGTTCCACCCCGTCGGCGAGTACGAAGCGCATCCAGGTACTCCGCTCTGGGAGAGCCTCAGGCGTACTCACTGGCGTTTGAGGTACTCCATCGAGTTGCGCCGCGATCTCGGCAAGCGGCACTCCGGCCTCTTGCAACCTGCGGATGCGGATGAGGCGTTCCAAATGCGCCGGGGTGTAATGCGGTCCGCGCCCCGTCCCGAGCGGCGTGGGCAGGAGCCCACGCTGGACGTAGTAACGCACCGTGCGGCGCGTGACCCCCCCTAGCTCCGCCAGTGCTTTGATCCCATAGCAACGCTCGTCGCTGTTGTCCTGGCCCATAGACAGCCTCCCTTGATGTCTGCTATAAACATGACACCATAATGTCACGTTGTCAAGTGTCATGTTTATCTAAGGCTAATTCCCCCGGCCATTGTGGCGTTGACAGGGCCAGCTTGCCCTCCTACAATCGCGCTATCCTATGAGCCTGAGGGGCATGGCGCGGAGGGTGGCTTGTACTGGCCAGAGGCGCTGTGCGGCGTCTGGGTATCAGACGGTATGCAGAACACGGCGTATAACAGCAGGAGAGGAGGTCCCAGATGGCGAAGTATCTCTTCCAAGGCTCCTATACTGTCGAAGGGCTACGAGGAGTCCTGCGCGAGGGTGGGACGAAACGGCGCGAAGCGGTGGCACAGTTGGTACAGGCCCTCGGGGGCACCCTTGAAACCTTTTATTATGCCTATGGTGGCGACGATTTTTTCATCATTGTCGACGTACCGGATAGTGTGACCGCCACCGCGGCCTCCCTGGCGGTGAACGCCACAGGTGCTGTGCAGTTTAAGACCATTGTGCTGATTACCCCTGAGGAGGTGGATGCGGCGGTACGGAAGACCGTCACCTACCGTCCCCCGGGACAGTAATGGCCAGGCACGGCCGGCGTACTGTGTAGCCAGTTAACCGCACCCAGCACAGGCCGCACTCCCTTGGCGCAGGGGGGGTAGTGTAAGCGACCGCTGCCGGGTGCTCCAACATCGCTGGAATGCGACGAGAGGTGAGGATATGCCCATACGTCGGGGAGAAGAGTATCTGGAGAGCCTCAGGGACGGGCGCTGCGTGTGGCTGATGGGCCAGCGGGTAGAGGACGTCACCACCCATCCCGCGCTGGCCGGCTGTGCCCGCAGCGTAGCCGAGGTCTATGACCTCCAGCACGATCCGGTGCACCAGGAGCTGCTGACTATGCCCTCGCCCAGCACGGGCCAGCCGGTGAGCCTGTCCTACCTGCAGCCCCAGTCGGTGGACGATCTGGCACGCCAGCGGCGCATGTACGAATTCCTCGTGCGCCGGGCAGGAGGCGTCGCGGCTCGCTTACCCCAGCATCTCGCCACGGTCGTGCTCGGGCTCTATGATGTGCGCGATCTCCTGGGCACAGCAGACCCGGCCTTCACTGACCATGTCGCCCACTACTTCACCTACTGTCGCGAGAACGATTGCAGTATCGCCACCATTTTCAGCAACCCCTTGCATCACCGCAGCCACCCGACCTCGGCCCAGGAGCCCTTACGGGTGGTGGCGCGGCGCGCCGATGGCATCATCGTGCGGGGCGCCAAAGGAGTGGGGACGCAGGCGCCCTACGCCAATGAGCTGTTCTGCCTGACGGCGCCACGGCCCAATCTGACGCCAGAAGAGAGCGTGTACTTCGCCACGCCCGTGAACGCCAAGGGTATTCACCTCGTGTGCCGCGAGCCACTGGCGTCCCCCAATCCTGCCGACCATCCCATCAGCCCCTCCTGGGATGAGATGGACGCCATCGTCGTGTTCGACGACGTGTTCATCCCATGGGAGCGGGTCTTCTACCTGCGGCCCTCCCCTGCCGCCGATCTCGCGTTTGAAACACGGCTGTTGCAGGGTGCTATCGGCCTGGGACCCTGGTACGTGCTGGTGCGCATGGCCGTCAAGGCTGAGGTGCTCCTGGGCATCTGTGCCGCTATCACCGATTCCCTGGGGACCGACATCCAGCCCACGGTGCAGATGGCCCTGGCCGATGCCATGGTCTACCGCGAAACCCTGCGGGCCTTCGTCCAGGCTGCTGAAGCGCACCCGGTGCGCTCCCCGTCGGGTCTGACTATGCCCAACCCGACCACAGCACTGGCTGGCCGCATCTTCTCGATCGAACGCTATCCGCACGTGCTACAGATCATCCGGGAACTCTGTGGCTCAGGTCTTCTGATGGCCCCGAGCCAGACTGATCTGCATCACCCGGAGATTGGCCCGCACCTGTACCGCTATGTGGCTGGCCAGGACGAGAGGAGTCCCGAGCGTTTCCGCCTGCTGAAGCTGGCTTGGGAATACGCCTGCGACTCCTTCGGCGCCCGCCAGCTCCTGCACGAGATGTACAATGTGGGGAGCCTGACCAGCAACAAGCAGCGGCTCGTAGGTGCCTACGATACGGGTCCTTGTATCGCTCTGGCGCAGGAACTCGCAGGCATTACCGGGTAGACCGCTCGCGAGGGTGGCGCGGCGGCTCTCCTGAATAGGCAACCGTTGTGCAAGACGCTTACTTGGTGCGATGGAGGTCACTATGAAGGTCAAAGCAGTCATCAATATAGACGTCGGTGGACCACTGGTTATCGATGATCTGGATATCGGTGACCCTGGTCCGACCCACGTGATCGTCAAACAGTTTGCCACTGGAGTATGTCATTCGCAGCTCCACCAGATCCACAACCCGGCGCTGCCCCGGCCTCTGGTGCTGGGGCACGAATCCACCGGGGTGGTGATGGCCAAAGGGCGCGAGGTGACTCACGTCAACGAAGGCGACCGTGTGATGCTGACCTGGGTGCAGCGTGACCGGTTTGAGCACACGCCCGACCCGACCCCCTGGCATGCTACCTATCAGGGCAAGCAGGTACGCCATGGTGACCGCTCGCCGACGGGCGTCTTTACCTGGGCTGAGACGATTATTGCCGATCAGCAGTACGTCGTAAAGTTAACTGATCCTGATGTGCCCACCGATGTCACCTCCATTGTCGGGTGCGCCGTCATGACGGGCTGCGGCGCTGCAGTGAACTCAGCCCACATACGCCCCGGCCAGTCCGTGGCCGTGATCGGGGCTGGCGGCGTTGGCCTCTGCGTCATCCAGGCGGCGTACAACCTGGGGGCTCACCCGATTATCGTGGTCGACCTCAGCGACGAGAAGATTGCGTTCGCGCAGAAGTTCGGTGCCAGCATCGGCATCAATGCGTCGCACGAGGATGCCGTGGCGCGTATCCTGGAGATCACGCAGGGCGGGGCCGACTTTGTGTTCGATGCCATCGGCCTCGGCAAGACGACTGAGCAGATGCTGGCCGCGACGCGGCCCGGTGTAAACGGCCTCAAGGACGGGGGCACCGCCGTGCTCGTCGGTGTGCCTCACGGCGACCCACCGACGATCAATCCGCGCGACCTGTTCGTGGGCAAGATCTTCCGCGGTGCGCCCGGCGGTTCCTGCCGGCCCGAGCGCGACCTCCCGATGTTCGTCCGGTGGTTCCGCGAGGGCCGGCTGCCGCTGGACCAGTTGGTGACGCGGCGCTATACGCTCGACCAGATCAACGACGCGTGCACCGCCCTGGCTCACGGGGAGATCGAAGGACGGGCTATTGTGGTGTTCTAAGTACGGTGCATAGTCAATACATCGAGGGCTGTAAACCTCTGCCCACACGCAAGGTACATGGTGATCTACCCCGCCAAACTGGCGGGGCAATTGCCGTACGCAGTACTAAGCAGAAGCCCAGGTCGGCTCTCCTGTCCCCTGGGTAAACAGTAAGACCACCCATGGCGGCAAGGTCAGTTGCACCGCCTCACCGCTGAGCGTGCTGGGCTCCACACGCCCTGGCCCGTACCACTCGGGGGCTGCCGAGTCCAGGCACTTGTGCCAGGGCCCTGGTGGGAGAGGCACGCTGGCCGTGGTGGGCGAACTGCCAAAATGGCAGATTATCACTGTCGCGCTAGCGTCATCCGGGCTCCAGCGTCGCACGCAGAGCAGCTTGGATTCCTCAAAGCTTGTGACCTCCATGCAGTCCTTGCGCAACTGCGCCAGAGCCGGGAGGGTACGGCGTAAGCGGATAAGTTCCTTGTAAAAAGCCCGTAGCACCCCATGCTGCCCCTGCTGGCGCAAGTGATGCTTGAGTTTGGCGCTCTGAAAGGTGGTTTCGTCTTGGGGATCTAGTGGCTCTCCCTGCCAGTGAAAAGCGTTAAACTCCTCCCGACGACCGCGACGCACCGCCTCCACCAGGGCCGCATCGAGATGACTGATGAAGTACGGAAACGGCGCGGTCTCACCGTATTCCTCCCCCATGAACAACAGGGGCAGACAAGGTGACAGCAGTACTACACTCGCCGCCACCTTGAGCGCCTCAAAGGTAACGAGCTGGCTCAGGCGTTCGCCTAGCATGCGGTTGCCCACCTGATCGTGGTTCTGTGCACAGACCACAAACTGATAGGACGGGATGTCGCGTGACGAGTGGCCATGGCGACGCTGGCGAAAGGTGGAATAGTGGCCGGCGCGGACAAAGCCCTCGGCCAGGGCATCTCGAAGATGGGCCATGGTCCCAAAGTCCTGATAGTACCCAAGCTGCTCTGCCGTGAGCAACGTATGCAGGGCATGGTGGAAATCGTCGCTCCACTGTGCATCCAGTCCATATCCCCCGAGGGCTGGAGCACGGAGCAGGCGCGTGTCGTTCAGGTCACTCTCGGCAATCACATAGACCTGTCGCTGCAGACGCTCGGCCTGCGCGTGCACAACGTCTGCCAATTCCGCCAGGAAAGGGTAGGCCGAACAGTCTACGATAGCGTGCACGGCGTCGAGCCGCAAGGCGTCAATATGGCATGTGGTGATCCAGTAGAGGGCACTCTCAATGAAAAACTGCCGGACCTCATCGCTGTGCGACCCGTCGAAGTTGAGGGCAGCCCCCCACGGAGTCTTGTAGCGATCCGTAAAATACGGGCCAAAACTACTCAGAT
>Ga0081538_10006556_pt1 | contig 10222 bp, 9 predicted proteins | sample TabmetS5T2R1_FD_71022 | JGI IMG/M metagenome (GOLD analysis project Ga0081538, IMG submission 71022) | Tabebuia heterophylla rhizosphere microbial communities from the University of Puerto Rico - S5T2R1 | ecosystem: Host-associated > Plants > Roots > Rhizosphere ...
GCCCCGGGGTCGCGGGCGACGTTGAAGCTGAACATCATGCCGCTCTGCATGTGCTCGGCGATGTGGCAGTGGGCCATCCACAGCCCCGGGTTGGACACGTCGAACAGGATGTCCACGACCTGGCCGGTGCGGACCAGCACCGTGTCCTTCCAGACCAGGTTCGGCTCGGGGACCCCGTCGCGGGCCAGGACCAGGAACCGCCCCGCGCCGTGGAGGTGAAAGGGATGGTGCATGGGATGGTCGGAGTCCATTTCGTTGACCAGCCGGATCTTGACCCGCTGGCCGACGGTGAACTGCCAGTTGATTGTGGGGCTGTCGGCGCCGCTGGTCCGGTCCAGGAACTTCCAGTGCATGGTGGCGTTGGTGGTGAGGCGGTTGACCTCGACCATGTCGTCTTCCCACTCGATCCCCTCGGCCTCGCCGTGCCCCTCGCCGTGGTGGCCGCCGTGGTCGTGGCCGGCAGGGTGCCCACTGTGCTCGTCCGTCGCGCCGGCATCAGCGGCCGCCGGCTTGGGAACCGACGCGGCCGCGAGCAGCTTCATTCCGCACTTGGGGCAGCGCCCTGGCGTGTCGCTGACCACCTCGGGATGCATGGGACAGACATAGCTGGTCACGGCGGCCGGTGCCTGGGTGGCGAGCAGCTTCATGCCGCACTTGGGGCAGCGCCCGGGTTCGTCGCTGGTGACCTCGGGGTGCATGGGGCAGGCGTAGGTCACCGGCCCCGCGCCGGCCGGCATGGCGGCCGGGTCGTCCATCTGGGCCACCAGGGCCAGGACCTTGTCGGGCGGAGCCGTCAGCCAGCGGTCCAGTTGCCGACGCTCGGCCTCCAGCTCCGGCGCACGGCGCAGCACCTCGAAGCCCCCGGCTGCCGCCGTCGGTCCCGTCTCGTCCTCGGCCACAACCACGGTGGCCAGCTGGTAGGTCCGGTCGGGGGTGTGGTGCTCCAGGTGAAGCTCACCAGGCCGCTCGACCAGCACGTCGACCACCGTCCGCTCCGAGGGGGCCAGCACCACGCTCTCGACGAACTCCTCCTGTTCCACCCGGCCGCTGTCGCCGCCGACCAGCTTCATCCGGGCCCCCGGCACGGTCAGGTTGAACACCCGGGTGTTGGCCGTGTTGGTCAGCCACAGCCGCACCACCTCCCCCGTCCGGGCCTCCAGCCGCAGATCCGGGTCGCCGCTGGTGAGGAACACGTTGCCGAAGCGGCCCATGGCCGCGTAGCTGGTCTCGGTGGGGCTGAACGGGGCGATCCTGCCCTCCTCCACCAGCAGGTCGTCGACGGTCAGGAGGAATTCCTGGTCGGCCGGCGGCCAGTAGCCGGGGTCGGCCGGGGCGACCAGGATGTTGGCGTACAGGCCCAGTTCCTGGGTGTAGTCCTCGCGGATGTGGGGGTGGTACCAGTACAGGCCGGCATCGGGGAACTGGATCCGGTAGGTGAACTCCCCACCCACCGGGATCGGCGCCTGGGTCTCGTGGGGGACCCCGTCGTACTTGTTCTCCAGCCGCAGCCCGTGCCAGTGCACGGTGGTGTCCAGGTCGCCCTCGTTGACGACGTGGACGATGATCTCGCTGCCCTGCTGGACCTTGAGGGTGGGGCCGGGGATGGAGCCGTTGTAGGCCAGCATCCGCACGGTGGTGTCGCCCAGCCGCTTGGCCACCGGCGCGACCCGCAGGTCCAGGGTGTCGCCGTGGCCCAGCTCCAGCAGCTCGGGCCGACCAGCCTCCGGCAGTCCGGACGGGTCGGTCGGGAAGGACTCCACTGGTGTCGGTAGGTCGGGTGGAGTGTCGTGGTGCATGGTTCCTGCCCTCCTGGTCGTGCCCGCGTCCAACGTCCCACCCCAGACATCCAGGCACGCGTGTGGTGGTGCCCTTCGTGGTCGCCCTCTAGCAGCGGTGACATGCTGCGGTTCCGGGCGATGGACGGCACCGTGCCACCCGATTTCCGGCGGTGCAAGAAGAGCAAGCCGTAACGCCAACAGGCGAGAGGAGACTGGCAGGTGTCGGACAACATCCGGGAGGTCGCCGAGCGAGCCAACGTCCCCGAGGTCTTCGTCAGGGAGCTGGTCGCGCTCGGGGCCCTGCCCGCCGAGGAGCCGGGGCTGGGTCCCCGGGCGGTCCGGCGGGCCCGGTTGCTGCACGCCTGGGTGCAGGCCGGGCTCTCGGTCGACACCATCATGGAGCTGGTCGAGCGGGGCGCGCTGTCGCTGGCCTTCCTGGACGCGCCGGTGATGGCGGCGCCCGAGCGCTTGGACCGTTCCTACCGGCAGCTGGCCGAGGAGCGGGGCGTCGCCCTCGAGTTCCTGCAGGCGGTCTATCAGGCGCTCGGCTTCGCCCCGCCCGAGCCCGCCGCCCGGGCCGGCGAGGACGACGTCACCCTGCTGGACATCGCCGAGCTGTTCCGCGGCGGCGGCGTCGGCGACGACGCCACCCTACGGCTGCTGGCCGTGTATGCCGACAGCCTCCACCGGATCGCCAAGGCCGAGGCCGAGTTCTACGAGACCAACGTCGAGCGTCGCCTCCGCGCCACTGGCCTGGACGAGCGCCGGCTGATCGAGCACGGCACCCGGTTCGGCAACCGCGTCATCGGGCTGCTGGAGCAGGCCATCGTGATGATCTACCGCCGCCATCGTGAGCATGTCTGGACCGACCACGCCATCAACCACGTCGAGGAGGCGCTGGAGGGCTCGGGACTGCAGCAGCGGGTGCCCAAGCCCCCAGCCATCTGCTTCGTCGACCTGACCGGCTACACCAGGCTCACCGAGGAACGCGGGGACGAGGTCGCCGCCCAGGTCGCCGGGCGGCTGGCCGGGCTGGTCAACGACATCTCGCGCCGCCGGGGAGGCCGGCCCGTCCGCTGGCTGGGCGACGGTGGGATGTTCCACTTCCCCGAGCCCCGGGCGGCCGTGGCCGCCGGGCTCGACATGGTCGAGCGCGCCCCGGCGGCCGGCCTGCCGGACGCCCATGTCGGCATCCACACCGGCCCCGTCGTCTTCCAGGACGGCGACGTCTACGGCGCGACGGTCAACCTGGCCGCCAGGATCGCATCCCACGCACCGGCCGGGCAGGTGGTCGTCAGCGAGGAGACCGCCTCCCGCTCCGGCGACCAGCTCCGATTCCGGCCGCTGGGGCCCGTCCACCTGAAGGGCGTAGCCAGCCCCGTGGCGCTGTACCAGGCCCACCGCAGACCCTGAACTCCAACCGTCGGCGGACGCGCTAGGTGATGGCTGCCGAAGCCGGTGAGCGGGACCTCTCAAGCACCCGCCAGATCGGTTGGTCGCCGTGGTGGTGCCTGCCGGCCCCTCCAGCGTGGGGCCGACCAGGCCCGGGTCCGCTTCCACGCCGCCGCCTGACAGCACTGCCAGCCAGCATGCGTCAGCTCGCCGTCGATGCCGAAGCCGTCTTGCCAGTGGTTTGCACGATCAGTGCGGGTCCCTGACTGGGCGGGTAGCACCCGAGCGCCACGGGCCTCCCGGCTTGGTGAGGTGGTGAGCGACGACATAGCGCCAGGGGATGACGGCGAGCACGATCACGACCAGCGGCAGGCGCTGCCCACCTTCAACGTGGCAGCGACCATTTCTTATGATCGGCGGTCCACAGCGGGAGGCGACGGCTCGCGCACGTCATCGTCTTGCGGTAGTGGTCTACGCATCGGCCTTTCTCGCGCCGCCCTCGCGGGCAGTGCTCGCCAGGGCGCGGTAGCTGGCGATGCTGGTAGCGAACGACCAGATCACGAGCGCCAGGATGCCGGGCAGAAAGCCGTAGCCGAACACGCTGTCTTCGCCTGTGCCCGCGACGACCGTCAAGAACGTGACGAGGAACGCGACCGCACCGATCAATGCCACGATGCCGGTCCATCGCGGCAAGACACCGCTCCGCAGTGTCAACAGTCCAGCGGCGCCGAGCAGCGCGGCAAAGCCCATCGCGGCGACAAGGTACGGGCCCGCCGTCGCAGCGCCGGCCACCGCTCTACTGGCGATCGGGTCCGCGTCGGCACCCTCACTGGTCGCAGCGGCGACCATCACGATGGCCGTAGCGATTGCTGCGGCGCCAACGACGGCACCCGCAAACGCGACGCGGGCCAGCTGCACGGAGCCGCGGACCGTCATCTCAGCACTGCCCAGCACGTCTCGAATCGTTGCCGCGAAGTGCAGCAACGCAAAGCCTGCGAGCAGGACCAGGAACGCAGCGATGCCGCTCCTCGAGCGGTTGTCGTTGGCCCAGTTCGTCCAGACCTCGTCGGTGGCCTGGTAGTCAGGCGTGTCGCCACCGCTCAGGAACCAGCCGAAGACCAGGAGCACGGCGAACGCGACGCCGGACAGAGCGAGGAGCCGCTGCCACGACGGCGGGAGAGCGGCAGGCGAGGGGTTCGTGGAGGCACCTGAACTCGACTCGGGTGGTGAGGTCAACGTTCACCCGCCGAAATCCGGGCGTTGCTCTGGTCGTCGGCCATACCATCTCCCTCCGAAACCCGCCGAGTCTAGCGATCTTTGTATAACGTTCGCCCGCGATACAACTCGGGGCCGAACCTGACCGCCCGCAGGGTCTCGCGCTGCAATGACAGAGACCTGTTCGATGGTAGCCGCGAAGACACGATAGCCCCCGCGTCACTGTCACAGGGACGCGCCCCGACCTCCTGGCCGCGATGAGCACCGGGGCCGAATGCAGGTCACCGCAGGGCATGCGTCCAGCAACGCCCTGCTCCAAGTCCGATGAGCGGTACTGACCCGCCGGGGCGGCCGTGTCGACCTGCGTCAAACCATCGTGCTCATCGCCCAAATCACCACGCCACTCACATGTGCTGGTGATGTCAGCTCACCACATCCGCTTCTAGCGTCTGACCAGACACGGAACAGCGGAGGACCTCCATGGGCGAACGGCACCCACCGACCGGCACCAGTCACGAGGCCGGACGGTACGAGATCCGGGTCAAGGGCCACCTCGACACCCGGTGGGCCGCCTGGTTCGACGGGATGACCCTCAGCCACGACCGTGACGGCACCACCCGCATCCATGGTCTGGTCGTCGACCAGGCTGCGCTGCATGGCCTGCTCGCGAGAGTGCGTGACATCGGCCTGCCGCTGATCTCGGTCACGCAGGTCGAACCCGACGGGAGGGGATCGAGTTGAGCAACCGCCGACCCGCGGCAGCACCAATCGGGCGCTACTCGCGCCTCCCGGTCGAGGTGCACGAGGCCGACCCGGCCGCCCCCGAGGTGGCCAGGCGCCTGACCGCCCTCATCGCCACCCGCTGGCCAGCCACCCCGGCCGAGCACGTGGGCAGCTCGGCGGTGCCCGGCCTGGCCGGCAAGGGGATCATCGACCTGCTCCTGCCCACGCCGGCCGAGGACATCCCGGCCGTCACCGAGGCCCTGCTCGAGCTCGGCTTCCAGTTCCAGGTCCCCGCCGTGTTCCCGGCCACCCGGCCGATGCTATGGGGTGCCTTCCGGCATGGAGGGACCGAGTACCGGGTCCACGTGCACGTGGTGCCGGCTGGTAGCCCCGAGGTCGCCGCCCTGCGCGGCTTCCGGGACGCCCTGCGCGCCGACCCGCTCCTGTGCCGCCGCTACGCCGCCCTCAAGCGGGCCATCGTCGCCGGCGGCCCGGCCGACCCCGTCGCCTTCACCAAGGCCAAGCATGACTGGATCGTCGCCGCCCTGGCCGGGCTTGGCCTGGCCGGCCACCAGCCGCGCCGGCTCTACCAAGACGACTCCGACCTCGACAAGCCGGACCGGCTGGCGTCATGACCACCAGTAGCCGGTTTCAACTCTCACCGCATCAAGAAGCACCCTTCCATGATCGAGCTTAACGGGCTGACCAAGCGATACGTCCCCTGGCCGCCGCCGACCTGTCGTTCCGATTGCAGCCGGGCCGGGCTGCCGCGGCCCAGGCCGTCGGAGTGTTTACCCTGTACCGCCAAACCTTGACCATGAAGAACTCGAAAGGAGTAGTCGTGAAGGCGTTCGTCTACGAGCGGTACGGGCCGCCGGAGCACCTCCAGATGGCCGAGGTCGACCAGCCGGTCCCGGACGCCGGCGAGGTCCTGGTCAAGGTCATGGCGGCCTCGGTCAACGCCGCCGACTGGCACATGCTGCGGGGCCGACCCCTGTTCTCCCGGGCCACCCTGGGCCTGCTGCGCCCCAAGCAGCGGATCCTCGGGGTCGATGTCGCCGGGGAGGTCGAGGCGGTCGGCGGCGGCGTCAGCGGCTTCCGGCCCGGCGACCAGGTCTACGCCAACCTCCTGGACCACGGCTACGGCGGCTTCGCCGAATACGTCTCGGTGCCGGTGGGTGCCATGGCGGCCAAGCCGGCCAGCCTGTCGTTCGAGGAGGCGGCCGCGGTCCCGATGGCGGCCGTCACCGCCCTCCAGGGCCTCGGCCGCCATGGACCGCTCCAGCCAGGGCAGAGGGTCCTGGTCAACGGCGGGTCGGGCGGGGTGGGGAGCTTCGCGGTCCAGCTCGCCAAGGCCGCCGGGGCCGAGGTGACCGCCGTGACCAGCACCCCCAACCTGGAGCTGGCCCGCTCCCTGGGCGCCGACCACGTGATCGACTACACCAGGACCGCCGGCCTGGCCGAGGGGGGGCGGCGCTACGACCGGATCCTGGACACGGTCGGGAACCGGTCGGTGGCCGAGCTCAAGGGGGCGCTGGCCCCCGGCGGCAAGGCCGCGGTCACCGGCTTCACCCGGGTGCGGGGGCTGCTGGCGGTCTCGCTGCGCGGCGGCAAGGACGTCGCTCAAGTCCAGGCGCACGTCACCACCGGGGACCTGGAGCGGCTGTCGGCGCTGATCGAGGCGGGCAAGCTCCGCCCCCGGATCGACCGGCGCTATGGGTTCACCGAGCTCCCGGCGGCGATCGCCTACCTCGAGCAGGGCCACGCCCGGGCCAAGGTCGTCGTCGGCGTTGCCTGAGGGAAGGCCATGAACAAGGACTACGACGTGTTGGTGGCCGGCGGCGGTGCGGCCGGCCTGAGTGCGGCCCTGGTCCTGCTCCGGGCCCGGCGCACGGTGGTCGTGGTCGACGCCGGCCGGCCCCGCAACGTGCCGGCCGCGCATCTGCACGGCTTCCTGTCCAGAGACGGCCTGCCGCCAGGCGAGCTGCTAGCGGTCGGCCGGGCCGAGGTGGCCGGCTACGGCGGCACCCTGCTCGACGACACCGTGGTCGGCGTCGAACCGGGCTTCTCGGTTCGGCTGGCCAGCGCTCCGGCGCTGCGGGCTCGCCGGATCCTGGTCGCCACCGGGCTGCGCGACGAGCTGCCAGACATCCCCGGCGTCCGGGAGCGATGGGGGCGGGACCTGCTGCACTGCCCGTACTGCCACGGCTGGGAGGTCCGGGACCGGCCGCTGGGCGTGCTCGGTGGCTCGGCGGAGGCGGTCCAGCATGCGCTGCTGGTGCGCCAGTGGTCGCCCGACGTCATCCTGTTCCCGCACACCGACGCCGTCGGCCAAGAGCAGCGCGAGCGCCTGGGTGCCCGTGGCATCCGTATTCTCGAGGGCAGCGTGTCCCAGCTGGTCGTCGACAACGACCAGCTGCACGCCGTCGAGTTGGCCGACGGGACCGTGGTCCCTCGCACGGCGGTGTTCGTGCGCCCGCGCTTTGTCCCGAACGCTGACCTACTCACCGGGCTGGGCTGTGAGGTGGATGCGCATGGCTGGGTGGTGCACGACCCGGTGGGGCGCACCAGCGTCGCCGGGGTCTGGGTAGCGGGCAACGCCGCCGATCCCCGTGCGCAGGTTATCAGCGCTGCCGGACAAGGGTCGGCAGCGGCGATCGCCCTCAACGCCGACCTGGTCGAAGAGGACGTCGAGCGTGCCCTCGCCGATCACCGCGCCGGCCACGCGGCGTCCGCGCCAGCGCATCCTACTTCGCCTAGGTAGGCACAGCGGTCGCTGGCCTGGCTGGTGGCCAACGGTGCCTGACGGTCCAATCTGAGCGCCGCGCTGATCCCCTGCTGCATTCCTGCATCTGATCTGCGCCGCAGGCTCCAGCCTTGGGAACCTCCCTGAGACCAGGCGATAGGGCGGTCGTTCCCATCCAGTTGCTGAACTGGTCGGCCACGCTAGCGACGGCCGATGGACTGACCGCCAGATCGGGTCGGTCGCCGTGGTGGTGCCTGCCGGTCCCTCCAGCGTAGCGCCACCCCAGCCCCCTCAAGCCCGACCTGGCGGCCGCGGCCACTCCCCCAGACCGGTTACGGCCCGGGGTGGAGCGGGCCGGGCTTGACCGGGCTGGGGCCCCGTCGCTGCGCCTTCGGAGATCGGCAGGCACCCGCCTGCCCACATCCCCGGGAGGCGCTCATGCCCGCCGTGCAGCTCTGTGCCCACTTCACCGACACAGAACTCACCCTACGAATCCAGGCCCGCGTTAGTGCCCGTCCAACCCTGCCCGACCCGGTCGCCATCGCCCGGGCCCTGGCCTTGGCCATCTGCGAGGTCGAGGCCGGACTGCGATCAGCCAACCAGCTGGAGCGGATCTGCCACCCCAGCCTGTGGGAGGCGGTCGCCAACCGCATCCAGCGGGCCGGGGGGCCAGCGGTCAGCGGCGCCAGCGTCCTGCGCGTCCAGGTCCAGGAGCACACGCCGGGCCTGGTGGATGCGGTCGTGGTCATCCGCCGGGGCCAGCGAGCGGTGTTCATCGCCCTGCGGCTGGAGGCGGTGCCGGGCCGCTGGGAGCTGATCGAGCTCCTCTACTAGCCCTCGAGGCGGGAAGACCGGCGGGGCGAGTGCAGCCCTCGCCTCGTCGGTTTTCCACAGCCCGCTGGCCTTGCTCTCGCCGCGGCCAGCGCAGGCAGCTACCGTCCAGGCATGTCGTCACGCCTTCGCCCTCCACCGACCACGACCAGCGCACGGGTGGGGCGGCTGGTCGAGCGGGCCATGACCTACGCCGTCGAGGAGTACGACGACGATCGGGCCGTCGCCCGCCTGAGCTGGCTGGCCCACGACGACCAGGCCGCCCTGGACCAGGCCTGCGACCTCTGCCTGAGCTACATCGACCTCGACCTGGGTATCCGGGGCCGGGCCATCGGGCTCCTGGCCCGGGTGCTGTACCCCGACCTCCCCCCAGACTCGGACAAGAACGAGCGGTAGCGGACACGCTGGGGTGAGCGGCTACGCCATGGCTGCGCGCTCTCCACGGCCTGCATGGCATCTCACGGGCGTGATGGCGCGGTTCGGTGACACCTCCTCTATCCGTTCATCCAGCCATCCAATAAAGGTCAAGCCTCGTCCCCAAGCAGGAACTATCACCAGTTCAAGCCGAATGCTCAATTGACCCTGATTTCAGCACCGACGACGATGACCACGCACAGTGTTGGCGGCAGAGCCAGGAGGGGCCTATGGGCAAGCGGTCAGTGGTGCTCGGTGCGGCAGTTGCACTCGTCGCGCTGGTGATTGGAGCGATCGGTCCAGCCTGGGGGGCAGCCAGCGACAAGGACAGGCGGCGCACGTTTACCCTGGAGGCCCTGACCACCGAGCAGGCCTTTGAGGGCACCGGCCTTGGTGACCAGATCGTGTTCACCGCCCAGCTGCTCAAGGGCGACACCGAGGTCGGCCACCAGGGTGGGGTCTGCACCGTGACCTCGGTGGCCCGCGCCGAGGCCCAGTGCCTGGCCACCTATGTGTTGCCGGGCGGGCAGATCACCGGCCAGGTGCTGATCGTCCTTGGCGACCCGGCACCCTACGCGGTGGCCGTCACGGGCGGGTCGGGCAGGTACAAGGGCGTGGAGGGTGAGATCCGGGTCGACCCCGCCTCCGACACCCAACCGAGAGGGATCCTGACCTTCCACCTGCAGGACTGAGGTTCCATCAACCGGCCGAGCTGCACGCCGCCCGTAGTCCCTGCACCGGTCGGGGGGAGTGGCTCGACGTCTACGGCTACGCCATGCTCGCCTGCGAACGGCACGCCCAAGAGGGAGGGACCACATGAACGTCCGAAAGGTCGCGATCTTCACCGGGTGGTTGTGGATCATCACCTACGTGACCTCGATCGCCGCACGGTTCTTCTTCTACGCGCCGGTGCTCGACCACGAGGGGAACTACGTCACCGGCGCCGGGACCGACGCCCGGACCCTGATCGGGATCGGGGCCGTGCTCGAGCTGTTCCTGATCATCGCGAACGTCGGGACGGCCGTGGTGCCGTACTCGATCCACAAGCGGGTGCATGAGGCGGGCGCCGTCGCCTTCGTGACGGCGCGCCTGGTCGAGTGCACCTTCATCGCCATCGGGATCG
>Ga0081538_10006557_pt1 | contig 10221 bp, 7 predicted proteins | sample TabmetS5T2R1_FD_71022 | JGI IMG/M metagenome (GOLD analysis project Ga0081538, IMG submission 71022) | Tabebuia heterophylla rhizosphere microbial communities from the University of Puerto Rico - S5T2R1 | ecosystem: Host-associated > Plants > Roots > Rhizosphere ...
TCTCAGCGACGGTCAGGTGCGGGAAGAGGGCGTAGGTCTGGAAGACCATCGCGACGTTGCGACGGCCGGGCGGCAGCCGCGTGACGTCGCGCCCGCCGATGGAGATGGAGCCCTCGGTCACGTCCTCGAGGCCGGCAGCGAGACGGAGTGCGGTCGACTTGCCGCAGCCCGAGGGCCCCACGAGGACGAGAAACTCTCCGTCGGCCGCCTCGAGGTCGAGGTCCCGTAGCGCCGTGACCTCGCCGAAGTCCTTGCGGACGCGTGCGAACCTCAGCGTCGCCAGCTAGTCCTCGGCCCGCTCGAAGATTGGATCGGTCGCCGCACGGAGCCTCCTGGCGACCTCGCTCGCCGGTTCACCTTCGTACAGGGCTTCTTCGAGAATCGACGCTGCGGCGTCCTCGATCTCGGGCCAGGTTGAGATGCTCGGCACCTGACGGATAACCGGGATCGTTTCGAGGAAGACCCGCGGATTTGCCGGCTTCGCCGTCGGATCGAGGAACGCCTCGGACTCGGCGACTTCCTGCAGGGAGGGAACAGTGCGGCCCGAGCGGGCGACGACCGGCGCGCCCTCGGGGCCGAGCGCGTACTCCATGAAGCTCCAAGCGGCCTCCTTGTTCTCCGACGCCTTCGTCATGCAGTACGCGTCGGAGTGGAGGATGCCGGCCTGCTCCCTGAACTGTGGTAGCGCGGCAATGTCCCAGTCGAATTCCGTGATCGTGCGGAACGTCGGGGTCGAACGACGCGAGGACAGCACCATGGCCAGACGGCCGTTGTGGAAACGTGTCTCGTCGTCCTCGGCTTCCACCTCTTCCTCGCTGGGAATGACGTTGTGTACGAGCCGGAGCTTGAAGAATTCGGTGAGGGCTGCCTGTGCCTCCGGCGAGTCGAGCGTGAAGTGGGTGGGGTCTTCCTCGTCATCGACGAGCTCGCCGCCGTTCGACCAGACGAACGGCGCGATCCGGATCAGGGAGGCTTCGACCCCGAGCCCGTAGACCTCGGCCATCCCGTCGCCGTCCTCGTCCTTCGTCAGCTTCTTGGCCGCCGAGACCATCTCGTCCCAATTCCAGCCACTCTCAGGCTCCGCGACACCGGCCTCCCTGAAGAGGTCCTTGTTGTAGTAGACGACGAGGCTCGAGATGTTCTGCGGGAGACAGGTGAGCGTGCCGTCGAAGCGGAATGCGTCGAGCGCCTCCTCGTAGAAGTCCTCCTGCTTGAACACCTCCGAGGCCTCGACGCGGGACTCGATCGGCTCGAGCACTCCTCTGGCCGCAAATTGCGCGTAGAAGCGGTAGTTCAGGAGGAAGAGATCCGGCGGAGCGCCGCCCGCGAACGACGTCGAAAGCCGGGCGATCAGGTCGTCGCGATCGCTCGTCTCGATCAGCCTCACGTCCACCTGCGGCTGCTCTTGCTCGTACGCGGCGATGACCTCGCGGTAGGCCTGGATCTCCTCCGGATCGCCGAACACCATGAAGCTGACCTCCCCCGCGACATCGCCGTCGCCGCCGGTGCCGTTGTCCTCGCCACAGCTCGCCAAGAGCAGCCCGCAGGCGGCCAACAACGCGATCGCGCGTCTCATCGGCCGAGCCATCCGACACTCCGAAATCCCTGCGAAAAGCGGCGCTGCGCGTAGAGGAAGGCGACGACCACGGGCAATGTCGCCGCAACCGAGCCGGCGAGGAGCAGCGGGAAGTTCGTCCGGTCGAGGCTCGCGAGCGCCCGGAGGCCCAACGGAACGGTGAAGCTCTCCTCGTCGAAGACGAAGACGAGCGGGTCGAGGAAGTTGCCCCAGGTGACGACGAACGCGAGCACCGCCACCGCGACGGTTACGGGGCGGACGAGGGGCATCGCCAGGCGCCGCCAGGTCTGGAAGGGGCCGAGACCTTCGAGCCTCGCCGCCTCGAGGAACTCGCGGGGCAGCCGCCTGAAGCTCCAGTAGTAGATGAGGACGTAGAACGGCGACGTGCCCATCAGCGCCGGCGCGATAAGCGGGACGTACGGGAAGAAGTCGGGATTCCCGACCAGGTGAAGGTGCCTGAACATGACGAAGCGCGGAACGAGGAGCGCGGTGAGCGGCACCATCAGCGCGATGAGCGACACGACCACGAGGACGCCCGGCCACGGTCGGGGCAGCCGTGTCGCCGCGAACCCCGCCCATGAGGCGGTCAGCACTGTCAGCGGAACCGCGACAACCGCCACCAGCAGCGAGTTCACCGTGTAGAGCGGGATGTCGACGAGCTCGAACGCCCGCACGTAGTTGCCCCATTCGAGCGGCGAGGGAACGAGCTCGGGGACTCGAGGCGGGGGCAGACCGACCTTCCGCAGTGACCCGCTGACCATGAAGTAGAGCGGAAGCACGAAGAGCGCCGCAATCGAGAAGGCGGCCAGATAGCGCAGCCAGGCCAACCTGTGGCGCCGTCCCGGCACGGCAGAGAACTTACTTGAGCCCGCGTCGAAATCAGCCTTGTAACGCCCGGCCGAAGATGGGATGATCTTTCGCGGGATGAGGTGGCGCTTGCTCGGGGACGCGGCGTTGTGCGCCGTTCTGGTGCTCATCGTCGCGGTGGTCGCCGTCCGCGCCCTGGACTCCACCGGTACAAGGACAGCCGCAGGCCAGGTCCGCGAAGAAGCCGAGGCAGGCGAGGGTGGGCGCGCGGAGGTCGAGGAGGAGGCCGAGGAGACCGCCAAACGCATCGAGGCGCTGCAGGCGGCCAAAGCCGCGGGCAGGTTCGGGGGCAGCATTGCCGCCACCACGGCGGCGGCCCCGGGCTGGGTCGGGTCGGATGTGATGAATCCGGCGACCGACGACTGGGAGCCGGCCGTCGCGACGGATCCGTCGGCGCCGAACGTCTACATCCTCACTACCCGGTACGGAGCGCGCGACTGCGTCCCGCACTGTCCGAGCCCCTTCATCGCGATGATGATCTCGCGCGACAACGGCGCGACGTGGGGCCCGCAGCGACCGATCTGTGAATGCCTGCGCTCGAAGGCCCAGTACGACCCGATCATCGAGGTCGTCCGGAACACCGGCCACGTGTACTCCGTCTTCCTCAATTGGGACCGCGCCAACGGCTTCTCGACGGTGTTCTCCAAGTCGACCGACGAAGGTAGAACCTGGACGGAGCCGATCCACGTCTACGGGCAAGTCGCCTGGACGGACAAGCCCGTCCTCACGACGAGCCCGTCGGGAAAGGACATCTACGTCTCGTGGAACGGGCCGCAGGTCGGCGATCTCTACGTCGGCCAGTCCCATGATTACGGCGCCACCTGGACCCAGCAGAAGCTGACGAGCGACAAGCGGTACTACTACGCGTACGACGGACGCGTCCTCTCCGACGGCACCGTGATCTTTTCGGAGAGCAGCATCGTGTACTCGGGCCAGACCAATGTGACCGGCGAGGTCTGGCACCACGCCGTCATCTCACGGAACCGCGGCCAGACCTGGTCGAACAAGGTTGTCGCCAAGGTGCCGCAGGGTGAGCCCTGCATCGCGGACGGCTGCGGCCCCGACTTCTACGCCGGCCAGACCTCGGTCGTCTCCGATGCACCCGGTCACCTCGTCTTCGCGTACGAAGGCCCGACGGTCGAAGGCGGACCTCAGCGGGTCTACATCTCGCGGTCCTCGGACGCGGGTCGAACCTGGAGCGCGGGCGCCCCGGTCTCTCGCGCGGGCGAGAACGCAACCGGGCCCCGCTTGGCCTCGTCGGGAGGCGGCAACGTGCGCATGTGGTTCATGCAGACGACCGGCCACGATCCCGATCACTGGAACGTCTTCTACCGAACCTCCTCGAACGGCGGCGGGTCCTGGTCGTCACCCGTGAGGATCAGCGACCATCCGGGAGGCGCCGCGGGGTACGTCAACGCGGACGGTTCCTTCCACGAGATCTACGGCGACTACGGCGAGATCGACGTCACGAGCACGGGCAGGACCGTGGCCGTCTGGGGCGAGGGCTTCAGCTGGACCGGGCCTGGCAACACCTGGTTCAACTTCGAGCGCTAGCTCATCTGGACGGCGGCACGCGGTCTACAGCCGTCCGGAGCGGATAACGCTCCAGACGAGCCAGACGCTCAGCATTCCCGAGAGGGCGAGGCCGACGACCGAGAGAATGCCGAAGAACGAGGTGACGTCGTCGGCGACGAAGGCGAGCATCGCCGAGGTGATCGCGCCGCCGACGGCGACGACCGCGATCCCGATCCGGTTGAAGACGAGGTCCATGCGCTTGATGAGGTCTTCGAGGCCCTGGTGGCGGAAACCGATCTCGATCTGTCCGTCGCGCACCTCCTGCAGCACGTCGTGCACCTGGTAGGGAAGCTCGCGGAGCATGCGCGCGTAGTTCAGAGCCTCTTTCTGCGTGCGAGCCGCCACGCGCTGAGGGCTGAAACGCTCGACCATGAGCTCGCGGGCATACGGCTTCGCGACGTCGAACACGTTGAAGTCGGGGTAGAGCTCCATCCCGGCTGAGCCGAGCGTCGCGATCGCGCGGTCGAGAAGGACGAAGCGCGTCGGTAGCTGCAGGTGCATGCGATAGATGAGGGCGAAGGCCTCCCGGATCAGCTGGATCGGATCGATCTCCGAGAGGCGCGCTCCGTAGTAGCGGTAGTAGACGTCGCGGAGCTCCGCGACGAACTCCTCCTCCTTCTCGCGCGGGTACCGGACGCCCAGCGCGGCCAACCGGCGGGGGAGCGCCTCGATCCGCTCGTTGACCGCGTCGATGAAGAGGCCGGTCAACTTCGACATGTCCTCGTCGGTCAGCTTCCCGACCATGCCGAAGTCGACGAGGCCGATCTTGTCGGTCTCCTCGAGCACCATGATGTTCGAGGGGTGCGGGTCGCCGTGGAAGAACCCGTGCCGGAAGATCATCTGCATCCACGCCTCGGCGATGACGTAGGAGAGGCGCTTGCGCTCGTCGATCGTGTACCTCGAGAGGTCGAGATCGCGCAGGTGGACGCCCTCGAGGAGCTCGAGCGTCAGAACCCGCGACCGCGAGTACTGCCAGTACACGCGGGGGACCCGCACGTGTGGATGCCCGGCGAAGTTGCGGTGGAACTGCTCCGCGTTCCGCGCCTCCATGCGGTAGTCGAGCTCCTGGCGGATCGTCCTCGCGAACTCGTCGACGAGCGCGACGGTATCGATGAACTCGAGCGCCTTCACGCGCTCTCTCAGGAGTCTGGCGACCTGGTACATGAGGTCGAGGTCGGCCTCGATCTGGCGCGGCGCCTGGGGCCGCTGCACCTTCACGGCCACTCGGCGCCCGTTGGGAAGAACGGCGCGGTGGACCTGGCCGATGGAGGCCGCCGCGACTGGGGTCTCCTCGAACTCGAGGAAGAGCTGCTCGACCGTCAGCCCGAGATCCTCTCTGATCACGGCCTCGACTTCCTCGAACGGGAACGGCGTGACGTCGTCCTGGAGCGCCTTCAGCTCGAAGACGATGTCCGGCGGGACGACGTCCGGTCGAGTCGAGAGGAGCTGGCCGAACTTGACGAACGTCGGCCCGAGCTCGTCCAGCATGTGCCTGACGCGAAGGCCGCGCGGCGAGCCGGAGTCGCCCTCCGCGACGAGCTCCTGCTCGCGGCGCGAGCGCCGGCCGCTCGGGCGATGCGTGTCGAAGAAGTAGCCGAACCCGTGCTTGGCCGCGACCTGTGAGATCTCCGAGATGCGTCCCAGGCGGCGGACAGCCGGGCGGGTGCTCACGGGCCTGGTCCCGGAGGCGGCGGTTGCGGGCGCCCCTCGACCAGCCGGAGCCGATGCTCGAGCTGCGCGAGGCGAAGCTCGAGCTCCTCGTGCTCGCGGCGGGTCACGAGCCCCAGCTCCCGGAAGAAGCCCGAAAGCGTCGAGCTGGCGCGCTCGCCGACGCGAAGGGCGTCGCCCCGCCAGCGGCCCATGACCTCGTCGACGACCTCGCGCGCGTCTTCTTGCGTGAGCTTGCCCTTCTGGGCGAGCTCGCTCACGAGGTCGTCAGCCCGCTCTTTCGTCAGCGCCACAGCGCCGACCCCGGCGAGGAGAGCCTCCTCGGCCAGCTCGCGCAGGCGGCCTGAGTTGTTACCTGGCTCGTCCATGCGGCCTCGCGCGCCTCCGCTTGCGCCGCGCCTCTCTGCGCGCCGCGGCAGCGGCCCCGTCGGCCCCGAGCGCCGGTGCCGGCCCGGGGGCGACCGGCTCCACCTCCTCCTCCTCGTCGACGGGCGGGGGCTCTTCCTCCGGCGGGCTCTCGTCCTCGGGGACTTCGAGCTTCTCCCGCAGGCCGGCTTCCTTGCGCTTCGCGTATTCCGGCTCCCGCTCCTTGAGCAGGACGAGGAGCGGCGTCGCGATGAAGATCGTCGAGTAGGCGCCCGAGCCTATTCCGACGAGGAGCGCGAACGCGAAGTCCTTCAGCGTGTCGCCGCCGAAGACGAGCAGCGACGCGACCGGTAGGAGCGTGATGAACGTCGTCGCGAGGGACCGTCGGATGGTCTCCCAGAGAGACTGGTTCGCGATCGCCGCGAAGCTCGAGCGCCGCATGAGTGCCACGTTCTCGCGCACGCGGTCGAAGATGATGATGGTGTCGTAGATCGAGTAACCGAGGATCGTGAGGACCGCGGCCACGGTGGCGCTCGTCACCTCCCGACCTGTGATCGAGTAGAGGCCTAGCGTGATGAGGATGTCGTGCACGAGAGCGGCGAGGATCGGCAAGGCGAACTTGAACTCGAAGCGCCACGCCACGTAGACGACGATCAGGAGGAGCGAGACGACGATCGCGATCAGCGCGCTCTTGAGGATCTGCTGACTGAAGCTCGCGGAGACGTTCTTGACGCCGAGGGCTTCCGCGTTGAGATCGCTCTGGAGCGAGTCCTGCAGGTCGTTCTGCTCCTGGAGCGAGAGCGACTCGGTGCGGATCTGAAAGTTCGTGTAGCCGCCGTCCTGGACGTCTCCCCGGCCCTGGATGACGGCGTTGGCGAGCCCCAACGACGCAGCCGTTTGGCGCACGTCTTCGATCGCGGTGGGCTCAGGAGTCTCGAAGTTGACCTGGCTGCCGCCCCTGAAGTCGATCCCCAGGTTGAGGCCCTGGAAGACGAGCGAGCCGAGGCCGATCAGCAGGACGACGCCCGAGAGCGCAAACCAGACCCTCGCCTTGCCGACGAAGTCGATCCGCTGCCAGGCCGGGATCTTCTGGGCGCTCGCACCCATGAAGGCCGGGTTGTTGAACCAGCGGAAGCCGGCGAGCACGCCGAGAAGCGCACGCGTCGCCCCAACGGCGGTCACCATGGAGATCAGCGTCCCGATCAGCAGCATGAGCGCGAAGCCCCTGACGCCGCCGGTGGCCGCCATGAAGAGGACGGCCGCGGTGATCGCCGTGACCACGTTCGCGTCGACGATCGTGTTGAAGCCCTTCCGGTAGCCGCCCGCGATGGCGGCGCGCACGGATTTGCCCGCGCGCACCTCCTCCTTGATGCGCTCGAAGATGACGACATTCGCGTCGGCCGCGACGCCGATCGTGAGGATGAGGCCGGCGAAGCCCGGAAGCGTCATCGTCACGTTGAAGATGAGGATCGCGCCGTAGAGGAAGACCCCGTAGATGGCGAGGCCCGCGATCGCGATGAGGCCGAGGAAGCGGTAGAAGATGAGGAGGAAGAGCGCGACGGCCAGCAGGCCGCCGATGCCGGCGATCATCGCCTCCCGGAGCGAGTCCTCGCCGAGGGTCGCGGAGATGTCCTCGCGCTGGAGCTGGACGAACTCGACCGGCAGGGCGCCCGTCTGCAGCACGAGCGCGAGATCCTTCGCCTCCTGGATGTCGTCGAGTCCCGTGATCTCCGCGCGCCCACCGGCGATCCCATCCGGCAGGTTGTCGAAGTCGATCGACGGGAACGAGCGGATCTCGCCGTCGAGGACGATGGCGAAGCTCTGGTTGAAGTTGTCACGATCGGCCCCGGTGGCGCCGTTGAGGTTCGCCTGCTGCAACCCGCGCTGGGCGAGCTCGCGGGTGATGTCGTGGAAGCGGTCGCCCCCTTCGTCCGTGAACTCGAGCGTCACGATCGGCTCGTTGTTCTGGCCGAAGTCCTGCCGGGTCCCGTCGCCCTTGAGATCCTCGCCGGTCAGCTCGGGGACCGGGTTCTCGGCGTCGTTCGGCTGGTACGTGTAGAGGTAGTAGTAATTCTGGGTGGGCGGTGCCTGGTTGACCCCTGGGCAGAGGCGCGCGCTCGGGCCGCAGGTGAGGATCGTGCGGCCCTCCGGAACGGCGTAGAACTTCGCTCCCTCGGGGATGTCCCCACCGAACTGTCGCTCGATCTCCTCTCGCGTGTCCGCGGGGCCGGCCAGCCGCTCGCTCTGGTTCGAGTAGAGGTACCAGGCGGTGGGCGTCCCTTTCTCGGCGAGCGCCTCCTGGCTCTGGAGGAGCGGCAGGAGCCGAGGACTCGGCTGGATGGCTCCTGCGGCGGTCTTCGTCGGCTCGAGCGCGTCGCCCTGGAGGTCGTAGAACTGGAGCTGCGCCGTCTGGCCGACGATCTGCGCAGCCCGGGCGGCGTCATGGACTCCGGCGAGCTCGACGGCGATCTGGTCGGATCCCTGCCGCGTGATCACGGGCTCCGCGACGCCGATCTTGTCGATCCGCTCGCGCATGATCTCGATCGAGCGGTCGAGGTCCTCCTGCGTGATCTCGCGGCCCTGCGGCGCCCTCGCCTGGAGGATCACCTCGAGACCGCCCTGAAGGTCGAGGCCGAGGGTCGGCGTGCGGAAGAGGCCCAGCACGACCACGCCGCCGATGGTGGCGATGATCGCGGCGAGGATGATGAGGTGCCGGCGCACCTAGCTCCTGCTGCGCTCCTCGGCCGTCAGCGGTTCCTCCGCGGTAACTCCATCCTCGAGCTCCGCGGGCTCCTCCGGCTCCGCCGTTTCCTCGTCGGTCTCGAGCCGCTGCACCTCCTCGGGCGGTACGACGCTCGCGATGGCCCGGCGCGAGACCGCGATGCGGACGTCGTCGTCGATCTCGAGCATGACCCGCTCGGTGTCGAGCTGGACGACCTCGCCGTAGATGCCGCCGGCGGTGACGATCTCGTCCCCGACCTTGAGCTCGTTGAGCATTTCCGCGTGCTTGCGCTGCTGCTGGCGCTGGGGCCGAATCAGCAGGAAGTACATGATCGCGAACAACGCGAGAAGGATGAGGAAGAAGCCACTACCCACGAGAAACCTCCTGGCCTGGCGCTACGACGACGTGGTCGAGGCGGTCGAGCGCCGCTCTCGTGTACGCGGCGAGCTCGCCCCGCTCGATCGCCGCCCGCGCTCCAGCCGTCAAGTCGAGCAAGAATCGAACGTTGTGCTCGGACAAAAGTATCAAGCCCAAGAGCTCCTGTTGGTTCAGCAGATGCCGTAGGTAGGCCCTGCTGAAGCGCCGGCAGGCCGAGCAAGGGCAGTCCTCGTCGAGCGGCGCCGGGTCTCGCGCGAAACGGGCGTTGCGGAGGTTCAGGCGTCCCTCCCAGGTGAGCGCGGAGCCCGTGCGGCCCAGCCGCGTCGGCAGCACGCAGTCGAACATGTCGGTCCCGCGGGCGATCACGTCGAGGACGCCGACGGGGTCGCCGATTCCCATGAAGTAGCGTGGCCGGTCGGGAGGAAGGAGCGGCGCCGACCAGGCAACGGTGTCCAGCATGGTCTCTCGGTCCTCCCCCACGCTCAGGCCGCCGAGGGCGAAGCCGTCGAACTCGAGGGAGGCAAGGTCGTCGATCGAGCGGCGCCGGAGATCGGAATCGGTGCCGCCCTGGGTCACGGCGAACAGGAGCTGACCGGCCGCCCGCGGCGCCCGGAGCTGACGGCGTGCCCAGGCCGTCGTGGTCGTCGTCGCGACCTCGAGGTCCTCCCGCGGAATATCCGCGGGTGGGCAGACGTCGAGGCACATGGCGACATCTGAGCCAAGACGTCGCTGGACGTCGGCGGCGAGCTCGGGAGTGAAGCGGGCCGGGCGGCCGTCGTACACCGACCGAAAGGTGACGCCTTCGTCGTCCGTGGACTCGATCGTGTCGCGGAGCGAGAAGACCTGGAAGCCGCCCGAGTCGGTAAGGATGGGGCCGTCCCAGCCCATGAAGCGGTGAAGGCCGCCGAGCTCCTCGATCACCTCGGCGCCGGGCCGGAAGTAGAGGTGGTACGTGTTGCCCAGGAGGATGGAGGTACCGAGCTCCCGGAGGCGGTCGGGATCGAGGCCCTTCACCGTCGCCTTCGTCCCGACGGGCATAAAGGCCGGAGTAGGAACCTCGCCGTGGGAG
>Ga0081538_10006558_pt1 | contig 10221 bp, 7 predicted proteins | sample TabmetS5T2R1_FD_71022 | JGI IMG/M metagenome (GOLD analysis project Ga0081538, IMG submission 71022) | Tabebuia heterophylla rhizosphere microbial communities from the University of Puerto Rico - S5T2R1 | ecosystem: Host-associated > Plants > Roots > Rhizosphere ...
GGGGAAAATTTTGGGAGCCACTACACTCCATGCCTTCCCTGAAACAACAACGGCAGGATGCACGAAAAATATTCGAGGCCGGTCTCGAAGCTGCCGATCCCAGGGTGTTGATTCCAAGGCATCTGCGGGTGAACGGACAGATTCTTCACGCTGGCCAGGCTGTTTACGATTTAACCAACTACAAAAATTTATATGTCGTGGGGGCGGGTAAAGCGACAGCCAAAATGGCGCTTGCGGTAGAACAGCTATTAGGCGAAAGGATTTCCGGCGGTTCCGTAATTGTCAAACGGGGGCACACCGCTGCGCTGCGCAAACTAGAAGTTATTGAAGCTGGCCACCCGATACCGGATCAGGCAGGAGTTAGCGCCACGGAAACCATTGTCGATTTACTGAGGCGGGCTCGAGAAAGCGACGTGATCCTTTGTCTAATTTCCGGGGGCGCCTCTGCTCTGTTGACATCTCCCAGCGCGGGTCTGAGCCTAGAGGATAAGCAGCAAACGACACAGGCGCTGCTCAGCTGCGGCGCGAAAATTCAGGAAGTCAATGCGATCCGCAAGCACATCTCCAAGGTCAAAGGAGGTCGACTGGTTGAGCTGGCCTATCCTGCGACGGTTGTGTCGCTCATGCTGTCGGATGTGATCGGCGATCCCGTCGACACCATAGGATCCGGACCGACCGCACCCGATTCGAGCACGTTTGTGGATTGTTTATCCATTGTCGGACGATACGGCGTGAGCGAAATGATTCCTGCCACGGTGAGACGCCTTTTGCAAAAAGGAGTTGTCGGAGAGGCGGCAGAAACTCCCAAGTCAGGCGATCCAATTTTTAACAAAGTTCAGAATCTCATCGTCGGTAACAACCAGTCCGCCTTATGGGCGGCCAAGGAAAGAGCCGAAGTCTTGGGATACCACGCACTGACTCTTTCGAGCTCTGTTGAGGGCGAAGCCAAATTAGTAGCTGTCGATCACGTAGCCATCGCCAAAGATATCTTAGCGGGTCACGGCGGGGTTCACCGGCCGGCCTGTATCATTTCCGGCGGAGAGACGACCGTAACCATCGAGGGTGCCGGTTTCGGCGGTCGAAACCAAGAATTCGCCTTAGCAGCGGCTGTCGAAATCGATGGTATAGAGGGAGTGGTGGTGCTTAGTGGAGGCACGGATGGCACCGACGGCATGACGGACGCGGCAGGGGCTATCGTCGATGGCACCACGCTTCAACGCGCGAGAGCAAAGGGACTTGATGCACGAGAACATCTTCGAAGAAATGATTCGTATCCTTTGCTAAGCACGGTCGGCGATTTACTCCTGACGGGACCGACACTGACAAACGTTATGGACCTTCAGGTCGTGTTGGTCGCGTGAAGGCGACAGCCTTCGTGCGCTGCACGCCTTTCCAAGGGGTGGACCAAACCTGCGATTCTCTATTAACCTTTTTCCGCTGCACTTCTATTGTTCGGTGACAAATCTTTTTTGGTGTTGATTTCCCGATCCATCCATGATTAAAGTTCCTCCTTCCGATAGAAATTGACTAATAGACAACCACCTGTTAATGCATGGGCCGGATGGGAGTGAGCCAATGATCGATGTGAGCGCGAGAGGAGTCCGCTGCCGGGCGGCACAAGAAATTCTTGATCTTGAAGGAACTATCGGAATTGCCACCGAGGGAACGATAGTCTATGAGCTTGAAGGAGAAGGAGGACAATTGGTACACGTTCAATGGGATAACGGTGCCAGTTCCCTCGTCTCCTCGGAGGAGATTGAGATTACCGACCGGGGCGTGATCTGGCAATGATAACGTGGACAGCAAATTCACAGCCGCGTGGACCCAGCAGTGGCGGATTAGTTTACCTTGACCGCAAGCTTCTGGCCCAAGGTTTCGAAGGAGTTGAGCCACGCCTTGGCCGCGTCATCACCCTGCTCTTTCTGCCGGCGCATCTGTGGATAGATATTTTCAAGTAGCCGGTAGTAGCTGTTTTGGATTTTCCACAAGTCTACGCGAAAGGGGAGCAACTGGATCAGGCTTGCCGCCCGATCCAGTTGCAGCAGTAAATCCGCGTTCGGGTTGGCGGCCAGCCGTTCCATCATCCGCTCAAGTCTGTGCCTGTAGGCGAATTCCAAGGTCGCCGCATCGACGGCCACACCTTCGAGCCAGGCCGTCTCCAGGAGTGCTCGAATCCGTTCTATGTCCACCTCATCCTTTTCGAGCGCTTCCCGCAGATAGCCGTTGAGCACGAATTCCGCCGCGCCGTGAAAAGCTTTGGGTAGCGGAATATGCAGGTTGGTGAGAAAACGCATCATAAGTGCGCGGTGTTCATAGATCTGCCTGTAGAGCGCCTCGGCTTCACGCAACGCGGACTCGAGTATCATGTTCAAGACCTTGCGTTGCTCGTCGCGAAACAGTGAACTGATCGAGTAGTTCGACTCGCCGTAGCGCCGGTCCATGATGCGGATGACTTCCGCGAAATCGGCACGGAGGAATGGCTCAACTTCTTCCCGCGTCAACTGTTGGTAAGCATCGACGCCCTGAAAACTGCGCACACCGCCGTTGACGTTGTGATCGCCCATGTGCAGCACGCCAAAACTCATGACTTCCGATTCTCGAGTGATTTCCGATGTTAACTTTACCCGGCCCACCGCCATTTTGGCTAAGCCGGCGGTGAATACCTGGTAGTCTTCACGCTCTGCCTCGAAGTTATAAAGTTTCATTTTCTCTGGGTAGTCTTCGAAGAGGGAGCTTATCGCGTAGTGTGCGACAACCCGTTCAAAATCGACCCGGGCGGGCTTAACGAAGTTTTCATAGATACGGAGGCCGTCGCCGTGTTCCGGGATGTTGCTCTTGGCCTTTGCCAGCCGATTAACCAATTGCTCCTCTAGAGAGTCGCCGAACAGGTCTTGGGCCAATTGGACGGTGCGCCCAGCGTATTGAATAATCTGCACGGTTTCGATGCCCGAGATTTCATCGAAGAACCAACCACAGCTGGTATACATGAGCATGGCCTGGCGCTGCATTTCGAGGAGCTTCAGTGCCTGGGTCAATTCTTCTTGAGCCAAGGGGCGGGTGTGATGGCGAGCGAAAAAAGCGTCGACATTGGTCGCGGAGCGGTCGAGCACCACGCTTACGTAATCGTCCCGTGCCGCCCAAGGATTTTTAAAATATCGCTTGGCGACTTCCTCATAGCGCACTGCCACTGAGTCGCGCAACCAGTCCAAGGCATTCCGAAGCGGCGCGCGCCATTCTTGATTCCAGCCCGGGTGTCGTCCCGAGTTGCAACCGCAGTTGCTCCGCCACCGGTCGATGCCGTGGAAACAGCTCCAAGAGGTTCCTTCGATGATCTCGACCTGGTAGGTCGGAGGATGCCGTTCAAGATATTCGCCATAGTTGGTCAGGCGGGCCAATTGATTAGACTCGATGGTGTTCAAGGCGTAGGCCAGCGCCATGTCGCCAAAGCGATGGTGATGGCCATAGCTTTCTCCGTCGGTGGCAATATGCGCTAGTTCAGCCCAGTCGCGCTCCTCGGAAAAAACGCCGGCAAGGCGGTGGGCGAAATTCTCACCGCTGGACAATAGATTCTCAAATGCGACGGCCCGGGAAACCGGCCCGTCGTAAAAAAACAGCGCGATTGTGCGACCCGAAGGCAGCCGTTGCTCATAGGCTTGCGTCGGATCGATATGCCCGCCTTTAACGTCGTGCCATGCGCGGCCGCCGAACCGCCGGACGCGTCCGGCTTGGTGCGGCGCGAGTATAGTAAATTTGATTCCCATCTCGGCGAGAATCTCCAGCGTCTCTAGATCCACGGCGGTTTCAGGTAACCACATTCCTTCCGGCCTCCGTAGAAAACGACGCTCGAAGTCGGAGATGCCCCAGAGGACTTGCGTGCGCCGGTCACGGCTGTTCGCCAGCGGAAGTATCATATGATTGTAAGCTTGAGCCAATGCGGAGCCGTGACCGGAATAGTTCCTTTGGCTTTGGCGGTCAGCTTCCAGGATCGCTCGATAGACGTCCGGGGCTTTGGGTTCAAGCCACGACAACAGCGTGGGGCCGAAGTTGAAACTGATCTTGGAGTAGTTGTTGACGAGCTGAACGATTCGATCGTCGCTGTCGAGAATGCGCGACACGGAATTCGCCGCATAACACTCCGCCGTAATGCGCTCGTTCCAATCGTGATAAGGGTAGGCGGAATCCTGAAGTTCGACGGTTTCGAGCCAAGGATTTTCGCGCGGCGGCTGGTAGAAATGGCCGTGAATGCAAATGTATCGTTCCACAAGAGTCAAGTTACAGAGTCGCTCACTTTGGCTGTTGATTTTTCGCCGATACAGCGGGTGGGGTCAATACCATAGGCTGCGCTACTTCGCTATGATCATTATACCTTGCCGACAAACGTGGGTGGAAAATTTTGAATAGCTCTGGGGCGGTCGACGCGTTCCTCGATTCGGATCGAAGGCTATAGCTGACCGGTCATAACCCAGCTGGTTCTTCGTTCACCGCGGCCGATCACCACAATCCCGCTTTCGGAGACAAAGTAGCGGTGGCGGTCTTTTTCGATATTGAATCCAATTTCAGTTCCAGGGGGGATGACGTTCGACTTATCAATAATGGCCCGGCGAATTTTGCAGCCCCGGCCAATTTCCACCCAGTCCATAAGCACGGAATCTTCGATTTGGCCGTAGCTATGAATTCTCACGTTGCGGCCCACGACGCAATTCTTGACAACGCTGCCGCTAATAATAGTACCTTGGGAAACAATGGAGTCCAAGGCCGAGCCTTTGCGATCTTGCCAGTCGAAAACGAACTTGGCCGGCGGGTCACCAAAGTCTGTAGTGCGGAGCGGCCAGCCCCGGTTGTAAAGATTAAACGAAGGATCAACCGAACAGAGATCCATATTGGCTTCGTAGTAGGCTTCAATGGTTCCGAGATCGCGCCAGTAACTAGGCTCCTCGCCTTTTTCCGTCGACGGTACGCGATTTTTTCGAAAATCGTAGGCGTAAACTCTCTTTTCATGGAGCAGGGATGGCAAAATATCACGGCCAAAGTCATGGTCGCTCGATTCTCGCCTAGCGTCTTGCAACAGGGCCTGGATCACAGTGTCGGCGTTAAACAGATAGTTACCCATGGAGACGAGTGCGGACTCGGGCTCGCCGGGAATCGATTTCGGCCGGCTCGGTTTTTCTTCGAAGCCGACGATACGCCAATCCGCGTCCACCTCCATGACTCCAAACAGCGTTGCTTCTTCGATTCTTACCGGCAACGCGGCGACGGTGACGTCGGCGCTTTTTTTCTGATGCTCGTCGATCATCTGTCTGATGTTCATCCGGTAGACATGGTCCGCCCCGAAGACAGCGACGAGTCTGGGCCGGTGCCGTTCAATCAAGTAGAGGTTCTGATAAACAGAGTCGGCGGTACCCTGGTACCATTCCTTGCCCATGCGCATTTGGGCGGGAACGGGTGTGATAAAGTGGTCGCCCAAGAAATCCGTGGTGCGCCAGCCCTTTTCCAGATGCTCCAACAAAGATTGCGCTTTGAATTGGGTCAAAACATAGATGGAAAGGATGCCGGAGTTTACGAAGTTGGAAAGGACAAAATCAACAATTCGGTACCGGCCCCCAAACGGCACGGCGGGCTTGGTTCTGTGTGCCGTCAAGGGATAGAGACGCTCGCCCCTGCCACCCGCGAGGACAATGCCCAAGACGTACATCATCGCACCTCTGGTGCTAACCTCCTCAACGCAAAAGCTGTTCGTACAAACTGTTGTAGGCTTGAGCGGAGCGATCCCATGAAAAATCCATGCCCATCGCGCGGTGCATTAGCTGCGTCCACGATTGTCTCTGGGTAAAAGCTGCCAATGCCCGTTCAATGGTCTTCAATAGCGCTTGAGGCTCGTATTTGTCAAAGACAAAGCCGGTACTGCTGCCGCTCTCGCCGTCGTAGTCGACCACGGTGTCTTTCAGTCCGCCGATTCCCCGGACGATCGGAATTGTACCATATTTCAGGCTGAACATCTGATTCAGCCCGCAGGGTTCGTAAAGCGAGGGCATCAGAAACATGTCGGCGCCGGCTTCGATGCGATGGGCCAGAGCTTCGTCAAAACCCATCCGCGCGGCGAATTTTTCCGGGAAACAGGCGGCGGCGGTTACGAAAAAACTCTCGTAACGCTCTTCGCCGCTCCCTAAAAGCACCAGTTGAATCTGCCGCTCCATCAGCTGATCGAAGATCTTCTGCACGAGATCGAAACCTTTTTGCGACGTCAAGCGAGAAATCATGCCCAACAGCGGCACAGCGGATTTGACCGGGAGACCCACACTCGCCTGCAACTTGGCTTTGCAGATATCCTTGCCGGTAAGGTTATTCTCGGAGTACCGCTGCGCGATGAAGGGATCAATTTCGGGACTCCACTCGCTGTAATCCACCCCGTTGAGAATCCCCGTCACATCCGCTGCTCGCTGCCGCAATATCCCCTGGAGGCCGAAGCCCTGTTCCGCGCTCATGATCTCCTGCGCGTAAGTCGGGCTCACGGTAGTTATCTTATCGGCAAAGATCAAGCCGCCCTTTAGAAAATTGATGTTACGATAAAACTCCAGGTGTTGAGCGTTGAAATAACCGCGGTCGAGATTCAGTAAGGGCCAATTCGACTCGTGAAAAATTCCCTGAAAACCAAGGTTGTGTGCGGTTAGCACGGTCTTGGCCGATGCGATTTCAGGGTACCGGGCGGCTTGCGTTCTCAAAAAGACGATCCCCAGCGCCGTCTGCCAGTCGTGGCAGTGGACGATCTCGACTGGGTGTTGGCGCAGAATTTCTAATGCGGCGCGGCTAAAAAAGACAAACCGTTCCGCGTTATCGGGGTAATCAAACTCGGGCCTCCCGTAAAGAAAATCGCGGTCAAAGTAACCGTCAGCGCGCACCAGGTAGACGGACACGTTGTGTCCTAGCTCGGCCTTGAGCACTGATGGCTCTACTGTTTCCGTCCCGAGCGGCACAGCCAGTCGTATCCCGGTCTCTTCCAGTGCGAAAGGGCCATTGAGAACGTACCGATAGGCCGGCATGATCAGGGAGACCTCATGCCCGCGCCTTTCCAAAGCGACGGACAGCGTTCCGACGACGTCTGCCAGGCCGCCGGTTTTGGCGAAGGGTGTGATCTCCGATGACAGCATCGCAAGTTTCATGACGGGTAATTATGGACGATCGGCTACTGACTGTCTTGGGGTTACCCCGGGTTTTTGAAAAAAGAGACCGACAGCGGCGGTAAGGTGACCGTGAGGGAGTAAGGACGACCGTGCAGCGGTACAGGAACCGTCTCGACACCGCCGAGATTGCCCATGTTGCTTCCCCCGTATTCGCTCGCGTCGCCGTTCAGAATTTCTTGCCAGTACCCACTGCGCGGGGAGCCAAGGCGATAGCTGTAACGGGGTACGGGCGTGAAGTTGCAGAGGACCAGAATCATGGTCGCGGTCGATTTTCCCTTGCGAATCAAAGTGACCACACTGCTGTCCGCGTCGTCACAATCGATCCATTCGAAACCCGCGGGGTGGCAATCCATTTCGTGCAATGCCGGCTCGCTGCGATAGAGGCGATTGAGGTCTTCCAACCACTTTTGGAGACCGGCATGGAGCGGGTAGTTTAATAGATCCCAATCCAGGCTGCCGTCATGCACCCACTCCCGCCACTGGCCGAACTCGCCGCCCATAAAGAGCAGTTTCTTTGCCGGTTGCGCATACATATAGCCGAAGAGCGCCCGGAGATTCGCAAACTTTTGCCAGTCGTCGCCGGGCATTTTACCTATCAGTGAACCTTTGCCATAGACGACCTCGTCGTGCGAAAGCGGCAGGACGAAATTTTCGTGAAACGCATAAATCATGCGAAACGTTAGCTTGTTATGGTGGTAACGCCGATAGATTGGATCCTGGCTCATGTATCCCAGCGTGTCATGCATCCAGCCCATGTCCCACTTCAGACCAAACCCCAGACCGCCAAGATAATTGGGCCGGGAAACCATCGGCCAGGCAGTTGATTCCTCGGCGATGGTTTGCGCATCCGGATAGCGCTTGTAGACCTCTTCATTCATGCGGCGGAGAAAATTTATGGCCTCGATATTCTCGCGCCCGCCATATTGATTGGGAATCCACTCGCCTTCTTTACGGGCATAGTCCAGATAAAGCATTGAGGCGACCGCGTCGACGCGCAATCCGTCTACGTGATAACGGTCGAGCCAGAAAAGGGCGTTGCTGATAAGAAAACTTTGGACCTCTTTACGGCCATAGTTGAAGATGTAACTGTTCCACTCGGGATGATAACCCTGGCGCGGGTCAGCATGCTCGTACAGATGCGTTCCGTCGAAAAAAGCCAAACCATGCTCATCGGCGGGAAAGTGCGACGGCACCCAGTCAAAGACCACGCCAATGCCGCGCTGATGCAAAACATCAATGAGATACATCAGATCCTGAGGTGTTCCGTAGTTACCGGAAGGAGCGAAGTAGCCGGTTATCTGATATCCCCAGGAGCCGAAGAACGGATGATCCATGATGGGTAGAAACTCGACATGCGTGTATCCCAACCGTTGCAGGTGGTCCGCTAGTGGCGACGCCAGCTCGCGATAGGATAACGAGCGATTACCTTCTCCGATGACGCGCCGCCATGAGCCAACGTGCATTTCGTAGATCGCCATCGGCTTATCGAGACCGTTGCGCTGACGGCGCGTTGCCATCCACTCTTGATCACCCCACTGATAATCAAGATCCCAGACGATAGAAGCCGTCTTCGGTGGTATCTCATTGAAAACCGAAAACGGGTCTGCTTTGTCTACGTGGTAGCCGTTAAAGCGAGAAACAATGTGGTACTTGTAAAGTGTCCCCTTGCCGATGCCCGGCAAAAATCCCTCCCAGATACCCGACTGCCCCTTGGGCTGGAGACGGTGGCTCCCCTTATTCCAGCCGTTGAAATCGCCTATGACCAAAACCTGTTCGGCATCGGGTGCCCAAACGGCGAAATAAGTGCCGCTCGTCCCCTCATGATTGACCACATGAGCGCCGAGTTTACTAGGGAGTTGAAAATGGCTGCCCTCGTTGAAAAGATAGAGATCGTTATCCGTCAGCAGGCTTGCGGTTTGATGGCTTCCCATCGATTCTGTAACCTTCCTTGTTTACTTTTCCGGGTATGGCGGAGCGAGCTTAGTATCCGCCAGAAAGCTCTTTGATGATTCTTAAGCGCAAAATCGCGTTTGTGCGATTGGCTTTGTCGCTGCTTTATAAAATTTTGACAGATGAATAGAGGTTTGTAAATCTACTCGCAAAAACTTTTGATCACGAAGCGAGAATTCTTGACCAACCTGATGATGGACATATAAGATGCTGTTCTTGCTGTGATTTTGACGAAATTAATTGCTCGGCTAGCGGGCTCCGGATGCCGTTATCGCGTTCTTTTCTGAAGGCAAATAAATTTTGAAAGCACTCCCTGGCTGGCTTTCGACTTCGATTCTTCCGTCGTGGTTTTTGACGATCCGTTGACAAATCGGCAGGCCTAAACCCATTCCTCTTCTCTTCTTGGCAGTAAAAAAGGGTTGGAAAAATCCAGCATATCCTAAAAAAAGAAATAACAAAGAGGGGAAAAGGAGTTAGGGAGGGCTGTAAAACAGTTGCCAGCGAAAATTTCGTCGACTTGATTCTAGTGCGACAATAGGCTTTTGACGGTGCTTTTGAGCTCTTGAATATCCACAGGTTTGGTTAAATAGGTCGAGGCTCCCTTTTTCAGGCATTCGGTGCGACTGTCGACCGTAGGATAGGCTGTGATCATGATGACTTCCGTGGAAGGACAGCGGCTTTTGATTTCGTTTAGCAGTCCCACCCCATCTAGAGGAAACATTTTGATATCGAGAATCGCGAGGCCGAACACTCGCTTTTCCGCCAAGGCCAGCGCGTCGTGACCATTGTGCGCCGTAACGACCTGGTAACCCTGTTTACTGAGAATTCTCTCTAGGAGCAACAAAAGGTTCTCCTCGTCGTCAACAATCAGTATGGTTGCTTTCTCCGAGACGCTGGGTTCCTTTAGGTTCGATGCGGTTGCCATGACAATTTGTCCATTCGCCTAATGCGCAGAAGCGCGTGTCACCGACCCACCCCCCCGGATCGGTTCAGGTCAATTGTCATCTTCAAAAGAGCAATATAAATGCCACGCTGATTCTTTGACTTAACGGTTCCAAATCTGTCTCGTGCGAAGTCGAAAAAGTCCCCTCCA
>Ga0081538_10006559_pt1 | contig 10220 bp, 11 predicted proteins | sample TabmetS5T2R1_FD_71022 | JGI IMG/M metagenome (GOLD analysis project Ga0081538, IMG submission 71022) | Tabebuia heterophylla rhizosphere microbial communities from the University of Puerto Rico - S5T2R1 | ecosystem: Host-associated > Plants > Roots > Rhizosphere ...
ATGAGTGGGGCCACGCCGGCGACCGCCGCCTCCGGCTCGAGCGCGGGCAGGCGCGCCTCGTCGAAGAAGAAGCCCACTCCGTCGAGCACGAGGGGCTCCCGCGCGGGTCGACCGGCGAGGCGCGCCTCCAGCGCGGCGAGGAGGCGCCGGTCGCCGCTCAGCGAGTCGTGCGCGCGGAGGTGCTGCTCCTGGACGAGATGGCGCCGGGCGAACTCGTCGCGAAGCCGCCGGTGGGTGTCCTCGCTCACGGGGATCCGATGGAGCACGAGGGTGCGGTTGTCCAGTGTCGTGTAGCGGTACCGCATCCCCTCGAAGTCGTCCCGCCGGAGCCGGATCATGCGGGGCGCGCGATACTCGTAGTGGAAGACCTCGTCGCCGAAGCGAATGGCGACGTGCCCTCCGCTCGCGTTCCCCTCGTTGGCGTCGGCGTAGAGGTAGTCGACGACGGGCGCCGCCGCCGCTCCTCCCGGCGCGAGGACCGCGGTCAAGAGGAGGACGGCGGCGAGCCGCGCGCCCTCAGCCCTTCTCGGCCTCATAGCCCTCCTTGATGGCCTTCGCCTTCCTCGTATCGCCGTTCGTGAGGTTCGCCGAGTACATATCCACCTCGACCGGGCTCGCCTGCGCCTTCCCCAGCCCGCGCCCGATGCCCTCGTAGGTGACGAGGCTCTCCTCCCAGTTGGTGATGCCGTGCTCCTTGGCGAGATCGCCGATGCGACGCCGGAACTCGTCCTGGCGCCCGCCGGACCTGAGGTACGCGGCGGTGAAGTCACGCACGTCGTTGCGATACTGGGTCTCCTTGCTCTCGGGCGACGAGCTCCGGGACGAGCTCGCCGAGCTCTCGGACGAGCTCTTGGAGCTCGCCGAGAAGGAGCAGCCCAGGGGCACAAGCATCACGCCGACGAGCAGTGTCGCGAATAGCCGCTGGACCGACCCGACCTTCTTCATCACGACGGCCTCCATGTGGGGAAAATGGGACGCGCTCTCAGGATCGGCGCTGGCGCCGAGCGCGGCAATACGACTCTGGTCCCACCCGCCGAGCGGGGGACCGCGCCGGGCGGGCCCGCCAGTTCTTGCGCGCACGCCGCGTCTGCGCTATAAGTGAATGCCGCATCCGACCACCTCGTCGGGCAATACCAGTCGTCACCACCAAGGAGCGAGGCATGCCTCAGCGCTGTGACATCTGCGGGAAGGGTCCCGCCGTCGGCCACCGGATCAGCCATGCCCACAACGTCACCGCGCGCCGCTGGATGCCCAACCTCGTGTCCATGCGGGGCATCGTGGGCGGCGGCCGGCCCCAGCGGCTGCGCGTGTGCACCCGCTGCCTCAAGGCGGGCAAGGTGACCAAGGTCGTCTAGACGCAGAAAACGGGGGGCCAGTGGCCCCCCGTCTCCCGTTTCGGGCATGTAGGTAGGAGTGCAGGTGGGAGGCCGCCACCCCCCACCGCTCAGCACGTTACGAACTTACTTCTTCTTCTTCTTGGCAGCCTTCTTCTTCGCCATCGGAGCGTCACCTCCTTTCGTCAGCGAATCGGTTCCACGCGGTTTCGCGTTACTTCCGCTTCCCCTTCTTCGCCGCCCTCCGCTTGCGTCCGCCCTTCTTCGCGGCCTTGCGCTTCTTCATGTGAGGCTCACCCCCTTCCGAGTGCGTCAGTACCCCATCGCCTCGCGGCGGAGATGGGCGGCCTGCTCCCGGCCCCGGCGCTCATAGCGATAGAGGTCGACGTACAGCTGGGGCAGGCTCACCACCGGTAGCCCCCCCTTGGTCATCAGGGCGTAGAAGACGCCGCTGTCATAGGGCTCGAGCAGGTTGACGTTCCCCTCCCCCTCGGCCGGCCGGAGACCGAGCCCCCGGATCACCGGCGTCGGGTCCCCCTCCAGGTAGCAGTCAATGGCGGGGAAGCGGACGCTCGGGGCGACGAGGGCAGCCCCGGCGTGCAGGGTGAAGGCGTAGCGCCGTCCCTCGGCATGACACACCCGCGCGAGCTCGGTGACGAGCTTCCGCGTGATCCGCTCCGCGGTGAAGCCGCTCTCCATCCGGTTCTGGCGGTACGAGTACGCCTCGCGCCACCCGTCGAGCAGCTCGCCCGCCTTGGCGAGGCGGATGCGCTGATCCTGGCCCCGCTCGAGCCAGGACAGCTCCTCCATGCGCTTCACCACGTTGTGGGCATGGCCCAGGCTCACCTCGGCGGCCTTGGCCAGCTCCTCGAGACGCCAGGCGTGCTGCGGGTCCACGAGCAGGACGCGCGCCACCCGGGTCGCCCGCGGGGCGAACAAGGACCGGAGCGGGCGCGTGGATGGCCGTAGATTCGGCTTCCCCTCCTTCTCGATGTGCACCTGCTCGAAGGACAGGTAACAGTTGCCCGAGAGGTCTAGGTACCCCAGCCCGGCCCGCTTCACCAGGGCCGCGCTCTGCGGGCTCACGTACTCGGCAACGGCCACCGGATAGGCGGCCGGCAGATCCCGGCGCAGCTCGCCCAGCCTGGCAATCGCCTCCCTGATCTGACGCGGCTGTCCCACTGAAGTGAATTCGAGAATCAGGGTCAACTCGCCGGGGCCCATCTTGAATCGGACCATGAGATCAGCACGTTGGGTGCCGATCTGGTGATCGGCCATTTCCTCCCACGCCGTAGCGCGAGGGAACAGCTCGCGCAGCCTTTGCCGCGCCAACTGCTTGATGTCCTTGTTCTTCGCCATGGTTTCACTTGTTCCATCGATTTCAGCGTTTGCTGAAACCATATGAATAAACGAAATCCAAGTCAAGCAAAAAAACGCCGAAAATTGGCTACTTCCCCTGCTCGATCCCGTCCATGGTCTCGTCGTCGAGACCGAAGTAGTGGCCGACCTCGTGGATCACCACGTCGCGGACGAGGTCGGCCATCTCCTGAGGATCCGCGCAGTCCTCTTCGATGGGCCCCTGGTAGATGTGGATGGTGTCGGGCAGGACGTTTCCGTAGGCGGAGTCACGTCGGGTCAGGTCCACGCCGCGGTAGAGGCCGTAGAGCGTGTCGGGGGGTTCGATGCCCATCTCTTCGAGGGTCGCGTCGTCGGCCCAGTCCTCCACGACCACGGCCACGTTCGCGAGCTTCTCGCGGAAGCGACGGGGCAGCCGGCGGAGGGCGCGGTCCACCAGCGCTTCGAACTGGGCTCGGGTCACGCGAAACCCCGACGAGGCCTAGAGGCCCCGGACGCGCTCGACGTTGATGACGTCCTTGACGTCGCGGATGGCCTGCATGATGGCCTGCAGCTGCTTCAGGTCGTCGACCTCGACCACGAAGTGGTTGATGCCCTTGCGGTCGTCGGTCACCGTGATGTCGGCCTTGGTGATGTTGCCGTGACACGACGAGATGGCGGTGGTGATCTCCGCGAGGAGACCGGGGCGATCGCGTCCGATGTACACCGCGATGCGCACGGGACGCTTCGCCGGCTCGCTCGCCTCCCACTCCACCGCCACCAGGCGCTCCTTGTCGAGCACGTTCTTGGCCACGCTCAGGCAATCGCGCGCGTGCACGGTGAGGCCGCGGCCCCGGGTGATGAAGCCGACGATGCTGTCGCCCGGCACCGGCGCGCAGCACTTCGCGAAGCGCACGAGCAGGTCGTCCACCCCGCGAATGCGGACCGCGCCGTCGCTCTTCCGGGCGGCCTTCGCCGGCGCGGCCTTGGGCTCGACCGGCTCGTGCACCGCGCCGGGGGCGATCCGGCCCAGCACCTGCTGAAGGGACGTCTTGCCGTAGCCGATCGACGCCAGGAGGTCGTCCACCGACGGGAACCCCAGCTCGGCGCCGAGCTTCTTCAGCTCCTCCCCGGCGAGGAGCGTGGCGGGGGTGAGGCGATACTTCTTGGCCTCCCGCTCGAAGAGCTCACGCCCCAGCTCGAGGGAGCGCGCGCGCTCCTCGACCTTCAGCCACTGGTTGATCTTGGCGCGCGCCCGGTTCGACTTGGCGATCTTCAGCCAGTCGCGGCTGGGATGCTGGCCCGGCGAGGTGACGACCTCCACGATGTCGCCCTGGCGGAGGGTGTAGCGCAGCGGCACCAGCTTGCCGTTCACCTTCGCGCCGACGCAATGGTGGCCCACGTCGGTATGCACGGTGTAGGCGAAGTCGATGGGCGTCGCGCCCTCGGGCAGCGCCTTCACGTCGCCCTTCGGCGTGAACACGTACACCTCGTCCGGGAAGAGATCGAGCCGGACGGTGTCCAGGAACTCCTTGGGGTCCTGGACCTCCTTCTGGGACTCCATGAGCTGGCGGAGCCACGTGAAGGCGTCGTCGAAGCGATCTCGGTCGCTCTTGCGCTCCTTGTAGAGCCAGTGGGCGGCGATACCCTCCTCCGCGATCCGGTGCATCTCGAGCGTCCGGATCTGGATCTCCACCGGGTCGCCCTTGGGGCCGATCACGGTGGTGTGGAGGGACTGGTACATGTTCACCTTCGGCATCGCGATGAAGTCCTTGAAGCGGCCGGGCACGGGCTTCCACAGCGAGTGAATGACGCCGAGGGCCCCGTAGCAGTCCCGCACGGACTTCGTGATCACGCGCACCGCGGTGAGGTCGTAGATCTCGTCGAACTCCCGCCCGCCGTCGTGCATCTTCTTCCAGATCGAGTAGAAGTGCTTGGGGCGGCCGCTGATGCGCGCCTCGATGCCCACCTCCCCCAGCTTTTCCTGCAGGAAGGCGATGACCTGGTTGATCTCGGCCTCGCGCTCCAGGCGCCGCTTGGCCACCCGCCGCATCAGCTCCTGATAGCTGTCAGGGTGCATGACCCGGAGCGCGAGGTCCTCCAGCTCGGCCTTGACCTTGGCCATCCCGAGGCGGTGGGCGAGCGGGGCGTAGATGTCCAGCGTCTCCTGGGCGATCTTCTTGCCCTTCTCCGATGGCAGGTAGTCGAGCGTGCGCATGTTGTGGAGGCGGTCGGCGAGCTTGATCATGAGCACGCGGATGTCGCGCGCCATCGCCACGACCATCTTGCGGAAGTTCTCGGCCTGCCGCTCCTCCCGCGAGGAGAAGGCGAGCTTGCCGATCTTGGTCACTCCGTCCACCAGCTCCGCGATGTCGGGCCCGAACTCGCGGACGAGCTCGTCCTTGGTGGTCTTGGTGTCCTCCAGCACGTCGTGAAGGAGGCCAGCGGTGACGGTGGTGACGTCCATCTTGAAGTCGACGAGGAGGCCGGCGACCTCGAGCGGATGGGAGAGGTAGGGCTCGCCGGAAGCGCGCTGCTGGCCTTGGTGCGACTGCTCGGAGAAGCGGTAGGCGCGCTGGACGAGGTCCAGGTCAGCGTGGGGCTGGTACTTCGGGATCTCCTCGATCAGCGTTTGCAGCTGGGTCAACCCGACGCCTCCCTAGGTTGACCACTAATTTTGCCACCAAAATCAGGCTTTTGCTATCACTTTCTTGGGACGGCGGAAGCGGCTCTCCACCCACTCCGTCCACTCCACCACCAGGGCGCCGGCGATGAAGATGGTCGAATAGGTCCCCGTGAGCACACCCACCGTGAGCACGAAGGCCAGGTCTTCCAGGACCTTGCCCCCGAACAGGTAGAGGACCGCGGTGGAGAAGAACACGGTCAGCGCGGTGAGCACGGTCCGCGACAGGGTCTCGTTGATGGCCCGGTTGATCTGCTGCGCGAACGGCTCCCCCCGGCGGCCCTTGCCCCGGTTCTCGCGGACCCGGTCGTAGGCCACGATGGTGTCGTTCACGGAATAGCCGATGATGGTGAGGAGGGCGGCGAGCACGGGCAGCGACATCTCGCGATTGGTGAGCGACATGGCGCCCAGGCACACGAAGACGTCGTGAATGATGGCCACCACCGAGGCCACCCCGCCCTTCACGTCGAAGCGCAGCGCGATGTAGGCGAGGATGCCGGCCATGCTGACCAGCACCGCGTACACCGCCTGGAGCTGCAGATCGCGCCCCACGTGCGGCCCGACGAACTCCACCCGGCGTACCTCCGGCTTGCCGAGGCTTGCGTCCTTGGCGAGGGCCGCCGTCACCTGGGCGGTGATCTGCTCCACCGAGGCGTTCTGGAGAGGCAGCCGCAGGATGAACTCTCGGGGATCGCCGAATTCCTGGATGACGCTCTCGCCGAGCTTGATCGCCTCGAGGGCGTCGCGGATCTTCTGCACCGGCACCGGCTTCTCGAAGCGCACCTGGATGAGCGTGCCGCCGGAGAAGTCGATCCCGTAGCGGAGGCCGCCCTTGGCCACCATGGACCCCACCCCGATCACGATGAAGGCGATGGAGAGCAGATACGCCCACCGGCGCTTGCCGATGAAGTCGTAGTTCGGGTCGCGGAAGAGCTGGATCATGCGCGGCGGGCCCGCTTCATATGGACACCGCCTGGACCTTGCGGTCGCCCATGTAGATCAGGTCGAAGATCAGGCGCGTGAAGAACACCGCGGTGAACAGACTCGCCGCGATCCCGATCATGAGCGACACCGCGAAGCCCTTCACCGGGCCGGTGCCGAACTCGAACAGGATGAGCCCCGACACGAGCACGGTGACGTGGGTGTCGATGACGGTGCGGAACGCCCGGGCGAAGCCGGCGTCGATGGCCGCGCGCACGGTCTTGCCCGCGCGCAGCTCCTCGCGGATGCGCTCGAAGATGAGGATGTTGGTGTCCACCGCCATGCCGATGGTGAGCACGATGCCGGCGATGCCGGGCAGCGTGAGCGTGGCCTGGAAGGCCGCCATGGCGGCGAGCAGGATGAGCAGGTTCAGGCCCAGCGCGAGGTCGGCGATCAGCCCGGACAGGCGGTAGTAGACGAGCATGAACAGGATGACCACCGCGCCCGCCGCGAGCGTCGACCAGACGCCGCGCTGGATGGAGTCGGCGCCCAGCGAAGGCCCCACCGTTCGCTCCTCCAGCACCTGCACCGGCGCGGGCAGCGCGCCCGCGCGCAGGACGATGGCGAGGTCGGTGGCCTCCTCGGTGGTGAAGCCGCCGGTGATCTGCGCCTGGCCCGAGGGAATCCGCTCGCGGATCACCGGGGCCGAGTGCACGTTGCCGTCGAGGACGATGGCGAGCCGCCGGCCCACGCTGGCCTCGGTCACCTCCGCGAACACGCGGGCGCCGGCCGGGTTGAACTCGACCGACACGTAGGGCTCGCTGGTGTTCTGGTCGATGGACACGCGCGCGGTGGAGAGATCGGCGCCGGTGAGCAGGGCCTTCTTCTGCACCACGAAGGGGATGCGCCGCTCCTGGCGCGTCTCCTTGTCGACGCGCCGCTGGACCAAGAGCTCGAGGCTGTCCGGCAAGGTCTCCCGCGTGGCCTGCTCGGGATCCATGCGCTCGTCCACGAGCTTGAATTCCAGGAGCGCCGTCTTGCCGATGAGCGCCTTGGCCCGCTCGGGGTCCTGCACGCCCGGCAGCTGGACGAGGATGCGATTGTCGCCCTGCTGCTGGATGGACGGCTCGGCCACGCCGAACTGATCCACCCGGTTCCGGATGGTCTCCAGCGCCTGCCGGACCGCGAGCTCCTTCACCGTCGTCACCTCGCGCGGGCGCATGGTGAGGACGAAGCGGCCGGCGCCCTGGTCGGGCTCGCGCGGCTCGAAGCTCGCCAGCTCGGCCGCCGCGGTCTGGGCGGCGCTGAACGCCTGCGGCGAGGCCAGCTCCACCACCAGATCGGTGGTCCCACGCCGCTGGATGCGGCCCACCGCGATCCCCTTGCGCTCGAGGGCGGCGCGGACGGTGGCGCCGGCGCGGTCCACCTGCGACTCCACCGCCTTGTCGAGATCCACGCCCATCACGAGGTGGATGCCGCCCTGGAGATCGAGGCCGAGATTGATGGTCGAAGGCAGGAGGCCGCCGGTCCTGGTGGGGAAGTCGTGCCCGTAGATCCACGATCGGACCACCGGCGGCGGGTACAGGTAGATCAGCGAGCCGACGACGACGAGCGCGACGATGGCGATGCGGAGCCCGACGCGTCTCCGCATCAGCCGGAGCTCTCCTTGTCGGCCTGGACGATCCGCCCCACCGCGGCGCGGTCGAACGTCAGCTTCACCTGGTCCCCCACCCGGAGGACCACGGTGTGCTCGTCGAGGCCGGCGACGGTGCCGTGAATGCCGCTGGTGGTCACCACGCGATCACCCTTCTTGATCGCGCTCAGCATGGCGTCGCGCTCGCGCTTCTGCTTCTGCTGGGGACGGATCACGATGAAGTACATGATCGCGAACATGCCGACCATGAGAGGCAGGATCGACATGATGCCGCCGCCGCCGTTGCCGGCGCCGCCCGGCGCCTGCGCCATCGCGTAGGCGAGATCGACCATCTAAAGTTGAGCCTCCCTGTCGGCGGAAAGGTCGTCGGAGCCGACCCCGGATTCTACCCCATAACGATCCAGAAACCGAGTGCGGAATCCCTCGAAGCGGCGCGCCTCGATGGCCGCGCGCATGGCCGACACCAGCCCCTGGTAGAAGGTCACGTTGTGCAGCGACAGGAGCCGGTACGCGAGAAGCTCCCGCGCCATGAAGAGGTGCCGGAGGTAGGCGCGCGAGAAGCCACGGCAGGCCTCGCACGGGCACTCCGGGTCGAGCGGTCCCGCGTCACGCGCGAAGCGCGCGTTCCGGATGGCGAGGGGGCCGTCGGCCGTGAAAGCCTGCCCGTTGCGGGCGTTGCGGGTGGGCAGGGCGCAGTCGAAGCAGTCCACGCCGCGCGCCACCGCCTCCACGAGATCCGGGGGCTTTCCCACGCCCATCAGATAGCGCGGCCGGTCGACGGGGAGCCGCTCGGCGGTGAAGGCCACGACGTCGAGCAGGAGCGGCTTGGGCTCGCCCACCGCGAGGCCGCCGATGGCGTAGCCGGCGAGCCCGAGCGCGGCCGCGTCTTCCACCGCGCGGCGGCGCAGCGGGAGGTGGACGCCGCCCTGCACGATGCCGAACAGCGCCTGATCGCCGGCGCCCCGGGCGTGCGCGGCCATCGACCGCCGCAGCCATCGCTGCGTGAGGGCGAGCGAGCGCTCGGTATCGGCCTCGGTGGCGGGATGCCCGAGGCACTCGTCGAGCGGATGGATGATGTCCACGCCGAGCGCCTGCTGGATCTCGATGGACAGCTCCGGGGTGAGGAGACGCCGGGAGCCGTCGACGTGGGAGCGGAACTCCACGCCGTCCTCGCCGAGCCGGCGCAGGGCCGCGAGGCTCCAGACCTGGAAGCCGCCGGAGTCGGTGAGGATGGGGCCGTCCCAGCCCATGAAGCGGTGAAGGCCGCCCAGCTCCCGTATCAGCTCGTGACCCGGCCGCAGGAACAGGTGGTAGGTGTTGCCCAGCACGATCTGGGCCCCCGCCGCCCGCACGTCGGCCGGCGCGAGGCTCTTCACCGTGCCCAGCGTGGCCACCGGCATGAACGCCGGCGTGTCCACCGCGCCGTGAGCGGTCTGCATGCGCCCGCGGCGCGCGGCGCCGTCGGTGGCGAGGAGCTCGAAAGCGAACGTCCCCATCGCGCTACGTCACCAGCATGGCGTCGCCGTAGGAGTAGAAGCGATAGCCCGCCTTCACCGCGTGCTGGTACGCGGCCAACACCAGCTCGCGTCCGGCCAGTGCGGCGACCAGCATGAGCAGCGTCGAGCGCGGGAGGTGAAAATTCGTGAGGAGGGCGTCCACCGCGCGGAACGTGTACGGGGGATGGATGAAGAGGTCGGCACAGCCCGTGCCCGCCGCGACGGTGCCGTCGGCGCCCGCCGCCCACTCGAGCGCGCGGGTCGTGGTGGTGCCGACCGCGACCACGCGGCGGCCCGTGGCCCGCGCACGGCTCACCGCCCCCGCGGTGTCGGCCGAAGCTCACCTGAACGGCTTCGAGCGCGAGGTGATCGACGGCATCAACGCCGCCCGGGGCCAGCAGGGCCTGCCGCCGGTGCGCGCGCATCGCGGCCTGAGCCGTGCCGCCGACACGCACTCGCGCGACATGCTCAGGGCCGACTTCTTCGACCACGCCTCCAGCGACGGCACGTCGTTCGACCAGCGCGTGCGGCGGTTCACCCGCGCCCGCATGGTCGGCGAGACGATCGCCGCGCTGCGGCGGCGCCAGGGCGGCGCGGGCACCGTGGTGCAGATGTGGCTCGAGTCGCCGCCGCACCGCGCGATCGTGCTCGAGCCGCGGTTCCGCCGCGTCGGGATCGCGCGGCGCTTCGGCACGCTGGGAGCGGCTCCCAACGCGGTCGTGACGGCGGACTTCTCCTCGGGCTAGCAGCGGACCCGACCCGTGGGCCCACTAGGCTCGTTGGCCGTGGTGCGACGG
>Ga0081538_10006560_pt1 | contig 10218 bp, 7 predicted proteins | sample TabmetS5T2R1_FD_71022 | JGI IMG/M metagenome (GOLD analysis project Ga0081538, IMG submission 71022) | Tabebuia heterophylla rhizosphere microbial communities from the University of Puerto Rico - S5T2R1 | ecosystem: Host-associated > Plants > Roots > Rhizosphere ...
CAGCCGCCGGTAGCGCTCGGGGTCGGCGTGGGGCTCGTCGCGGGTGTTGATGATCGGCCGCTTCAGGGTGGTCTCCAGGCCGACCTCGACCTCGAAGAACTGCGAGCGCTGGGCGATCTGGTAGGAGACCGAGCCGTCGTGGTGGTCGCGGACCAGGCTGCCGGCCCCGGCGAACACCTGCCGGGTGACCAGGAACGGGGTCAGGTCGCGGACGATGCGGGCGAACGGCGTGGCCCGGTCGACGAGGAAGTTCTCGTGGGTGCCGTAGGAGGTGCCCTTGCCGTCGGTGTTGTTCTTGTAGACCTGGATGCGCCGGCCGCCCGGTGCCAGCTCGGCGGCGCGCCTGGCGGACTCCGCCAGGATCCGCTCCCCCGCCTTGTCGTAGGTGACCAGCGTCCGCGGGTCGAGGCACTCCGGCGAGGAGTACTCCGGGTGGGCGTGGTCGACGTAGTAGCGGGCGCCGTTGGTGAGGATCACGTTGGCCAGGCCGAGGTCGTCCTCGGCGGGCGTCTCGGGCTCGCGGGCGGCCTCGAAGCCGCGCGCGTCGCGCAGCGGCGACTCCTCCTCGTAGTCCCAGCGGACCTTGCGGCCGCGGCCCGAGAACGCGTTGACCAGCAGGCTGGAGGCCAGCACCGGGTTGGAGTCGGGAGCGCCGGGCACCGTGATGCCGTACTCGGTCTCGATGCCCATGACCTTGGTGATGGCCATCCGTCCCCCTTCGGCGCCAGCTGCCTGTCGGAGCCTACAGGTACTGGCCGGTGTTGATCTGCTCGATGGTGCGGCCGAGGTCCTTGGAGTTGCCGCCCTCGATCAGGGTCCGCACGTAGACGATCCGCTCGCCCTTCTTGCCGGAGATGCGGGCCCAGTCGTCGGGGTTGGTGGTGTTGGGCAGGTCCTCGTTCTCCTTGAACTCGTCGGTGACGGCGGTGAACAGGTCGGCCGCCACGATGCCCTTGTGCCCGGTCTCCAGGAACCGCTTGATGGCCACCTTCTTGGCCCGGTTGACGATGTTCTCGATCATCGCACCGGAGTTGAAGTCCTTGAAGTAGAGGATCTCCTTGTCGCCGTTGGCGTAGGTGACCTCCAGGAAGCGGTTCTCCTCGGCGTCGGAGTACATCCGGTGGACGGCCTCGTCGATGATCCTGGTCAGCGCGCCCTCGCGGTTCCCGCCGGCGGCCGCCACCACCTCGTCGGCGAGCGGCAGCGACGGCACCAGGTACTTGGAGAAGATGTCGCGGGCCGCCTCGGCGTCGGGCCGCTCGATCTTGATCTTCACGTCCAGCCGGCCGGGCCGCAGGATCGCCGGGTCGATCATGTCCTCGCGGTTGGAGGCGCCGATCACGATCACGTTCTTGAGCTGCTCGACCCCGTCGATCTCGCTGAGCAGCTGCGGCACGATGGTGTTCTCGACGTCGGAGGAGACGCCCGAGCCGCGGGTGCGGAAGATCGAGTCCATCTCGTCGAAGAACACGATCACCGGCACGCCCTCGCCGGACTTCTCCTTGGCGCGCTGGAAGATCAGGCGGATCTGGCGCTCGGTCTCCCCCACGTACTTGTTGAGCAGCTCCGGGCCCTTGATGTTGAGGAAGTAGCTGCGGCCCGAGGGCTGGCCGGTCACCTCGGCGACCTTCTTGGCCAGCGAGTTGGCGACCGCCTTGGCGATCAGCGTCTTGCCGCAGCCGGGCGGGCCGTACAGCAGGATCCCCTTGGGCGGCTTGAGCTGGTGCTCGGCGAACAGGTCGGCGTGCAGGAAGGGCAGCTCCACGGCGTCGCGGATCTGCTCGATCTGGTCGGCCAGCCCGCCGATGTCCTGGTAGGCGATGTCGGGGACCTCCTCCAGGATCAGCTCCTCGACCTCCGGCTTGGGCAGGTGCTCCAGCACGAACCCGGAGCGGACGTCCAGCAGCAGCGAGTCGCCGGCGCGCAGGTGGTGGTTGCGCAGCGGCTCCCCGATCTGCACCACCCGCTCCTCGTCGGCGTTGCCGATCACCAGGGCGCGGTCGGGGCCCAGCATCTCCTTGAGGCTGACGACCTCGCCCTGGACCTCGTAGGCGCACGCCTCGACCACGTTGAGGGCCTCGTTGAGCATCAGCTCCTGGCCGGGCTGCAGCGACTTGGGGTCGATCTCCGGGTGGACGTTGACGCGCAGCTTGCGGCCGCCGGAGGAGATGTTGATGGTGCCGTCGTCGTTGACGCCGAGGAACACCCCGAAGCCGCTGGGGGGCGCGGTGAGCTTCTCGACCTCCTCCTTGAGGGCGATGATCTGCTCGCGCGCCTCGCGCAGCGTGGCGGCGAGCCGCTCGTTCTGGGACAGCGCCTGCGCCAGCTGCCCCTTGGTCTCGAGCAGCCGCTCCTCGAGCACGCGCACCTGGCGCGGCGAGTCCTGCAGGCGGCGGCGGAGCACGGCGGCCTCCTCCTCCAGGAACTGGATCTGCCGCCGCAGCTCGCCAGGCTCGATGGACTCTTCTGGCCTTGGGTCCGGGTCGCGGCGGGACCGAGGCTGCCTTGACCGGTCGGCGTCCTTCACGTGTGTCCCCCCTTCGGCGGTGGATCAGGCTGCCGGCGACTGACTAGTCCTGACGGCCGGGGATGCTCGGTAGACCTGCCTAAACCCTATCGGCTCTTCCAATAGCGCGCTTGTGACCAAATCTGGAGTAGCCCGCCGAGGCACGCGCTCGTCGCGCCCGGACGGGACGTGCCAACCTTTCGTGGGGACACGGTCGTGGCCCACGGCTCATGCTACCGTCACCCACCCACTGGCGTAGGAATGCCACATTCGCGCAGGTGACAGCGTTGCCGGTCGGTCCGGGCGCGGGCGCGGTCAGCGGATCGGGCCGGCGGCCGGCCACGGCTCGCCGGTGCGGCGGGCCGAGACCAGGAAGCCGGTGTGGCCGACCATGCGGTGCTCGGGACGCACCGCCAGCCCTTCGACGTGCCAGGGGCGGATGATCGCCTCGGAGGTCTCCACCAGGCCGAAACGGCCGGAGGCCTCCAGCGCCTCGACGGTCCGCATCACCTGCGGGACGGTGGCGACGAAGGCGGCCAGCACGCCGCCGAGGGTCATGGCGTCGGCGGCGCCGGGGACCACCAGCCACGGCTCCAGCAGGTCCAGCAGGACGCGGTCGACCGGGCCGACCTCGGCGATGCCGGCGACCACGTCGCCCTCGCGCAGCTCCCAGCCGTCGGGCGGCTTGCCGAACCAGCCCTCCACGTTGCGCCTGGCCTGGGCGGCGAAGTCGGCCCGCAGCTCGAAGGAGACCAGCCGGCCGCCGGGGGCCAGCGCCTGCAGCAGCGCGATCGACAGCGCGCCCGAGCCGGCGCCGGCCTCCACCACCGTCATGCCCGGCTGCACGTCGGCCGCCATCAGCATCAGCGCCAGCACCTTGGGGTAGATGACCTGCGCGCCCCGGGGCATCTTGACGACCCAGTCGGCCAGGGTGGGCCGCAGCACCAGCAGCCGCTGCCCCAGGTCGGTGTGGGCCACCGTCCCCTCGGCGGCGCCGATCAGCCGGTCGTGCTCCAGCCGGCCCCGGTGGGTGTGGAAGGTCCCGCCGCGCTCCAGGGTGACCAGGTAGCGGCGGCCCTTGGCGTCCTGGAGCAGCACCCGCTCCCCCGCCTCGATCGGTCGCACCGGGGAACCCCCCTGGGGTTCCCCGGACCCCTCCGGCGGCTTCACCCTGTGCTGGCCTCGACGACGGGGAGGGTCCTGACCAGCCGCGCCTTGGAGCGGCAGAAGGCGCACACCGGCGCCTCGGCGGGGTCCTCGGGCGCCTGGGTGGTCATGCCGCAGCGGGCGCACTCGGCCAGCTCGGCGTCGTCGGCGACCCGCAGCAGCTCGGCGGCCCGGTCCAGGTAGCCGAACAGGAAGTTGTGCTTGGTGCCCGGCGACTCCTCCTCCATCCGGTTGAGGGTCTCCTTGTGGCGCATCTGGGTGTTGCCGGCGACCAGCGGGCACTCCTCCACCACGTAGTCGATGCCCTTGAGCACGCAGTAGGCGGCGGTCTCGCGCTCGGCCAGCCGGTACAGCGGCTTGACCTTCTTGACCAGGCCGGGGCGGGTGGCCTCCAGCACCGGGAACTGCCTGGCCATCGACCCGGTGTCCCAGCGCAGGGTGTTGGCGAACAGCACCGCGGCCTCGTCGTCGAGGTTGTGGCCGGTGGCGACGACGTCGTAGCCGCCGTCCAGCGCGGCCCGGTTGAACACGTAGCGCTTGGAGAGCCCGCAGACCCCGCAGGAGGAGCGGCCGCCCTTGCCGGCCGCCTCGGGGATGGCGTAGCCGTGCTCGCCGGCCAGGTCGTGGACGACCAGGGTGGCGCCGCGGGCGGCGGCGAACTCCTCGCAGACGCGCCGGGAGCGCTCGGAGTAGGCGCCGATGCCGAGGCTGAGGTACAGCCCGTCGGCGCGGTAGCCCAGCTCCAGCAGCAGGTCCCAGAGGGCGAGCGAGTCCTTGCCGCCGGAGACCGCCACCAGCACGCGGTCGGCGGGGCCCAGCATGCGGTGCTTGGCGATCGCCCTGGTGACCTGCTGGCCGACGTAGTGGAAGAAGCAGTCGCGGCAGAAGGCCGCGTTGTGGCGGCGCACCTCGATGACGGCGGCGGCACGGCAACGCTTGCAGCGCATCGCCATGGCTACGGTCCCCCGCCGCTGATGGCGAACCGGACCTCGACCCGGTCGCCGTCGCGCAGCTCGTCCTGGCTGGTGAGCAGCGTCCCCTCGCGGATCACCAGCACGGCCCCTGGCAGCACCTCCAGGCGGGCCAGCAGGTCGCCGACGCGGCGGACGTCGGCCACCTCGACGGTGCGGTCGGGCGGCCGGAGGCGGGCGGTGACGAGCATGCCTAGAGGCTACCGGGCCTGGCGCCGCCCGGCGAGCAGTTCGGCCACGCCGCCAGGACGGCGGTGGGGGGGAGGCAAGCCTCCCCCCCACCGCCGTGGCCCGCTACCCGGGCAGGCTGCGGGTGTAGATGTCGGTGCCCTGCCCGGCCCGGACGAGCTGGCGCACGTCCCCGCCGGTGCTGGGCGAGAACACCGGGTTGCGGGTGTCGGTCCAGATCGGGTGGGCGGTGCCGTCCGAGCCGACCGCGACGCCCATGTAGTCGCCGACGAAGACGCCGGTGCTGGCGCCGGCCTCGGGGAACTCCTGGGTCGGCGGCAGCGACCGGTTGGTGACCCGCACGTGGTTGCCGTTGCCGCGCCGCATGGTGATGTCCATGAAGCCGGTCTGCTGGGCGTCGCCGTACTTGCGGTCGTAGTAGGCGACGGTCACGCCGCCCTTGGGGTTCAGCGCCGCCCACTGCCACCACTGGTCGGCGAGCTGGGTCCTGGGGTTCTCGTCGCTGAGCGACGGCAGCTCGACGACCGGGGTGGTGGTCCCGGTGAAGCTGGCGCCGGCGTCGGTGGAGACGCTGACGACGATGTCGTTGTTGCAGCCGTTGCGCTCACCGACCCCCTCGTACAGGTTGAGGCCGGTGGTGGCCGAGAAGCCGGCCGGGGTGCAGTTGCCGCGCTCGGGGTTGGAGTGCCGGTTGATGTAGCTGGCCAGCGTCACCACGATGCGGTTGTTGCTGGTGGCCACCGCCGAGGGGTAGTTGGTGGCGCGGAAGATGCTGCGGTCCGACAGCGGCGCGGTCGGCACGCAGGCGCGGCCGGCGTCGTGGCCGGTGTAGGTGAGGCAGTCGGGCAGGTCGTTGAAGTCGCTGACCTTGACCGGCGCGCTGAAGCTCTGGCCGCCGTCGGTGGACTTCACGATCAGGATCTGGTTGTGGTTGTCGCCGCCGGTGCCGACCGCGTTGTTGAAGTTCTGGAAGACCACGTACAGGTCGCCGTTGGGCGCGGTGAACGGCTGCGGGAACTGGTTGGCGTTGCAGGTCCCGGCGGGCGAGCCGTCGAAGGTGACCGGGCACAGCGCCGCCGAGGTGCCGCTGATGGCGGGGACCAGGTTCCAGGTCGCCCCGTGGTCGTCGGACCAGGCGAAGCCGATCGGGTCGGCGGTGAAGTCGACGTTGTACTCCGCCCAGGCGACGTACAGGCGGTCGCGGAAGCGGCTGCTCCTGGAGGTGTCGGCCGCCATGTACGGCTTGTCGAGCAGGCCGATGCCGTCGCTGCCGTCGCCGGGGCTCTGCTTGACGGCGCTGCCGGGGAAGTTCCAGGAGGCGCCGCCGTCGGCGGAGCGGAACAGGAACAGGCCGCTGGCGGGAAGGCCGGAGTCGCTGGTCGGCGTGCCCCGGTTGAACGCCAGGCAGAACAGGTAGGCCTCGCCGCTGGAGTCGAACGCCACCGACGGGTCACCGGAGGCGTCCCAGTAGTGCCGGGCGCCGCCGGTGATGCCGGGCGCGGTGAAGCCCAGCGGGGCGAGCTCGCTGCCCCAGTGGCGGCCGCCGTCGCGGCTCCAGTCGGCGCCGCAGGCGCCGTCCCCGCGGCGGTAGTCGTTCTGGCCGGCGACCAGGTGCCTGGGGTTGCGCGGGTTGACCGCGATCGCGGTCTCGTTCTGGCCCTGCCCGCGGCCCAGCAGCGCCGCGTCGCTCTGGTTGGTGCACTCCTGGTTGACGCGGACGTTGCCGCCGTCGTTGTCGCTGCAGCCGCCGCTGCCGGCGACCGACGGCCCCGGCACCGAGGCGGTGTCGCCCGCCGCGGCCGTGGCCGCCTGGGCGCGCGCCCGTGCCGCCTCCGCGCGCGAGGCCAGCGGGTCGGCGGCGTGGACGCCGGACGGCCCGAACCGGTTGGCCTTGGGGTTGGATGGTGCGCCGCCCGCCGGCAGCAGCGACGCCCCCACGGTGAGGGCCAGCACCAGGCTGGCGACGAAGCCGATCGAGAGGACCCTCCCGGGACCGAGACGGCGCATGGCCTTCCTCCCCGTTTGTCCGACGCTGGACCCAGTGGGGAAGTCGAGCCGCTTAGGCGCTCCCTGTCAAGCTGCCGGTTTCCTCACTCCTCGAGCAGGCCGAGCCCCCGCGCCCAGGAGGTCGCGTACGCCTCCACCGAGGTCTTCTCGGCCTCCGGGCTGACCTGGAGGGGCTGCTGGCACTCGACCATCACCGCGACCTCGTCGGTCATCTCCTTCTTCGCCGCGCCCTCAGCCGCGCCGGGTTGTGGCCCGTGGTGCACGCCCGCAGGATGCAACGTGGCCATGCCGCGGTCGATGTCCTTTCGGCTGAAGAAGTCTCCCGCGTGGTAAAAGAGCAGCTCATCGTTATCAATATTGGAGTGGTAGAAGGGCACCCGCAGGGCGCCCGGCTCGGTCTCGAACGGGCGCGGCGCGAAGGTCGCGACGTCGAACCCGCGGCTGCGGAAGGTGGTGTGCACGCTCGGCGGCAGGTGGTAGCGGGGGCTCACCACCGGCCGGAAGTCCGCCACGTTGAGCCGCAGCGGCGCCAGGTCCCCCTGCCAGCCGACCACGTTGAGCGGGTGGTGCGGGAAGGTGAAGGTGGTCACCTGGCCGCGGCGCCGCACCCGCACCCGGAACTCGCCCCGCTGGTCGTGCGGCTCCGGCTCCGGCGTCTCCAGCACCCCCGGGTCGAACAGCGCGTGGTGGCCGAGCAGGCCCTTGTCGGGCAGGACGAACTCCTCGCCCTCGACCAGCAGGAAGAAGTTGTCGGTGGTCTCCGGCACCACCCGGTGGGTGGTGCCCTTCGGCACCACCAGGTAGTCGCCGGGCCGGAACCGCAGCGGGCCGTAGTCGGTCTCCAGCGTCCCGGAGCCGCGGTGCACGAAGTAGACGACGTCGCCGTCGGCGTCGCGGACGAAGAACGGCATCGGCGCCGAACGGCGCGACACCAGGATCGCCAGGTCCTCGTTGGAGAGCACCAGCAGCGGGTCGCCCTCCGGGTCGGTCTGGTCGGACGGGCTGAGCCGGTTCCAGTCGAACGCCCACGGCCGCAGCGGGCCCTCGACCTTCACCCAGGCGGTCGGCGGTGCGGTCCGGTACAGGTGGGAGGCGCGGCCGGTGAACGCCTGGCGGCCGTGCTCCTCCTCGTAGGTGCCCTCCGGCAGGTCGACGTGGGCCTGCCGGGACGCCTTGCCCTTGCGCTGCGGGATCATGCGAGGATCGCCCCCTTTGGCGGTCGGCGGACCAGGGCAGGGTAGCGCGCCGCCGCTGCGCGACCGCTGCGCTATCGCTGGGCGGCCCGCAGGGCGGCGCGCAGGGCGCCGGCGAGGCGGGCGGGCATGGCGTCGCCCGCCTCGACCCCCTCGGCGCCGAGGTGGGCGGCCAGCCGCGTGGCGGCCGCCGCGGTGGCGGCGACCGCGTCGGCGGGCGGGTGGCCGTCCTCCAGGTGCAGGGCGCGCAGCAGCAGCCGCCCGGACTGCCGGTCGTGCTTGGGGTCGACGCGGGCCACCAGCTCGCCGTCGTGCAGCACCGGCATCGTGTAGTAGCCGTACACGCGCCGGGCGGCGGGCACGTAGACCTCGAGCACGTAGCGGAAGCCGAACAGCCGCTCGGTGCGGTCCCGCGACCAGACCAGCGAGTCGAACGGGCTGAGCAGCACCGGCGGGTGCGCGACCCGGCGCGGCGCCGGCGTGCCGGGGACCAGGTAGGCGGGCCTGGCCCAGCCCGCCACCGCCACCCCCTGGAGCAGCCCGGAGGCGACCGCCTCCGCCAGCGCGGCGCGGGCGTCCTCGCGCGGCAGCCGGAAGTAGTCGGCCAGGTCGGCGGCGGTGCCGACCCCCAGGGCGCGGGCGGCGAGCACGGTCAGCGCCAGCGCCGCCTCGGCCGCCTTCGGCTCCGAGGTGTCCACGCCGGCCGGCAGGACCCGTTCGGCGAGGTCGTAGCGGCGTTCGAAGTTGACCCGGTCGTGGACCAGCAGCGTGCCCTGGTCGAACAGGTCCTCCAGCACGTGCTTGGCCGGCGCCCAGTCCCACCAGGTGCCGCGCCGCGGGCCCGACGGCTCGCGGAAGGCGGAGGCGGGCAGCGGCCCCTCGGCGCGGATGCGATCCAGCACCGGGCCGTACAGGGCGGCGTTGCGCCGGCGGACGTCGGCCCACCAGCCGCGGGTGACCACCGCCAGCCGCCGCATGCGGGGCAGGAACAGCCGGTAGTGCCCGATGGGCAGGAACGAGGCGGCATGCCCCCAGTACTCGAAGCCGGCGCGCCGGCGGTACACCAGCCGCTCGAACGCCGCCGGGTCGTGGGGGCCGGCGCGGGCCGCCAGGACCAGCTCGTGGCTGCGGGCCACCACGTTGATCGAGTCGATCTGGATGGCGCCGAGGCGGTCCAGGGCGGCGCGCAGCGCGGCGGGGCCGGCCGCCGCCCGGCGGGCGGGGGCGGCCAGGCCCTGGGCGGCCAGGGCGATCCGCCTGGCCTGGTCGAGGCGCAAGGAGTCGGCCATCTGCCGGCAGACCCTAGCGGACCGCTCCGACAGCCGGCCGCCCCGTGGCAGGCCGGGCGGCGTTTTCCGGCCGCTCAGGGCGGGCAGGATAGGACCCGCGCGTCGCAGCCGACGACGCCGACACCGGGGGTCGCCTGGTGGAGATCGTGCAGACCACCCGCGAGGGGTGCACGGTGCTGGCCCTGCGTGGCCGGCTGGACCGTCCGGCCGCGCCACGGCTGCAGCGGGCCCTGCGCAAGCGGCTCGCCGAGCAGCCGGTCGCGGTCGTCTGCGACCTGTCGCGGCTGGAGGCCATCGACCCCGAGTGCGCCGGGCTGTTCACCGTCGCCGCCCACCACCCGAGCACGAGCTGGCCGGACACCCCGCTGCTGCTGTGCTGCGCGGCGCCTGCGGTGGCCGAGGCGCTCGGCCGGCTCGGCGTGCCGCGCTTCGTGCCCCTCCACGCCAGCCTCGACGACGCGGTGCGGGACGCCGGCCGGCGGCCGCCCTACCTGCGCGACGAGCTGCTGCTGGCGCCGACGCCGACGGCGCCGGCCGCCGCCAGGCGGTTCGTGCGGGAGACGGCCCGCTCCTGGCAGGTGCTGGTGGACGGGCGCGAGGACGCCACGGGACGCGTGGCAGCGGCCGAGCTGCTCGACCGGGCCGAGCTGCTCGCCAGCGAGCTGGTGACCAACGCCCTGCTCCACGCCCGCAGCGACGTGCGGCTGCGGATCGCCCTGCGCGGCGAGCGCCTGCACCTCGGCGTCCACGACCGCGGCCGCCAGCTGCTCCGCCTGGTCGGCGGCGACCCGGACGCCGAGGCGGGCCGCGGGCTGCTGCTGGTGGAGCGGCTCCCCCCGGGGGGGGGGGGGTGCCGGCCCCCCCCGGGCGGGCAGGGGGGGGGGGGGGGGGTGGGC
>Ga0081538_10006561_pt1 | contig 10218 bp, 4 predicted proteins | sample TabmetS5T2R1_FD_71022 | JGI IMG/M metagenome (GOLD analysis project Ga0081538, IMG submission 71022) | Tabebuia heterophylla rhizosphere microbial communities from the University of Puerto Rico - S5T2R1 | ecosystem: Host-associated > Plants > Roots > Rhizosphere ...
AAGTAAACCCGCTCCGGCGGGATGCCGGCCGTCTTCATGATGTCCAGCACGAGGCTCTGGTTGGCCTGGTGCGGCACGATCAGGTCCATGGCCTCCAGGAGGGAGCCCGCGCCGGCCTCGGTGTTGGGTAGATCGCGCATCTCGTCGAGCATCTGCCCGAGATAGCGCTTCACCAGCGCGCGCACCTCGGGCCCGGCCACGGTGATGTTGTTGTCGAACTCGGGATTGGGCCAGATGATGGAATCCACCTCCCGGACCGGTCCCGAGCCGTAGGTCTGGTACACCTCGATGTCGCTGGACCCGCTCGGGGGAGCGGGCGCGATGACGAGGGCGGCGGCGCCATCGGCGAACACCATGCGCGACGTCCGGACCGTCCCGATCTTGTCGGAGAACTTCTCGCCGCACACCAGCAGCACCGGCCGCTCCGTCTCCTGGAGCAGGCGCACCGCCTCGGACATCCCGTACGGCAGCCCGGCGCAGGCCGCCACCATGTCGAGCGACGCGTGGGTCTGGAACATGCCGAGCTGGCCGGACAGCCAGGTGGCCAGCGACGGCATCATCTTCACGCTGGTGCAGGAGCAGAAGAGCACCGCGCCGATCTCCTCCGGACGGCGGCCGGACTTGTCCAGGGCGCGCCGCGCGGCGAGGAGGGCGATGTGGTCCAGGTCCAGATCGGTGTAGAGACGCTGGCGGATGCCGGTGCGGCGCTCGATCTCCTCCGCGGTCATGGGCGACCAGCAGTAGGCGGCATTGCGGATGAGGTCCTCGTTGGAGCACGGCCGCTCGCCTTTGTAGACGGCGAGCGCCTCCAGCCGTGGCAGCACGCTGAAGCGCTTGGCGACGGTCACCGGTGGGTAGGGGGCGACGGGCCGCCGCGACTCGGCGGCGGCGGGGCGGCGTACGCGCCCGCGGCGGCCCGATTTCACGCGGCGGATGAAGTTCAGCACGTCGTCGTTGCGGGGGTGGAACACCACCACGTAGTCGTCGTCGTGGAGCTGCCCCACTTCGGTGAGACGGGTGCGCGCCCGGTCCCAGCGGTACTGGTTGTGGAGCACCATCGCCTGCCGCATCACCGCCTCCAGCTCCGGCACACGGTGGGCGTATTCGATGATGTCGTCGTAGCCGTACCCGGGGAAGTCGGGGTTGTAGGCGAGCAGGTGGTAGGTCAGGCTCTTCGGGGCGCCCAGGATCTCGGCCACCGTGGGCTTGATGGCGGGGAGCTCCGCCCCCGCGCCCTTCTTGTGGCGAAAGACATCGAGGAGGATGCGGAAGATCTTGTCCTCCGCCCCCTCGTCCCAGCTGGGCGAAAGGGCCCGATAGCCGGCCTCGATGGCCGCGGTGAGCTCGGCGCCGTCCCAGGGCTTGAACACGGGGAGGAAGACGTCGTCGCGCTGCCGCGGCACGTCGCGCCAGCGCGTCGGCCGCTTCTCGTACATGGTCATCGCGTAGCGATTGACCCAGAAGAGGTTGAGGGCGAGGTCGCGCAGGAGCTCGTAGCGCCCGCCGTAGGCGCGCGCCTCCACGCGGGCGACGATGTCGGTCTCGGTGAGTGCCTTCTCCTCGAAGTCGCGCTTGATCACTGCCGCGAACTGATCGAGGGTCTCGAACACCGAGAAGTCCAGCTCGGGGAAGAAGCTCTCTGGAAACACGATGCGGCCGTAGCGGTTGACGACGAAAGGCTTCATCCGACCCTCCCCGGCGCGTCTGCGGGAACCCTACCCTTGCCCCCCGAGCGTGTCAACGGCGCCCTCGGCGAGCGGAAAACCCTTGCCTTGTCGCCCGGATGAGTGCGACTATCGCCGCGGGGTGCCGAGCGGCACCCCCTTGCTTGTTCATGACGAGGCGAAGGGAGTGGAAGTGCGCGTGAGATCGAACGCCGCGGCGCCACGCGCGCCACGGTTGGCGCGGGGCCCACTCGGGTTGGCGCTGGGGCTGGCGTTCGTCCTGGGTGCTCTCGCGCTCGGCGGCTGCGGCTCGGTCTCCGGCGGTCTTCACGCCGACACCCAAGCGCTGCTCGCCGCGACCGTGACCGCACCCGATCCGGTGGAGGCGAGCACGGGGGCGACGGCCGAGACGACCGAAGCCGCCGGCAGTGCCTCGATACAGCCCCCCGATCTCGCCCGGGCCGACGAGGACGACCAGCCCGTCGCCGTGAGCGAAGTCGTGCCTGCCAACGTCGAGCTCCTGCCCATGGAGCCGATCACCGACGCGCGGATGACGCCGTATCTCCTGGCGCTCGCCGAGACGATGACGATGGCCCAGGCGACGCGCGAGGGAGGGCCGCCGCTCGAGCCTCCGCTCGAGGAGTACGACCCCTGGGAAGCGTTCAACGAGAAGATGTTCGTCTTCAACTACAACGCGGACAAGTACTTCTTCAAGCCGGTCGCGAAAGCGTACAACTTCGTCGTCCCCGACGAGCTGCAGCGCATGATCGATCGCGGCTTTCAGAACATGAACTTCGTCCCGCGCTTCGTGAACAACCTGCTCCAGGCCAAGTGGGGTGGCGCGGGACGTGAGCTGGCCCGCTTCCTCATCAACTCGACCATCGGCATCGGCGGGCTGTGGGACATGGCCAAGCAGGAATGGAACATCGAGCCCAGCAAGGAGGACTTCGGCCAGACCCTCGGGGTCTGGGGGGTCGGGCCCGGCCCGTTCCTGGTGTTACCGTTCATGGCGCCCATGACCGTCCGCGACGGGATCGGCATCGGCGTGGACGGCGCCATGGACCCGTTGAGCTACTTCATCCCCTTCATCTGGGAACGGCTGGTGATGAAGGTGGTGAGCATGGTCAACGACCGCTCGCTGGCCCTCGACTTCTTCGAAGGCGTGGAGGAGACGACGGTGGACCTTTATACCGCCGTCCGGAACGCCTACCTGCAGCGCCGAGCCAGACAGATCGCGGACTAGCGGGGCTCGAGCAGCCCCAGCAGGCCGCAGGTGTCGAGCTTCCCGAGCCCCGCCTCGCTCGCCCGCCCGTAGAGCTCCCAGGCCGCCCGCCCCACCGCGCTCTCGCCCTTCACCTCGGCCATCAGCTCCAGCCCGAGCCCGAGGTCTTTACGTGCGAGGTCGACGAAGAAGCCCGGGCTGTAGTCGTGCTTGACGATGGCGGCGAGCTTGCGCTCGAGGATGAAGCTGTTGCCCGAGCTCTTCCCGATGACCTCCCCCGTGGTCTGGCGCGGCACGCCCAGCCGGTCGGCCAGCGCCATGGCCTCGCAGAGCGCGGCCTGATTGGTGAGAGCCACGTAGTTGTTGAGCAGCTTGAGGATGTTGCCCTTTCCCACTTCCCCGAGATAGAAGAGGCTCTTGCCGATGGCCCGGAGCACGGGCTCGAACGCCTTCACGTCCGCCTCGGAGGCGCCGATCATCACCGCCAGCGTCCCGGCCTCGGCGCCGCTGACGCTGCCGCTCACCGGCGCGTCGACGAGCCGCACGCGTTGACGCAGCGCCCGGGCGGCGAGGGCGCGGGTGCTGCCCGGCCCCACGGTGGAAAGATCGAAGATGAAGTCGCCGGGCTTGGCGCTTGCCATGAGGCCGGGCGTGTCGGCCCCGCCGAAGAGTGCCGCCTCGACCGCCCGCGCATCCGGCAGGCTCATGAACGTGACGCGCACCGCGCCGGCCAGCGAGGGCAGGTCGGCGGCCCGCGTGGCGCCGGCGCGCTCGAGCGGCGCCGTCGCCGCCGCGCTCAAGTCATACACCGTGAGCTGATGTCCGGCCTTCAGGATATTGGCGGCCATGGGCCGACCCATGTTTCCGGTTCCGACGAAGCCGACGTGCATGGCGTCTCCTTCTTGTCACCTAGGGACGGAGCTTGCCCAGGCGCCCCAGGGCCCGGGCGTTGGCGCGCTGCTTGCGGGGCAGCCGGCGGGGATTGCCCTTGCGGGGTCCCGCGGGCGCCTCGGCCTCCTCATCCTCATCCTTCATATAGGGCGCTCGATCGGCCGGGGCGCCGGTCCCGTCGGGGGCCTCGGCCACGCGGTCCAGGCGGGCCAGGAATTCGTCCGCGCTGATCGCGAGCGCGCCGGCACGCGCCGCGGCGCGGCGGACGTCGCGATCGTTGGACACCACCGCGCCGCCGCGCTGGGCCATGCGCGCGAGCACTCGATCGGCGGACTCACGCGCGCTGGAGAAGAACATGCGCACCGCGCCGCCTCCACCGCTGCCGCCCGAGCCCGCGCCGTCGAACACCACGGTGAACCGGTCACCGGAGGCGCGCGCGACCGTGCCCAGGAGACGGCACAGCGCGTCGCGACCGGCCTCGAGGCTCACCCGTTCACGCGAGGCGAGCGCCGGATCGCGGCGAATCACGTTGTAGCCGTCGATCAGCCAGTGCATGGCGCGGTCATTGTACGCGCCCGGCTCGGGCGTCATCCACAAGCGGGTGGGACGAAAAGGCCCGCGATGACGTCATCCGTACGGCTGTCCACAGATATCCACATTGTCCACAGGGGTCAGGGTTGAGAAGATGCTCACAAGCACTAAATAAAGGTTGACTCGTTCCCGCACACCACAATATCTTGGGCTTCGTTCCTTTTTCACCGTAATGTCCAAGTAACGTTCCGTCTTGCCGTGACCGCTCGAGGAGGATCGCATGAAGATCTCCCGTCGCTACACCAAGGAAGGCCAGAGCCCATACGCCGGCATCGAGTTCGATCTCCGCACATCGGAGATCAAGAACCCGGATGGGTCGACGGTCTTCCGCCAGGAAGGCATCGCCGTGCCTTCGGGCTGGTCGGCGGTGGCGACGGACATCCTCGCGCAGAAGTACTTCCGCAAGGCGGGCGTGCCGCAGACCGGCGCCGACGGCACACCGGTGCTCGATCGTGAAGGCAAGCCGGTGCTGGGCGGCGAGCGCGACGCGCGCGAGGTGTTCCACCGCCTGGCCGGCGCGTGGACGCACTGGGGCCGCCGGCACCGCTACTTCGACGGCGAGGCCGACGCGCAGGCCTTCTACGACGAGCTCTGCCACATGCTGGCCGCGCAGATCGCGGCGCCGAACTCGCCGCAGTGGTTCAACACGGGACTTCACTGGGCCTACGGGCTCACCGGCCCCGCGCAGGGCCACTACTACGTGGAGCCCGAGACGGGTGAGCTCACCCGCGCCACGTCGGCCTACGAGCGGCCGCAGCCCAGCGCCTGCTTCATCCAGTCCGTGAACGACGACCTCGTCAACGAGGGCGGCATCATGGATCTCTGGACGCGCGAGGCGCGCATCTTCAAGTACGGTTCGGGCACCGGCTCCAACTTCTCGAACCTCCGCGGCGAGAACGAGCCCCTGTCGGGCGGAGGCAAGTCCTCCGGTCTCATGTCGTTCCTGAAGATCGGCGACCGGGCGGCCGGGGCCATCAAGTCCGGCGGCACCACCCGGCGCGCCGCCAAGATGGTATGCCTCGACCTCGACCATCCCGATGTGCGCGAGTTCATCAACTGGAAGGTGATCGAGGAGCAGAAGGTCGCCGCGCTGGTGGCGGGCTCGCGGCTCGGCAAGCGGCGGCTGCAAGCGGTGATGGCGGCATGTCGGCCCAGCGCGCTGGAGCCCGATCGCATCGACGCCGATCCCAAGCGCAACGCCGCCCTCCGCGCGGCGCTGCGCGAGGCGCGAGCGGCCATGGTGCCCGAGGGGTACATCCAGCGGGCGCTGCAGCTCGCCGCCCAGGGCGTGACCGAGCTCGTGTTCCCCGAGTACGACACCGACTGGGACTCGGACGCCTATCTCACCGTGTCCGGCCAGAACTCCAACAACAGCATTCGCGTGCCCAACGGCTTCTTCGACGTGCTGGCGAAGGGCGGGGACTGGGATCTGCGCCGGCGCACCGACGGCAAGGTCTCCGCGCGCATCCCCGCGGAAGCGCTGTGGGACGAGATCGCCTACGCGGCCTGGGCCTGCGCCGATCCCGGCGTGCAGTACGACACCACCATCAACGAGTGGCACACCTGCTCGGCGGACGGGCGGATCAATGCGTCCAATCCGTGCGTGACCGGTGACACCCTGGTCGCCACCGCCGACGGCTGGCAGCGCATCGACTCGCTGGTTGGCCGCACCGCGCGGATCATCGGAGCAGACGGGCAGCCCCATCTCGTCACGCGCATCTTCCCCACCGGTCGCAAGCCGATTTACCGGCTTCGCACCCACGCCGGATACGAGGTGCGGATCACTGCGGACCACAAGGTCCTGACCCTCGACCGGGGCGACATCGCGGTCCAGGATCTGCGCCAGAGCGACCGCATCATGCTCCAGGGCGCCGGCTTCGGCCGTCGGGTCCTCGAGCCGTCCCTCGCCCTCGGCATCGGCGTCGCGGTCGGCGACGGTTGCCTGACTCGCTCCAACACCGGTGGACGCGAGCAGCACACCATCATCCTGACCATGCACTCGGCCGAGACCGGCGTGCTGGGCGCCGTCGCCGCCGCCGTCAACGTCGAGAAGACCGCGTTGAAGGCGGTGGGCTCGGTGGGGCGGAACGACGGCGTCTCGGTGAGCCGCGCCGGCTCGGTGTCCCGGCTCGCCTTCGGGTCTCGCCCCGTGGTCGACGTGTTCCGTCAGTTCGCGGTGCTCGATGAGGGCTCCGAGAACAAGCGCCTCACCCCGGCCGTGTTCGAGCTGGACCGGGCCTCCCTAGCCGCGCTGCTGCGGGGACTCTTCAGCGCCGACGGCACCGTCGCGAATTACGGAGACAAGTCGCAATTCGTCGCGCTCGACTCCTCTTCGGAGCTCCTGCTCCGGCAGGTGCAGCTCCTGCTGCTCTCGTTCGGCATCAAGTCCAAGCTCTACGGCGATCGGCGGGGCGGAACGACGGTAGCCCTCCTGCCGGACGGCAGGGGCGGCAGCCGCGAGTATCCGGTCCATCCGATGTTCTCGCTTCGGATCAGCCGGTCGTCGCGGTTCGTCTTCGAGCGCGAGATCGGCTTCCATCCCGAAAGCCCCAAGGCAGCGGCCCTCGCCCGGCTCAACGCCGAGATCGGCAGCTACCATGATGACCTGACGGACACCGTGGCGGCGATCGAGCCGGTGGGAGAGGACGACGTGTTCGACCTCACCGAGGAGGCCACCCACCACTTCGTGGCCGCCGGCATGGTCGTCCACAACTGCAGCGAGTACATGTTCCTGGACGACACCGCGTGCAACCTCGCCTCCATCAACCTGGGCAAGTTCCTGCGCCCGGACGGCGGCTTCGACATCGAGGGCTTCCGTCACGCCTGCCATCTCTGGACGCTGGTCCTGGAGATCAGCGTGCTGATGGGCGCCTACCCGAGCCGCGAGATCGCGCAGCGAAGCTGGGATTACCGGACGCTCGGCCTCGGCTACGCCAACATGGGCACCGTGCTGATGCGCCAGGGCATTCCCTACGACTCGCCGGAGGCGGTGGCGATCTGCGGCGCCATCACCGCGATCATGCACGGCGAGGCCTATGCGACCTCCGCGGAGATCGCGCGCGACCTCGGCCCCTTCCCCCGCTTCGCGGCGAACCGCGAGCCCATGCTGCGGGTCATCCGCAATCACCGGCGGGCCGCGTACAACTCGGCGCCCTCGGTGTACGAGGGCCTCACCGTGACGCCGCTGGGCATCGATCCCTCGCACTGCCCGTCGACCCTGGTGAAGGCGGCGCGCGAGACCTGGGACCGGGCGCTTACCCTGGGCGAGGCGCATGGCTATCGCAATGCCCAGGTCACCGTGCTGGCGCCCACCGGGACCATCGGCCTCGTGATGGATTGCGACACCACCGGCATCGAGCCCGACTTCGCGCTGGTGAAATTCAAGAAGCTGGCGGGCGGGGGCTATTTCAAGATCATCAACCAGAGCATTCCCATCGCCCTCCGCGCGATGGGCTACACCGCGGATCAGATCGACGACATCGTCGGCTACTGCGTGGGGCGCAAGACTCTCCGCGGCGCCCCCGCCATCAACCCCGACAGCCTGCGAGCCAAGGGCTTCGACGATGCCGGCCTGGCCCGGATCGAAGGCGCGCTCGAGGGGGCCTTCGACCTCACCTTCGCTTTCAACCCCTGGACGCTCGGCGAGGGCTACGTGCAGCGCCAGCTCGGCCTCAACGAGGCGCAGCTCGCCGAGTGGAACGGCAATCTCCTGCGCGCGCTCGGCTTCACCGCCGCCCAGATCGAGGCGGCCAGCGACTACGTGTGCGGCACCATGACGGTGGAAGGCGCCCCGCACCTCAAGGACGAGCACCTGCCCGTCTTCGACTGCGCGAACCGCTGCGGCAAGAAGGGCCGGCGCTTCATCGCGGTGGACGCCCACCTCCGCATGATGGCCGCCGCCCAGCCCTTCCTCTCGGGCGCCATCAGCAAGACCATCAACATGCCGTCCGACTCCTCCGTCGAGGACGTCAAGCAGGCCTATCACGCGGGGTGGCGCGGCATGCTGAAGGCGGTGGCCCTCTACCGCGACGGCTCCAAGCTGTCCCAGCCGCTCAACACCACCACCGACGAGGACGAGGCGGCGGCGGCGGACGTCGAGGCGGTGGCCGAGAAGATGACCGAGCGGGTGGTGACCAAGTACCTTCGCGAGCGCCACCGGCTGCCCGACCGCCGTGCGGGCTACACCCAGAAGGCGGTGGTGGGCGGCCACAAGGTGTACCTCCGCACCGGCAACTACGAGGACGGCTCGCTCGGCGAGATCTTCCTCGACATGCACAAGGAAGGCGCGGCCTTCCGCAGCCTCATGAACTGCTTCGCCATCGCCATCTCGCTGGGCCTCCAGCACGGCGTGCCCCTGGAGGAATTCGTGGACGCCTTCGTGTTCACGCGCTTCGAGCCCAACGGCATGGTCATGGGCAATGATCGAATCAAGATGGCGACGTCCGTGATCGACTACGTGTTCCGGGAGCTCGCCATCTCCTACCTCGGCCGCACCGACCTCTCTCACGTGCCGGACGAGGATCTCCGCAGCGACACCCTCGGCAACAAGATCGGACAGGGACCGGTCGCGATGGTCCCGCCTCCCGCGCCCGCGGTGTCGGCCACCACGCCCGACCCGATCAGCATCGCGCGGGCGGCCGCTCCCCTCTCCGGCGGCAGCGGAGCGGTCGCGGCCGAGCTCCGGGTGCTCTCCGCCTCCGACATGGCGCGCCTCAAAGGCTACGAGGGGGATCCCTGCGGCGACTGCGGCCAGTTCACCATGGTCCGCAACGGCACCTGCCTCAAGTGCATCACCTGCGGGACCACGACGGGCTGCTCCTGAGCCCACGCGTCGCGGCCCGCTAGGCGCGACGCGCTAGGAACCCAGGCCGGGCTCCGTTATCATCGGGCCCGGCCTTTTGCCGTCATGTCGTCCCCCGATTCCGGCTTCACCCGCTGGCCCGAGGCGCGCGCGCCGCGCGGCATGGTGGCGTCCCCGCATCTCCTCGCCTCTCACTCCGGCGTGGCCGCGCTGCGGGCGGGCGGCAATGCCCTCGACGCCGCCATCGCCGCCGCCGCCACCATCGCCGTGGTCTATCCCCATATGAACGGGATCGGTGGCGACAACTTCTGGCTCTTCTGGGACGCGCGGGCGGGCCGGCTCCGCGCGCTCTGCGGCGCGGGCCGCTCGGCCGGCGCGGCCAGCATCGAGTGGTATGCCGCGCGCGGCGTGCGGGAGGCCATTCCCGCGCGCGGCGGGCTCGCCGCGCTCACCGTCCCCGGCGCGGTGGACGGCTGGTGGCAGGCGCACCGGCACAGCGCCGAGGCCATGGGCTCACGCCTCGGCTGGGACGACCTGCTCGCCGACGCCATCGTGTACGCGCGGGAAGGCTTCTCGGCCTCCGCGGGTCAGCGCCGCCCCCCGCCGCGTGAGCCCGACCTCTTCGGCCCGACGGCGAGCGCGGAGATCCGCAGCGGGCTCTGGCCGCTCTATCACCCGGACGCGCTGGCGCGGGGCCCGCTGGTCCAGGCCGATCTCGCGCGCTCGCTCGAAGCCATCCGCGACGGCGGTCCGGACGAGCTCTACCGCGGCGCGCTGGGCCGGCGGCTCATCGCGGCCGCGGCGGCGGCGGGCAGCCCGCTCGGCGTGGAGGACCTCGCCGCGCACCGCTCGGAGTGGGTGGAGCCGCTGACGCTGCCCTGGGGCGGCGGCGTGGCGGCGAGCTTTCCCCCGCCCACCCAGGGCATCTCCGCGCTGGCGCTGCTGGGCATCGCCGAGGGCTTCGACCTCGCCGCGCTTGACGAGACCGACTATGTCCACGTGCTCGTCGAGGCGGTGAAGCTCGCCTTCGGCGACCGCGATCGCCACCT
>Ga0081538_10006562_pt1 | contig 10218 bp, 9 predicted proteins | sample TabmetS5T2R1_FD_71022 | JGI IMG/M metagenome (GOLD analysis project Ga0081538, IMG submission 71022) | Tabebuia heterophylla rhizosphere microbial communities from the University of Puerto Rico - S5T2R1 | ecosystem: Host-associated > Plants > Roots > Rhizosphere ...
GGCGTCGGCCGCCAGCAGCCGAGCGGTTCGATGACTGGCCGCAGACCGTCGGGACGAGGATCTACGTCGCTGCTGCGAGCGGGATCATGGCATACCCCGCCAAGGGAGCGAAACGACGTCTATGTGGGATCCGGCGGTCACCGCCATCACCAAGACCTCCCCAGGGCCGATGGGGGTCGGCACGACCGCGCGGCTGGTGCGGAGCGACCGGGGCCGGCGGGTCGAAGGCACCATGGAGGTCACGGAGTACGAGCCGGTCAGCCGCTTCACCGAGGTGTCCCGGTTCGGCCCGTTCACGCTGCACGCTCGGGCGACGTTGGCGCCCGTGGCTCCGGCCAGCACCAGGCTGGAGCTGGTGATTGATACCCGCGCCCGTGGGCCGATTCGCTGGCTGGTGCCGCTGATGCGGGGAACCTTCCGCAAGACGATGGCCAGGAGCCTTCGCATCATCAAGGAGCAGGTGGAGGCGACCGCCTCGCCCACGACGTGACACACTTGGGCCAGTAAGACCTCTTGCATGCCATTTACGGACCTACGGCCCTATCACGGCCGATATGGCTGTCACACTGTGGTTCCGACTATCCGCTGGTGGCCTGACCCCCTGAGGTTGGTCCAGCTGGTATGAGAGTCCGACCGCCCCGACGGGCAGGAGGACTCGATGAAGCGACGCCGGCACACGCCCGAGCAGATCATGCGCAAGCTGCGGGAAGCCGACCGGTTGCTGGCCGAGGGCCAGGACGTGCCGGAGGTGGCCAAGCAGCTGGAGATCTCGGAGGCGACCTATCACCGCTGGCGAGCCCAGTACGGCGGGCTCAAGGCCGACGACGTCAAGCGGCTCAAGGAACTGGAGGGCGAGAACGCCCGGTTGAAGCGGATCGTGGCTGACAAGGAACTCCAGATCCAGGCCTTGAAGGAGCTGGGCCGGGGAAACTGGTGAGCCCGGCCCGCCGGCGCCGCGCCGTCGAGCACCTGCAGCGAGTGCTCGGGGTGTCCCAGCGGTGGGCGTGCCGGCTGGTCGGCAGCCCCGCAGCACCCAGCGTCACCGGTCGACCGAGCCCGACCGCGACCGGGCCCTGCGTGAACAACTCCGCCAGTTCAGCCGTGCTCACCCACGCTGGGGCTATCGGCGCGCCCACGCCCAGCTCCGCGGCCAGGGCTGGCGGGTGAACCGCAAGGCCATCCAGCGGCTGTGGCCCGAGGAAGGCCTCCGCGTGCCCACTCGACGCCGCAAACGCCAGCGGCTGGGCATCTCCACGACGCCAGCGGATCGGCTGGCCGCCGAGCACCCCGACCATGTGTGGGCGCTGGACTACCAGTTCGACCAGACCACCGACGGTCGGATCCTCAAGCTGCTCAACATCGTGGATGAGCACACCCGCGAGGCCCTCACCATCACCGTCGAGCGCCGGATCGACGCCGACGCCACCGTGGCCGTCCTGGACCATCTGGTCGCCGAGCGCCAGACCGCGCCGGGCTTCATCCGCTGCGACAACGGTCCCGAGCTGACCGCCAATGCCCTGCGCGACTGGTGCCGGTTCATCGGTGCGGGGACCAGCTCCATCGAGCCGGGCTCGCCCTGGCAGAACCCGTATGTGGAGAGCTTCGGCGGCCGGCTGCGCGATGAGCTGCTGGCGGTCGAAGCGTTCGACAGCCTACTCGAGGCCCGCGTGTTGGTCGAGGACTGGCGCATCGAGTACAACACCCTCCGCCCCCACAGCGCCCTGGGCTACCTGACCCCGACCGACTACGCCAAGGCCTGGACCGCCACCCACCCCACACTCTCATAGCGGATGGACCAACAACCGGGGTCCAGTCACTGGTACCGTTGTTGACCGTGAGTGACCGCTGGCTCGCGGCCCCAGAACGGCCCCACGCGCCAGATGCTCAGCCCGTCCCTCACTCGTTCTGATCCTAGGCGGCGCTGCTAAGCCGAGCTCACCGAGCAAGTCGAGCGTCGTGAGTGCCTCGATGCCACGATCATGAGCGCGCGCCGTTAGTCCCCTCTCGTTGGTCACCAGAGCACATCCTCGTAGATGGCTGTGGCAGCGATCAAAGCGTCCCGAGTGTGGTCCACGTTGCCCGATCTCAGCGCCTCGATGACGTCGACGTCCTCGCTGGGCCGCTGCCAGCCACCTCTGGACGCTCTTTGGGTGACTACCGGGAAGCGACGCAGCCCGTTCGTGGTTGCTAGAGCAGCGGTGGTCACCATGACCGACAGGAGGAGGAAGTGATGGCGGAGCCAACTCTGTATGAACGCCTCGGTGGTATCTACGCCATCGCCGCTGTCGTGGACCACTTCAGCGACCAACTACTGAAGAACCCCAAGGTGGTCGAGGCCAACCCCGAGTTGAACGAATGGCACACAGTGGCATTCGCCGGACGGTTGCCGGGCCTCAAGTTCCTGAGGACTCTCTGGGTCGCCTCGTTGGCGGGCGGACCCTTTCAATACACCGCCAGAGAGCTGCGCGACGCGCATTTCGACTTGAAGATTCCACCCGAAGTGTTCGACGAGGTCGATGCGGAGCTTGGCCGCACCCTTGATCACTTCAACGTGCCCGAGCGTGAGAAGGGGGAGGTCTTGGCCGCCTTCGGCGGATGGAAGGACGAAGTGACGGCTGGTTCCATGCCAGGAGCCGTCAATTGGCGTCGTTGGCGTTGAGCCAATGAGAGTCGCTGACTCGGCTCTCCTAACCTCGATGTGGGTCACCTTACCTCCCTTCGAACGGTAGGCGCAGGTTCACCGGGCCGATCCTGACCTCGACCACTTGCATGCCATGCAGTGTCGCGCCGTGCCGGCGGTCCAGGTCAGGGCCGTGCGCCCAGCCAAACGGCCCTCTCCGAGTGATCGTGGTTGTCCGCTGGATACCGCTGGTGTCCGCTGCTTATGGCACGCGGGTGGCACGGCCGGCGAGAACGGCAATGCTCCCACTTGAGAGCGACGGCCGCCAGCTGGCCCAGAGGGATGAGGCTTGTCTTGGTGACCACCGGCTCGTGGCCAAGAGCCTGGAGGGCTCGCGGCCGCCGCGTCGGGAGACTCCGACTCCAGTGCACCCGTCTTCGCTACCCGAGGTCAGGCGCCATAGGTGCGGCACCTGGAGTTCCTACGAACGCCTGGTGCCGGCTTCTGCCCGCTGTTGTCCACTGCTGCTGGTCAGGTGCCGACCGAGCGGGGACCGAATTCGACCCGGGCACGCTGTCGGCCGAGCTGCTGACGGGTGGTGAACCAGACCAGCGGCAAACACCTCAGGGCCGCACCCGCGCCAGTTGGGGTCAGCTCGCCCGGATGCGCAGCACCTGCCCGCCGCCCGGCGAGACCGCGTTGTTGGTGACATACAGCCCATCCCTGCCGACGGCGATGCCGCCGGGCAGGGTGAGCGTCCCGGGAGCCAGAACGATCTGCCGCTTCGTCCCGTCCCGGGACACCGCGAAGAGCCCGCCATCGGTGGATCCTGACAGCAGCCCGTCGTGGTCGATCTCGAGCACGTACAGCGTGCCGTTCCTGCCGAAGGCGAGGTCCATGATGTTCGTGAACCCGCTCGCGAACACGGTCACCGCTCCGGTGCGCGGATCCACGCGGTAGACGTTGGCACCGCCGGGCGGGAACGGGAAGCCGGTGAGCTGGCTGACGTAGTACTGGCGATCCGGCCCCACGACGACCGAGGTGGGCACGGCCTGCATCGGGACGTCCGGCCCGCCGAACGGGTTGGGAACCAGGCGGTTGGCGAACACCGCCAGGTTCCTGACGCGGCCCTTGTGGTTCACGACGTCGATCGCGTTGCCGCCGGCGTCGGCGACCACAAAGCGCCCGCGGTCAAACAGGACGTCGACGGGGTTGGCGTCGACCGCCGGATTGCCGACCGCCGCATCCGGGTTCACGTCGCGCTCGAACGCCCAGAGGTCGGCGACCCTCCGGATCTGCCCGTGGTGCTTGATCCGCAACAGCCAGCCGAAGAGGTCCGCGACCGGGTTCTGGGCGGCCAGGGTGTCCCGAGAGATCGTCGCGCCGGACTCGTCCTTGGGTTCCGTGGGCCCGCCATTGGTGACAAAGACCTGATCGGCCCCGAGCACCGTGATGCCGTGCGGGCCGATGGCGTTGGTGTTGCCCGGCGTGTTCGCGTACGAGGCGAGGCCCTCGACGATCCGCGACTGGCGGCCCCAGCGGTCGATCTTGGTCACCGCGCCGGTGGCGCCCATGCACGCGGGACCCTCACCACCGATGAAGCACGGCCCGCTCCCGCCCCGGCCGGACTCCGCGACGAACAGGTCCCCGCGCGACCCGAACGCCAGATGCCGCGGGCTGTCGAGCCCGGACGCCACGACGTCCACGCTGGTCGCTGCCGCCGCAGCGGGCGCCACCCCGAGCGCGAGAAGCAACACGATGACAAGGACGCGAAGCGCGCGCATCACAGACCCCCTCCATGCGGATAACCCCGGCGGAGACCCTCTCACTCGAGCTTGAACTGGTCAACCCATGGCCAATCGACCTTGGAGCCCGCGGCGTGAGCTGCAGGGTGGTTCCCAGCCGGTACACGGCCCGCCGAACTAGCCCAGACCGCAAGCCGGCCAGCGTTTCCGCTGGTCAGCGGATAGATGGTGGGCGACAGGGTGTGAACCTGTGCCCTCTTCCGTGCGAGAGAGTGCCGGAGGGTCGTGGCGACCTGCGGTGCCTGCCGAGTAGGCAGAGTGAGCTGCGGAGGTGCCAAACCGAGAGTTACCTGGCGTTGTCCGTTGCGATCTGGTCGTTTGTGGCCCGGGTGTGGCCCCAATGTGGCCCCGCCGGTCACCCGCTGGGAAGGTTGTCCTATCCCTGCGCCAGCGCCGCCTCGGCAGCCTCCATCGAGGGGTAGTCGGCCACGGCCACGATCCGGCGTCCCTCGAAGGTGAACACGCTCACGACCGAGTCATATCCGTCGACCCGTGCGGTCAGCACGACATGCGGGGCCGCCGAGGCCGCCAACCTGGCCGTACCGCCGGTGCCCCGGTGGCTGGTCGATGACGCCACCCCCGAGGCCCTGGCCGGCCTGTTGGCCACCTACGGCCGCATCGCCCTCCTCAGCCCCGAAGGCGACGTGTTCGACCAGATGGCCGGCCGCTACAACCAAACCGCCGGTCCCAACCTCGGCGTCTACCTCAAGGGGCACGCCGGCGACCTGCTCAAGGTCGACCGCCGCGGCCGCCCGCCCGAATACGTCCAACGGCCCTGCCTCACCATCGGCCTGGCCGTCCAACCCGAAGTCCTCCAAGGCCTGGCTAGCCGGCCCGGGTTCCGGGGTCGGGGGCTGCTGGCCCGGTTCCTGTACAGCCTGCCCCAGAGTCTGGTCGGTCGCCGCCAGCCCGGCGCCTCACCCGTCCCCGGACCGGTCACCGACCGCTACACCCGGGAGCTCCAGGCCCTGGCGGCCAGCCTGACCCGCCCGGCCAGCAGTGACCCCACCGTGCTTACCCTCGACCCCCACGCCGACGAGCTCCTGCTCGCCTTCGAGCGCGACCTGGAGCCCCGCCTGGCCGCCAACCGCGGCGACCTGGCCCACCTGGCCGGCTGGGCGGCCAAGCTCGCCGGCGCCACCTGCCGGGTTGCCGCGCTGCTGCACCTGGCCGGCTATCTTCGTGACGGCTGGGCCCACCCGATCGGCGCCGACACCTTCGCTGCCGCCATCCGGCTGGCCGACTACCTCATCGAGCACGCCCGCGCCGTGTTTGACCTCATGGGCGCCGACCCCCGCCTCGACGATGCCCGCTGGCTCCTGGACTGGATCACCCGGACCAACCGCACCCAGTTCAGCCGCCGCGATGCCCACCGGGCCGCCCGCGGCCGCTTCCCCAAGGCCACCGACCTCGAGCCAACCCTACGGCTGCTCGAGGAGCACGGCTATCTACGCCGGGTCGACCCCGAACCCTCCCAGGATCCCCACGGCCGCGGCCGACCCGCCTCCCCCCGGTTCGTGGTCAACCCCTTGCACCCATCCTCAAAACCACAGAAACCACAAAAACCCCTGCCGAGCCTGTTTCTGTGGTTTCTGAGGTTTCTGAGAAGACCAACGGGAGCCCACGGTGACGACGCCAAGGCTCACCCTCAACCAAACCGTGAGGGACCACCGGACCCATCGTCACGCGCACAACGGGCTGTCACGTTATCCAACGAGAACAGCCCCAGCCGTCCCCGGCCATATCAGAAGTCGCAACTGGGTGCCGACAGCAGCCAGCGGCCCGGTCTCGTGCGGCGTGGACGCCTTCATCGACGCCGCTCCGCCCCGATACAGGTACCCAGATTGCTCGCGGATCGGCCCGTGGCCCGTCCAGCTCATCAAGAGCAGGTCCAGATGGGCTCGGTGACCTGGCGCAAGCGCGGCCAACGCTACCAGGTCTCCTGGCGGCTGGACGACGGCTCCCAAGGCGCCAAGACCGTGGACTCCGCCGACGACGCCCGCGACCTGGCCGCCGAGAAGCGCCTGGAGCTCCGACGGGGCACCTGGCAGGGCCGCCGCCGCGGTCGGCTGGCGTTCAGCCGCTGGGCCGATGAGTGGTGGGAGCTGTACTCCACCGATCCCGACCGCAGCCCCAACACCCTGGCCATCACCGAAAGCCGGCTTCGGCTGCACGTGCGGCCCTGGTTCGGTGACCGCCCCGATCGAACGCATCGGCCCCGCCGACGTGCGTCGCTGGCAGCGCGACCTGGCCGCCAAGGTCGGCCCGGCGACCGTTGGCCAGTGCCGCTCGCTGACCCTGCGGATCTTCCAGTTCGCCGTTGACGAAGGCGCGATCGACAGCAACCCGGTCCGCAAGGTCCCCGCCCCCAAGCGCCGCGCCGACCCCGATCTAGTCCTGCGACCCGGCAAGCGCCGCGCCCTCACCCCCGAGGAAGCCGGGCAGCTGCTGGCCTGTTTCCCGCTGTTCTGGTGGGACCACATCATCACCTTGCTCGGCACCGGCCTGCGCATCGGCGAGCTCGCCGGCCTACACCGCCGCCGCATCCACCTCCACCAGCCTATCCCGACCCTGCAGGTCGTTGACGTGCGCTACCAGGCCGGCAGCCAGTTCGGGAGCGGCTTCAAACCCCGCCCCAAGAGCGACGCCAGCATCCGCGAGATCCCCCTCGCCCCCCAGGTCGTGGAGGCGATCCGCCGCCGGCTCCCGCCCGGCACCGATCCCGCCGTCCTGTTGTTCACCGGGCCCGGCGGCGGCCCTGGACGGCGCGGTGGCCCGGGGGGTCAAGAAGGGCACTCGCACAATGCTGTCGCGGCACAACTTCCGCCGCACCTACCACGGCGCCCTCGGCAAGCTCGCCAACCCGGCCACGGCCGGGCTGCGGCCGACCGCCGCCCGCGTCCTGGGGACTCTCCGCGACCACGGCCCCCTCACCGCCGACCAGCTCGCCGCCCTGTTAAGCACGAAGGGCCGCACTGCCACGATGGCCGCCATCGACCGCGCCCTGGCCGAGCTCGCCGCGGCCGGCGCCGCCACCGTCGACGCCCACACGGGCCGGTGGACGCTCCCGCCGGCCGCCCAACATCCCCTCCTGGAGGCGGTCGACCTGCACGGCGCCCACGACTTTCGCCATACCTTCTCGACCTGGCTGGAGGACGCCGGTATCCCGGCCCGGGTCATCGACGAGCTGATGGGCCACCAGGCCAGCGGACGGTCTGGCCGGCACCAGGCCAGCGTCATCGGGGCCCACTACCGGCACACAACCCCGGAGATGGCCGCCCGGGTCGTGGCCGCGCTTGAGGAACGCCTGGTAGTCGTCGTGGCGACGGCGGAGGCCGCCCTCGACCGTCAACCCTGGTGACGCTAAGCGTTGGAGCAGCCACTGTGCGTCATTTGCTGGCAGATTGCTGGCAGACGACGCTGAGACGGGTGGCGGGAGATGCGTTGTGCCTGGTGGAGCTGAGGGGATTTGAACCCCTGACCCCTTGCATGCCATCCAGGGATCTCCACCAGGACGCCCACCACGAACCCTCGTGTAGCAGGGCGTTGCACTAGAGCAGGCGGGCTGGCGTGTGGTGGTTCGTGTGGGTTCGTAGAGCAGAGTTGCTGCGCGGCTGCTGCGCGAACCGCGACTGCCTATCCCCATGAGGAGCTGTGGGGACGACGTTCGTTAGCCCTAGTGTTGTTCCAACAGGGCACTCAGCTGCGCAGTTGCACAACCGTCATAACTGCGTTGCGCCCGCGAACGCCAATGTCTCCCAGATAGCGGCCCGGATCTCGCTGGCCCCCCAGGGGTTGGGCTCGATCAGGCCGCAGTACCACAGGCCACGGTTAGCTGGGCGTGCGGCCGGCTGGGTGGGGTCGCCGGCGGCCAACCCATGGCCCAGGAACCGGGTATGCACGTCGGCCACCAGCGCGCCGTGGTCTGCGGCCAGCACCCCTAACGCCCGATTGAGCTCCGCCACCAGCTCCAGCGCCCCCAGCCAGGCTGGCAGGCCGAGCCTGCCGGCGTCACCGGTCCCATCGCTTGGGTCATAGACGGTGGCGACCACGATCGGTGCCCTGGGACCCATCATGGTGCGTAAGTCGGCCAGGACCAGCCGACCATTGTCGACCACGGTCTGGATCGCCCGCCGGGCGGCGGTGGCGTCGCCGTAGGCCGCCGACAGGTCGTTGCCGCCCATGGTCACCGTGGCCATCGTCGGGATGGGGTCCAGCCGCCGCAGCCGCCCAAGCTGGTCGCGGACGACCGTGGTAGAGGTCGCTCCGTCGCTGGCCTGGAGGGCCAGGCGCGCGGCCGGGTCGCGGGCGGTCAGGTCGCGGCCTACCCAGGCCGGGAAGTCCTGGTCGTGGTTGCGCCATAGTAGGCTGGCTGGTCCGCGGCCCGGCCCGCCGGCGTAGTCATCGATCGACATCGAGTCGCCCAGGGCGGCCCACACCGTACCGGTCCGGGTTGCGTCCACCTCCCTATTGTGGCCGCTCACCGACCGGGCTGCCGTCGCGGTACCAGGTGCGGCGGCTTCGTGTCGGCCCCATCGCAGAGGTCCATGCCATGGCCGACAACCTAGCCAGCATCGACGCCGCCAGCCTCGCCCAGCGGCCATCCGGCGGCGCGGTCCGGGCGGTCATCGACACCGATGCCGCCAACGAGATCGACGACCAGTTCGCCGTTGCCTACGCGCTGCTATCCCCCGAGCGGATCGAGGTGGAGGCGCTGTACGCCGCCCCGTTCCACAACGACCACTCGACCGGTCCGGGCGACGGCATGCGCCAGAGCTACGAGGAGCTGCACCGTGTGCTCGCCTGCTTGGATCCCCAACCTGAGCTCCCGATCTTGGAGGGCGCGGGCAGCTGGCTGCCCGCGCCTGACCAGCCGGTTGCCAGCCCGGCAGGCGAGGACCTGGTGGGTCGGGCGCTGGACGGCGCCGCGCCGCTGCATGTCGTCGCGCTCGGTGCGCCGACCAACGTCGCCGCCGCGATCCTGGCCGCGCCGGAGATCCGGGACCGCATCATGGTGGTCTGGCTGGGCGGCAACCCCAGCACCTGGCATCCGGCGGTCGAGTTCAACGTGAGCCAGGACCCCCACGCGGCCCGGGTGCTGCTGGACTCGGGCGTGCGCTTGGTGCACGTCCCCTGCCGCAGCGTCACCGAGCAGCTGCTCACCACTCAGCCCGAGATCGAGCGTTACGTGCGCGGCCGCGGCGCGATTGGCGAGTACCTCGCCGAGCTCTACGACGCCGCCTTCGCCGACCATTTCGGCCGGTCGAGGTCGCTGTGGGACCTCGGCCCGGTCGCCTGGCTGGTCAATCCCGAGTGGGTGCCGACCGTGGCCGTGCACAGCCCGCTGCTGACCGACCAGGGTACCTGGAGCCACGACCCGTTCCGGCACCTGATCCTGGAGGTTCGCTCGGTCGAGCGGGACGCAATCTTCACCGACCTGTTCCGCAAACTGGACCAAGTCAGTATGGCTGCCCAACCTGCCACCGGCGCGCGATAGGCCTAGCTCGACAGCCGTCAGCTACACCGCGGGTCCTACGGTCGGGCGACCGGCCTGAAGCGCACGCAAGACTCCCACCGGCCAGCCACTGCGAGCCGCAGACGGCTGAGGAACGGCCGCCGATCCTGGGAGTCGATCGCACGCGCGATACTGCTCCAGCAGGTCACGTTGAGAGCAGGAGGCTCGCATGTCGAGAAGCCCCGCCCCGCCACCACCCGCTGGCGCCGCTGCGCCATCGGCGGGGCAGCCAAGGGCGGGTCCGAGCCAACCCGGGGCGGGGGGCAGGCCACCCCCGC
>Ga0081538_10006563_pt1 | contig 10216 bp, 10 predicted proteins | sample TabmetS5T2R1_FD_71022 | JGI IMG/M metagenome (GOLD analysis project Ga0081538, IMG submission 71022) | Tabebuia heterophylla rhizosphere microbial communities from the University of Puerto Rico - S5T2R1 | ecosystem: Host-associated > Plants > Roots > Rhizosphere ...
ACCGGAACACGGGGGGGAGGGGGGCGAGCTCCATCTCGAGCTCGAAGCCGAGCGCGCTGACGAGCCACATGCGGCCTTCGCGACCGATCGTCGTCCCGGCCACGCGGAGCGTGTCGCCGTTCGAGCCGACCGCCACACGGACGAGGTTCGTGAAGTCGCGGGAGGCCCGCCGCCGCTGCTCCACCACCTCGATGCCCCGTTCCTCCGCGAGGAGCGGCGCGTTCACGTAGTTCACGGGCTGGTCGAACCTGCCCTGGAACGCGCCGTTCAGCGCAGCCGCGGTCAGGAGTCGCGTGTCGAAGTCCGCCAGCTGCCCGTAGTAGGTCAGCTCGATCCGCTCCGCCCGGCCCTCGGCGAGCTCCATCGCGAGGCGCCCGAGCTTCGCGGCGAGCGGGATGAACGGGCCGAGAACGTCCAGGTCCTCCCGGCCGATCGCAGGGATGTTCACGGCGTTGGCGACCAGGCCGCCCTCCAGCGCCGCGGCGACCTGCTCGGCCACGATCACGCCGGCCCGGTCCTGCGCCTCCTCGGTGGAGGCCGCGAGGTGCGGGGTCACGACCACGTTGTCGAGCTCGAGGAGCGGTCCGTCGTACGGCTCGGCGGAGAAGACGTCGAGCGCGGCGCCGGCGAGGTGGCCGGAACGGAGGGCCTCGACGAGCGCCTGCTCGTCCACGAGCTCTCCCCGCGCCGCGTTGATCAGATAGGCACCCGGCCGGAGCTTCGCCAGCACCTCCGCGTCGATCGCCCCGCGCGTCTCGTCGGAGAGCGGCAGGTGCAGCGTCAGGAAGTCGGAGGCGGCGAGCACCTCGTCGGCGGTGTCTGCCCGAGTGACGCCCAGCTCCCGGTACCGATCCTTGGAGACGAACGGATCGTGGGCGACGACGTCCATGCCGAGACCGACGGCGCGTCGGGCGACCTGCTGCCCGATGCGGCCGAACCCGAGCACGCCCAGGGTCTTGCCCTCGAGCTCGATCCCGCCGTAGCTCGAGCGCTCCCACCGTCCCTGCTTGAGCGATGCGTGCGCCTGCGGGATGTGCCGCGCGAGCGCCACGAGGAGGCCGACCGCGTGCTCGGCGGCCGAGACGACCGTCGACTCGGGCGCGTTCGCGACGACGATCCCGCGGCGCGTAGCGGCCTCGACGTCGACATTGTCGACCCCCACGCCTGCGCGGCCGATCACCTTCAGCCGCTCTGCCCGCTCGAGGATGTCCGCCGTCAGCTTCGTCGCCGAGCGGATGACGATCGCGTCGTAGTCCCCGATGCGCTCCTCGAGCGGCGTGTCGCCGTTCGTGTCGACGTCGAACCGCTCCTCGAGGAGGCGAATCCCCGCCTCGGCGATCGGCTCCCGGACGAGGACGCGGAGGCGGTCGCTCACACCGGGGTGTGCTCGAAGGCCTCCATCGCCCGGGTCACCGCAGCCCCGCGGTCGATGTCCGCCCCCTGTTCCGCGAGGACCAGCTCGACGCCGGCCAGCGCGGTCGTGATGTCGAAGATGTCGTAGTAGCCGATGTGGCCGATGCGGAAGACCCGGCCCTTCAGCGGCCCTTGGCCTGGCGCGAGGACGATGCCGAGCCGGTCGCGCAGCGTCTGGACGATCTCGCCGGAGTCGACCCCGTCCGGCGCGTTGATCGCCGTGACCACCGCCGATCGGTCGTCGTCCGGAGAGAAGAGCTCGAGGCCCATCGCCTTGACGCCCTCGCGGCAGGCGCGCCCGAGCCGCGTGTGGCGCTCGAACGTCTGCTCCAGGCTCTCCTCGAGGAGGATCCCGAGCGCGACGTCGAGGCCGACGACGATCGAGACGGCCGGCGTGAACGCCGGGTCGAACTGGTCCTGCCGCTCCTTCGTCTGCTCCCAGTCGAAGTAGTAGCGCGACGCCGCGCCGCGTTCGACCGCGCGCCAGGCATCGCCGGAGACCGAGACGGTCGCGAGCCCCGGCGGCGTCATCAGCGCCTTCTGGGACCCGGAGATCACCGCGTCGAGGCCCCAGGCGTCCGTTTCGAGCGGCACGGCGCCGAGGCTCGAGACGGCGTCCACGACGACGAGCGCGCCGGCCTCCTTCGCGACGGATGCGAGTGACTGGACGTCGGAGACGACGCCGGTCGACGTCTCCGAGTGCGTCAGGAACACGACCTTCACACCGCCGAGCTCCGAGAGCCGCGCGGCAAGGTCGTCGGCGCTCGGCGCCTCGCCCCAGTCGTAGGCGATCGCGTCGACCTCGCAGCCGAAGTTCTCCGCCATCCCGATCCAGCGCTCGCCGAAGAACCCCGCCGAGACGACCACGACCCGGTCGCCCGGCCGCGTCAGGTTCGAGACAGCCGACTCCATGCCGCCGGTGCCGGACGACGTGTAGACGAGGACGTCGTTCCCTGTTCGGTACACCTCGGCCAGCCGCTCCAGGCAGCGCTCGAGGATCTCCCGGAAGTCCGAGCTGCGGTGGTGGATGATCGGCCGGCTCATCGCCTCCAGCACCTCGGGAGGCACCGGAGTCGGGCCAGGCGTGAAGAGGTAGCGCTTCTCGGCCACTACCCGTGGAGGCTATCGCCTGGGTCGGTGGCCGCTGAAGGGATGGCGGGCTTACTACCCTCGTTCGGATGGAAGCCCTCCTTGCCTTCGCAGCCGCGCTGCTCGCACTGCGCCTCGCCGGGCGGCTCGCAGGGCGGTGGCGAGCTCGCCGCGCGCCGGAGCTGCTCGCGTGGTCGGCGTCGCTCGGGGCATTCGCCGTCGCAGCGGGCGCGCTCGCGTGGGGCGCCGCCGCCGGCTGGAGCGAGGCCGCGTTCCGCGTCTACTACCTCTTCGGCGGGCTCCTGACGGCGCCGCTGCTCGGCGCCGGCTCGCTGCTGCTCCTCGGCCGGCGCTGGGTGATCCCCGTCGTCTTCGTCTACGTCGGACTGGCGACAGGAGCGGCGATCGCCGAGCCGCTGACGACGCCGGTCTCGGGCGACTCGATCCCCGAGGCGCAGGAGCATCTCGACTACTTCCCCCTCCGGATCCTCGCGATCGTCGGGAACCTGGCGGGAACGGCCGCGGTGATTGGCGTAGCTTTGGTCAGTTTTCGGCGGCGTCCGCTCGCGATGAGCCTCATCGTCGCCGGGGTGGCGATTGCCGCGATCGGAAGTGCCGTCGCAGGCCTCGGAGTCGCGCAAACTGCGGCGTTTTTCGCGATTTCGTCTGCATTTCTTTACGCAGGATTTACGGTTTCCAGCGGAAAATCGCGCCGGTCGTTGCCTGTGCAGGCACAGCCGTCTGCTAGAAGTATGCGCCGCCAGGGCGCGTAAGCGCCGAAGAGGCGGAGCCGCGAAGGCTCCGGCTCGCGCTGCGGCACAGTCGCGAGCCGGATTCCGCGAGCTCTTCCCAGGAACTGCGGGGGTCTACGGTTGCCCAGAAAACTCGTCGCGCTGCTCGTCTTTGCCGCGCTGCTCGTCGGCGCTGCGGCGGCCACCGGCCCGTCCGGCCGCGCAGCCGATCAGGCGCGCGCCATGCCCGACGGCAGGGTCGTCGTCAAGCACATCAAGCGCTATCAGCGCGCGACCTGGCGCTGGCAGCGCCTCATGGGCGTCCGCAGGACGCCGAACAGGGGCCGCTATCTGCGGACGCGGGACATCAGGTACAAGCGCCACGTCATGAAGCAGTGGCGCCGCCGCGCGATCCGCGCGCGCATCCGGGCCCACAACCCTCCGCATGAGCGCCACTGGCGGTGCCTCCAGCGGCACGAGGGGCCGTGGAAGGACGCGAACGATCCGTACTGGGGCGGCCTCCAGATGGACCGCGGCTTCATGCGGGCGTACGCACCGCGACACCTCCTCCGCCGGGGCTGGGCGGATCGTTGGTCGCCGATCGAGCAGATGTGGGTGGCCGAGCGTGCGCTCCAAGCGGGCCGGGGTTTCTACCCCTGGCCGAACACGGCGCGCATCTGCGGCCTGATCTAGGAGGAGCTCGGCTCCTCCTAGATAGCCACAGCGCAGCGACCGGCTTAGCTCGCTGTTCCCGAGAGCACCCGCTCCAGGTTCGCGAGGACGGCCTCCCAGCCGTGTGCGTGGAGGTCGCGGATGTCGTCCCCCGAGAACCCGGTGTGGGTCAGCGAGACCTCCGTCCCGCCGTCGGCTTCAGCGAACTCGACCGTGACGACCGAGTTGTCGCTCCCTTTCATCTCGTCGGTGTTGCTCTCCCAGGTCCAGGTGTAGACGAGCCGCTCGGGCGGCTGGATCTCCTTGTACTCCCCGACGACGACGTGGGTCTCGCCCTTGTCCGTATCGGTCATGGCGAGCCTGTAGCGGCCGCCCGGTCGGAGGTCGACCTCGGCGACCGGCGTCTCCCAGTGCGGCCCGGCGCGCCACCAGTCGAGGAGCACCTCCGGGCTGGTCCACGCGTCGAAGACGCGCTCTCGCGGAGCGTCGAACCGCCGACTCATCCTGAGGACTGCCTCCTGGGTCTGCTGGCTCATGCGTTATCTCCCTCCTCGCCGGCAAGGTACCGCTCGACGGCGTCGAATTTTCTCTCCCACAGCCCGCGGTGCCGCTCGATCCACTGCTCGGCTTCCGTCATCGGCCGACTCTCCAACCGGAGGCGATGCTCCCTGCCGTCGACCTCGCGCCTGACCAGGCCGGCGTCCTCCAGCACGCGGACGTGCTTGCTGACGGCCGGCTTCGAGAGCCCGAGGCCCTCGGACGCCTTGCCGACGCTCGCCGGCCCCTGCGCCAGCCGCTCGACGATCGTCCGCCGAGCAGGATGCGAGAGGGCCAGGAAGCTGCGATCGAGCTGCGCGGAACTGTTCACCTATTGGTGAACTATATATGCTCCGCCGCCATGGGACGCGGAAGCAGGCCGAAGGTGCGCTGGGCGCGCGACCGGCAGCGAAAGAAGAAGGAGCGCGCGAAGGCGAAGGCGACCGCCGCGCCGGCCGAGAAGCCCGCCGCTCCGCGCCGCCGCCGTTCGAGTAGCTCGAGTTCGAGCGCGAGCTAGGCGCTCAGCTTCTCGCGCAGCAGCTCGTTGACGACCTTCGGGTCGGCCTTGCCCTGCGTCTCGCGCATGACCTGGCCGACGAAGAAGCCGAGCAGGCCCTCCTTGCCGCCCCTGTAGGACTCGACCTGGCCGGGGTTCGCCTCGAGGATCCGGTCGACGATCGGCTCGAGCTCCGACGTCTCCGCGACTAGGCCGTCGCCGAGGTACGCATCCGCCGAGAATCCCGGGTCGCCGCTCTTCGCGAGCGCCTCGGTGAAGCGGTCGCGCGGAATGCGTGAGCGGGCGTCGATCAGCCTGCCCAGCTCGTCCGCGTTCGCGGCCGCGGGGTCCACGCCGGATACCGCGAACTGGTTCATCAGCACGTTCGCCACCGCCCGCCGGTCCCCCGGAACCCGCTCATAGAGCGCATCTCGACCGCTCGTGACGAGATCCTCGGCAAGCCCCACGTCGAGCCCCTCGGCGAGTCGGAGGATCCGGGCGCCGGGCAGCTCGTGGAGCTCCCCGCGCATCTTCTCGACCAGCTCGGCCGGCGGCTCGATCGGTAGGAGGTCCGGCTCCGGGAAGTAGCGGTAGTCCTGCGCCTCCTCCTTCGACCGCAGCGGCGGCGCCGACTCGGCGCCGGGGTCGAAGTGCAGGGTTTCCTGCTCCACGTCGCCGCCCGACTGGTAGACCTCGGCCTGCCGCTGGACCTCCCGCTCGATCGCGCGCGCTGCGAAGGCGAAGGAGTTGAGGTTCTTCAGCTCGGTCCGGGTCCGCAGCTCGTCTGAGCCGGACGGCCGAACGGACACGTTCACGTCGAAGCGGAGCGAGCCCTTCTCCATCTCCGCGTCCGAGATCCCGAGCTCGACGACCGTCTGCCGGAGCAGCTGCAGGAAGCGGCGCGCCGCGTCCGCGGAGCGGATGTCCGGCTGCGTCACGATCTCGACGAGCGGCGTCCCGGCGCGGTTGAAGTCGACGAGCGTCGCGCTGGCGCCGGCGATCCGCCCCTCGGCGGTCCCGAGGTGGACGTTCTTCGCGGCGTCCTCCTCCAGGTGGGCGCGCACGATGCCGACCTCCGTCGTGCCGTCCGGCCCCGGGACGACGAGCCGGCCGTCCACGCAGAGCGGCTCGTCGTACTGGGAGATCTGGTAGCCCTTCGGGTTGTCCGGATAGAAGTAGTTCTTGCGGTGGAAGATCGCTCGATCCGCGATCCGGCAGCCGAGCGCGAGGCCCAGCTTGATCGTCCACTCGACGGCCTTTTCGTTCGGCACCGGCAAGGAGCCGGGATGCGCGAGGCAGACGGGACAGGTGTGCGAGTTGGGCTCCGCCGCGTACTCGACCTCGCAACGGCAGAACATCTTCGTCCTCGTCTTCAGGTGGATGTGGATCTCCAGGCCGATGACGGGCTCCCAGCTCATCGGAGTCGCTCCGGGACGTAGTCGAAGCCGATCGTCTGCTCGAGCGCGTGGCCCGTGCGGAAGAGCGTGTTCTCCGAGAACTGCGGGCCGATCAGCTGGAAGCCGACGGGCAGGCCGTCCGAGAGGCCGCACGGGATCGAAAGCCCGGGCAGGCCGGCCATGTTCGACGGGATCGTCAGCACGTCCGAGAGGTACATGGCCAGCGGGTTCTCGGCCTTCTCGCCGATCTTGAAGGCGACCGTCGGCGAGGTCGGGCTCACGAGAACGTCGAAGCTCTCGAAGGCGGCGGCGTGCTCCCGCGCGATGACCGTGCGGACCTTCTGCGCCTGACCGTAGTACGCCTCGTAGTAGCCGGCCGAGAGCGCGTAGGCGCCGAGCATGATCCGGCGCTTCGGCTCGTCGCCGAACCCGGCGTCGCGTGTCTTCTCGTACATCTCGCGAACATTGGCCCCGTCCACGCGGAGCCCGTAGCGGACGCCGTCGTACCGGGCGAGGTTGGACGACGCCTCCGCGGGAGCGACGAGGTAGTAGCAGGCGAGGCCGTACTCGACCGAGCGAGGAAGGCTCGTCTCCCCCACCTCCGCGCCGAGCTCGCGGCAGAGCTCGATCGTCCGGTCGACGGCTTGCTTGACGCCCGGCTCGATCCCCTCGGCCTCGTTGAGCTCGCGCGGGACGCCGACCCGAAGGCCCTTCAGGTCCTCGGCCTCCGGGATTTCGACCGGCGGGACGTCGACGGTCGTCGTGTCGTTCGGGTCCTTGCCGGCGACGATCCGGTAGAGGAGCGCGTTGTCGCGCACCGTCTTCGTCATCGGGCCGATCTGGTCGAGGCTCGACGCAAAGGCGACGATCCCGTAGCGCGAGACCGTGCCGTACGTCGGGCGCAGGCCGACGATTCCGCAGAGTGAGGCAGGCTGCTTCACCGAGCCGCCTGTGTCGGAGCCGAGCGCCCACGGCGCCAGGCCGGCGGCGACGGCCGCGGCCGAGCCCCCCGACGACCCGCCCGGCACGCGCTCGGGATCCCACGGGTTCCTGGTCGGCCCGAACGCCGAGTTCTCCGTGGACGAGCCCATCGCGAACTCGTCCATGTTCGTCTTGCCGATCAGCGGCAGGCCCGCCTCGCGGCAGCGCGCCGCCACGGTCGAATCGAACACCGGGACATAGCCAGAGAGGATCTTCGAGCCGGCGGTCGTCTCGACGCCCCGCGAGGAGATGACGTCCTTGAACGCGATCGGCACACCGGCGCCGTCGGCCTCGGGAACCGTCCGGAGGTACGAGTTCAGCTCGCCGTCCCGCTCCTCGATCGCCGCGAGGTAGGCGGCATGCAGCTCGGCTGCGGACGCCTCGCCGCTCTCCACGAGCCGCGACGCCTCCTCGGCCTTGAGCCGGAGCGTTTCGACGCTCATGCCGGCGGCACCTTGAAGAACCCGTCGTGGCGGTCGGGCGCGTTCGCCAGCGCCTCCTCGGCCTGAAGCGAGGGCCGCGGCTCGTCGTCGGCCCAGACGTTGACGATGTCCAGCGGGTGGGCGGTCGGCTCCACGTCGGAGAGGTCCAACTCCGACACCTTCGCGACCGCCTCGAGGATCGCGCTCAGCTGCTCCGTGAACTTCTCGACCTCGTCGTCGGTCAGCTCGAGCCGCGCGAGCCGCGCCACGTGGAGGACTTCGTCTCTGCTGATCGCCATGCGGTTGATCCTTCCAAAAAGAAAAGGCGGGCCTCTCGGCCCGCCTTAGCTGCGAAACGAGAGGGAGCTAGACCGGCTGGACGTTCGAGGCCTGGAGGCCCTTGTCGCCCTGCACGACCTCGAACTGCACGCGCTGACCCTCGGTCAGCGAGCGGTAGCCCTCCGACTGGATCGCCGAGTGGTGGACGAAGACGTCGTCGCCGTCCTCCCGCTCGATGAAGCCATAGCCCTTCTCGTTTGAAAACCACTTCACGGTGCCCTCAGGCAATCGTTCCTCCTTCAACTACGAACGACGGCCCGGGCACCGAGCCGCCGAACAACTTCACAACGCGCGGAACCCTAGCAGCGCTTGCGACGAGCGGCTGTCAGCGTGTTCCGAAGCAGCGATGCGATCGTCATCGGGCCCACGCCGCCGGGAACCGGCGTGATCAGCCCGGCCACCTCCGCGGCCGCCGGGTCCACGTCGCCGCGGAGTCCCTCGTCCGTGCGGTTCATGCCGACGTCCACCACGGCGGCTCCCGCCTTGACCATGTCGGCCGTCACGACGTCGACCCGGCCCACGGCCACCACGAGCACGTCCGCCTCCGCCGTGAGGGCCCCGAGGTCGCGCGTGCGGGAGTGCGCGATCGTCACCGTGGCGTTGGCGCCGAGCAGCAGCAGCGACATCGGCTTGCCGACGATGAGGCTCCGCCCGACGACGACCGCACGGGCGCCCTCGAGTGGGACCTCGTACTCCTCGAGGAGCCGCATGACGCCAACGGGCGTGGCCGGGACGAACCGCGGGTCGCCCAGGTAGAGCCGAGCGGCGTTGTCGGGGTGAAACCCGTCCACATCCTTCGTCGGGTCGAGCTGCCGTACCGCCTCCTCCTCGTCGAGGTGCCCGGGCAGCGGCGACTGCACGAGGATGCCGTCGACCGAGTCGTCGGCGTTCAGCTCCCGGACGAGGCGTTCGAGCTCCTCCTGTGTCGTCTCCCCCGGCAGCCGGTGGTCGAGCGAGCGGATGCCGACCTCCTGCGCCGCCTCGTGCTTGCGCCGGATGTAGACGTCCGAGGCGGGATCGTCGCCGACGAGGATCGTCGCGAGCCCGACGTCGCCCAGCTGGCGCACCTCCTTTGCGATCTCGGCGCGAAGTCGCTCCGCGAGCCCCTTGCCGTCCATGAGTCGTGCCGCCACGGCGGCGAGGTTAACCTGCGGCCGTGGAGCTGCGCCGCTGGCCGCGCAAGAACGATCCGGCGTCGATCAAGGCGCGCCAGGAGGCGCTCGACGGCCGCGTCGACCGGGAGGTCTTCGACCACGACCTGACGCCGTGGACGAAGGCGCAGGAGATGCTGACCGGGGTCTCCGTCATCCCGACCGCCGTCGTCGGGCCGCTGACGATCTCGCTCGGCGAGTACGAGCTGACCGAGCCGGAGGGCGCCGTCGTCGAGCGAGGGCGCTCGACGGAGGACGTCTACGTGCCGCTCGCGCACACCGAGGGGTCGATGTCGGACTCGCTCTTCCGCGGCGCCCGGGCGGCCACCGAATCCGGCGGCTTCCGAACGTACGTGCTCCAAGACAGAATCACCCGAGCGTCCTGCTTTGTCTGCAAGTCCGCGGGCGATGCGCTGGCCCTTGCAGGCTGGATCGAGGGCGAGATCGACTCGATGCGCTCCTGGATCGCCGAGCAGGACGACCCGTCGATCTCGCGCCACGCGAAGCTGCGCGAGGTCAAGACCCACGTCGTCGGCCCGATGTGCCACGTCCTCTGGCGCTGGACGACGGGCGACGCCGTCGGGGCGAACATGATGACCCGCAACTCGTACTACGTGAACATGGGCTACGTGATGGAGCGCGCGCCGGTGAAGCCGGAGCGCGCGCTGCTCGAGGCGAACATGGGCGGCGACAAGAAGCCGTCGTTCCAGTACTTCCAGAGCGGGCACGGCAAGACCGTGATCGCCGAGACGACGCTGACCGAGGACGCGATCCGGCGGGTGCTGCGGACGACGATCGACGACCTCCTGGAGCTGTCCTGGGCCGGCACGCACGGCGCCGTCGCGTCCGGCATGCAGTCGGTCGCCTTCACGCCGGCGACCGCGATCGCGGCGATCTTCGCGGCCACCGGCCAGGACCTCGGCATGGTCGGCACGAGCTCGATGTGCCACGGTTCGGGCCGGCGGGGGGGGGACGGCCCGCACGTCGC
>Ga0081538_10006564_pt1 | contig 10213 bp, 11 predicted proteins | sample TabmetS5T2R1_FD_71022 | JGI IMG/M metagenome (GOLD analysis project Ga0081538, IMG submission 71022) | Tabebuia heterophylla rhizosphere microbial communities from the University of Puerto Rico - S5T2R1 | ecosystem: Host-associated > Plants > Roots > Rhizosphere ...
GCTTCCTGCGTCCTGGCGGACGGCTGATGGTCTCCGACATCGTCACGACCGGCTAACTGCCCGCCGAACTGTGCACCACAGAAGCCTGGACCGGCTGCATCGGCGGGGCAATTCCCCTCGACGACTACCTCGCGAAACTCAAGGCGGCTGGGTTCGCCGACGTGCAGGTCGTGGCGTCTCGTGAATGGCAGCCGCTGATGCTGAGCGTCAAAGTGAAGGCCGTGAAGGGCGCATAGCGCGACCCATGATCGTCGGTCAGCGGTGCCGCCTTGAGGTCCAGCGCCGCTGACCGAGCGCCGTTTTCCTCCGCTTGTGGCGCTCTCGGTTCCGCTTCCGTGCACCTCGTTTCATCCCAGCTCTTCTCCCCTCCCGGCTGACATGGCCCATAACGCTAGTCGCCACGTTCTGCACAGAGAATGTGAGCTCAGCTTTCTTTCAGTCACCATGAAAGTTGTGTATGATACGGCAGCAATGCACACTCGGCAGGTCCGAGTCGCGTCACTGGCTGGCAATGGACGAGTGCCCATGAACGGCTGTCATCGACATAGGCGTGTGATTGGCTTCCTCGGATTGATGCTGGTGATGGGTGTATCGACGGCGTGGGCCCACATCGACATTGAACCGAAAGAGACCATCCCCAACCGGTGGGAGACGTTCGTCCTGAACGTCCCCACGGAAACGGAGTCCCCAACGACCGAGGTCCAATTGGCCATTCCGGAGGGATTCGAGGTGGAAGCCGTCGGGCACCGGACCGACTGGGATATGGCGGTCCGACGCGATGCGCGCGGGTTTATGCGCGAGATCGTGTGGTCTGGCGGGCAGATTCCGCCTCTGACCTTCGAGGAGTTCAAGATCCTGGCCAAAGCAGCGAAATCACCCGGTCCGTATGAGTGGCACGCTCGGCAACGTTATGCGGACGATCAGGAAAGCACCTGGACGCTGCGCACGATCGTTCAGCCAGAGGGGAGTGGGCTGCCCACCCAAAAAGCCGAAGAAGCCCTCAAAACCGCGCAGGCCGCCATGACCATCGGCTTTCTCGCCGTCGGGGTGGCGACCGTGTTGATTGTGATCACGCTGATCACCATCTGGCGGGGATCCCGTGTGAAGGGGCGCCTAGACGAATGAGGCTCTTTATCGAGTATTTTGCCACCCTGCTGCATCTGATCGGGCTGTTGATGTTGGCCGGGGGGCATCTGTGGCTGGCCGTGTGCTCGGTGAAAGCGGAGCGGTCCGCCTTCGATTACGGACAGCGGTTCTTGCTCGAACTCCTGCCCTCCCTTTCGACGCTTTTCGGTGTGGGGGTGCTGTTGCTGTTTTTCAGTGGCATGGCCAAGTTGCTGCTGTGGTACGAACCAGGCTTTATCTTCTTGCCCCTGCCGTATGGATGGATCTTATTGACGAAGCTCATGCTCTACATCGCCATCGTCATCAATGGTATTTTGATCGAGCGCCGACACCTTGTGCGGCTGGTCAAGCTTGGACTTCCCGAGGTGGGGGATCGCATCAGCACCGAGCTGGCGACCACCTGGGCCGCCCTACAACGACAGGCGCGACTGAATTTTGCCCTCATCATGGTCGTCGTGGCCTTCGGCGAGACCCTCCGTTTCGCGAAGATGTAAGGAGATGAGCGCGCCGATGCAGCGGTCGTTAGTATCTCTGCTTACAGCCCTAGGGGTCATCGCGCTGCTGGGCGTCGTCACTGCGCCCGGCTATGCGCATCACGGTGGGTTGGGGATCGAGGGCGATATCATCGAATGGTCCTTGAAGGTTGACCAGTGGCAGCAAGAGCGCTTCGCTGATGGCTATCGCATTAAATTCCTGGCCTACCCCAGAAATGCCCTCGCCAACCGCCCGACGCGACTGGTGTTCGAGGCCCAATCCGTTGCCACCGGGCGTTATGTCGGAGGACTGGCAGCCGAGGTGATCATCCGCTTCCCGACAGCTGAGGAGCAGGTGTTGACCGCAGCCGAAATCCCCGGTGTGACCGCATACTACGAGCTTTCCTATGTGTTTCCGAGGCCGGGGAGTTATACAGTGACCTTCCGCACGCAGGTGGATGGCCAGAAATTGACCGCGGCCTTCGCCCAGCCGGTGTCGGCTAACCCACTCTTCGGTGATTGGACCACGATAGTGGGCAATACCGCGGTCCTGGCGACCTTTATGGCCACCTGGATCGGCGCTGTGCTGGCGCTGCAACGACGATTGCTGCCGTGAACGTCGTTACTGTGAAGGGAATCGTTGCGTCCACTGTCGGGTGGGAGTTCTCGCTTGATCTGTCATGGCACCTTTGGTACCCTGCCGTGGTGGTCCACTGGTTCGAAACAAAAGGCAGTGACTAGCGCATTGGAAAGGCGGTGAGCCCGATGTGTTTGTCCCCCTATTTTATGCACGTGACACGCGAGTCAGTGGTTCAGCGACAACTGCTGCAGTGCCGCACTTGTGGTTCACAGGCATTCCATGTCCTTGACTGTTGCCGCAATCCCGACTATGCACGAGTTCCGACCTCGCCTTTGGGCGAACGCCTGAAGGTTTGGCTCGAAGCAGTGCAGGCCGGGATGCGGAGAGCGCTGTCCCTGACGCGTCAGCTCCGTGCGGCACCGGCGTCTACGGCAACTCTGGACGCCTGGGAGACGCGCCCTCTCACCCTCCGCAACGGTGAGGACATACGAGCATTGTCGGAGACCGGTACCGACAAGGCTGTGGAAGAGGTCGAACACAAGGCACTGTCGGCCCAGCCGTAGGGGCCATGCGTGGCCTTGCTGCGGCCTCCGGTGAGTCGCCTTCCAGCAATGGGAGGGGGCCTCTGGAAAGTCCGTTCCGAGATCGATGACCACCCATAAAGCTGGCTGCGACAGGGGCCAATGATGGAGAGCAACGGTCAGCTCTCAAACGAGACGGAAACGATCTCGTAGGTGAGGGTACCTCTGGGCGCGCGTACTTCGACCGTGTCACCGATCTGCTTGCCCACCAGGGCTCGTCCGACCGGTGATTGGATCGAGATCCAACCTTTCTGAGGGTTTGCTTCGTCGGTACCGACCAATCGAAACTCTTTCTCCTCGTCGGTCTCAGCCTCGCGCACCTGCACGGTCGCCCCGAACACCACGCGATCGCCCCCGAGGGCTGCTGTATCGATCACTTCGGCGTTGGCCAGCTGTGTTTCCAAATGCCGGATTTTGGCCTCGATGATGGCTTGCTTCTCCTTGGCACCGTGATACTCAGCGTTCTCGCGCAGGTCCCCCTCCTCACGCGCCAGCCGCACCGCCTCGATTACCTGCGGGCGGATCACTGCCTTGATGTGCTTCAGCTCATTCACCAACGCCTCGTATCCCTGTCGTGTCATCGGGGTTTTTTCAGCCATCGGCTTCTTTCCCTCCACACCACGGACGTTCAATGTCAGCGACCAACCGATTCTCTCTCACCTAATACATATATAAAGCCCGGCATCGGATGGCAAGAGGGGGGAAGGAAATCGTCTCCAGTAGATTGATTTTATTGCCACACGCTGTATGCCCTCAAAGGCCCACCCGCGTATCTATGAAGGCCGATAATGTGCTCTACCGAAGATCCGCCGCAATGCCCTCAAGGGTTGACACAAGACGATGCGTAAGGCTAACATGGACGGAAAACACGTCAACCGCGAGCTGAACGTTTTCAGGCTCAGGGCCGGTCCAAGGTGTGAGAGGTGAGGGCAATGGCCGCCGTAATCTGTGATTTCTACGGGGTTGAAGAAGATAAGATCACCATCGAGGTCGACGAACGATTCCTCCAAGAACAGCAACAGTTTGATTTTGAAGGAGAACGCTATATCATTCTATCGGTGGTGTGGACGAAGGACGGACCGAAGGCTAATGTGATGCCCTATTGGGAATATACCTCATTACACGCGAAATCACGGCGGGGGCTGGTCATGCCTGTCGATGCCGACGGAGAATCCCCGCTGGTGCGCGAGATCGATCGGCGGCGGAGGACCCCATGAACGGCTACGGCGGACGCATCCTCACGGTTGATCTGTCGACCGGATCAAGTCGCATCGATACCTTCGACGAGGGGTTTGCGCGCCTCTACCTCGGGGGCAACGGCATCGCGGTCCGCTTGTTATACGATCGGCTGCAGCCAGGGATCGATGCCTTCGACCCCAGTAACTGCATAGTCCTGGCGGTGGGACCGGTGACCGATTCCAACATCCCAGGGAATAGTCGCCTTTGCGTGGCGAGCAAGTCGCCACTGACTGGACTCTTCTTCGATTCAACGTTCGGCGGCCGTTTTCCCTGCACGTTTAAGCGCACCGGCTTCGATGCGCTGGTGATCACCGGTCGTGCGCCGCGGCCGATCTACCTGCTGCTCACCCCTGATGGCGTCCAGATCAAACCGGCCGACGCTCTGTGGGGTACGTTGACGCAGGCGTGCGTCGAGCGCTTACAGGCAATCGAGGGCGATGAGGTGGATGTGACCTGCATCGGCCCCGCCGGGGAACATCGCGTCCGCTTCGCCGCCATGGCACACTACTGGAAGAACCGTGGCGCTATCTCGGGCCGGGGTGGTATGGGTGCAGTGCTGGGCTCGAAAGGTGTCAAGGCCATCGTCGTCAGTGGCAACCGCAAAATGACCCTTGCCGACCAGGCGGCCCTGAGTAGCCTCTATAAATCGACCTATAGCGGCATGCTCACCGGCACCAAGGCCCTTAGTACGTTTGGCACTGCTGTGCTGGTCAATCCCATCAACACGATGGGCGCGCTGGGTACCAGGAATCTCGCCACAGAGGTATTCGAGCAGGCCGAGGCCATCAGCGGTGAGCGCTTTAAAGATCAGTATTGGGAGCGCGACACTACCTGCCTGAAATGCCCTGTGGCCTGTGGGAAGGATTTTAGGGTCGACGCGGGAGAGTTCGCTGGGACACGCTGGAAGATGCCAGAATACGAGAGCATTTTTGCGCTCGGGTCGATGTTGGAAAACGACAATGCCCCCTCCCTCATCAAAGCCAATGAGCTGTGCGATCAGCTTGGCATGGATACCATTTCCATGGGGGTCACCATCGCGTTTGCGATGGAGTGTGCGGCGCGTGGCCTCTTAACCGCTCAGGACATCGGGCAAGAGCTGCGCTGGGGAGATTATCACGCCATGCTGCACCTGGTGGACGCGACCGCCTATCGGCAAGGTTTCGGGGACCTCCTTGCTGAGGGTTCATGTCGTCTGGCTGATCGCCTGGGAAACGGTGCACACCAATATCTTTATGCTGTGAAAGGGCTGGAGTTGCCGGCGCACTCCGCCCGCGCCTTGAAGGGTATGAGCATCGGCTATGCCACGGCCACCCGCGGAGGGTCGCACCACGATACTCGGCCCACCATGCAATATCGCCCTGAGTTCGATCATTCGACGATCGATGGCAAGGCGGCATATGCGATGCGCAGCCAGCATTATACCGCGGTCGGGGATTCGCTGGTGTTGTGTCGCTTCACCGGTGAACGCGGCTTTGGCATGCTGCTGAACGACGCCTTCACACAGATGGTCAATGGTGTGACCGGTTTTGGCATGACCACGGACGACCTCGAGCGTGTGGGGGAGCGCATTATCAATCTGGAGCGGGCCTTTAACGTGCGCGAAGGGGTGCGGCGTAGGGATGATTTGCTGCCATATCGCGTCATGCATGAGCCCATCCCCTTTGGCCCCTCGAAGGGGCGGTACTGTCCCCCCACGGAGTTGGATCGCATGCTCGATGAATTCTACACGCTGCGCCACTGGTCCCGCGATGGTGTACCAACGCCAGAGCACCTCGTGGCCCTGGCGCTGCAGGATGTGGTCGAGACGATGGGGGCGAATGGACAGAAATAGAGAGGGACATAGACGATGCCTGTCATGACCGGTCGACATGCGTTTTTAGAGGTGCTGCATCAAGAGGGCGTTGAGTATATTTTCGGCAATCCCGGCACCACCGAGTTGCCGCTGATGGATGCCCTGGTCGACCGGCCGGATCTCAAATACATTCTGGCTCTCCAGGAAGCCGCGGCGGTTGGCATGGCGGATGGCTATGCCCAGGCCTCAGGGAAGGTCGGTGTGCTGAATCTGCATGTCAGCCCGGGGCTGGGCAATGCCCTCGGGGTGCTATACGACAGTTGGCGGATGAAGACGCCGTTACTCGTCACCGCTGGCCAGCAGGATCAGCGATATCAGCTCTCCGAGCCGGTCTTGTGGTCGGAGTTGATCCCACTGATGCGCATGTATGCTAAATGGACCTGGGAGCCACGCAACATAAGGGACCTCGTCACCGCAACTCGCCGCGCTCTCAAAGTTGCCAAGACGCCGCCGACAGGGATGGTGTTTCTCTCCCTGCCGATGGATGTCTTGTATGGCGAAGGGGAGACCGAGTTGTGGACGACGCCGTCGACTCCGACCCGAGTGCGTGCCGATCGAACCGCCCTTGAGGAAGCTGCAAAGCTGTTACTCCAGGCTAAGCATCCGATCATCGTCGTCGGAGATGATGTCGGGGCTTCCGAGGCGCTGGCGGAGGCGGCTGCGGTCGCCGAGCTCTTGGGGGCACGCGTCTTCACCGATACCTTCCCCGGCCGGACGGATTTCCCCTCGGACCATCCGCTTTACCAGGGCATCCTCGTGCGCTCACAGCCAGCCGTGCGCGCCATCTTGGAGCAAGCTGATGTGATGTTTGCCCTGGGCGCCGAGGTGTTCCCCTTCTCGCTCCCCTCAGAGGTCGAGCCGGTCCCAGCGCATTTGACCATCGTGCATATGCATTCCGATCCCTGGGAGGTGGGGAAGACCTATCCCGCGAAGGTGGGCATTATCGGTGACCTCAAAGCTAGCCTTCCTGAGCTCGCGCAGATCATTCGCGCACAGCAGACCCTTGGACAGCAGGAGGAGGCGCGCGCGCGAGCCGAGCACGCCGCCCAGGCCAAGCGGAGCGCGCATGAGGGTCTCAAATCTCTGGCCGCAGAGATCTCCCATCGCTTGCCCATTCCAGCGGCAGTGCTGATGCAGACGATCGCCGATACCGTCCCGGTAGAAACGATTATCGTCGATGAATCGATTACCTCCGGCGCGACCTTGCGCGATTTTCTGGTGCGCACGACCGCTGACAGTTTCTATGGTATGCGTGGCGGCGGGCTTGGTTGGGGGCTTCCCGCCACGGTTGGGGTGAAGCTGGCCAAGCCGGACCGCCCAGTTCTGGGCATCATCGGCGATGGCAGCACCCTCTACGCCAACCAGGCGTTGTGGACGGCAGCACACTACCAGCTCCCGGTTGTATGGCTGATCTGTAACAACGCCCAGTATATGATTCTGAAGCGGCGCCTGCATGCGTATGGAGGGGCGGCCGCGAAGGCGGAGACGTATATTGGTCTGGATATGATGGACCCGGAAGTGGACTTCCTCGCCTTGGCCCGCGCTATGGGCGTCCACGGGGTCCGCGCCGATACCGCCGATGCGGTGTCGAAAGCTCTGCGTGAAGCCCTGTCACGTCAGGGGCCGACGCTGATCGACGTGCCTATCGAGCGCTCGATAAAACCGGCCCTGTGAGGCCAAGACGTGTGTGGTGGTCTGCTGTGGTGGAGTGTACGAAGGAGCATCCGATGTGGGGTAGGGTATGTGGGGTGGCCGTGGCGGTGGCGATGCTCTTGGGGGGAGGCGTGACGGCACACGGTGAACTGTATCTCTGGACCGACGAGCAGGGCGTGGTGCACATGACCAATCAATGGGCGAATGTGCCGGAGCCGGCGCGTGCACGAGTCTCAGTGCGGGACAGCACGCCTCCGCCGGGCGATGGCACGCCGGCCACCGAGGCCACTGAACCGGCGGCGCGCCCTGTCGAGCCGGTCTTCGTCCCGCAGCCCCCCATGCAGATGTCCCCTGACCTGGAACAGACGCCCCCAACTGTGGCGCCTTCGCCCTCTGGCGTGCCATATCTCGGGGATTCGTCTGTGCTGATTCCGAATTACCGGCCATTTGTCCATCGCCCCAAGAAGGTCTCTCCCCCGTTTCCTTACAACGTGCGACTCGATCCCGTTGACCCGAATTTCGTCTGGGTAGGTCGGAGCCGGGTCCCGAAGGATACCTTTACGTACCCCCATGTCTCGCTCGACACACAAGCACAATTCCGCAACCGTATACGGACCCTAGAGCAACGCCGCTTGGTGCCGCGTACGACATTCCTCACACAGCCTACACGTCCCTGATGGCCATTGGTCCCCGGGCAAGATGGTGACGCCTGTCATACCGCTGACGTCATAGCGGGCGCATGGTGACGTCGCCATGGCGGTGTTGCGGTCTTTTTCATAGAACCGTGATGGGTGAATTTGCTGGTGAGCGCGTGCCGTGCGTACGGGGAGGCCACCGCCTTCAGGAAGCTCCGCCCCCTGTGCGTGGTCATTATTAGGTGGGGTATTGCGGCGTGCGGCGCCGTTGCGTGACTAACATAAAGGGGTCGTCGACCTTGAGTGGTTCGGTCGCGATGAACCCCTGAGCATAACGTGCACCGATCGATAGGCCACGAGCGCGAGCGACCGCTACCAGCGTATCGACGAAGTCATACCGCTCCGTCTCCATGTTGTAGAACTGTGAGTGGTGGCATTTCAACACTTCTACCCACTGATCGATGTAATCCGAGATATCCACGATGAATGACGGCGACATTTCTCGGGGATATAAATAGTAAAAAATGTTTGACACACTATGCGGCTCACCCTCCAGCGGAAGGGCACGGAGGTGGGCGAAATTTACGCCATGGCTCACCAAATAGCCGGCGGTTTGGTGATCCGTATGTCCCACCCCCCGCCCCGGAGGACCATCCCAGTAGGGAGCCAGCACGATCGTCGGACGTTGCTGGCGGACCGCCCGCGCGATCTTCAAGCGGCTCTCAAAATCGTCCGCAACCCGGCAGTCCTGAAAATCCATAACTTCCACATAATCCAGCCCCAAAACCTTGGCAGCAGCCATCAGCTCCTGCCGGCGAATCTCAGGTGTCCCGCGGCTCCCCATTTCGCCAACAGTAAGGTAGACGATGCCGGTTCGATAGCCCCGGTCCTTTAGTTTCAGCAGCAGTCCTCCACAACCGATTTCGGCATCATCCGGGTGAGCACCAAAGGCCAGGATATCAACGGTCATGCTGATCTCTCCCACATCACAGGTCTGCGCAGCTTATGGCTTATCCGCGGTCGTCCACCATCCAGGAGCTATTCTAACACACCCAATTGCCATACTCAGGTGATCAGCTATTGTGCTACGTCTTGGCCCCCGTAACCAAGCGTCACAAGTATCCGAGCGGATATTCCTCCGCCGGTGTGGGTGAGGCAGCCAGAAACTCCCGGCATGACTGGCAGAGTCGATTGTGTGGACCTTCTGACAGGAAGATGCGGTCACACCGGAGACACTCGCGTCGTTTGGGCTTCATCGCTCTCCGGGATGGTTTCGAGTGGGCTCTGACAGCACGTGCCATCTTGTCCTCCCATCTGCTGAAGAAAGGTTCCTGCTTTTCAAGCTGCCACTGTCCTCCGCATTCATTCCTAGGTGAGGCATACGGCTATCGCTTCCCCAAGGTGGATGAACAGGATAGACACCGTACACGTAACCGAACCCTGATCCGTCGCATCACGCAGCAGGGTTCGGGCAGGTTCGCCGTGTTTCATTAGATGCTGTGCTCATCTAAAAGTTCCGGGATAGGTAACCCTTTCCGCCTGTCCACAAGCCGCGAGGCCCCTGAAGACATGAGTAATGGAGCTTGCTCTTGCATGGCTTTAGGCCAAGGTTGAATCGAGCGCGGGCTGCCAAATCGATGGCCAGCGGCTAGCATCTTGTGCGCGTCGCGCTTTGGTCAGGCGTGTGGACCCGCTGAGGGCCTTGCAAACGGTCTCGAAGACAAAACGCGACGGCACGGTGCCGACAATAAACTCGATGGGGACCCCCTGCTTGAAAATTAACAGCGTCGGGACGGCCCGAATTTTGAAGCGTGCAGCGAGTTCGGGGTGGGCGGAGATGTTGACCTGTACAACCCGCAGCCGCCCAGCGAATGCCTCTGCTAATTGACCAAGCAGCGGCACCATCCGTCTCGACCATGGTGTCTGAAAATTCACCAATACGGGTATAGATGAGTTCATGACCAGTCGATCGAAACTCTCGGCTGTCACGTTCGAAACGCGCTCCTGCAGGCCAATACTCACGGGTTTCCCCTCCTATTTTCCGTCACTAAGACTCAGTCGGCGTCTCTATATCG
>Ga0081538_10006566_pt1 | contig 10212 bp, 8 predicted proteins | sample TabmetS5T2R1_FD_71022 | JGI IMG/M metagenome (GOLD analysis project Ga0081538, IMG submission 71022) | Tabebuia heterophylla rhizosphere microbial communities from the University of Puerto Rico - S5T2R1 | ecosystem: Host-associated > Plants > Roots > Rhizosphere ...
ATCTTCTCGGGGGCGTCTACCCTGCTTGACAACGGATACGCATTTACCCATAATTTCGCCTTGGCAAAGCCCTTTCGTGGGGTGCGTTCAGTGGTGATCCGCCGACGGTCTTAAGACCGTAGCGAAAGGGCGAGGGATGGATCGCCGATCGATCCAGACAAGGAGGCAAAGTGAAGAGAGCACGTCGGATAGGGATACCGGCGTTACTGGGCGTGGCGGCGGTGTTGCTCGTCCTCGGGTGCGCTGGCGGCGCTGGTGGCGGGCAAGGTGGCGGCGAAGCTTCCACTGTAAAGCTAGTTAGCGACCTGCCGCTCCAGGGTTCGAGCCGGATCGAGACGGTGAGCATGGTCGCCGCCATCAAGATGGCCCTAGAGGAGCGTAACTACAAAGCCGGGGACATCAAGATCGAGTACGAGTCAATGGACGATGCCACAGCCCAGGCCGGGCAGTGGGACGAGGCCAAGTGCGCCGAGAACGCCCAGAAAGCCGCCCAGGACGAGGAGGTCGTCGGCTGGATCGGGCCCTTCAACTCCGGTTGCGCGGCGGTGGAGATCCCGATCCTCAATGAAGCCCAGCTCGGCATGATCAGCCCCGCCAACACGTACATAGGCCTCACCAAGCCCAGCCCCGATCCTTCCGAGCCGGAGAAGTACTACCCGACGGGCGATCGCAACTACGCTCGCGTGATCGTGGCCGACAACAAGCAGGGCGCGGCTACCGCCAAGTTGATGAATCAACAGGGAATCGAATCGGTCTACATCCTCGACGACAAGGAGACCTACGGCAAGGGGCTCGCGGATGAGGTCCAGAAGTATGCCGAGTTCCTCAACATAGAGATCCTCGGCCGCGAGGGCATAGATGGCTCGGCACCCAACTACCGCTCGCTGATGAACAAGATCAAGCAGACGAACCCCGACGCCATCTACTTCGGCGGCATCATCGAGAACAACGCTGGCCAGCTCGTCAAAGACAAGGTCGGCGCCGGGATGTCCAACGAGGATGTCACCTTCATCGGCCCGGACGGCATCTACATCGACACGTTCATCTCTCAGGGGGGAACCGCCGCCGAGGGGTCCTACGTAACCTTTGGTGGGGTGCCGCCGAGCGCACTCTCCGCCGAGGGTCAGGAGTTCGTCCAGCAGTTCGAGAAGGAGCACGGCGAGGTCCATGCTTACACCGCCTACGCCTACGAGGCGGCCAACGTGATGCTCGACGCCATCGAGCGTGCGGGCGAGGATGGTGAGGTGGATCGCGAAGAGGTGATACAGGAGATCTTCGCCACGCAGGACTACAAGGGCGTTCTGGGCACCTGGAGCTTCGACGATACTGGCGACACGACTCTCACGGAGCTCTCCGTTGTTAAGGTCGTGAACGGCGAATTCGAGCTCGACCGCATCCTCAACGTTGAGGATATGCTGTAGTTGAGGATGTCGTGTGGCTTAGGTTGTCGTGTAATGATGATGCGTAAGGGGGATCGGTACGACCGGTCCCCCTTCCCGTCAGAGGACACCAGATGACAACGGGTGAGTTGTCTAAGACCCGCTCTGGGGACCTCATCCAGAGCATCAGGTCTTCGAGCTGGCAATCGCGGATCGCGGTAGCCATCACGGCGATCTTGCTGGTGGCGCTGCTCGTTCAGGCGGTGCAGGACCCCGCGCAGTTCTTCTCGCAGCTGGTCATCGGGATCACCAACGGGGCCATAATCGCGCTCATCGCGCTCGGCTACACGCTGGTCTACGGGATCATAGAGCTGATCAACTTCGCCCACGGCGACAACTTCATGATAGGCTCCTTCGTCGGTCTGACGGTCCTCGGCGGCACATTCTTTGGTCTTGGGCTTTTCAGCCCTATAACCCACGGCTCCGGGACCTTCTTGCAGATAATAGGGGTCGTCATAGCCATGGTCGTCGCGATGGTCGTCTGTGGCTTGCTGAACATGGGGATAGAGCGGGTGGCATACAAACCTTTGCGGAACGCGCCACGGCTCGCGGTCCTGATCACAGCCATCGGCATGTCGTTCGTCCTCCAAAATGTCGGCCTCGTGTGGAAAGGCCCTGCCCAGGTGCCGTTTCCGGACCTCATCTCCAACGCCAACCTCCTGCCGACGGAGTCGGTCGTCTTCCGGTGGAAGGATCTCCTCGTTATCGCGGTGACAGTGCCGCTGCTCATCGTCCTCTCGTACTTCATACAGCGGACCAAACAAGGCAAGGCGATGCGAGCCGTCGCGCAGGACAAGGAGGCGGCGGCGATGGTCGGGATCAATGTGAACCGCACGATCTCTATCACATTTCTCCTGGCGGGCATCTTGGCTGGAGCCTCGGGCGTGATGTACGGCCTCTTCAACGGCATCACGGTCTTCAATGTGGGTTTCCAACAGGGACTCTACGCCTTCACCGCGGCGGTCCTCGGAGGCATCGGCAACCTCACCGGAGCGGTGGTCGGGGGGCTCCTCATCGGGTTCATCGGGGCGATGGCCGACCAGTACATAGGCGTCGAGTGGACAGCGATCGTGATCTTCGCCGTACTGATACTGGTGCTGGTGTTCAGGCCTCAGGGGCTGCTCGGCGACCGATCGGCGGTGCAGGGGGGAGGAGAGTAGCATGCAGCGGCTGAAGAAGTACGGGCTGCCGGCGCTGCTCATTGTTGTGGCTTTTCTCTTCCCGCTCGTGGATGAAACCCTGGGCACGGAGCTGATGTTCCCGGTGATCATCGTGACGGTCTACATCATGCTGGCGCTGGGGTTGAACATCGTGGTCGGTTTCGCGGGCCTTTTGGACCTGGGCTACGTGGCGTTCTACGCGCTGGGGGCCTACGTTGTGGGCTGGTTCGCCTCTTCACAATTCCGACAGGTCAGCTTCTCGTTGGGCTCTACTGCGGAGAGCATAACCGGCGGGGAACCGCCGGGGATACACATCTCCTTCTGGCTGCTCTTGATCGTCGCCGGGGTCTTCACCGGCCTGTGCGGCGTGATAATCGGCGCGCCTACACTGAGGTTGCGAGGTGACTACCTGGCGATAGTCACTTTAGGGTTCGGGGAGATCATCCCGCGCTTCTTCCAGAACGGAGACGACCTCGGCGGATTCAACCTGACCAATGGGACGATAGGCATAAAGGCCATAGACTCACCCGGCCTCCAATTCCTGCCAGACACTTTCGACGCGTGGCAGCGATTCGGGACCCTGTATTTGCACCCGTGGTACTACACTATATTGGTCTTGGTCCTGATCACTATCTACGTCAACATACGCCTGCGGGACTCTCGGCTGGGGAGGGCCTGGATCTCGGTACGTGAGGACGAGACGGCCGCAGCGGCGATGGGCATCAACCCGGTGACGACGAAGCTCTGGGCCTACTCCCTCGGGGGGGTCTTCGGAGGGATCGCGGGTGCCTTCTACGGCTCTTTCATAAAGAGCATCTTCCCGACGAGCTTTTCGTTTAACATCTCCATAATCGTCCTGTGCATGGTCATCCTGGGCGGCATGGGCAACATCTACGGTGTGATCCTGGGCGCGATCCTCCTGCAGGGCCTCAACTTCTACCTGCTGCCGCAGATGAATGTGTGGGTGCACGCCATAGGCGACGCTCTCGGGAGCCCGCTTCTCAGCGGCGTGGACATCCCGAAGTACAACTTCTTCCTGTTTGGCCTCCTCTTGGTCCTAATGATGCTCCTGAGACCCGAGGGCATCATCCCCAACCGCCAGCGCGCCGAAGAGCTGCACGAGGGCGAGAGGGAGGAGAAACGCACAAAGGTCGCCCGTGCCTGAGGAGAACGGGAGGAACATCCTCGAGGCGCGCGGGATCACCAAGGTCTTCGGCGGTCTCATCGCGGTCAGCGAGGTGGACTTCGACATCCCCGAGCGCTCGATCGTCAGCCTGATCGGGCCGAACGGCGCCGGCAAGACGACGTTCTTCAATATGTTGAGCGGGCTCTACGAACCTTCGGCCGGGAGCTTCGTGTACCAGGACAGGGACATCACGAAGTATGGGGCACACAAGCGAGCGCAGATGGGCATCGGGCGCACCTTCCAGAACATCCGGCTCTTTGGCACCATGAGCGCCGAAGAGAACGTGCTCGCCGGAATGCACACCCGCCTCCGGGGCAGCATACTCGGCTCGATCTTCAAGACGCCGGGGACGCGGCGTGAAGAGCGCGAGGCTCGCCAGAGGAGCAGAGAATTGCTTGACTTCGCCGGCATCCGCGAGCGGGAGACGTTCGCCAAGAATCTCTCTTACGGGGACCAGCGGCGCCTCGAGATAGCACGTGCCCTGGCCTCCCAGCCCAAGCTATTGCTCCTCGACGAGCCGACGGCGGGGATGAACCCGCAGGAGACCGCACGCCTAACGGAGCTCATCGGTCGTCTCCGAGAGGAGCGGGGGATAGCCATCCTGCTCATCGAGCACGAGATGAGGGTCGTCATGAGCATCTCGGATCGGGTTACGGTACTTGACCACGGGGAGAAGATCTCCGAGGGCACGCCGCAGGAGGTGCGCGAGGACCCGAAGGTGATCGAAGCGTACCTCGGGACCGCGAAGACGGGCTGAGCGAAGCTATGCCGCTGCTCGAGATCGAAAATATGCACAGCTATTACGGGCACATCCATGCCGTCCGGGGAATCTCGCTCGCGGTCGAGGAGGGAGAGGTCGTCACGCTCATCGGCTCCAACGGGGCCGGCAAGACCACGACGCTCCGCTCCATCCACGGCATCCTGCCACCCAGAGAAGGCAAAATAGTCTTTGACGGGGAGGAGATACAGGGAACTCCGGCGCACGACATGATCCGCAAGGGCATCGCCCAGAGCCCGGAGGGGCGCAAGATCTTCCGCCGCATGACGGTGCTGGAGAACCTGGAGATGGGCGCCTACCACCGCACTGACCGCTCCGAGATTCGGGAAGACATGGATCGCGTCTTCGACCTCTTTCCGCGCCTTAGGGAGCGCATAAAGCAGGAGGCCGGCACCTTGAGCGGCGGCGAGCAGCAGATGCTCACCATCGGCCGTGCCCTCATGAGCCGCCCGAACCTTTTGCTCCTCGACGAGCCCTCGATGGGCCTCGCACCCGTGCTCGTCGAGCGTATCTTCAGGACCATCCGGGAGATAAACAAGCAGGGCATTACGATCTTGCTCGTCGAGCAGAACGCCAACGTGGCCCTCGAGATCGCCACCCGCGGCTACGTTCTCGAGACGGGGGAGATCGTCAACTCCGCTTCGGCCGAAAAACTGCGCGAGGATCCCAAGGTCCGCGAAGCGTACCTGGGCGATATATAGTGGATTTCTCCATAGTATTGGTGAAGTTGGGTGTGAATTAAGCTACAATAAGATCATGGTGGATAACAGGACGAGAGACTAGGGATGGATCTCTCGTTCTACGCGCCTTCTTTCAGGCTCAAACAGCTCGCGTGGGGTGGCTACGGGTTCGGGCACACGTCGCCCAGGCATCCTAGTGACTTGCGCGGGACCGTTATCGGCAGGAAGGGCCGTTTCAGGGGTCTCGGGACTAAAAGAGGAGGTGATGCCTAGAGAAAGTTCCGGAAAGGTGATCCATGACTCTCGACCTCACGGCAGACCTGTACGAGGCCTGCCAACAAATCTCCCCCAGACATCCAGATTACGCCACACTATCCATCGAGGACGGCTTTGACTGGTCATCTCTTACCTACTGCCGCTTCGAGAGGCTTTACCTGGTAGTCTTCCGTTCCGTGTGGCAGCCGGAGGCGGATCTCGACCTCCTGCTCGAGCACGACGACCGCGCTTTCGAGGAGGCGCTTGCGTCGGGCGGCCTCCTCCGCTACTTCAAAGGCAACGCGAACGAGCAGGGCGAGTGCCTGTCGTTCTGCCTCTGGGAGACGCGCGAGCAAGCCAGACAGGCCGCTGATGCCCCCTCGCACCGCTCAGCCGCCGGCGTCAGTGCGCAGATGTACCTCTCATACGCGCTCCAACGTTACTGGATACGGAAGGTCGGAGAGAAGTTCTTTTTCGAGCCGATTCAGATGTAGGGCCGGATACTACTATCGGGGCGGGAAACAGCGCGTCCCTCCGGTATAATCGGGGTAGTGCGAGTTTATCTTATCGACGGCTACTCACTCCTGTACAGGGCGTTCTACGCGCTGCCGCAGAGCATAAGCACGTCGAGTGGCCTTCCGACAAACGCCCTCTATGGCTTTACGAGCATGCTGCTCAAGCTGCTCGACACCGAAGAAGAAGTAGGTCTCGGGGTCGTATGGGACGGAGGGATGCCGGAGTTCAGGCTGGAGATCTTCCCTGAGTACAAGGCGCAGCGCTCGGCCATGCCTGAGGAGCTCACGTCGCAACTCGACCACCTGGATGAGATCCTCGACGCCATGAACATACCGGCTATCAGGGCCGAAGGCTTCGAGGCCGACGACGCCCTCGCCACGATGTCGCGCCAGGTGCCTGAAGACGTTGAGCTCTTCATTGTTACCGGCGACCAGGACGCCATGCAGCTCGTGGACGGAAGGGTCAAGGTGTTGCGTACCACCCGCGGCGTCTCTGAGACCAAGGCGTACGGCAGGGACGAGGTCGTCGAGGAGTACGGCGTGACGCCAGAGCAAATCCCCGACTACAAAGCCCTCACGGGAGACCCCTCAGACAACATCCCCGGCGTGCGTGGCATAGGCCCCAAAGGCGCGGCGAACCTGCTGAAAGAGTTCGGCTCCCTCGATGGTGTCTACGAGAACCTGGAGAACATCTCAGCGAAGGGCACGCGCAAGAAGCTGGAAGAAGGCAGGGAGAGCGCGTTCATGTCGCTGGAGCTCGCGAAGATGCGCTTCGACGTGCCCGTAAAGTTCGACCCCGAGTCGCTCCGTTTCGAGGGCGTCTCACCCGAGATCCGAGACATCACCAGGCGCTACGAGTTCCGCACCCTTGAGTCGCGCCTCACCGAGTTGCCCGTCGCAGGAGGTGAGAAACTCCCGCCGCTCGAACGCCTGGAGGTGAGTGTCTCCGACGATCCCGTCGAGTTATCTTTCGAGCCCGTGGCGGCGTCCCCGCTCGGGGACGAGAGCGGGCGTTGGTGCGTCGCCGTCTCCGCGGACGAAGTGCGTGTCGCTGGGAGTCTGCCTGACGTCCCCGTCAAGGTACACGACTCAAAGAGACTCGGGGTGCGGGGGGCGGATTTCGATACTTATCTCGCCGCGTACCTGGTCAAGCCAGGGCTGGGGAGCTACGAGCTGGAGACTCTGGCCGCGGAGAGGGGGATGGCCCAGGTCGAGATCAACCATGAGGACCGGTTGGTCGCCGAGGCTGCGAGGAGGGCCGCGCTGGTATACGCGCTCTCGCCGAGGCTCGAAGAGGAGTTAGAGGCGATGGGGCTAGCCAGACTCTACTACGACGTGGAGCTCCCGCTCGCCGGCGTGCTCGGTGAGATGGAGGAGATCGGGATGCCCGTCGACGCCGCCACCCTCGAAGAGGTAGGGGAGGAGCTGGAGGGACGTATCTCGGACCTGGAGCAACACATCTACGAAGAGGTCGGAGGAGAGCCCTTCAACATAGGGTCACCCAAGCAACTCGGCGAGGTCCTCTTCGAGAGGATGGGCATACCACCTGTCAGAAAGACCAAGACCGGTTACTCCACCGACGCCAAGGTCTTGCAACAGCTTGCTATAAAGTATCCCGTGGCCGACCGCATAATCGAGTACCGCGAGCTGACCAAGCTCATGGGCACGTACATTGAGGGTTTGTTGAAGCTCGTCTCCGAAGACGGCCGCATACACAGCACCCTGCACCAGACGCGGGCGGCCACGGGTCGCCTCTCCAGCGACTCGCCTAATTTGCAGAACATCCCTATCCGCACGGAGATGGGCGTGCGGATCAGGGACGCGTTCACGGCGTCGGAGGGCAGAAAGCTCGTTGTTGCTGACTACTCCCAGATAGAGCTCAGGATCCTGGCCCACATGACCGAAGAGCCAGCGCTCGTCGAGTCGTTCATGAAGGGCGAGGACATACACACGCGCACCGCATCAGAGGTGTTCGACGTGCGCATGGAGAGCGTCACGCCAGAGCTCAGGCGCCGGGCGAAGATGGTCAACTTCGGTATCCTTTACGGCATCTCGGGGTTCGGGCTCGCCACGAGGCTAGGGAACGTGCATCCGGCCGAGGCCGAGAGGTACATCAAGCGCTACTTCGAGCGCTACCCGAGGGTGACCGAGTTCATGCAGGAGACCCTGGAGGAGGCCGAGGAGCTGGGGTACTCCACGACGCTTTTCGGGAGGCGGCGTTACGTGCCCGAGCTGAGGAACTCCAACAAGAACGTGAGGAAGCTCGGGGAGAGGATCGCCTTCAACGCCCGCGTCCAGGGGACGGCAGCGGATATTATCAAGGTGGCGATGGTCGACCTCGCGCCGAGGCTTGGTCCTCTCGGGGCGGATATGATCATGCAGGTCCACGACGAGCTCGTCTTCGACGTCGACGAGGACCGTGTCGAGGAGGTCGCCGGCCTCGCCATAGACAGGATGGTCGCGGCCTACGACCTCAAGCCGCCGCTCGAAGTCGAGGCCAAGGCCGGAGACCTGTGGGGACGGGTGAGTCCTCTGTAGTATTCAGCGGTCAGCCGACAGCCAAAGAGAAAAAGCTGACCGCTGACCGCTGACCGCTCACCAATTGCTGTATAATCTGCACCCGTCAAGCGATGTAAAGGAAAGCTACTGTTTCATGACTGACACCACACAGAAACCGTCCCGGGAACTGACCATGAAAGATTTCTTCCGGGAGGAGAACGGGGAGGTCGTCCCCGTCGACGAGAGCGTCCTCATAGATTTCAAGGACGGGGACATCGTCGAGGGCGAGGTCGTCCGGATAGATAGGGACGAGGTACTCGTCGACATCGGCTACAAGTCGGAGGGCCTCGTTCCCTCCAACGAACTCACCATCCGCAAGGGCGCAGACCCCCACGACGTCGTCGAGCTCGGCCAGCGCCTCGAAGCCCTCGTCATGCAGAAGGAAGACGCCGACGGTCGGCTTATTCTTTCGGCCAAGCGGGCCGCATTCGAGCGGGCCTGGAACCGCATCGAGGATGCCTACAACGACCAGCGCACCGTCGAGGGACCCGTCATCGAGGTGGTGAAGGGAGGCCTGATCCTCGACATCGGGTTGCGGGGCTTCCTGCCGGCTAGCCTCGTAGACATCAGGCGCGTAAGGAACCTCGACTCGTTCCTGGGCCAGAGGCTGGAGTGCAAGGTCATCGAGTTGAACCGGAGCCGCAACAACGTGGTCCTCAGCAGGCGCGCCGTGCTCGAGGAGGAGCGCAAGGAGGAGCGCGAGCGCATCCTGACCTCGCTCGAGGAGGGCATGATCGTCAGGGGCACCGTCTCCAACCTCGTGGATTTCGGGGCCTTCGTCGACCTCGAAGGCATCGACGGTCTGATCCACATCTCCGAGCTTTCCTGGCAGCACGTCGACCACCCGAGCGAGGTCGTCGAGGTCGGCGAGGAGGTCGAGGTCAAGGTCCTCGAAGTCGACCGCGACCGCGAGCGCATCTCGCTCGGCCTCAAGCAGACCAGGAAGGATCCCTGGCAGGAGATCGTCGAGCGGGTTACGGTCGGGGAGCAGATCCACGGTAGGGTAACCAAGCTCGTCTCCTTCGGGGCCTTCGTGGAGGTCGCCGACGGGGTGGAGGGTTTGATCCACATCTCCGAGCTGGCCGACCATCACGTCGAAACTCCGGACGAGATCGTGCGCAGCGGCGATGAGGTCGACGCCCGCATCATCGACGTCGACGCCCGCCGTCGCAGGCTTTCCCTGAGCCTGCGCCCGAAGCGCGAGGACCGCGAGGAGCGTCCCCGCCGGGAGGAGCGCCCGCGCAGAGAGCCCGAGCAGCGCGGCACGCAGGACCGCAGAAGCAGCGAGGGGAGCGGCCTCCGCTCCGGCGCCTTCGACGCGCTGGCCGATCTGGACCTCGAGGAGAGATAGACAAGGACTCCCTACAGAGAAGGTCTGTGGAGGGGCCGGTGACCGTAGCCGTCACCGGCCCTTTCGCGTCGGGCAAGAGCGCACTGGTCAGCTTCTTGGGTGAACTGCCCGGCACCGAGACGGCCTCGGCCGATGAGATGGTGCACCACCTCCTGAAGAATGACAGGCAGACTATCTCCAGGATCGTCGAACGTTTCGGGGAGGGTGTCGGAGGACCAGACGGTATAGACCGCAAAGCCCTTGGCCGCCAGGTGTTCGGTGACTCTCGAGCGTTGCGGGACCTCGAAGA
>Ga0081538_10006567_pt1 | contig 10212 bp, 8 predicted proteins | sample TabmetS5T2R1_FD_71022 | JGI IMG/M metagenome (GOLD analysis project Ga0081538, IMG submission 71022) | Tabebuia heterophylla rhizosphere microbial communities from the University of Puerto Rico - S5T2R1 | ecosystem: Host-associated > Plants > Roots > Rhizosphere ...
CCCCAAGGCGGGGGGGGTGGCCTCCCCCCCCACAGCCAGGAGGCCCGCCAAGCTCCGGCGGCAGGACTCGAACCTGCCTCTCGCGAGTAACAGTCGCGCGTCTTGCCGACTCGACCACGCCGGAACGGAAGCGGAGTGGCCCCGGCAGGCGTCGAACCTGCACCGCCCCGGGTAAGAACCGGGCGCTCTTCCGGTTGAGCTACGGAGCCGAGGTGTGGCCGGCAGGGATCGAACCTGCGGCGCCCCGCGTTTCAGGCGGGCGCTCTACCGGCTGAGCTACGGCCACATGGCGGCCACAGTCACGCATGCGCCGACGCGGCGATGTGCCGCTCGAGAGGATGGGCCGGCAGACCCCGCGCCTCTGTCCATCCCCCGAGCAGGGAGATCGACGCAGGAGCGAGTTCCGCGAAGGTATCTCGTGTTGTTCAAGCCACTCGCCCACCCTTCGACCCTGGATCGACGATCGTCGTCCTACGTGGAGGGGTTTTGGAGCCCGAGCCTCGCGCGCCGGCGGGTGAAAAAGTGCAGGTTAAGTCACACGCTCAACCGTGCGTGAATTTCCAACACACCAACGCCGAGGGTCTTTCTCTCTCAGGCGGGGCCTCGATCTGTCACTGGAGCTTGTTCAAGCTGAGCATCACCTTTGGTTCCGATATCGATTGAAACGCCTTCAGAAACGACGAAGGCGACCCGTTGGGTCGCCCTCGATCGGCACGGTATGCGGCTAGGGAACTAGCGCGCACGCCTCCCATCGAGGGCGCGACCGGACTGACGCTTCTCGTCGAAGCGAAGCCGGTACGGCAAGGCCGACGCGGTGGTCGCCGCGTCGGCAAGCCTGGTTCGGGTGTTCAGGGTGATGAGCATGGGTCGTGTGGCTCGGTGCCGCGGACCAGCATAGACGAGAAACCGTCAGGTCGCAAGAATTAATGTGAAACTCACATCTCTAGGCCTCCTCCACGGCCGGCTCGCGCCGAACCAGTGAGGGCTTGACCCGCAGGAGCCGCGCGGGACGGTGCGGGAGCCACCAGTTCCAGCGGCCGACGATCGCGACCACGGCGGGGACGAGGATCGCTCGCACGATCGTGGCGTCGATGAGGACGCCGGCGGCCAGCGCGGTGGCGAAGATCTTGATCTCGGTGCCGGGGCTGGCGCTCAGCGCGACGAACGCGAGACCGAGGATCAGCGCCGCGCTCGTGACCAGCCGCCCGGTGCGGCCGATGCCCTCGACGACGGCCGCCGGCGTCGAGCCGCGGCGGTCGTACGCCTCCCGCATGCGGCTGATGATGAACACCTGGTAGTCCATCGAGATGCCGAACAGGAACGCGAACACGACGATCGGGATCTCGACGCTGATCGCGCCGGTCGCCTCGATGCCCCAGATGGCCTCCGAGCCGAGGCCCTCCTGCCAGACGAGCACCATCGCCCCCCACGCGGCTCCGACCGAGATCACGTTGAGGACGACGGCCTCCAGCGCGAGCACGAGCGAGCGGAAGGCGCGGGCGAGGAGCAGGAAGGTGAGGCCGGCGATGAGCGCGACGAGCACGGCGAAGCGACCGTAGACGGCGTCGACGAAGTCGGCGCTCTGGGCGGCCGCGCCGCCGAACGTGACGCCGGGCGGCGACGCGGCGCGGAGCCGATCGAGCGTCGCGCGGCCCTCGCCCGAGCTCCCGTCCGCAGCGGGGATGACCGAGACGAGCGCGGTGCCGTCGCGCCGCCAGTCGGCCGGAGCGACCGCGGCGCGGACGCCGTCGACGCCGCCGAGTCGGCCAGCGATCGCGTCGGGGTCGTCGCCGCGCACGAGCGCCTCGAACGGGGTCAGCGGCCCGGCGCCGATGCCCGACGCCTCGAGCTGCTCGAAGCCGGCGCGCGCCGCACCCGACTGGGCGAGCGACTCGGCCCGCGGATCGCCGAGCTGGATCGACGACGCGAGCGCGGCGAGCCCGGCCAGCGCCGCGACCGACGCGAGCGCGGCCGGCCACCGGTGGCGCACGACGATCCGCGCCCATGCCGTCCACAGCCGCCCGGCGCGGTCGCGGCGGCGCAGGCGGCGCCGGTCGAGCCGCGGGCCGACGGTGGCCAGCACCACGGGGAGCAGCGTGAGCGCCACGGCGACGCTGACGAGCGGGATGAACAGCCCGGCGATGCCGATGCTGCGCAGGAACGGGACCGGCAGCACGACGAGCGCGAGGAGCGCGACCGCCACGGTGGTGCCGCTGAACACGACCGCGCGGCCGGCCTGGGCCATCGCTCGCTCGACGGCAAGCTCCTCCGGCACGCCCTCTCGGTGCTCCTCGCGCCAGCGCATGACCACGAGCAGCGCGTAGTCGATGGCGATCCCGAGCCCGACGAGGGCGACGAGGAACTGGATGACGACCGAGACGTCGGTCACGGCGGCGAGCGGCCACACGAGCAGGAACGTCGTCGGCACGGCGACGGCGGCCATGAGGAGCGGCACGATCGCCATCGCGGAGCCGAACACGAAGAGCAGCACGATCAGGGCGCCGGCGCCGGCCACCAGCACCTCGACGAGCACGCTCACGCTCGTGTCGTCGGCACCCGCGCCCGCCGCGCCGGCGGCCCGCAGCGCCTCGAGCCCGGTGATGCGCACCGGCGACCCGCCCACCGTCACGTCCTCGAGCGCGGCCTGCGCCCGGCGCGCCTCGGCCTGGCCGGGCTCGAGCCCGGGCCGCTGCGGGATCGACACGAGCGCGAACGTCGTCCGGCCGTCGTCGGACACGAACGCGGCGTCCCCGGTGGACGCGTACGACGCGATCCGCGCGTCCGGCAGCGCGCGTTGCACCTCCTCGAGGGCGGCGCCGAGCTCGTCGGTCACATCGTCGACGGTCGTGCCCTTTGGGAGGGTCACGACCGGGACGATCGGGGCGACGTCGCCGCCGTTCCCGTAGATCGACGCGATGTCGCGGTTCGTCTCGAAGCCCTCGCGGCCGGGCACGGGGAACTCCTCCGAGAGGGCGTCGCTCGCCGGGCCGACGGCCCCGAAGGCGGCGACCGTCACCACCAGCCACGCGCCCACCACCAGGCGCTTATGAGCGAGGACCCAGCGGGTCAGCGACGACAGCGAGTCTTTCCGGGCAGCGGTTCGCGACCCGCGGAACAGGGGCATCTGGCCTCCTCACCTCACTTGGGGACGTACGCCGTATGCGTACAAAGTAAGCTGATGGCGTAAGTTAGGGCATACGGCGTAAGCCGTCAAGCCACGGCTTAGATCACCGAGAACCCGCGCCCGGATCGCCCGAGGCCCGCGGGTCGGATCGCCCGACGACCCGCCGGGGGCGCCGCGTCAGGCCGCGGGCAGTTCCCAGGCGCGCTCGCGCAGGCGCTCGAGCCCGTCGAGCAGCAGGTCGAGCCCGAACTCGAACTCGAACTGGTCGTCACAGCCTCCGGCGCGTCCCAGCGTGGAGCCCGGGTCGTGGGTGACGATCTTCAGCAGCTCGGTCAGGTGCGGGAACCGGCCGGCCATCTGCTGGAACATGAGCAGCGCGGCGTCGGGATCGACGTCCTTGTCATCGGTCGTGAACAGCTCCTGCGAGAAGCCCAGCGCGCGGCTGCCGAGCGCGTGCAGCGCGTGGTGTGCGAGGTCGAGCGAGAAGCCCGCCTCGCGCATGAGCGCGAGCAGCGAGTCGTAGTACGCGAGCAGGCTCGGCGGCATGTCCGTGCGCGACTCGAGCAGGCTCGGCGCCCAGCGATGGCGCAGCAGCACCTGGCGCGCGGTCAGGATCCGCTCGCGCGCGACCGGCTTCCACTCGGTCGCCTGTGCGGGCGGTCCGATCTCCCCGACGGCGGCGACGACCTCGCCGGCGACCAGCTCGACGATGCCGTCGAGCACGTCCGCCTTGTTCGAGACGTGGTTGTAGAGCGACATCGCCTCGACCCCGAGCGCCTGGCCGAGGCTGCGCATGGTGAGCGCCTCGAGGCCGCGCTCGTCGGCGAGCGCGACCGCGGCATGCAGCACGCGCTCTCGGCTCAGGGGAGCACGGCGCTTCACGGCAACGTCAGGCTGGGACACGACCGGTGCCCGAGTTTACAGCGTATGTTGGACGCCGCCCCCGGCACGCGCCGGGGGCGGCATCGCGGCTATGGCGTCGTCGTCGACAGCGTGAACGTGAGCGTCTTGGAGTACGTCCCGGCGCGCAGCGGCTCCGTGCTCGTGATCTGCTGCCGGAGCCCGAGGGTCAGCGGTGCCGCGGTCACCGGCCCGTTCCAGCGCTTGAGCGTCTCGGGGGACCCGGTGACCGGCGTGTACGGGATCGTCGCCGGGTCGTCGCCGAGCCCGACGGCGCGCACGCCGACGGGGTTGGCGAGCGCGAAGGCGCCGTTCACCAGCCGGCCCGGCCGGTCGCCGCTCGGGTCCGTCACCGACAGCGCCGCGTCGGCGGTGGTGGCGGTCACGGAGGCGGCCAGGGCGGTGGTGTACGCCGTGGCGATGCCCGGGACGAAGGTTCCGAAGCTGCCGCCCGTGCTGCCGACGCTGAGCTGCAGCAGGCTCGGGACGGTGCCGCCCACCGTCGCCAGCGCGTCGCCGGTGCTGCGGGCGGCGAGGAGCACGCGGTCCATCGCGTCGTCCGAGTTCGAGTTGAACTGCAGCCGGGCGACCGACGTGTAGTTGGTCCGGCTGGGCCGGAACGCGACGTTGACCGTGCAGGTCCCGCCGGGCGGGATCGGCGCCGCCGACGTGCAGTTGTGGCTGACGATCTGGAAGTCGTCGCGCGTCTGGTTCCCGCCGTCCGCCGCGTTCGCCGCCAGCGTGACCGGGTTGGCGCCCGTGAACGAGAGCGGCGCGTCGCCGTCGTTGGTGACGACGACCGGGACGCTCGGGCTGACGGTGCCGGCCGCCGTCTGCGGGAACGTCGGCGGGTACGCGTAGAGCACCGGCGCGGGGTCGCTCTTGAGCGCCCGGGCGCTGTTCGCCGTGTTCACGAACGGGTTGAAGTTCGTCGGCCCGCCGACGGCGACCGGGTCGCGCTCGGCGAAGTAGTACTTCACCCGGTTCTTGGCGGCGGCGAAGATCGGCCGGAAGTCGATCTCGCCCTGCCCGAGCTCGCGCTGGTCGTTGTTGCCGCACGTCGGCCGCGGGTCGACCACGTCCTTGACGTGGAAGCTGATGATCCGGTTGGTGAACTTGTTCACCATCTCGGTCACGTAGGCCGCCCCGACCGCGGGGTCGACCGGGTCGACGTGGCCGGCGGCGCCGCAGACGGCCCAGCCGATGTCGATCTGGGCGACGACCCACCGGGGGTCGGTGCGGTCCATGATGATCTCCCAGGCGCTCTTGAGCTCGCCGTCGTCGACGTGCCGGGTGAGGAACTCCTGCTGGTGGTTGTGGAAGTACGCCGGCCCGAGCCCGGCCTCGACCGAGCGCTTGCCGAGCCGGTTGAGCAGCTGCGCCGTGTTGAGCGCGCCCTGGTACGTGTTGTACGCGCCGGCTCCGCCCGGGAAGCCGGCCTCTCCGATGTGGTCCTGGCCGAGGATCTTCGACGCCGCGATCTGGTTGTCCCAGTTCGGCTCGTTGAGGTTCCCGTGGCGGCCGGGGAAGCGGATGCCGTACTGGTCTCCGAGCGCCCGCAGGGCCTGGAGGCCGGCGGCGTTGAGCGGCGTGGCCGGGTTGGTCCCCGGGAACGGGTTGCCCGGGTAGCCGTAGAGCTCGACGTGCTTGATGCCCTGCGACTGGAGGAACGCGAAGACGCGCTCGAGCCGGCCGGCGCTGGTGGTCGGCGCGGTGGGCACGCAGTACGGCGTCGGGTCGGCCGGCGGGGCGGGGCAGAGGATCTCGCCCGCGCCGTTGTTGATGTACGAGCTGAAGTTGAAGAGCTGGATGCCGCTCTGGCCGGACGGCGCGCCGTCGCCGAGCGTGGGCGGGCGCTGCGCCTGCGCGGCCGCCGCGAACACCAGCAGCGCGGCCGTCGCCAGGATCACGGCACCGATGCGGGACCTACCGTCCATGCTCCCCCTCCTCGCGATATGTCGCACACGCGACGAGTCAGGGATTATCAACCGCCGGAGGCGGAACGCAAGGGGCGTTGAGGAAGCTCAGCGCCGGCTAGAAGCGCCAGCGCACGCGGCGCGTGCCCCTGCGGGCGACGTAGCGGTCGTGATCGGGGCGCAGATCGCCCCGGACGCGCCAGCCGTGCCACCTGAAGCGGCGGATCCCGTCGGCGGGCGGCGGCAGCCTGAGCGCCTTGTGGTGCGCCTTCCGCGCCACCCGCCGCGCGGTGCGGCACGACGCGCGCTCGCTGCGGATGTGCGAGAGGTCCGTGCCGTCGTAGCGGGTGCCGGGATACGGGTTGCGGACGGGCTCGCAGGACTTCGCCTGCGCCGCCGCGGGCCACGCGGCGACCGAAGCAAGCACGAGCACCACGACACGACGCGCTCCCATCATGCGGCGGCAGCCTAGCGGTCGAGGAAGGCCTCGATGCCGTCGAGCACGCGCTGGAGACCGAACTCGAACGCGTCGGCGCGCGCGTCGTACGCCCCCGACTCGTACATCGCGGTGATCGTCGGGTAGCGCTCGACGTCGAAGTACTCCTCCCAGAACGACTCGCGCTCCGACCACCACTGCTCGTCCGTGATGCCGGTGCGTCGCGTCCGCTCCCGCTCCTCGGCCGTGCGGCTCGCGAAGCCGACCACGAAGCCGGTCACGAGCTCGACCGCGTTGACCACGTCGCCGGGCGCCAGGCCCGTGGTCGCCATCGCGCGAAGCAACGCCTCGTACGCGTCGATGGCGTTCGGGCCGAGCACCGGCCGCGTCTCGGCCTGCGCGGCCCACGGATGGCGCTGGTACATCGCCCACCCCTCGCGGGCGAAGTGCTCGAGCGTGGCGCGCCAGCCGTCGCCGGACGCGGGCCCGGTCCCCTCGGCGAACACGGTGTCGAGCATGACGTCGATCAGCTCGCCCTTGCCCGGGACATAGCGGTAGAGCGACATGGTGCCGACGCCGAGCTCGGCCGCCAGGCGCCGCATCGACAGCGCCTCGAGGCCGTCGGCATCGGCGAGCGCGATCGCGGCGGCGACGATGCGCTCGACCGTCAGCGCCGGCTTCGGCCCGCGCGCCGGCGGCTCACGCGTGCCCCACAGCAGCTCGAGCGTGCGCCGTGGATCGCCATGCCCGCTCTCGTCCTTGGCAGCCATCTGCGTATAGTGTACGCTGATAACTGCGTATGACGTACTCAATTCTCACCGAAGGAGTCCGCAAGCGCTACGGCGACACCGAGGCGCTCGCCGGGCTCGACCTCGCGGTCCCGGCCGGCACCGTGTGCGGGCTGCTCGGACCCAACGGAGCCGGGAAGACCACCGCGGTGCGGATCCTCGCCACACTGCTGAGGCCCGACGGCGGCCGCGCCGAGGTCGCCGGCCTCGACGTCGTCCGGCAGGCCGCGCAGGTCCGGCGCCGGATCGGCCTGACCGTCCAGCACGACGCGGTCGACGACCTGCTCACCGGCCGCCAGAACCTCGAGCTGTTCGCCCGCCTGCACCACCTCGCCGGGCGCGACGTGCGCCGGCGCGCAGGCGAGCTGCTGGAGCAGTTCGGGCTGGTCGAGGCCGGCGACCGGCTGGCCAAGACCTACTCCGGCGGGATGCGCCGGCGGCTCGACCTCGCCGCCGGCTTCATCCTCGCGCCGCAGGTGCTCTTCCTCGACGAGCCGACGACCGGCCAGGATCCCCGCAACCGCAGCGAGGTGTGGGAGGTCGTGCGCGGGCTCGTCCGCGGCGGGACCACGGTGCTCCTCACCACGCACTACCTCGAGGAGGCCGACCGGCTCGCCGACCGCATCTCGGTCATCGACCACGGGCGCGTGATCGCTGAGGGCCGGCCCGAGGCGCTGAAGGCGCAGATCGGCGGCAGCCAGCTCGACCTCGTCGTCCGCGACCCGGCGGACGTCGCCACCGCGTCGGAGCTGCTCGAGCGGATCAGCGGCGCGCCGCCCGAGGCCGACCCCGAGGCCCGCCGTCTGACCGCCCCGATCGACGACCACGTCGCCTCGCTCGGCGAGCTCCTGCGCGCGCTCGAGGACCACGGCATCGCCGCCGAGGACGTCGCGCTCCGGCGGCCGACGCTCGACGAGGTCTTCCTCCGCCTCACCGAGCGGGTGCCGGCATGATCTGGGCGCTACGCGACAGCTGGGCGATCACCCGGCGCGACATGACGCACTGGCTCGCCGCGCCGGCGATGATCGTCGCCGAGCTCGTGTACCCGATCACGTTCGTGCTCCTGTTCGCGTACGTGTTCGGGAGCGCGATGTCGGTGCCGGGGGGCGGCGACTACCGCGATTTCCTGATGCCGGGTCTGTTCGCCCAGACGATGGCCTTCGGCATCGGCGGGACGATGGCCGGCGTCGCCGCCGACGTCGAGAAGGGGATCACCGACCGCTTCCGCGCGATGCCGATGTCGCGCGTGGCGGTGGTGGCGGGCCGCAGCCTGGCGGACATGCTGAACTCGATCGTCTCGCTCGCGATCATGGTCGCCTGCGGGCTCGTGGTCGGCTGGTCGTGGCACGACGGGGCGGCAAGCGCCCTGGCCGCCGTCGGCCTGCTCCTGCTCCTGCGCTTCGCCTGCCTGTGGGGCGGGATCGTGCTCGGGCTCGTGATCCGCGGGCCGGAGGCGATCGGGGCGGTCTGGGGTCTGCTGTTCCCCTTCACGATGATCACCAGCGCGTTCGTGGCGCCGGAGCTGATGCCGGGCTGGCTCGGCTTCCTCGCCGAGTGGAACCCGATCTCGTCGACGGTCACCGCCACGCGCGAGCTGTTCGGCAACCCGGTCGCGGCGGGGGACTCCTGGGTCGCCCAGCACGCGATCCTGATGGCGATCGTGTGGCCGCTGGTCCTGGTGGCGGTCTTCCTGCCGCTCGCCGTCTGGCGCTACCAGCGGCTGAGCCGCTGATCAGGTCTCCACGAGACGAGGCGATGCGCGGGGGCCCTCGTGGCGCCCGATCCCGGGCGCCACCGGCCTCCCGGTCGTCAGGGCAGGTCGCAATGCCCGTTGCAGCGCGGGAGAGCTGAGCGGGGCGCCGCTACCGTCGGCGCGCGTGCGTCCCGCCGCCGTCGTCCTCGTGCTGCTGCTCTGCGCCGCCGTGCCCGCGAGCGCGGGGGCGCAGAGCGAGTCGTCGCTGCGCTCGCAGATCGAGCGCAGCCGCGAGCGCGAGCGGGCGCTGTCCGGCGCGGTCGCCGAGCTCGGGGCGATGGTGAGCCGGGTCGGGCGCGAGGTGACGATCGTCCAGGGCCGGCTCGCGGCGGTGGAGGCGGACCTGGCCGCGGCCGAGACGCGGCTGGCCGCCACGCGCGAGCGCCTGTTCACCGGGCGGCGGCGCCTCCTGCGGCTGCAGCGCCGCCACGCCGAGGGGCGCGACCTGCTCGCGGCCCAGCTGCTGGCGGACTACAAGGCCGATCCGCCGGACATCGTCTCGCTCGTGCTCGGCGCCGACGACTTCGCCGACCTGCTCGAGCGGATCGCCTTCGCGCACCGGATCCGGGAGCGCAACGCCGAGATCGTCGAGCGCGTGCGCGACGCCCGGGTGCGGACCCGCGAGCTGGCCAGCCGGCTCGGGAAGCTGGCGGCCGAGCGCCGCGAGGCGACGCAGGCGATCGCCGCGCGCCGCGCCGCCTTGGCCACCATGCGCGACGGGCTCGCCGCCCGCCAGGCCACGCTGGTCCGCGCCCGTGCGGCGCGGGCCGCCGCGCTGGCGGGCACCCGGGCCGGCCGCGTCAGCGCGCAGCGGGCGCTCAGCCACCTGATCGCCGAGCGCGAGCGGGCCGCCCAGGCCGCCGAGCAGGGCCCGGGAGGGCCCTGGGCGATTCCGTGGCCGATCGTGCAGTGCGAGTCGGGCGGGCAGAACCTGCCGCCCAACAGCGCCGGCGCGTCCGGCTACTACCAGATGCTGCCGTCGACCTGGAAGGGGCTCGGCGGATCGACGCGCCACGCCTACCAGGCGCCGAAGGCGGAGCAGGACCGGCGCGCCGCTGCGCTGTGGGCCGGCGGGGCGGGGGCGCGCAACTGGGTCTGCGCCGGGCTCGTGTAGGCGCCCCGGGACGAGCTTCAACTGCTGCGCCGGGCTCGTGTAGGCGCGGCGCCACGAACGTCAACTGCGGCTGGGTACGGGAGCGGGGGAGGCCGGCGGAGCCGGTCTGCCGTCAAGCGTCCTGCCTGAGGGTCGTAGAGCGACCACAGGGCAGGACACTTCCTGTCTCGGTGCTGGATAT
>Ga0081538_10006568_pt1 | contig 10211 bp, 9 predicted proteins | sample TabmetS5T2R1_FD_71022 | JGI IMG/M metagenome (GOLD analysis project Ga0081538, IMG submission 71022) | Tabebuia heterophylla rhizosphere microbial communities from the University of Puerto Rico - S5T2R1 | ecosystem: Host-associated > Plants > Roots > Rhizosphere ...
GCGTCGCTGGCTGGGGGAGGTCGCGGCCCGCCTGGAGGCGGAGCGGGACTTCCTGACCCAGCTGGACGCGGCCATCGGCGACGCCGACCACGGCGTCAACATGCACCGCGGGTTCACCGCGGTGATGGCCACGGTCGCCGACCTGGACGAGGCCACCCCCGGCCGGCTACTCAAGGTGGCCGGGCGGACCTTCGTCTCCACCGTCGGGGGGGCCGCCGGGCCGCTCTACGGCACCGCCTTCCTGCAGGCCGGCGACGCCCTCGGCGACACCGAGCGCTTCGGCCCGCGGCTGCTGGCCGAGGCCCTGCGGGCCGCCCTCGAGGGCGTGCAGCGGGTCGGCGCCGCCTCGGTCGGCGACAAGACCATGGTCGACGCCCTCGCCCCGGCGCTGGGCGCCTTCGAGCTGGAGCTGCGCATGGGCGGGTCGCTGGAGACGGCCGCCTGCGGGGCCCGGGAGGCGGCCGCCGGGGGCATGCGGGCCACCATCCCCCTCCAGGCCCGCAAGGGCCGCGCCTCCTACCTGGGCCCGCGCAGCGTCGGCCACCAGGACCCGGGCGCGACCTCCACCGCCCTGATGTTCGCCGCCCTGGCCGACGCCGTGCTGGCCGACCGCTCCCAGCGGTTCGCCAGCGGGGCCCGCCGCCCGGGGAGCGGACCATGATCCAGTCGGTCGGGCGGGCGGCCCGGATCCTCAAGGCCCTGGGGTCGGAGTCGGCCCGCCTGGGGGTGACCGAGCTGGCGGTGCGGCTCGGCCTGGCCAAGGCGACCGTCCACGGCCTGCTGCGCACCCTCGAGGCCCACCAGCTGGTCGAGCAGGACCTGGAAACGGGCAAGTACCGCCTGGGGCCGGCCCTGCTCCAGCTGGGCAACGCCTTCCTGGACAACAACGAGCTGCGGGCCCGCTCCCTGCTGTGGGCCGAGGCCCTGGCCTCCAAGGCCGGCGAGGCGGTGCACGTGGGCGTCCTCTACGGCCCCAACGTGCTGCTCGTCCACCACGTGTTCCGGCCCGACAACTCGCTGCAGATCCTCCAGGTGGGGGCGTCGATCCCCTGGCACGCCTGCGCGCTCGGCAAGGTCTGCGTCGCCTACCTGGACCGCGACCAGCAGGCCGAGCTGCTGGCCGGACCGCTGCCCCGGCTGACCGGCCGCACCCTGACGACCAGGGCCGCCCTCCAGGCCGAGCTGGCCGCGGTGGTCGAGGCCGGGGTGGCCGTCGAGGACCAGGAGGCGATCGTCGGCGAGGCCGGCATCGCCGCCGCCCTGTTCGACAACCGGGGCGCGGTGCCTGGCGCCATCGGCCTGGCCGGGCCCGTGGAGCGGCTGCTGCCCGCCGGTCCAGCCCCCGACGCGGTGGCCGCGGTCAAGGAGACGGCCCGTGGCCTCTCCCGCGAGCTGGGCGCGGGCCGCCCGGCCGTCCCCGGCGCCGGCGCCTGAAGTCGCGCGCCGCCCCGTCCCGGCCCTACGATGGCGGTATGACGTCAACCGAGGACCCCGGAGCCGAGGTGCCCCCGGGATCCGAGCGACCCGAGCCCGGTCCCCTCTTCAGCCGGGTCGTCAGCCTCGGCGACGGCCTCGAACCTCTCGACCTGGCCGGTGAGGACGGCTTCGCCTGGCGCTCCCCGGGCGTGTCCCTGGTCGGCGCCGGCAGCGCCGCCCGCATCCCGGTCGGCACCGGCCCCGGCCGCATCGAGCGGGCCGCCGAGGCCGTCGCCAGGTCGTTGGGGGCCGCCCAGGTCGAGGACCCCGAGCGCAGCGGCCTGGGCCCGGCCGCCGTCGGCGCCCTGCCCTTCTCCTCGGCCAGCCACGGCCAGCTGGTCGTTCCCTCCCTGCTCCTGCGCGCCGGCCCCGACGGCCGTACCTGGGCGGTGCTCACCGGCCCCCGGCCGGTCGAACCACCCCCCGCCGCCGACCTCCTGGCCCGCCTCCGCGCCACCGCCGCCGCCGCGGATCTCCCTTGGCCGGCCGCCCGCCGCCTGGACGGTCCGTGGCCGGCAGACGGCCGCCTGGACGGTCCCTGGCCGGCAGACGGCCGCCTGGATGGTCCCTGGCCGCCCGGCGGGGGGGTGTGGACAACCGACGCCGCCGCTTCCGCTGTTGGGCTACCCTCCCGTTCGGGGGCCCCACGACCAGGGGAAAGGGGTTCCGGCGCGCTCGGGCCAGGGGGATCGGATTCCGGCGCGCGCGGGCCGGGTGGGTTCGGGCTGGCCGCGTGGCGGGGGGCGGTGCTGGCGGCGCTGGAGGCGATCGGGACCGGGCGGCTGGACAAGGTGGTGCTGGCCCGGGAGGCGGCGGTGGAGGGGGAGCGGCCGTTCCCGCGGCCCGAGCTGCTGCGGCGGCTGCGGCGCCGCTCGGGCGCCTCGACCTTCCTGTATGCCAGCGGCGGCTTCGTCGGGGCCAGCCCCGAGCTGCTGGTCCGGCGCCAGGGCCGGGCGGCGACCTCGCGGCCGATGGCCGGGACCGTGCCCCGCGGCGACAGCGCCGCCGCCGAGGCCGACGGGCTGGCCCGCCTCACCGGCTCGGCCAAGGAGGCGGTCGAGCACCGGCTGGTGGTCGACGCCGTGGCCGAGGGCCTGGCCAAGGCCGCCGACCGCGTCGAGGTCGGCCGGCCCGAGGTGGTCCGCCTGACCACCGTGGCCCACCTGGCCACCGAGATCACCGCCGAGCTGACCGGCCCCCTGCCCACCGCCCTGGAGCTGGCCGGCCTGCTCCACCCGACCCCGGCCGTGGGCGGCTCGCCCAGGGATGCCGCCCTGGCCGCGATCGCCCTCCTGGAGCCGTTCGACCGGGTCTGCTACGCCGGCCCGGTCGGCTGGGTCGACCGCGCCGGCGACGGCGAATGGGCGGTGGCCCTGCGCGGGGCCAGCCTCGACGGCCGCCACGCCCGGCTGCTGGCCGGGGCCGGCATCGTCCCCGGCTCCGACCCCGACGCCGAGTGGGCCGAGACCGAGTACAAGCTCCGGGCCATGCTCGAGGTGCTGCTCAGCCGCTGAAGAACTCGACCAGGGCGGCCAGGGTCTCGGCCGGGGACTCCTCGGGGCAGAAGTGGCCGCCGGGCACGCCCTGGCCGCGGAGGTCGTCGCTCCACGGCCGCCAGGCGGCCAGCGGGTCCTCGGCCCGGCGGGCGATGCCCTCGTCGCCCCACAGGACCAGCAGCGGGCAGGCGATCCGGCGGCGGCCGAGGTCGTCGGCGTCGTGCCGGTCGTCCACGGTCGCCCCGGCCCGGTAGTCCTCGCAGGAGGCGTGGATGGCGGCCGGGTCCGAGAAGCAGGTCACGTACTCGTCCATGGCCTCGTCGGCGAACACCGCCCCCGGGCCGGCCCAGCGACCGATCGCCTGCCGCACCCACCAGCCGGGGTCGCCGCCGATCATGGTCTCGGGCAGGCCGTCGGGCTGGGCCAGGAACAGCCAGTGGTAGGTGGCCATGGCCAGCTCCCGGTCCATCCGCTGCCACATGGCGTGGGTGGGGACGATGTCGAGCACGGCCAGCCGGGTCACCACCGCCGGGTGGTCGAGGGCCATGCGGTAGCCGACCCGGCCGCCACGGTCGTGGCCGGCGACCGCGAAGGCGTCGAAGCCGAGCCCGGCCATGACCCGGACCAGGTCGAGGGCCATGACCCGCTTGGAATAGGCGTGGTGCTCGGGGTCGGACGGCGGCCTGGCCGAGCGGCCGTAGCCGCGCAGGTCGGCCGCGACCACGGTGAACCGCTCGGCCAGCCCGGGCGCGACCAGGTGCCACATGGCCGAGGTCTGCGGGTAGCCGTGCAGGAGCAGCAGCGGCGGCCCCTGGCCGCCGAGCCGCAGGTGGATGTCGGCCCCGGCCCCGGGCGCCGTCCGGGTGGTGAAGCCCTCGAACATGGCGGCCAGTCTAGCCGCCGACCGCGGCGGCCACGGCCTCGGTCACGGCCCGGTGGCGGGCCAGGTTGGCCGCCCGGTCGCCGCGCGCCACCACCAGCCGGGTGCCGCCCCCGGCCAGGGCCGCGTCGAGGGCCGGGAGCAGGTCGGCCGCCTTCTCGACCACCGTGGCCGGCACCCGGGCGGCCGCGGCCAGGGCGGCCAGGTCGAGCCCGTGGGGGGTGCCGAACAGCGGCTCGAACAGGTCGCGGGGCAGCCGCGCCTGGGGGAGGAAGCTGAAGATCCCGCCGCCGCCGTTGTCGCACACCACCAGGACCGCCCCTCGCGGCCGGTCCGCCGCCCCCAGCAGGCTGGAGGCGTCGTGCAGCAGGGTCAGGTCGCCGCAGAGGGCCGCCACCGCCTCGTCGGTGGCGGCGGCCACCCCGAGGGCGGTGGCCACGAACCCGTCGATCCCCGACAGCCCCCGGTTGGCCACGAACCGCAGCCCGTCCCGGGGCGCCGCGAACGCGTCCACGTCCCGCACCGGCATGCTGGACCCGACCACCAGCGTCCCCCCGTCCGGCACCCAGGCCACCAGGTCGCGGGCCACCCGCCCCTCGAACGGCTCCGCCCAGTCGTCCAGCAGCCCGTCGATCGCCTCCCTGGCCAGCCGGTCGGCCGCCAGCCAGTCCTCCAGCCAGCTCCGCTCGGGCGCCGGGCCGTCCAGCCGCTCGGCCACCGCCACCAGCAGCGCCGACGGGTCGGCGGCCAGCCGCAGGGAGGCGCTGCGCCCCGGGTCCATCCAGCCCCCGTCCGGGTCGACCAGCAGCTGGGGCACCGACGGATCCAGCCAGGCGGTCAGCGCCTTGCTGGTCGGCGCCCCGCCCACCCGCGCGACCAGCTCCGGCCGGTGGCCGGCGGCGAACCCGGGGGCGCGCAGCAGCCCGTCGTAGGCGGACACAGCCGCCGGGCCCCGCCGCGCCCCCGACAGCGGGTCGGCCAGCACCGGCCACCCGCTGGCGGCCACGAAGGCGTCCACGGCGAGCGGATCGAGGTCGACCCCCCACCCGGCGACCAGCAGCCCCCGGGGGTGGTGCCGCACCGCCTCGACCAGCGCGGCCAGGTCGTCCGGCGCCGCCGCTCGCGCCCCACGCGGCGCGGCCGTCCAGGGCGCGCGATCGGGTCGCCCCTCGGCCTGCTCCGCCTCAGCAGTCGGGTCGAGGGGGACCAGGGGCTCGGCGAAGGCCAGGTTGAGGTGGACCGGGCCGGCCGGAGGACCGGTCGCCTCGGCCCAGGCCCGGCTGGCCAGGGAGCGCCAGTAGCGCCCGGCCGCCGGATCGTCGGCGGGGACCCCGACCTCGCAGAACCAGCGCACCGCCGGCCCGTACAGCCTGAGCTGGTCGGCCGCCTGGTTGGCCCCGGTGCCACGCAGCTCGGGCGGCCGATCGGCCGTCAACACCAGCAGCGGCGTCCGGGCGTGGTCGGCCTCCAGCACGGCCGGATGGAAGTTGGCCGCCGCCGTTCCCGAGGTGCACAGCACCACCACCGGCCGCCCCGACCGCTTGGCGGCCCCCAGGGCGAAGAACGCCGCCGACCGCTCGTCCAGATGCACATGCACGGCGATCCCCGGATGCTCGGCCAACGCCAGCGCCACCGGCGCCGACCTCGACCCCGGGGCCAGGCACGCGTCGGTCACCCCGGCCCTGGCCAGCTCGTCCACCAGCGTCAGGGCGAACCGCCGCCCCGCCCAGCTCACGCTAGGCTCCCCGCATGGCGGACCAGGGAAAGGGTGAGAGCGAGCGCCCTCTCAACCGGCTGGTGGCCGCCGGCCCGCAGGACGGCGGGGCCGGGCCACGGCGCGAGGGCGGAGCCGTCCCCGGGTCGCAGCCCGAGGGCGGAGCGGTTCCCGGGCCGTGGCGGGAGGGCGGAGTGGGCCGCGGGCGCGGGCGGGTGGTGCTCGCGCACGGGTTCACACAGACGCTGGGGTCGTGGGCGGCGGTGGGGGAGCGGCTGGGGGAGCGGTGGGAGGTGGTGCGGGTCGACCTGCCGGGGCATGGGGGGTCCGGCGCCATCCGGGTGGGGTTCGAGGCGGCGGCGGGGCTGGTCGGGGCGGCCGGCGGGAGGGCGGCGTACATCGGGTACTCGCTGGGGGGACGGCTGTGCCTGCGGCTCGCGCTGGACCGGCCCGACCTGGTGGCGGCGCTGGCGCTGATCGGGGCCTCGCCGGGGATCGCCGATCCGGCCGGGCGGGCCGAGCGGCGGGCCGCCGACGAGGCCCTGGCCGAGCGGATCGAGCGCGACGGGGTGGCGGCGTTCCTCGACGGCTGGCTGACGGGGCCGCTGTTCGCCACCCTGCCGGAGGCCGCGGCCGGCCGGGCCGAGCGGCTGGCCAACAGCGCCGACGGACTGGCCTGGGCCCTCCGGGCCCTCGGCACCGGCGCCCAGGAGCCCCTCTGGGACCGGCTGACCGACCTGCGCCCGCCCACCCTCCTGCTGGTCGGCGAGCTGGACCGCAAGTTCACCGCCCTCGCGCGCCAGATGGCCGCCGCCATCGGCCCCACCGCCCGGGTCGCGCTGGTGCCCGGAGCCGGCCACGCCGCCCACCTCGAGCGCCCGGCCGAGGTGGTCGCCCTGCTCGAGGCGTTCCTGGCCGTCCACCTCTGAGGGTGGCCTCATGACACCCACAGCCCCACCGTGAGCAGGAGGCTGACCGCGAGCTGAAGCCGGGCCGTCGCCCCCAGGGCGGCGATCAGGCCGGGGCCGTCGGCGCGGGTGCGGACCAGCCGGACCGGGACCACTGCCAAGGGCAGGGCGGCCAGGGTGATCAGCGCCGGCGGCCGGGCCAGACCCAGGAGGGCGGCGACCCCGAACATGGCCGCCACCACGGCGGTGTACAGGTCGCGGGACCGGCGACGGCCCAGGCGGACGGCGAGGGTGCGTTTGCCGGCCAGGCGGTCGCCGTCGATGTCGCGGACGTTGTTGGCCAGCAGGATCGCCACCGCGCCGAGGCCGACGACCAGGGAGCCGGCCAGGGCGGTGCCCGGGACCCGCTCCAGCTGGACGTAGGCCGAGCCGCAGGTGGCCACCACGCCGAAGAAGACCAGCACGGCCAGCTCGCCGAAGCCGGCGTAGCCGTAGGGCCTGGGGCCGCCGGTGTAGAGGATCGCGGCCGCGATCGCGGCCACCCCGACCAGCAGCAGTCGGAGGTCCACGGCCACCGCCAGGGCCAGGCCGGCCGCGGCGGCCACGGCGAAGGCGATCGCGGCCGCCCGCCGGACCTCGACCGGGGTGGCCAGGCCGGTGGCGGTCAGGCGGACCGGGCCCAGCCGGTCCGGGGCGTCGGCTCCGCGGAGTCCGTCGGAGTAGTCGTTGGCGTAGTTGACCGCGATCTGCAGGGCGAGGGCCACGACCAGGGCGGCCGCGGCCCGCCAGGCCACCAGCGGGCCCTCGGCGGCGGCGGCCGCCGTCCCCACCAGCACCGGGCACACGGCCGCGACCAGCGTCCGCGGTCGCGCCCCCAGAAGCCAGCGGTTCATCGTGCCCCACCGACCATGGCACAGGCGCTCTTGGGGGGCCGTGGGGGGAGCGAGCTCCCCCCACATGGATCAGGGACTGTCGTCATGTGGGCCTCAGGGGCGCTTCGGAAATTTCCCGAACTCGGGCCGGCGCTTCTCGCGGAAGGCGTTGCGGCCCTCCTGGGCCTCCTCGGTCATGTAGTAGAGGAGGGTGGCGTCGCCGGCCAGCTGCTGCACCCCGGCCAGGCCGTCAGTGTCGGCGTTGAGGCCGGCCTTGAGCAGGCGCAGGGCCAGCGGGCTGTGCTCCAGGATGCGCCGGCACCACTCGACCGTCACCTGCTCCAGCTCGGCCAGGGGGACCACGGTATTGACCAGGCCCATCTCCAGGGCCTCCCGGGCGTCGTACTGGCGGCAGAGCAGCCAGATCTCGGTCGCCTTCTTGCGGCCCACGGTACGGGCCAGCATGCCCATGCCGTAGCCGCCGTCGAAGGAGCCGACCCGGGGGCCGGTCTGGCCGAAGCGAGCGTTGTCGGCGGCGATGGTCAGGTCGCAGACCAGGTGCAGGACGTGCCCGCCGCCGATGGCGTAGCCGGCGACCATGGCGATCACCGGCTTGGGCAGCCGCCGGATCTGGATCTGGAGGTCGAGCACGTTGAGGCGGCCGATGCCGTGCTCGTCGACGTAGCCGTCGTCGCCGCGGATGCGCTGGTCGCCGCCGGAGCAGAAGGCGTCGGGGCCCTCGCCGGTGAGGACGATCACGCCGATGGCCGGGTCGTCGCGGGCCAGCTCGAAGGCGTCGTGCAGCTCGAAGAGGGTCTTGGGCCGGAAGGCGTTGCGCACCTCCGGCCGGCGGATGGTGATCTTGGCGATCCCCTCCGCGGTCTCGTAGCCGATGTCGGTCCAGGTGCCCTGGGGCTGCCACTCCACGGGTGTTCGCGCTCCTCAACAGGCTTCTCGGTGGCCACGGCCCTGTTAGCCTACCTGGCCATGTCGTCTGTCGCCCTGGTCGCCATCGCCCTGCCCCGCCCGGCCGCGGCCCGGGCGATCGTGGCCACCTGGGAGGCCGGCGAGGCGGTCCTGCCCCTGGACGCGGCCGCGCCGGCGCCGGAGCTGGCGACCACCCTGGCCGCCGCCCGCCCCACCGACCTGCTCGACGGCGACGGGCGCCGCCGGCTGGCCGGCGGCGAGCCGGTCGAGGACGGGGTGGCCGCTGTGGTGGCCACCTCGGGCACGGGCGGCGCCCCCAAGCTGGTCGAGCTGGGGGCCGACGCCATCGAGTGGTCGGCCCGGGCCACCTCCCGGGCCCTGGGCGCCGGGGCGGGCGACCGCTGGCTGTGCTGCCTGGCCCCCCATGGGGTGGCCGGCCTGGCCGTGCTGGCCCGGGCCTGGCACACCGGCCTGCCGGTCGAGGTCCACGACCGCTTCGACCCCGCCGCGGTGGCCGAGGCCGCCGGCCGGACGACCCTGGTCTCGCTGGTTCCGACCATGCTGCGCCGCCTGCTGGCCGCCGGCGACCAGGCGACCCGCTTCCGCCGCATCCTCCTGGGCGGCGGCCCCATCCCTGCCGACCTCGCCGCCGAGGCCAGCAGCCGCGGGGCCCACCTGGTCCGCACCTACGGCCTCACCGAGACCTTCGGCGGCATGGTCCACGACGGCCACCCCCTCCCCGGGGTCGACCTGCGGGTCGAGGCGCCCGAGGGGGAGATCCTGGTCCGGGGGCCGATGCTGTTCCGGCGCTACCGGGGGGACCCGGGGCGCACCGCGGCCGCGCTGCGGGATGGCTGGCTGGCCACCGGGGACCTGGGGCGCCTGGGGCCGGACAACGACCTCGTCGTGCTGGGGCGGCGGGACGACCTGGTCATCAGCGGAGGGGTGAACGTCCATCCCGACGAGGTGGAGGCGGTGCTGGCCAGGCATCCGGGGGTGGCCGAGGCGGCGGTGGTTGGGCGGCCCGACCCGGAGTGGGGGCAGCGGGTGGCCGCCTTCGTGGTGCCCCGCGACCCGGACCGGCCGCCCAGCCTGGAGGAGCTGCGGGCCTTCACCCGGGAGCGGCTGACCGCGGCCAAGGCGCCCCGGGAGCTCGTGCTGGTTCCGGCGCTGCCCCGCGGACCCTCAGGCAAGCTCCTGCGCCGGCTGCTCGGCGACGGCGAAGCCCACGTAGACGCCGGCCTCGGGGGTGACCTTCCGTAGCCGGCCCAGCACCCGCCGCCACAGCAGCCGCTCCAGCTCCTCCAGCCGCCGGTGGACCTCGTCGGCGGTCACCACCCCCCGCTCGTGCCCCTGCCAGACCGCCGTCAGCTCCAGCTCCACGAAGGCCGCGCGGCGCTGCTCGTCGTCGGTTCACGACATGCCCCCCAGGTGTCGTCGATGTGGAACGGATTCTTCCACATGGGAGATACGAGGGGAACGGGAAGATCGCAGATCTCACGGTTTGCCGACCCCGGTTACCATAGGATTCTCGGGGGCCTGCAATTGGCATACCCCCGGCGACCTTGGCAGAGAGAGGTGCCTAGTGGGCTTCGAGGTCGAGCGCGCCTCGCCGGACACCGCCCAGGTGCCCGAGCCGCGGCTGCCGGCCGCCCCCCAGCGGCCGCTCGGCCGCCGCATGCGCGCCCTCGCCGCCCGCTCCATGCATCCCTTCGCCCACGGCCCGGCCAGCGAGACCCCACTGGAGTCGCTGGTCGCGGCCCACCGGGCCGCCCATCCCCGGGCCGACATGCGCCTGCTCCGCCAGGCCTACGAGGTGGCCGAGCGCGAGCACCGGGGCCAGCAGCGGACCAGCGGGGAGCCGTTCATCACCCACCCGGTGGCCGTGGCCATCATCCTGGCCGACCTCGGCATGGACACCACCACCCTGGTCGCGGC
>Ga0081538_10006569_pt1 | contig 10209 bp, 9 predicted proteins | sample TabmetS5T2R1_FD_71022 | JGI IMG/M metagenome (GOLD analysis project Ga0081538, IMG submission 71022) | Tabebuia heterophylla rhizosphere microbial communities from the University of Puerto Rico - S5T2R1 | ecosystem: Host-associated > Plants > Roots > Rhizosphere ...
CTGAAGGCGCTTCGGGAGGAGCCTGGCTACGCGATCGAGGGCAGGATCTGGGCCCCGCGCGACCGCGCCGCCGGGACTGCCGGCCGCGTGCCCGCAAGCCGCCACGGGGAACTTGGCAGCGCGGCGGCACGGGTGATCCTGGAGGCCGCGGCGCGTGGTGAGTCGGCGACGGCACAGGCGGATGCGGTGCTGGACATGCTCTACCGGCGAGGCCTGCTGGGTGGCGGCCTCGACCGGCCGGTCGGCTAGCGCGACCCCACCTCGGCGAACGGGCGGAACCGGAGCGCCGACCAGACCTCGTCAACCGAGACCTGGGTCACGGGACGGACGCCGAGGTGCTCGAGCGCGTCCCAGAACACGTCGCGGTTCAGGTCGGTCGGGACCTTGGAGCTGCCCTTGGGGTAGGAGATCCAGAACAGCCCGCCCGGTTTCAGGACGGCGTGGGCCGACGTGAGGTGACGGTCGAGGGTGGCTCGGTCCTTGGCGAACACCTGCACGAAGTCGAAGGTGCCGTTCAGATCGGTGGTCGCCTCCACGCCCTGCGGTGGGCCGATCCGATCCGCATAGCCGTCCGGCGGGTTGATGATCGCGGCCCGCTGGCCCGGCTTGATCCCGAGCTTCTTGATGAGTGCGGCATCGCCCATGAGCACGCCTCCCGTCTGGCGTCGGTGCCGGGATGATCTCACGACTTCCTGGACCGGTTCCCCGGGTGTTGACGTTCCAGGCGGCCGTGCACGCCCTGGAGGACCCGGTGCCGGCCCAGTTCGTCCGCGAGTTCCAGGCCGGCGCCGTCCACGTCCCTCTCCCCGAGGGGTTCCTGGAGGGGCTGGTGGCCGCGAGCCTCAAGCTCCCAGCCCGCGTGTGGAAGCGCGCCCTGGGCGGGCTGGTCGCCTGTGACGACGCAGCCGACCTGGGCCAGGTCACCGCACCGACGCTGCTCATCTGGGGCGACCATGACACGGTGGTGTCGCGGGAGGAGCGGCAGCGCCCCACGGACGCGATCCCGGACGCCAGGCTGAAGGTGCACCCGGAGACAGGCCATCGTCCGCTGATGGGTACGCGTAACGACGTACGGCAGTTCCGCGTTACCAGTCGGGGAAGGGTCCATGCGCCGAGCTGCCGAGCTAGGGGGCCAGATGCGGGTAAGGGTTCTGTTGGTGTTGGGAGCGGTGCTGGCGATGACGGCTGTCGCCGTCCCGGCTCGGGCGATCAAGGGCGGGGTGCCCGACGCGGGCGCGCATCCGTATGTGGGTCAGCTGTTGTACTACGACCCGACCGCGATCGACCCGCGGTTCGACGACCCCGGCGGCTGGTTCAACTGCTCGGGCACGCTGGTCAGCTCCACGGTCGTGGTGACCGCCGGGCACTGCACGTTCGGCACCGGGCTGGACGGCGAGCCGACCGAGGATGGCTCGGGTGGCAACGACGTGTGGATCAGCTTCGCCGAGGAGCCGGACTACAGCATCCTGCCGCCGAGCTCGCAGTTCATCCCCGACGACAACGAAGGCCGCTACGACGCGTGGTCGGCGGCGCTGAACGCCTCCGACGAGTGGATCCGGGCCACCGCCTACCCACACCCGGAGCATGACGACGCCGCGTTCGTCGAGCACGACCTGGGCGTCCTGGTCCTCGAGGAGGCGGTCGACCTGCCCGAGTACGGGGTGCTGCCGACCCTGCGCCTGCTCGATGAGCTCTACGCCGAGGACAAGCAGCAGCCCTACACCGCGGTGGGCTACGGCCTGGAGGGCTCGGGGCCCAAGACCTCCTTCGGGGGGGACACCCGGCGGCGGGCGGAGCTGCGGCTGGTCAACCTCAACGGGGTCCTGGGGGCGGGCAAGGGCACGGCGGCCAAGTTCTCCAGCAACGCCAACACCGGCGGCACCTGCTTCGGCGACTCGGGCGGGCCGATCTTCGTCTCCGGCACGACCACCCTGGTGGCCGTGGTGTCGTTCGGGACCAGCTCCACCTGCTCTGGGACCAGCGGCGCCTACCGCCTCGACCAGGCGGACGACCTGGCCTTCCTGGCCACCTTCGGCATCACTGCCCCCGACGGCACCTGACCACCCGGCCAGGGCCGTCCAGGGCGACGGGAGCTTGTGGGCCCGCCGGTGTTCGAGACCGGGCGGGCCCCGCCCACCACCGGACCGGCGCCGTCGCCGACCACGCCGGCGTCGGCATGAGCGCCCTCTACCGCCGCTACCCCAGCAAACACCAGCTACTGGCCCACCTGGCCGCCGACGGCCTCGGCCGCTACCTGTGAGTAGCCCGACCGGCGCCGGGGGCGAGCCAGAACGGCGCGGCGATGCCAAGGGCGGCGGCGAGTGCACCGCCCAGCAGGGTGCCGAGCAGCCCCCCGGCGGCATAGGCGGTCACCAGGGCGGCGAAGCCGGCCTCCTGGAGCCCGAGTCGTTGGCGGGCCCACAGCACCCAGATGGCGAAGGTGCCGGCACCGGCCGGGTTCATGACCCCAAGGCAGACGGCCAGCAGCCGCAGGCTGCGGTGGCGCCACAGCCAGCCCAGCCCCTCGGTGATCTCGGCCCGCAGCGACCGCGGCTGCCGGGGCTGGGGGGCGGGGCCGTGGCGCCCACGCGGCCGCGGCCAGGGCCGCCAGGGCGGTGCCGCGGGCCAGGTTGACGGCGACCTTGAGCGTCGTCCGGCGAGGGCGGCGAAGGTCAGCGCTGGGCGAGCTCCCGCAGCGAAGCGGGACCCAGCGTGGAGCTTGCCTTCGGCGAATCGGGTATCCCGGTCCACCTGGATGCGCGGCTGCGCGAGTGCGACTACGGGGCCCGGAACGGCATGACGGTGTCCCGGCTGGAGCGCGAGCGGACCCGCCGGATCCGCCGGCCGTTCCCTGGCGGGGAGAGCTACCTCCAGGTCGTGGACCGGGTCGCCGGCTTCCTGGAGGAGCTGGCGGGTGACGGGGGCCGAGCCCGAGTGGTGGTGATCGGCCACACCGCGACCCGCTGGGCGCTGGATCACCTGCTGGCCGGCACCGTCCTCCTGGAGGTGGTGGCGGCACCGTTCGCCTGGCAAGAAGGCTGGTCCCATGCCTTGCCTGCGGGTTGGCGGCGACCCGGCAGCTCGGGTGGGTCGTCCGGCCAGTGCGCTGTTGTGGGCCGAGGAGCGCCAGGGGAATGACCAACCGAATGACCGGAGCGGCTGGTCTGTGTTGCCCACGCCGCCACTTGCGGGGCGGACCGTCCTCGGCCTGCACGGTCATCGACCGCCCTGCTCAGTGCACCAGATTGCCCGCAATCCCCAGGTAGATCACCACCGACAACAGGTCCTGGACCACCGTGGCCAGCGGGCCGCTGCCAAAGGCCGGGTCACGACCCAAGCGGGACAACAGCCACGGCAGGGCCATGGCGATCAGGGTCGCGATCGAGCAGGCGGCCAGCAGCGACAACGCCACCGCCACCACCACATCCGGCTCCCCCCACCGCCACAGGCCAACCGGCACAAACGCCGCCGCCACCGTGATCCCGACCAGCAGCCCGGTCAGCAGCTCGCGCACGGCGACCTGGCCGATGCCGACCCCGACCGACAGGCCACGCACCACCAGGGTCTCGGTCTGGGTGCCGACCGCATCGGCCATGTAGACGACCCCGGGGATGAAGAACGCCAAGATCACGTTGCGTTCCAGCTGGCCCTTGAACGCGCCCACCAGGTCGGCCGAGAGCAGCGCCCCGACCAGGCCAACCAGCAGCCACGGGAGCCGATGGTGGAACCGCCGGCCGACCGACTCCACGCTGGCGTGGCGGGCGGCCGCCACGTCGTGGGTGAACCCCGACAGCCGGGCCAGGTCCTCGTCGTGTTCGGCGGCCAGGACCGCCAGCACCTCCGCTGGAGGGACCAGGCCGAGCAAGCGGCCCGTCGCATCGACCACGGCAACGGTGTCGCGGCCGCGCTGGACAGCGCGCTGGACCGCCACCTCCCGGTCGATGGTCTCCGCCACCACGACCGCGTCAGGGTCGACCAGCTCGGCCGCGGTGGCGTCGCGGGGGGCCGCGAACAGCTCCTCCAGGCGGACCAGGCCCACGAGCCGGCCGTGGTCGCACACCGCCACCGCCGCCGTGGTCGCGAACCGCCGACCCACCAGCGCCGCCAGCACCTCGGGGACGGAAGCCTCCGGTGCGACCACGGGCACCTTGGTGGCCAGCTGCGCGGCCAGATCCGTGCCGCCGGTCGGGGTGGCCGGCGCCATCCCATCCCCTCCGCGCGGTGGCTGGGTTCCGTCTCGCATCCTCCACCTCGCCAACTCGGGTTCGAGCCGCCTCGACCTTGGCTGCCGGCCAGCTACCAGGTCAAGGACAGGACCTTGGCCACGGTGGCTGGCTCGAGGTGCTCCCACTCCCCGACCCGACGGCTCCAGAAGGATCGTCTGGATGATCAAAGCCCATCCAACAAAGAATCGGATGCCAGGCCAAAGATTCAGCCCAGAAGTGGTGGCCGCGGTCACATAGCACGCCCGGCATCCGCCACCTCAGTGGCGATCCAGCTGATCTGCAACGAGTCCACCACCGGTTCGCGGCCCTGGTCTGCCAGCCTGCCAGCAACCACCGGCACCGGCTGCCTTGGTCGTGGTGGCGACGCCGGCACCAGACCCGCGCCCGTGCCTGTCACTACCGGCGGCAAGCCGCCCAGCAGCCATGAAGATCATGACCTTCGACGGAAGTATAGTTGACATCGACTAGCCAACTGTGGATAGTTGATGCTGACTAGCAGGGAGGAGCTCATGACGCAGCGACGCAAGGTGGCCAACCCGCTGGCCCTGGCGGTGCTCGCCTACCTCCTTGCCGAGCCCATGCACCCCTACGAGCTGGGACGACGACTCAAGCAGCACGGCAAGGACCGCAACATCAAGTACAACCGGGGCTCGCTGTACATGGTGGTGGAGCAACTCCGCAAAGCCGGCTTCATCACCGAGCACAAGACCGTGCGGGACACCCAGCGCCCAGAGCGCACCATCTACCAACTCACCGACGACGGCCGCGACGAACTCTACGACTGGATGGGTGAGCTGGTCGCCCAGCCGCGCGAGGAATACCCACACTTCGGGGTCGCCCTTTCGCTGCTGGCCGTGCTCTCGCCATCGGACTCGGCCGAGCTGCTCAGCCGACGCCTCGCAGCATTGACCCAACAGACCCAGGAAACCCGCAGGGTGCTCCGCACCGCCGACCAGGACGGCGTGTTGTGGGTGTTCTTGGCCGAAGACGAATACCGGCTGGCGCTGCTGGAGGCCGAACGCCGCTTCGTGACCAACCTCATCGAGTCGCTCAAAGACCCGGCCTACCACCGGCTCTGGCACCAGCAGGCAGAGGAACGCTCCAAAGGACAGCCATGAGCAAGATCACCACGGCACTGGTCATCGGCGGCGGCGTCGCCGGCCCGGTGGCGGCAATGGCACTGCGCCGGGCCGGCATCGACGCCGCCGTCTACGAGGCATACCCCACCACCGCCGACGGGATCGGCGGCTCGCTGGCCATCGCGCCCAACGGGCTGGCCGCGCTGGGAACCATCGCCGCCGAGGACGCCGTGCTGGCCGTCGCCAGACCAATCTCGCGCATGGCCATGGCGGTCGGGACCAGACGCTTCCTCACCCAGCCCGGTCTGCCCGGCCTGCCCCCGCTGCAGCTGCTGTGGCGCGCAGACCTGCACCACGTGTTGCACGACCGGGCGGTGGCGCAAGGCATCCCGATCACCCACGGCAAGCGCCTGGTGGACGCCGAGGAGACAACGTCCGGCATCACCGCGCGCTTCGCCGACGGCAGCCACGCCAGCGCGGACGTACTCATCGGCGCCGACGGCATCCACTCCACCGTCCGGACGCTGATCGACCCAGACGCGCCCGGGCCGGACTACACCGGCCTGCTGGGCTTCGAGGCCATCACCGGCTACGAGGTGCCAGCAGAGCCCGACACCATCACCTTTGTCTTCGGCAAGCGCGGCTACTACCTGTACCGGCCGCGGCCTGGCGGCGGGACCGAGTGGGGCGCCAATCTGCCCCAGGACCGCCCCATGAGCTTGGCCGAAGCCCGGCAAGTGCCGGCCGCCGACTGGCTGGGCATCCTGGGCGAGGCCTACGCCGAGGACGTCCCCGGCCACCAGTTGATCCAGCACACCAGCGCCGACCGGCTCCAGGTCCTCGGCTCGCTGCGGATCATGCCGAGTCTTCCGCACTGGCATCGTGGCCGGATGGTGCTGGTCGGCGACGCGGCCCACGCGCCATCCAACACTTCCGGCCAGGGCGCCTCCCTGGCGATCGAGAGCGCGGTCCAGCTGGCCCGCTGCCTGCGTGACCTGCCTGCTGCACCCTCCGCCTTCGCCGCCTACGAGCGCCTCCGCCGCCCCAGGGTGGAGCAGATCGCCGCCGGGGCCGCCAGGGTCAACCGCGCCAAGGCCCCCGGCCCGGTGGCCAGGGTGCTGATGCCGCTGCTGATGCCCATCGTGATGAAGACCGTCATGGCTCCCGAGCGGGCGCTTGCCCCGGTACAGCGCTACACCATCGACTGGGACGAGCCCGTCACGGCAGCCCATTGAAGCTGAGGCGCGCCCGGCAAGGCAGGCCCGGCCGGGTCAGCCACACCCACTCTCACGGACACCTACGTAGCGTAGCGTCTGACCAGCGCAAACAGGCCGAGGCCGGCTCCTCCAGGTCCCCCACCCCCAGGGGGACCGATCCGGGGAGGTACAGGCGGGCCGGGAAATCGCTGTAGCTCGGTCAGGAGAGCCGGTCGGAATTGCACTCGGCAATGTGTGACGAGGAGGGTCCTGGGGCCTAAATCGGCCTCGGCGCGGCCGGACCCTGCACCCGGCCGCGTTCGGCCGATGCCCTCACCCGACGGGAATACCACCCGGCCCGACAAGCGGCCGGCGTCAAGACATCCGACTTGTTGACTGGCCTCGGCAGGCTGCTGGGTTGAGTAGCGTGCCGTGGGCGTCGACGGGATGGCTCGGAGACATCCTGTCGCCGTAAGGCTGACTCGCCGTGGGCATGCCACCCGCCGGCGCCCGGTCGTGGCCTGACTCAACAGAGGCATGAGCGTGCTGTCCGCAAGTCGGATTGTCGGCCGCGGCGTCCCGTCCGGTGAGCAGGAGGAGACAAGCCATGCCCCTGGTGGTCCTCGGCGTCGATCCGCACAAGCAGTCCCACACGGCCACCGCCCTGGTCGCCGGGTCCCACCAGCAGCTGGCCAGCCTCCGGATCCCGGCCAGCCCCGCTGGCTATCGGCAGCTGCTGGCATGGGCCCGGCAGTTCCCGCAGCGGCGCTGGGCGGTCGAGAACGCCCGTGGGCTGGGCTGTCATCTCACCCGGTGGCTGCTCGCCCGTGGGGAGACGGTCCAGGACGTGCCCACCACCGCCACTGCGCGGGTCCGGGAGCTGTCGCGGGGGCGTGGCCGCAAGACCGATGCGCTGGACGCAGCGGCCGCCGCAGCGGTCGCGGCAGCGCAGGGCGACGCCGCCACGGTGCAGCCAGAGGACGCCACGATGGTGCTGGCGGTGTTGGAGGAGCGGCGCAGCAACCTGGTCGGCCAGCGCACCCGCAGCGTCAACCAGCTCCATGCGGTGCTGCGCGAGCTGATCGCCGGCGGCGCGCCCCGGAAGCTGCGCGCCGACCGGGCGGCTCAGCTGCTCCGCCCGGTCTGCCCGGCGACCGCCGCCGACCGTACCCGCAAGCAGGTCGCTTGGGAGCTGGTGGCCGAGGTCCGTGGGCTGGATCGCCAACTGGCCGCCATCGGCAAGCGGATCCAGGACACCGTGGCGGCGCTCGGCAGCCGGCTGCCCCAGACCGTTGGCGTCGGCCCGGTGATCGCCGGCCGGCTCCTTGGCCGCACCGGAAGGGCCTCCCGCTTCCCCACCGCGGCGCACTTTGCCAGCTACGTCGGCGCGGCCCCGGTCGAGGTCGCCAGCGGCGAACGCGCCCGCCACCGGCTGTCTCGCGCTGGTGATCGCCAGCTCAACCACGCCCTGCACCTCATCGCCCTGGTCCAGGCCCGCAGCCCAGGCTGCGCTGGATACCGCTACTTCCACGGCAAGCTCGCCGAGGGCAAGACCCGCCGGGAAGCCCTGCGCTGCCTCAAGCGCCGGATCGCCGATCACGTCTGGCGGGTCATGCTCGCCGACGAACAAGCCCGCCAGCAGCCTGAACTCCAAGCGATTTGACACACAGAGGCGCCCACCGTGGTAGCGGTCAAGCGGGTGGCGGTAGTCGGCCATGCCAGGGGCCTCGGGTCGGTCAGCGGGGCTGGTCGAATCTGGAGAGGCCGAAGCTGGCGACCTCTTGGGGGGGTTGGCTAGTGGTGATCCAGCTGGCCAGGGCCTGGCCGGTGGCCGGGGCCATGAGCAGGCCGTCGCCGTCATGGCCGGCGCTCACCCAGGCGTTGTCGAGGCCGGGCACTTGGTCGATCACGGGCTGCCCGTCGCTGGTGGCGGGGCGGAAACAGCACCACTGGTAGCGCACTCGCGCCTGGCCAGCGGCGGGGAGCAGCTCACCGAGCCGACGCCGGATGTGCTGGATGACCTCGGGGCGGACTTGGGTGGAGGAGTCTCCCTCGTCGCGGGTGCCGCCGGCGAGCAGTCCGCCATCGGCCATCGACCCGACCCCGAGGCCAGGGCTGTGCAGGCCGCACGGCAGGCGGAAGCTGACCGGCTCGGTCGCGATCAAGTGGCCCTTGACCAGCCGCTGGGGCACCTGGACCCAGGGTTCGGGGGCCAGCCCGGTGGCGAACACGACCATCCCAGGGCGCAAGTCTCCGGCGGTGGTGCGGACCCGCACGATGCGCCCACCGTCCACCTCGAGGTCGGTCATGGCCACGCCGGTGGCTACGCTGCCGGCCCGGCGGGCCAGGGCCGCGGCCAGCCGCAGGGGATGCACCCGGGCCTGGCCGTGGGCCAGCAGGCCGGCCGGCATCGGGACCAGCTCCGGGACCAGCTCGGCCACCTGGTCGCGGTCGAGCAGCTCAACCCCTGGCCATGGTCCACCAGGGGGCGGTCCTTCCGGCAACAGCTGCAGCCCTGCTGTCTGCTCCAGGCCAAGCGCTCGGTCCCAGTCCTGATCGAGTTGGCGATAGAGCGCCAGGCTGGCCCAGGCCAGCGCCACGAAGGCCGGCGGGTCGCTCAGCTGATGCAGCGCGGGGGCCAGCGCCCCGCCAGCACCGCCCGAGGCGGCCGCGGCCAGCCGGGCCGCCTCGATGACCAACACCCGGCTGATGTCGGCGTGCCGGCAGAACACCGCCGTGGCCAGGCCGATCACCCCACCGCCAATCACCAGCACCTCCGGGTGGCGGTCCAGATCAGCGGGCACACCAGGGTCAAGGGCGGCCCGGTCGGCCGGATCGACGGTGCTCGCCCACACCGTGCCCTGCACCAGTCGCGAGGTCCTCGAGCTCATCGCCACAGGCTAGGGCCCGGCTCGCTGACCTGACGAGCCCCGGCGCAACCGTCTCCTCCGAAACAAGTTGGCTCCTGAGCCGCCCTCGGCGGCGACCTGACAGACAGCCAACTTCTTTCGCCCCGACGGTGGCGCCTCGGGCAGCTCGCCCCAGCTGCACCACGGTGGCCCGGGCGAGCAGCATGGCCAGCAAGCCGGGGGGATGGCCATCCCCCCGGACCCCCCTGCTTGGGTCAGGCGGCCACGGTCGTGGGCGCCGGCCAGGCGCGCTGCTCGTCATAGGGCTGGCGGTGGCGCAGGCAGCCATGCAGGATCCCGACCAGCCGGTTCGCCAGCGCCCGGAGGGCCTGATGGTGGGTGGCGCCACGAGAGCGGTGGGCGTCGTAGTAGCGGCGAGCACCCGGTGAGCCGGTCAAGGCCGCAAACGCCCACAGGTGGCAGGCGGTGCTCAGCCGCCGGTTGCCGACCGCCCGGGCCAGCACCACCTGCCGCAGGCCCGAGGCCCGGGTGATGGGGGCGGTGCCGGCATAGGCCTTGCGGGCCTTGGCGCCGGCGTAACGCTGCGGGTCGTCGCCGAACTCGGCCAGGACCCGAGCGGCCAGCACCACTCCCAGCCCGGGCTGGCTGTGCACGATCCCAGCGTCCCGGTGGGCACAGAACGCGCTGGTGAGGGCGGCCTCCAAGCCGGCCAGCTGCTCGCTGAGGCTGACGATGACCGCGATGGCCGCCGCTACCACCTGAGCGTAGGCGGCCGCGACCACTGGTGGGGCTTCCAACTGCTGGGTGGCCAACGTGGCCTGGATAGCAGCGGCGCGGG